>Ga0315287_10002109_pt1 | contig 18676 bp, 18 predicted proteins | sample YL17G11_0_MG_FD_205037 | JGI IMG/M metagenome (GOLD analysis project Ga0315287, IMG submission 205037) | Sediment microbial communities from Yellowstone Lake, YNP, Wyoming, USA - YL17G11_0 | ecosystem: Environmental > Aquatic > Freshwater > Lake > Sediment | place: USA: Wyoming | collected...
CAGTGTGAGGAATGTCCCGGATTGCCCTTCCCTGGCGATCCGGTCCATATTCGGGGTTTTAGCCGCCTCCAGCGGGGTTTTTCCGCCCAGTTCCCCAAGCGGTTCATCCGCCATGCCGTCTCCGAGGAAAATTATGTATTTCATGAACCTTTTCCCTCCGTTAAATGAGTCAGACATTGTTAAACGAAACGCCAGCCCGGTTTCAAGAGAATTTACTTATCCCTATCCTCAATGAGGAAGTCGGAAGTTTGAACTCGGAACTGTCAACCAATTTCAGGACAAGACATCTTTTTCATACGGCTAATGGATTTAACGGAATACCCCGCATATTTCCATCCTGTGGCGGAGCCGCCTGGTCCAAATTGTATTTGTTAATGGGAATAAAAATTTTTCCTCGAAAAGGAATAATCTTTATGCAAGTTTCTTATTATTTGGGGATTTAATATTTGAGACGTTTTATCAATAATGATAGATATTTCAGTATTTTATATCAACATTTGACATGCTTATGGCAGATATAAGAAAAGATAACGAAGAAAATCGAAACGATCCCGATACTCAATTGATGTTGCGTTTTATTCAGGGGGATGAAGAATCATTTAACCGCCTTTTTCATAATAATTCCAATAGAGCGTATCAAATTGCGCTTCGGTTTTTGGGGAATTCGGAAGATGCAAAAGATATTGTTCAAGAGTCGTTTATAAAGGTTTATTCGTCAAAAACCAAGTGGAAGCCAAAGGCCAAGTTTATTACATGGTTCTATAAAATCATTATGAATCAATGTTTTAAGCGAAAGCGAAAAGACAAAAATATTATCATGGTTTCACTGGACGCCCTGATTTCAGACAAAAATGACGAGATGTTACTTCAACCAACATCCCCACCCCAAAATAATCCTGATAGAATTTTCGAACAGAAAGAGATAAAATCGGTAATTCAAGCGGCAATTGAATCTCTCCCGGAAACTCAACGGATCGCTATTATCCTTCATCGTTATGAGAATTTTTCTTATAAGGAAATATCAGAAACCCTGGGATGCACCCATGCGGCTGTAGAATCGATCTTATTTCGAGCAAAACAAACCCTTCGTAAGAGGCTTGAACCATATTATAAAGATTTTTCGCAAGTTTCGCATGAATTGCGGATTATAAATATTGGAGGTGGTTGAAAATGAACTGCCGGGAGGTTAAAAAAAGGATTTCGGCTTATTTGGATAAGGAGACCTCTTTTGCGGAAACCGAGAACATTCAAAAACATTTGGAAATGTGTAATGATTGTCGAAAGGAAATGGACGAAATCTCACAAATGTATTCATTATTGGGATTATGGACTCTTGAAGGAACCGCTCCGGATCTGACGTTTGTTCGTCCTTTGGACAAGAAACCAGGAAAGAGCGTCTTCGCATTCGATGACAGATTTTTCAAGTGGGCCGCTCTTGCGGTATTTGGGATGGGCGCATTCATCGGGATTTCCACCGGTTTGTTTCTTTATATGGAGACCGAAAACGCCCGGAAAATTGACGCAATATCAGATGATACTCTTTATGCCCGAAACTGGGGAATGGGCGCTCTTGAGGATTTCCCCCCCGATTCCATTGAGAACGTTTATTTGTTTATGACCTCGAAACTTGATTCGGAAAGGAAATAAAATGAACAGGAAAATTCTTATGCTGATTTTTTTCTTTTCTGGATCTGTTTTAATATCCCTTGGAATAGTGGGATGGATTTACACAAAATCTGAAAATAAAAAGGATGATTGGTCAAAACGCTTCGAGAAACAATCATTAAATTTGAGTGAAAGCCAGAAACGGGAAATGGACAGTCTTCGTCTTGATCTGCAAAAGAAGATGAAGCCAATCCAATTGAAAGCCCGCCAGGCAAGAATTGAATTGATGGAACTTGTCAAAGATCCTTCTCCGGATAAAAACGCAATCATGAGCAAACAAGCCGAAATCACCCAGCTGCAATCGGACATTCAGAAACTTGTGGTTGATAATCTTTTACAAATGAAAAATATTCTTTCTCCTGATCAGCAAAAAGTATTATTCGATACGATGTGCACCGGTTTCTGCGGGGGTCATGGTTTGAAGGATTATACTCCCAAAGGGGGAAAATGCAATACGTATTAAACTATATTTATTTTTTCATCGCAAGATTTTCCCAAATTATGGATTTAAAAGACAGTAAGAATAAATAAACTATAAGGAAAGGAGAACGGTAATGAAAAGAATGTTAAGTCCGATGCTCGTCATTTCTCTTTGCGTGGCGGTAGGATTGCTCGCCTATTCCTATGCCATCGGGCCCAATGAAAAACCTTCTCAAGGACATCTTTCTGCAATTGCTGAAAAGGTCAATATTGAGGTTACAAACACGGACAATGGCGTAGTCGTCACCTTAACCTCGAACGACGTCGAAGTTGTCAAAGTTATTCAGAATCATTTCAGCATGGTGCAAAATAAAGGTGTTAAGGCGTGTTGGGACAAGTTTTCATGCGCGGGCCCAGGTGGATGTTCAGGAGGTTGTATGGAAATGTGCGGGAATAAAAAAGGTAGTGAGGAATGCAAGAAAGCCCATGAAAGCGGCGAATGCAAACCCCATGGCGAAGGAAATAATGAAAAATGCAAAGATGCCCATACCGCAGGCGGGTGCTCCCAACATGGCGAAAAGCAGGAGGTGGCCCCTCAGAAGGGAGAATAGATGTTATAAAAGATAACTCTATAAGATTGGGGTTTTTGCAACGCAAAGTCGATGCAAAAACCCTTTTTTTTGAGCGCGAATGGAAAATTGAAGTGCATATCTGATAAATCCATAACTCCCCCAAAATTACGGTACGTCTGTTCATGCGTCTGAGGTCAGACTCGAATAGCGCTAACTTAAGGAACAAGTGAAATTCTTTTTTGACAGGATAACAAAAAAAGATCTTGAAGATCTTGTTCAGATCTTGGGGTCAATCTCCCTAGATATTTCAAATATGGATAGTGTCATGAATCTTTCCCACTTTAGATACTCCATGCATCCTCTATCATGAAGTATTTTACTACGAAAAACTCTAAAGACGCGAAATAAGTAACAATCACAAGCAGAATAATCATGAACTATCATATTGAATCTTTGAAACAATGAAGCAGGAGGAAGATTCTTCATCGCCAAGACGCTCCCGCCATCGGCGGGACTCAGGACATGGCCAAGGACGCCAAGAAAGATGTTTTAACCACGGGGAGTACGATTGCCCGCCATAGTTTTCACGAAGCCGGGAGGAGTCACAGGGAAGATAGGATCCAAGATTGTATTTTTTGCCTTGCGATGAAACAGCGAGTAAGGGTGTTCCTTGTATTTAAACTCCTCTCTGTGCTCTCAACATCGTCCTGAACCTGCCGAAGGACGCCTCTGTGTGGAAAATATCCCATTGCTGATTTGATGAAAAAGAAAAGAGATTCTTATCTCTCGCAGAGACGCAAAGACCGCAGAGAAAATTGTTACAAAACTTGTCCGCACGCCTGAGGCGTGTAAATCTTTGGGGGAATCACAAAAGCTGCAAAAAGAAAATGTATTTTATTATGTGTTATCGTGGGTTCTTATGGCTAAAAGAGATTATTTTTCCCTCGCAGAGTACGCAGAGATTGCAAAGGAGCCCAATTGGGTTTATTCTGGAGCTTTATTTTTGTTTCTGAACCTTATCAATTAAGGAAACTCACGTAGGAGTTTGGCCCCAAAATACTGTTTAAATAATTCCCAAATGTAATATATTTCGAGGATTTTGATTTTGGGGAAGGTCAGGTTAAAGAGTTTATAGATGTGCGAAGTGGTTTTCTTCCCTGTATAATTTATTTTATCTCATCCAACGCTTTCATAAATTCATCTCTTGGGATTTTTGATTGTGTACAGATTACACGGAGAGTCGAGCCTTTAATTTTAGAATGATTGGGCATGGTCAAAGGTGTTTTAGTTCCATCGGGATTTTCTTGTATCATAGAAATATGCTCACGTTTTCTCACCATTCTAAACCCTCATTTCTCTAAAAATTTTATGGCTCGGGATTTGGGAATATCGGAAGGAATTTGCTCATAATGAAGCAACCTGGGTTTCGGCGATAAAAGCCTCTATTACAGGAGAATCATCCTGAAAAATATTAGATCCAAATGTATCTATATGAAATTTAATGGCAGACTTGACATCGGCAAGCGCCTCTTCATAAGTGTCGCCTTCCCCGACAACAACGCCTGATAATCCTAGTGGATATGCCACATATCCATCCGAATGTTTCTCAACTATTATTTTAATTTCTTTCATTTTAAAAACCTTCTTTGAGAATTTTAAATCAATTGAAAATGTCTAAAAGGTTACATATTATATATATAAAATAAATTCAAAGGTTTTTTTAATTCTCCATTTGAAAGCTGAAATATCTGAGGAGTTTCTTCAGCAGGCTTTCTCTCTTTATATCAATCACAATGATACTCAAATTTGGGGTCGGACGCCATAATAAGCGTAATAAAGGATTATTCCTGTTTCACGATCTTTTAATATAGCCCCGTAAATAACGCATAGATAAAGAATATAAAAAAGGTTGCCATAAAACCTGCAAAAGTAAGTATTTATTTCCCCCTTCTCCATTTCTCCAGTTCTTTTTTCAGAGGCTCCCAATATTGTCTGTCCTTTTCTTTTTCCGTTTCCTCTTCGAGATGGAGAAGATCCTCAAGAGTAGCAATATCGCCTTTTTGGGCGAAAGAAAGCAAGGGCCGTTGGATCATTAATGCCTTGCATTGCTCCGCATATTTCCTGGCCAGGTCGATAAGAAGAGAACTTGTCCTGCATTCTTTGAGCCAGAACAATATCTGTTTCTCCGAGGCATGATCCTGGGATTGGATGATATCTGTTTCTATCAGGCGACGAATCATCGGCCAATCCTTTTCCCGTTGAGTCTTCTTCGATTGAACAAGGTCGGGAAGGGAAAGAAGACCGATCTCCCCGATTTCAGGCAATGAAACAATGGTTCGGTTCTTCCAGAGTTCCTCGAAATCAGGACAATCCCTCATCCGGGCCATCAGGTCTATCCGCAATCCCTTTGCCTCGGGGGCAAGACAGCGAAAGTGACAGGCATGTCCCCTGTTTAAAGCTTCGGGATCAAGATCAGGAACAAATATCAATTCCGCATCTAATTGTTTTAAGGCTTTTATCAGAAGAATGAGGTTTTCCGTTGAGATGTTGATGGAAAGGTCCAGGTCGCGGCTAAATTCCGCCGCGCCGTATAATATGCACGCCTGTCCCCCCATGAGGAGAAACTGCGCGCTCGAGTTCCGGAAAGTCAAAAGGGCTTTGTGAATCGGGTTCGGGATCAAGACTTCCTCCCAGACTGAGATAAACAGACCATAATCGGCCGCTCTCAATATAACGTTCCACGGGCGTCATCCGCGCCCATTCCTCTTCCTCAGTTAAATGATGCGAGTTCGTAATGATTGGACTCCGCATGATTTTATGTCTGTATCTTATATCTTCGAAGAGTCACGATCGTCAAGAAAAATGAAATGAATATCAAAATATCATCAAAAACCGAACCTCCGGAGGGGAGGTTCGGCTTGAATGAATCTGGAATTATAAATCGTGAGATTACCGTTTTGAGAACTGGAAGCGTTTGCGTGCCTTTTTCTGGCCGTATTTTTTCCGCTCGCTCATGCGGGGATCTCTGGTCAGAAATCCCGCCTTTTTCAGAACCATGCGAAAGGCAGGATTGACTTCCAAAAGGGCGCGGGCAATCCCATGCCGGATGGCTCCAGCCTGGCCCAGGGTGCCCCCGCCGGCCACGCGAACCAGGATGTCATATTTGGTCAGGGTGTGGGTTTCCTTGAGAGGGGACTTGATGATGTTTTCAACCCCGGGATGTTCCACAAAATATTTATTGAGCGGAAGGTCGTTGATAGTGAATTTTCCCTTTCCAGGTCGGAGATAGACCCTGGCAACGGATGTTTTTCTTCGGCCTGTTCCGCAATATTGTTCTATGGGTTTGATGGCGGTTGTCATGGATTAATCCTCCCTTGGTTGACTTGTTTGAAATTTCAGCGGGCTGGGATTTTGAACCTGATGGGGGTGCTCAGGTCCGGCATAGATTCGAAGGCGTTTCATGGTGGCATGTCCCAGCCTGTTCTTGGGAATCATTCCCCAGACCGCGCGCCGGATTACTTCCTCCGGTTTTGTATCCATGAGCTGCTGGGCGGTTCTTGTTCGAAGTCCCCCCGGGTGATTGGTATGCCAATAATAAGTCTTTTCCAAAAGCTTCTTCCCTGTGAACTTCACCTTGCCGGCATTGATAACAATCACATGGGTTCGGGGCGACAGGTGGGGCGCAAACATAGGCAGGTGTTTGCCGCGCAGGATTCTCGCTATTCCGCTTGCCATACGTCCCAGAATCTGATCCTTCGCGTCCACCACATACCATGTCTCTTTGAAATCATCTTTTTTGGGTGAAAAGGTGCGCATTTGCGAAAAATTCTCCTTTACATTGTTTATAACGCAAAAAGAGCGAAAGATTATTTACAAAAGCATTTTCTTGTGTCAAGTATGAATCTTGACAAATGATGCGAAAAAGTGATATTTTTTAAAACAGGGCCTTTTCGGTATTCTATCCCTCTTGGCCCGATCTATAACTCTATTTAAATCAGTGATAAATAATCATTTCTTGTCCGCCTGGGCGCCCGAATTCTTTTTCCCCAGGAGCGAAATGTTTTCTGTCAGAAGAAAAAGACCACCCATCAGCAGCACCACCACAATAATTGTGATCTGGGCAGATGTCTTGGATAAGATGTAAGCCATGACCCCCAGGTACGCGGAAATATAGTACAATAAAAGTACAGCCCGGCGCTGGGAAAGACCTAAATCCAGAAGCCGGTGATGAAGATGTCTTTTGTCCGCCCGGAAGGGATGCTGACCGCTCAGAAGCCGCCGGAAAAAGGCATGCGTAGTGTCAAATACTGGCATGCCTACTGCCAGGAACGGAATAAGAAGCGTTAGAACTGCAGGCGCTTTCGTACTGGTGGTCAAGGTAAGGCATGCAAGAAGAAATCCCAGGGTCAAACTCCCCGCATCCCCCATGAAAAGGCGCGCAGGATGAAAATTATGCGGAAGGAACCCCAGACAGATGCCTGCAACAATAAGAGCCATAAAGATTTCAAACGGCTGACCTTTTTCCAGGGTGATGATAAGGATTGTCATGGCGGAGATGGCTGTGACTCCCGATGCCAGTCCATCCAGTCCGTCTATCAGATTGATCGCATTCATCATGATCCAGAACCAGAAAATGGTTATGAAAAGCCCCACCCATCCCAGATTCACAGGCCCGACTCCAGGAACGCTCAAACGCTCGATCCTGAATCCATAGTAATACATCAGAATCGCAATAATCGCCTGGCATGTGAATTTCAAAAAGGCGCCGGATCCTCGAAGATCATCCCACAGCCCCAAAAGAAGAGTCAGAAGACCGCCGATAATGAGTCCTGTCACTTCCTTTCTAAAGACAAAGGCGGGGGGATACATATAATTCAAAAGAACAAATCCCGTCACCAGGGCAAGATACAGACCCACCCCCCCTCCATAAGGCACCGCCTTTTTATGCAGTTTCCGCTCATCGGGAACATCGAGAAATTGCAGTCTTCCCGCCAGAATCCGCACAGGATAATTGAGAAGAAAACAGGCGGCGAAAGATACGAGAAAGCTCGAAATATAATATATCATGGCGTTTTATTTATGATACAAGTATGTTGGGATCAATTCATAAATTCCCGGTCATCGTCAATAAAAGATTCAATCTGACAGGATCAATCGAACCAGATTCTCCGTGGTTGTGCGAAGGTTTTTCAGCGCCTCTTTCATGGCCGTCTCGAGCGGCATCCCTTCCGGATTGATCGAAATGGCGGCAGTCAGGCCCTGTTTATAAAGGGATTCCATGTCCTTCCCCAATTGCCCCGCCAGCGCCACAACAGGCACACCGGCTTTTTTCGCCTCCCGGACGATGCCGGAGATGGTTTTGCCATGAAGGGTTTGAGAGTCGAGCGATCCTTCCCCTGTGAAAACCAGGTCTGCTTCCTTGAGTTTTTCCCTGAATCCCACGGTTTCCATGACCACATCAATTCCCTTCTTCATCTTTGCCCCGAGAAAGGCTGTCATGCCGCCGCCCATGCCTCCGGCAGCTCCGGCTCCGGGAACGTCAAAGAGATCGAGACCCAGATGTTTCTTTACCAGGAGTTCCAGGCTGCAAAGCCCTTGTTCCAGTTCCTCCACCTGCGCCGGTGTGGCTCCTTTTTGAGGGGAATAGATGCGGGCTGCACCGCGCGGACCTGTGAAGGGATTATCCACATCCCAGGCAACGATCAATTCCATCCCTGAAATACGCTCATCTCTGCCTGTGAGATCAAAGCCATGGACTTTATGGAGATCCCCGCCGGTCATTCCCAAAGGAAGCGGATCCCCATTCTCGTCCAGAAACCGGCATCCCAGGGCCTGCGCCGCTCCGATCCCGCCATCTGTGGTGGCGGAGCCTCCTATCCCCACGATGATTTTCGATACATGGTGATCCATGGCCGCTTTGATGAGTTCCCCTGTGCCATAGCTTGTTGTCCGTGTGGGATCCCGTTCCTCCGGCTCAAGGAGAGTCAGCCCCGAGGCGGATGCCATTTCAATCACTGCGCATCCATTGGAAGCCGGAATCCCGATTTCAGCAGTGATCGGCCGCATCAGGGGATCATGAACACGAACGGAGATCCTCTTCCCTCCGCAGGCATGGAGGATGGCGTCGAGACATCCTGTGCCGCCGTCGGACATTGGCAGGGAAATGATCTGCACCTTTCCGCTTGCAGCGTGAATTCCTGCTGCCATGGCTTCACACGCCTCTTGCGCGGAACAGCTCCCTTTGAAAGAATCAGGCGCAACCAGGATTACAGGTTCTTTATCATGGCAACTTCGCCGCAGTCCGGGAATTTGATGCAATTGATGCAATCGGTCCATACCTTGTGGGGAAGTGTATTTTTATCCACTATTTGAAATCCGAATTTTTTGAAGAAATCAGGTTTATAAGTCAGGAGAAACACCCTGGGAAGACCGATTTTCCGCGCCTCTTTCAGGCACAGGTGTATCATTTTTTTCCCGATTCCCTGTCCCTGATGATTCGGGGACACAGCCACGGAGCGAATTTCCGCCAGATCCTCCCACATGATATGCAGGGCGCAGCAGGCAATGACCTCGCCACCCGCTGCGCACACCCAGAAATCTCTCAGGCTTTCATAGAGCTGGTTCAGGGTGCGCGGCAGCATCTCGTTTTTTTTCGCCAGATCATTGATCATTTTCTGTATGGGCTTGATGTCCGCAATCACCGCCTTCCGAAGGATCATGTTGCTTTTTTCCCCCATATTGCACTCCTCATACTCAATGTGGAAATGATATTTAAAATCGACTTTTGATATTGATCTTAAAAGGCGGTTTGATCACGCCTTGTTCCGTAATGAACGCAGTCACATAATGGTGAGGTGTGACATCAAACGCGGGATTAAAAACCTCCACGCCTTTTCCGGGAGCCAGCCGTATGGGACCGATCCGTGTAATCTCTTCCGCCGGTCTTTGTTCGATGGGAATCTCCCGTCCGCTTTTCAATCTGATGTCAAAGGAGGAGAGGGGAGCAGCCACATAAAAGGGAATTTTATGGGCATGGGCAAGAACACCCAGGCTGTAAGTGCCGATCTTGTTGGCAAAATCCCCGGACGCGGTGATCCGATCCGCTCCGACAAGCACCAGGTCTATTTTCCCCAGCGCCATCAGATATCCGGCCATATTGTCGCAGATAATGGTGACAGGGATATTATTCTGCGCCAGCTCCCAGCTGGTAAGACGCGCGCCCTGGAACAGGGGGCGTGTTTCATCCGCATACACGGAGATTCTTTTGCCCTTTTCCACAGCGCGGTATATAATCCCCAGGGCGGTGCCATAACCCGATGTGGCAAGTCCTCCGGCATTGCAATGGGTGAGAATGCTCGCCCCATCAGGCACGAGCTCCTGGCCGGCATCCCCGAGCGCCTGGCCTGCGAGCAGGTCATCGGCCAGCATCCGGTGGGCTTCTTCGAGCAGCCGGTTCTTGAGAAGACGGATGGGAAGGGATTGATTCTCCTTCGCCACGCGCCCCATCCGATCCAGGGCCCAGAAGAGGTTGATGGCTGTGGGGCGGGAGGTTTGCAGGTATTGGACGGTGCGGTCGAAATCTTTTTTGAATGAGGGGTAGTCCGGGGCTTTACTCCTTCGGATCCCGAGGTAGAGTCCATAAGCGGCTGCAATACCGATAGCCGGCGCACCGCGAATTTGGAGCAGCCGGATGGCCCTCCACATCTCCCCGTGTGTTCGGATTTTGAGATATTTCAATTTATCCGGTAAGAGGGTCTGATCAATGATGCGGCAGGCGCCCTGTTTCCAGGCAATAGTGTTTACAGGCATTTATGTTTCTTCTTCTCCTTGGTCTCAGCCTTGAAATTCTTGAGCAGGTCCTTGCATTCCGGCGTCTTCAGCCCCAGGAGCGCATGAGTGAGCGTTTCCACCTCATCCCTCTGGGGTTGCTCAAATCCATTGACATGATACAGTCCTGCGGTAAACACCGTTTGGAGTTCGAGAAAGTAAAGGAGCGCGCCGATATTCATCGCATTGATTTCTCCCAGGCTTAATTTGACGCTTGGTCTTTCATGCCTGGCAAGAGTGAATTCCGCGGCAACAAGCTCATGATTAAGGAGTACGGCCAGATCCTGTTCCGTGAGATGATTCAGCGCCTCGATAGTCGGGAACACACGCGGAATCGGGCATTCCTTCTCGAATTTCTTGAGCTCAAGGAAGGTGAAAATTTTATCATTGGGACCCTGGAGGAAGAGATGCATCAGGGAATGCTGGGCTGCTGATCCCAGAGCCGTGATCGGAGTCTGGCCTGAATGATTCCCCCTGGCATTCGTTTTTTTCGCAAGGCTTTCCGCGCATAGATGGCAGTACCATTCTCCCACAGCCCCCAGAGCGCTGGAGTAAGGCATCATGACGGAAATGTTTTTCCCCTTTTTGGTCTGGGCAAGGTAATGAATTGCGCCGCTGAGATACGCCGGATTCTCCATCAGTTCGGGTTTGGAGCATTGTTTGTCCATCGCAATGGCGCCGGAAAGCAGGTCTTTGATATTGATATTGGCAACGGCAGCCGGCAGCAGTCCCACTGGACTGAACACGGAGAACCGCTCATTCACATTTTCCGGGATCGACAGGGTTTTCAGCTTGTCCGCCACTGCCACCTCCCGGATCAGCCCCTTCTCCGATCCTGTGGTGATAATAAAATGTTTGGACAGCGCTCCTTTGCTGAAACGACGCTGCACAACATTATACACATGCATGAATATGGACATGGTATCCATGGTATCCCCGGATTTGCTGATGATATTGAAGGCTGTACTCCGCAGATCCAGGGAGTCCAAAAGTCCTTTCACCTCATCCGGATCCGGATTATTGAGGAAGAAGATCCGGGGAATATGCTTTCGGGCCGCTCCGGAGAGGAAGTTATGATGGGAAGTCGTGAGCGCCTGGCACAGGCAGCGAGGTCCCAGATGGGCGCCCCCTGTCCCGATCACTACAAAGTTTTCAAAGCTCCGGCGAATCTCATTCGCTATCGCCATGATGGCCTGCACCAGAAGAGTGTCATACGGAAGATCGAATATACCGGTCAATTTTTCCGTCCTCTGCCGCTGGATCTCCTGATGCGCTTCCGCCGCGTGTTTATCCAGCTCTTTGAGTTCCTTTTCCTGAATGCCATGTTTGTCTCCCACCATGCAGCTCATGGCATTATTATAATCGAATGAGATCTTCATGCTCCCCATATAATTTCCTCCATCGCTTCCCGTTAATCATGCTCTCAGTAGAATGGAAAAATTCTATCTGCCGCAGGTTTTACGGATGCTCATTTCCTTATAACATCAAAAAACCCCGTGCATGTAAAGAAATTTCATAAAAAATTTTTAAATTCTCGTTGGGGGAGGGAGGAAGAGATTAAAAAACGCATTTGGAAAAGATTTACTCCGCTTTGCCCCACAGGGCCAGCTCGGCCAGGCGCACAGTGTTATTGTTCGGAAACGCATTCGGCTTTTCGATATCGATTTTCAGATACCGGATCCTGATACCGGGGGAGAAGGGAATATACTGGTGGGAAAGGCCTTGCGAATTATCCACATCACAGACCTTCCGCAGGGAGCTTTTGCTGCTTTCATCGCCATACAGGGATAAACCGCGGATGTTGTAATGAGGGGAAAAACCGAGCTGGGAGGCATGAAAAAATTCCAGCCCTCTCATTTCATAAGGCTTGAGCAGATCTATCAACATCCCATGCTTGTGAAAGGCGTCCTCGGTATTATGCTCCCAGTAATTATCCAGGGTGGGTGAGGGAGAGTAGGACCCGTCATTGAGACTGGAAACGGGATTGAGGGATTCTCCGCCACATGCAATAATCGTATTGGGGAATCTTGTGAGGATATTCACGGTTTCTCCGGGAGAAGGCGGACGTTCGCTGATACACAACGCGCACAGAACAGGCGCCTCCAGACCTGAGGATGTTGAATTGACCCGCCCCTCAGGCAGCACCAGGGCGGCTGTTTCTCCATCCGGAAGACACACGGCTTCCCTTACGCCGTTCTTCGATAGAAATTCCGCAAACTCGGCAAGAGAGAGTCCCTGCCGCGAAAATCCTTTTTGATCCACTGCATACACTTCCAGATATCTGCCCGGGGGATCCAGGCTCAAGGCAAGCCTGGCCCGCAGCTCCGTATAATGACTCAAGGGGGGCGCCCCCTTTTTCCTGGAAAATTCCTGCACAGCCAGTTCGTCATACCTGCCTTCATGAAGAAAATACGGTCCTCCGCAGAATACTCCCTGGAGTGTTCCCGGGGATGGTTCTCCGGGAATAACCACATGAACCTGTTCGCGGTATTGGAACATCCCGTCCTTTTGTCCCGTTTCTCCACGTGTCTCGATAATAAGAACCTCCCGGGCAGACAGATCGACTGGCCGGGGACCTTCTATCACTTTCCTGACCCAGTATAGGGAGGGATCGGATGAATTGGACGTCTGTTCCAGAAGATAACACCTTCCCACATTCCATTTCTCCATCTCCTCCTTCGGGATGGGATCAAAGGGTTTTGAATAAAGATACAGGCCTGGATTTTGTGCGGGTTGATTCATCCCTGAGAGGGGAATAACCTCTCCGTTTTCCCGTTTGATATAAAGAGGATCAGAGGACGATCCACCGTCCCTCCTGAAAAAAAGATGATTCAGGGAATGCAGCTCGATCTCAGGAACATCCTGCTCCAGGGTATAAATGGAGCCGGAGAAACCGAGACTTCCCACAGGCTGGCAACGCCCCTCTTCCGATCGCTGAAACAGGCATGCCGGCACAACCACATGGGCATTCCTTCTTTTCATAATGTCGCTCGGATATTCTGTTTGATGCGGAAAATTCTCCGCGGGGATCATCTCGACTGACAGATCTTTTCCCAGAAGATCCACGCGCACGCGATGGATCTGCTGGTGAAATCCGGATCTTTGTTCAATATAATACTGATAGATGATGGATGAAGAAACGGGTTGTCCGGAAATCCAGGGCGGGGATTCCTCAGCTAAGCAGTAACGGGGGATAAAAAAGATGGATCCAAGAGCCGCGATGATCCACAAAATCTCATGCAGTCTTTTCAATCTCATTCATGTGTGTCCTTTTTTCAGGGTATCTTTAAGATACAGCCCTGTATAGGATTTCTCGTATTGTGACACGCTTTCAGGCGTGCCGGTCACAATCAACTCGCCGCCGGCATCCCCACCCTCGGGTCCCAAATCAATGATCCAGTCCGCGCATTTGATCACATCCAGATTATGCTCGATCACAATCACAGTGCTGCCCCCCTCCACCAGCTTGTTCAGAACTTTCAGGAGCTTCTTGATATCGTCGAAGTGCAGACCCGTGGTAGGCTCGTCCAGTATGTACAGGGTCCGTTCCGTACTTCTCTTGGAGAGTTCCCTGGACAGCTTGACCCTCTGGGCTTCTCCCCCGGAGATCGTGGTTGCGCTTTGTCCCAGGGTAATGTAGGAAAGCCCGACGTCATCCAGGGTTTCCAGTTTGCCTTTCACCAGGGGGATGTTCTGGAAGAATTCCAGGGCTTCGCGCACGGTCATGTTCAGGACATCGTCAATGTTTTTCCCCTTGAACATGATCTCGAGCGTTTCCCTGTTGAACCTCCTCCCCCGGCACGATTCGCATTCCACAAACACATCCGGGAGGAAATGCATCTCGATGCGGATCACTCCCGCGCCCTGGCAGGCTTCGCACCTGCCTCCCTTCACATTGAAAGAAAAGCGACCCGGTTTGTACCCTCGAACACGGGCTTCGGGCAGTTGGGCGTAGAGATCCCTGATCGGATCGAAAACCTTGGTATAGGTGGCTGGATTGGATCGTGGAGTCCTGCCGATGGGCGACTGGTTCACATGAATCACCCGGTCCAGATACTTTAATCCCTCAATCGTCTTGTGTTTCCCAGGTTGAATGTTCCGTTTATAAAATTTCTTCGAGAGAGCCTGGTACAGGATGTCCAGGAGAAGCGTTGATTTCCCGGAACCGGATACACCGGTGATGCAGATAAACAGTCCCAACGGCAACTCCACGTCAATACCCTTGAGGTTATGTTCTCTCGCGCCTCGAATCCAAAGGGAATAGTTGAGTGTCGGTTTGCGTCTTCGCCCCGGTAAGGGAATGGATTCCTTTCCGGAAAGGTACAGACCGGTCATTGACTCGGGGCATTCCATCATGTGCCTGGGCGGGCCTGCGCACACCACATATCCGCCATGCTTGCCCGCTCCGGGCCCCAGGTCGATCACATAATCCGCGGAAAGGATCGTGTCCTCGTCGTGCTCCACCACGATCACCGTATTGCCGATATCCCGGAGCTTCATCAGGGTTTGGATAAGGCGGCGGTTGTCCCTGTGGTGCAGGCCGATCGAGGGTTCGTCCAGAATATATATCACACCCGTGAGCTGGGAACCGATTTGCGTGGCAAGCCGGATGCGCTGCCCTTCACCGCCGGAGAGAGTGGCTGCGGTCCGGTCCAGGGTCAGATAGTCCAGCCCCACGTTCATGAGAAAATTCAATCGCTCCCGGAGCTCCTTGAGGATCTGCTGCCCGATCTCTTTTTGTTTGGGCGTGAGGGGGAGATGCTCCAGAAAGGACAGGGATTCTTTCACAGTGGAGCGCGTAAACTCGGAGATGTTACGCTTGTTGATCCGCACGGCAAGGGCTTCGGGTTTCAGGCGGGCGCCTTTGCACGCCTGGCAGGGTCGATCGGAAAAGTACGTTGAAATCCAGTCCCTGATGTAATCGGAAGATGTCTCATGAAAGCGCCGCCGGAGATGCGGGATCACGCCTTCAAAGGGCAGATGGTCATGGTAGCGATATCCCTTCTCGCTTTTAAAGCTCACCGATACCCCCTCGCCGCCGGTTCCATACAGAATGATCTTCTGGAGAGAACGGGGGATTTTGTACCAGGGCATATCCAGATCGATTTTATAATGATCCGCCACAGATTTCAGCCAGGTGAACATCCAGGAATCCTCGTTTTGAGGCCAGGGGTGAAGCGCGCCTTCGGAAAGGGACATGGTGCGATCCGGCGCCACGAGATCCTCGTCAATCTCCTGCAGGTGTCCCAGGCCCTTGCATTCAGGACACGCGCCATAAGGGCTGTTGAAGGAAAAAAGGCGCGGGGCGATTTCCTCGATGCTCACCCCGCACTCGATGCATGCAAAATTTTCACTGAAGAGAAATTCCTTCTCTCTTGGGGCAGACTTGGCTTCTTTGGGATAGGAGACAATCTCTACGGCCATGATCCCTTCAGCCTTCTTCAGCGCCAGTTCCACCGAATCCGTGATCCGGTTTTTGGCATCCTGCTCCACTGTGATGCGATCAATGACAATGGAGATATGATGCTTCTGATGCTTTTTGAGCCGGGGCAGTCCCTCGGAAAATTCGTAAAGCGAACCATCGATCTTCACCCGGGTGAACCCGTCGCGCTCCGCCTTCTTCAAAAGATCGTCATATTCCCCTTTCCTCCCGCGGACCACAGGCGCCAGGAGCATGAGCCGGGTCCCCTGGGGCAGTAGAAGCACCTGATCCACGATCTGCTGCACGGTTTGACGCGCAATCTGTTTCCCGCATTTGGGGCAATGCGGCGTGCCGATATTCGCATAAAGAAGGCGGAGGTAATCGTAGATCTCCGTCACTGTGGCAACTGTGGACCTCGGATTCTTGGAAACCGATTTCTGTTCTATGGCAATGGCGGGAGACAGCCCTTCGATATGCTCCACATGAGGCTTGGGCATCTGCTCCAGGAATTGCCTCGCATACGCGGATAAGCTCTCAACGTATCGCCTTTGTCCCTCCGCATAAATGGTGTCAAAGGCAAGGGACGATTTCCCCGACCCGGAAAGGCCTGTGATGATCGTCAGTGAGTTTCGCGGGATTTCCACATTGATGTTTTTCAGATTATGCTCAGCTGCGCCGTATATGAGAATGTTTTTTGATGTCATATTCTCCTGCCCCAAAATAATACAATAACTTTACTATGACCTATCCTCACACCGTCAAGTTTGAAAGGTAAAAATCCCCTCCCCCTTCTTGTTCGTAATCGTAAACACGGAAATTTTTCTATTGTCTTATATCGCGCCTTTCATTTATATCACTTGGTATATGTTGCAGAAGGAATATGATCCCATGAAGAATTTAATAAATTCGATATTCATCTTTGTTTTATTGATCGCCGGATGTGCCGGAACGAAGAAGAATGTTTCGGTTGTGCCGAACGCGCAGAAAAAATCTCCTTCCAGCGCAACCTCTGCTTCCGGATTGGAAGTGGAATTTGACGCAAAGGCAAAAGGGAATGAAGTCCTTGTGAGAATTAAAAACAATACCCCTGCCCCCATCAGGGTAAGCCCTTACTTTTTTGCCTTGATTATAGATAACCAGAAGCCGGAAATCCGGTATAATCCCTCAAGCGCCTTGAGCAAGTTTCCCGTAATAAAACTTTTGAGTGGAAACGAGGTTTCGGGAATTTTCCTTTTTAAGAATTATAAAAACCTGGCTGGGCAGAAATTCGTTTTCAATTCCCCGGATCACAAACCCCTCATGACTATTATCAAGGGAGTCACGCCGGAGGAATAGTCAGCGCGTATTGTCGAATCCTATCAGGGACATGCTCTTTGATACAGGTTTTCAATATCATTTCTGAGGCGGAGTGGGTCGTGCGGCCGCTCGTCCGCCCTCGTCCCCCTTTTGGCGGGACAAAGGCGGGCGGGAGGAAAGTCCGGACACCACAGGGCAGGATGCTTCCTAACAGGAAGGCGGGGCGACCCGACGGAAAGCGCAACAGAAAACATACCGCCGATGATCCTCCGAAGTCGCACCGGAGTCACGCCCATGGCGTGACAAAGGCGGACGGAGGAGGACACAGGCAAGGGTGAAATGGTGCGGTAAGAGCGCACCGGCGCGGTGGCGACATCGCGGCCTGGCAAACCCCATCCGGTGCAAGACCAAATAGGGGAGAAGAGCCGGCCCGGCTCGTTTCCCGCTTCAGCCCCGCTTAGAGGGGCGGGGCGGGAGAGACTCCCGGGTAGGTCGCTTGAGCCCGGGGGCAACCCCGGGACTTAGATGAATGGCCACAACGCCGGCTTATGCCGGCGGCACAGAACTCGGCTTATAGACCCACTCCGCTTTTTTTTATTTTTTTATTTGCATTCCCCATCTCCCAAATCCAGTATCCAATACCTGATATTATCCATAATCCGAAAAACAAATCTTACGGGAGGAACAGGAATATGCCCAGGCTGAAAATCGCTTTTGTGGGTGTGGGTTTCATGGGTCAGGTGGCGCATCTCAGGAATTATGCCACCCTCAAGGAGTGCAGCGTTGCCGCCATTGCGGAGATCAGGCCCAAACTCGCTCGGCTTATCAGCGAACGCTACGGCATTCCCAAAGTCTATGGGGACTTTAAGGAGATGCTGGAAAAGGAAAAACCGGATGCGGTTGTCGCAAGCCAGCCTTTTACCCGCCATGCCATCCTCCTTCCCGAAATCTATCCCCGGGTCCGATATGTGTTCACGGAAAAACCCATTGCCGTGTCTGTGGACGCGGGGGAGAAACTCGCGAGGGCTGCAGAATCCGCCGGCTGCATCCATACAGTGGGGTATCACAAACGCTCCGATCCTGCCACCATGTTCGTGAAGACAAAAATTGAGGAATGGAAGAAATCCGGAGAAATGGGATCTCTTCAATATGTCCGCATCACCATGCCGCCCGGTGATTGGATCGCCTCAGGCGGGATCGGGTTTATGGATACAGACGATCCCAGACCTCCCCTGGAAGAGGAACCACAGATCCCGGATATGGATAAAAGGACAGCGGAGGAATACGTCGGTTTTGTCAATTACTACATCCACCAGGTGAACCTGATGCGCCATCTCCTCGGAGAGAACTATAAAATCAAATATGCGGATCAGCGCGGCAGGATATTGGTTATAGAGAGCGCATCCGGCGTGACCGGCATTATCGAGATGAGCCCATACAACACCTCCCTCGAATGGGAAGAATCCGCTCTTAT
>Ga0315287_10002112_pt1 | contig 18670 bp, 15 predicted proteins | sample YL17G11_0_MG_FD_205037 | JGI IMG/M metagenome (GOLD analysis project Ga0315287, IMG submission 205037) | Sediment microbial communities from Yellowstone Lake, YNP, Wyoming, USA - YL17G11_0 | ecosystem: Environmental > Aquatic > Freshwater > Lake > Sediment | place: USA: Wyoming | collected...
TGCTATGGAATTGACAAGCTAGACAAATCCCAGACTGTTCTGGTTTATGATCTCGGTGGCGGTACATTTGATATTACAATGATTGATGTAAATAAAGATGCGATATCAACAATTACAACCGGGGGGGACCATCAACTGGGAGGCAAGGACTGGGATGACAGAATTATTGGATATTTTGCAACCTCGTTCATGGAGAAATATGGAGAGGGCAACGATCCGAGACTTGATCCACAGTCTATGCAGGATTTGAGAAACAAGGCAGAAGAAGCAAAGAAGATCCTGACCACAAAAGAGACCTACAAGACCGTGGTCAGTTGTAACCAGCAGCAGGAGAAAATCGAACTTTCCCGGAAGAAATTTGAAGAGTTAACCAAAGATCTCCTCAACCGTACCATAGAACTATCAAAACTATTACTGGAAGGTGCAAAGAAAACCGGGCATCCGCATGTTGATACGTTTCTCATGGTTGGTGGATCTTCCCGAATGCCAATGGTGCGCGCGGCGATAGTGTCAGACCTGCAAATGGACCCGATAATTTTTGAACCTGATATGGCTGTTGCAAAGGGAGCGGCCATTATTGGATATTATAAAAAACAATTGTTAACAGGAAGTACTGGAACAATAGGTCCAGATTCAAAATCACTTGAATTTCCTCCTATTAACTCAAAGGCATTTGGGGTTGTTCTCACCCGTAAGGGGTCAAGCGGGCAGGATGAAAATTATGTTTACTTCATTATTCCCAAACACACTCGACTTCCAGCTGAAAAAACGGAAAAGGGTTTTGGGACTTATGCAACAAATCAAAGATCGGTAAAAATTGAGCTTATGGAACAAGCAGACGGAAATTTTGAACCATCAGAAAAATTGCAGGATAACACCTCTATTGGGTTTGGTACAATAGAAGGATTGCCACCAAATCTGCCTGCCAATACATCAATTGAAATTACATTCCAGATCAAAGATGACGGGACCCTTGCTCTCCATGCATCCTGTTTGAATAAAGAGTGCCATTTTAACACCAAAATAAGTGGAGTGATGAACGAGAACGAGCTTAAGGGTGCTATAACAGAACATATGGGACTTAAAATTTCATAATTTCGGATTTTTTTTTATTTTTAATTAATGTAAAAAAATGGTAAATGAAATGATTATCACGTCAAAAGCATTTGGGATTGTTTTTTCTATTAAAGCTGAAGCCGGAAAGGAAAAGAACCATGTGCTTGTTATAATACCTAAACATGCAAGAATCCCTCATTCAGGAACATACCAGATTTCCACAAAGCAATCCGATCAGCGATCGGTTAAAATAGAACTCATGGAGCAGGCTGATGGGACTGTAGAGCCCTCAGAAAAAATGGAGGACTATAACGCACTAGGTAGTGGCATCATTGATGGATTGCCACCAAATCTGCCCGCAGGTACTCCTGTACATATCAGATTTAATCTTTATGAAGACGGAATCCTTTCAGTTGTCATTATCTGTTCGGGTAAAGAGTGCCATATTAAAACTCATGTGAGTCGAGAAAGAAAGGGGGGAATTGATAAAATTAGCGGATTAACCGTTAGATAAATGAAAATTCTCCGATTCATTAAATTTTTATGTTCGAGAGTACTCGAAGCCAGAGAGTTCATGAAAAGCCGGGAATACTATTGGTGCTATAATAAAACGTTACATTTATTATTTGCAGATGTATTATAAATCCGTAAGGGAAATTTTAAAAAATGAGGAAAACTGACCAACTATTTTATAGATATTGGATTTGAAAGGTTATGGATCGAGCAGAGAAAATCGAGAAATCGCAAATTGAGAGAAAAACCTTCAATAATGACAAAATTACGGCTGATGAAAGATATCAGGAGCTGGGAAAAATTTTATTATCCGGGAAGGAGGGCATGAGCTGTGATATTGACAATAAAAGTGAGAAGAACGCAGATGCATTATTGGCAAATAATAATGAGGGAAGATCTCATTTAGAGACGAGAGTTGTGGATTCAGAAAATAAAAATTTTAATCCTTATTTAATAGATGAGCGGGAAGTTCCCGACTCCATGAAATCCTATATGGACAAAAGAGGAACTTTCGATTATGATAAATGGCAAAAAGATCTTCATGATAGACAACTAGCGGATGCGAAACAACATAGAGTTCCTTCAGATAATGTGGTTGAGGATTATAAAGAACCAAGGGAAGGAAATGATTTTACGTATCAGGATTTGTCAGATAAAGATGGAAAAAGTTGTTGGGGTAGGTGTCTTTCCAACGGAGAGATACAATTAGATAGCAGTTTGCAAAATGCACCTCCTGAAGCAAGAAATCCGCATTTTGAACATGAGAAAGAACACAAGGATGGAATGAAAAGAGATGATCCTCGCCATATGTATCCTGAAGAAAAATGGGCACGGATGCGACAGGATACATCCTGGCAGAGTGTTCCTGAAGAAAAACGGAAAGAATTGATTGCCAAAGGAGAAGATTATGGAAACGAGGCAAATCATAATCTTCTATTCGATAAAGACGGACATATACGAGATGATTGGGAAATCTTCAATCGATTAACAAATTTATGGGGTTATGATTTTGAGAAATATTGGGATTGAAGGAAATATCTTTGATATAAATTGAGGTAAAACATGAATTCGAGTGGTTATAAAAAATATATTAATTTGTCTTCCGGTATATCATTCGGTTATCCTGAAACATGGACTATCCGTGAAGAGCAATTTAAACCCGATTCAAACAGTTTAATTAATCCTCAAGGGTTTGGAGGAGCAATCTTTGTTTTTGGCCCAATTGAAACTATTTGTGGTGAAGGAAAGACAGTAATTTTTTTAAAAAAAATTCCATGTAAATCGACTGGAGGTAATATTGAATCGATTGATGAATATGTTAAAATATACATCAAGGTAAATTCATTTGGAAAAACAGAGATAATTTTTCAAAAAGAACAAAAATTGGGGGACTTGCAAGGAATAGAGGTCTCACTAACTTATGAGAGACCTTGTCCTTTTGATTCACCTCTATCCAGACCATTGAAAATGCAACATACATGGTTAACTGTTCTTCATAAAAATTATTTTTTTGAAATAAATTATGTAACAAGTAAAAATGATTATCCTCTTCATCAAGATGTATATGAAAATATAAAAAAATCATTCAAATTTACTTAATAATTCATAGAAAAGGGAAAATTATAAACAATTTTCTATTTTCATTCATCCATTACAGCAGTAAACATTTTCTTTTACTTCAATGGATTACGAATGAAGAAAATGAAAAACACTAATTAATTTTCTTTTCAGAAAATATTTCTTCTAACTTCTAGATTAGCTGTTCTTTATTCCCGAATCGTCATATCATCTGATCAAATACTAAGGCAAAAGAAGGTGTTTTAGAAGATTGAAGCAGAACATGTATATTTATGGTATAGAAATGACTGAATAATTCTCATTTGATTCCGAGGGGAAGACATGGCATTCACGTTTAACGATGCTTCTGAGAAAGAATATCTTGCAATGCTTGGCCAGTGCGTCAAAAAGAATAAGGTTCCCAACTATTTTGCCCGGTATGGCCTGATAAAAGTCCTTAAAGATCCCTGCTCGGATCCTCTTGACAATATCTCGAATACAGAAATTGAAACTGCTATTGCTACCCTTATAAAATTCTGGAACAAGAACCGGAACAATCCCTTATTAAAACCATTGATCGATCAGATGCTGAAGGATAACACCAAAGTCAAGGATTCCCTGCTCGACAGCAAAAGAAGGGAAGAAAAAAGAAGGGTGGTGGAAGCGGAGAATAGAGAATGTCAGGAAGAAAAATTCAAAAAACTGGATTCGATTCTGGAAATAATCGCTCAAAAAGGCTATATCACCCCGGATGAATATAAAGATGTCTGCAAGAAATTGTCAAAAGATTATACCGAAGAAACCATAAATCAAAGAATCCAGTTCAAAAAAATCAAAATCAAAGAAGGACCCCCGCCACCACCACCACCCAGGCCTATTCATGAAACATATCCTGATTTAGAATCTTCTTTCATGCAATCACTCAAACAGCAACTGAATGTATTTGGTCGTGCTACCCTCTACGATTTTCTCGAGGTCTCAAAGGATTCCAGCACGCAGCAGATCCAGCAGAGATTCAGCTCTCTTCAGAACGAGTGGGGAAAGAGACCGGTCAACAATGAAAAAACTGCAGCCCAGATTATCCTTGGGGCAGTGAAGACAGTTCTCATTGAGGGTGATCCCAGAAAATACCATAATAGTATCATGTTTGAGAGTATGGCGGAGCTCAATGACCAGATCGATTTCGCATGCTCAAACAAGATGATGGATAAAAATACCTTTTCAAACATGATGACAAAAGCCGTCGCAAAAAAAGTCGAAGAAAATTATGCCAAAGAATATATTTCCTGGAGAACAGGTGGGAAAATCGAACCAGACACTTCAACCGATACCGTCAAGTGTCCCTTCTGTTACTTGCTAAACGACACCACCTCTGAGCATTGCAGGAATTGTGGGGAAAGCCTTTACATCATGTGCCCGCGGTGTAAAAACAGGGAGAGGGCGGCCGATAATGCATGTCCAAAATGCGGATTAATTTTTAAGAACATTCAAAAGGTCAAATTCATTAGTGAGGAAGCACGATTTTTCCAGTCACATGGGATGCTTCAGGAAGCACTCGAAAAGTTCGAGGAAGCAAATAAACTGATTGAACAGGATGAGGATATTGAAAAGAATATCAAGAACCTGAAAGAAGAACTTACCAAGATACATGCACTTATCCAGCAATACCAATCCGCCCTTTTTGAAAAAAGACTGTATACCGCAAGAGATGAATTGAAAAAACTATATCAGAAATACCAAAATTTTGAATACCAGAATAAATCCATCGGAGAGTTGTATTCTGAACTACGCAATGAGATAGAAAAAATTGAGGAAGCTCTCCGAAAAACGAAGGATCTCGAACGCGCGGGCAAAAATGATGATGCAATCCGGGCTTATGAATCGATTCTTGGTTCCTGCAGGGATTGCGAGGAGGCCCGGCAGGGACTCGGCAGGATCCCCCCGGAACCTCCGGGAGATTGTTCTGTGTCTTATATCTCCCGCACTGCAACTCTCCAATGGAAAAAGAGCCCTTCAATAGGGGATCTCTCCTACCAAATAATTCGCAAAGAGCACGCGATACCAACTTCCGTCAAGGATGGTACTCTGGTTACAAAAACCAAGTATCTTACTGCAGAAGATACTCAGGGGTCCGTAGGTCATAATTATTTTTATGCGGTATTCTCAGAACGTGGGGATGCATTCTCACTCAAGGGAGCATACACTGGCAGTGTCCTTTTTATTGACGATGTCCAGAATTTTACGCTCCAGCCCGGTGATGGCGTTGTTGAAGGATCATGGACTCTGCCAGGAGACGTTAAACGAGTGGTTGCATTTAAAACAGAGGGGGCAACTTCTCCTCAATCTGGTGTACAACAGGAATTGCCACTGCTCGGATTGACAAAATTTGTGGATCGTACGGTCAAGAATGGGCATATGTATACGTACCGAATCCTTTGTGAGTTCCTTGATACTAAAGGTGTGATTGTCAGAAGCAGGGGAATTGAGAAGTCTGTGACCCCTAATACACCCCCTCCTGCCTTATTTGATTTTTCTGTAACAAAAGAACAGTCCAAGGCAATAATACAGTGGAAACCGCTGCAAAGGGGATCTGTTGTGATGTTTAAATCCTCAAAACCGCACTCGCATAAAGAAGGAGCGGTAATAGCGAAAGCAGATCTCGCGCTCGGTGAGATTCTCAGCTCGCCAAGGGCTGATTTTTCAGTCGATCCAACCCCGGGACAAGGGCTATGGTATTATACTCCTGCAACAATCGAGGGAGATATTGCAGTAATCGGAAGGACTCAAAAAATCACTTTTATAGATGATATCTCTGGATTGAGAGCGGAAAATCGTGTATCGAATATTCAGTTAAAGTGGAAATGGCCGGCGGGTTGTTCGCATGCTCTGGTCAGTTGGCGTCCCGATAACTATCCAGTCAATACCGAAGATCCTAAGGCCAGCAAAGAGATTATATCCAAGGGGCAGTACGAACTGAAAGGCGCTTTCCAACTGAATACTATCAGTTCCCGACAGTATTTCTTCAAGGTCTTTGCAGGATACACAAGTTCACAGGAACAATTATTCAGCTCAGGAATTGACACAGGCTGCATTACCAAAGTCCTCATGCAAAGTGGAAAAATTCGATATTCCCTGAAAAAAACGATGTTCCGTTCCAATTACAGTATTCTGCTCACGAGTGATGCCCCCATCGCTGAACTCCCGGAGATTGTTGTTATTGCAAAAGCAGGAAAAGTTCCTCCCCTGAATCGATCCGATGGGAGAGAATTGTCACGAATTAACGGGAGATCCATCGGACCAAAAGACGAGATCGTCATCGACCTTTCAGGGAGTTCATTACCTTCCCCTTCATATATCAAGGTCTTTTTTTCAAGCGATGACAGTTATCAGGTCTATCAGATCAATCATCCGGGTCCTGACGAGGCGTGTATCAAGTGATAAAGAGCAGCCCAAATCAATTTCAAAAAAAAACCAAATAAATCATATTATCCTCTAATTTTCTGATTGTATATTCTGAAAAGTATCCCTTTCAGCATTAATCACATAAGAATAATAACATATAAATATTGTTTACCAAAAAGAAAATTGAGGTTGTTCATGTCAAAATTTATTTGCCCGTATTGCTTCAACGAAAAAGAAACAAATGATATTCTCTTTCGCTGTATCAATCCAATTGCTTCTGAATGTTCTTTGGAAGAGGATAAACCCTTTTCTGATTATTGGGATTTCCATCCTCCAAAAGTGATGAATCATATTATTAATTCCAATACATCAATGTTCAGCCAAAAATCCAAAAGTGCCCTCTGTCCAATATGCAGAACCAAAACCACTAAAATGATCTGCCCCTCCTGTCACAATTCCCTCCCGTTTACAACCGGGGAATTAAAAGATTACAATATTTCACTGATCGGTGCAAAAGATGCAGGAAAAAGTGTCTATATAGCAGTATTGCTGAATGCGCTCGCACAGCGAATTGGGATGAACCTCAATGCTTCACTCGTTGCTCTCAACGATGAAACGATCAAACGATATCGGGAACAGTTTTATCAACCGCTCTTTCAGAAAAAAGAATTACTAAAGGCGACCGGCGCAGCGGGGGTCTCCCAGAAAACACCCCTCTTATACAGGTTCGGCTTTGAAAAAAAGAATTTTTTCGGACAGCGCTCAAATGAAGTTGTAACCCTTGTATTTTTTGACACTGCGGGGGAAAGGCTCGATGATGAGAAGGTAATGGCACGGGAAACGAAATATATCTCCAATTCCTCAGGGATCATTTTTCTTCTTGATCCCCTTCAGATTCCTGCCGTCCGCGATCGGTTGCCGCCGGATATTCCGCTCCCTCCTATCCAGACGCAACCAGAAGAGATCGTAACGAGGGTAGTAAATTTGATCCGTGAAGACAAACAAATCCCGGAAAAGGAACGAATCAAAACACCAGTTGCGCTTGTTTTTTCCAAAATTGATGCCTTACGATCGCTCTTTCCTCCGGATTCCATGTTACAACAGTCATCGCCCCACGAATCTGTTCTTGATATAAGTGACTGTGAAAGAGTAAGCAGTGAGATGCTGGCCTATCTCTACGACTGGATCGGACCGAATCTCAATAATATCATGCAGCATCACTTTGAACATTTTTCCTATTTCGGGGTATCGTCATTAGGAGAACCTCCTACCGGGGGTAAATTATCTGATGCAGTCTCCTCGCACCGGATCGAAGATCCATTCTTATGGTTACTCTGGAAAAACAATTTAATCCAGGGAGTCAGGAAGAAAAGGTAGGGAGAGACCTCATGACAGTGTTACAGCATTATTACACTTCCTGTGCAGGAAAAGGATTTCAAACGAACGCGATGAGTAAAAGTCTTGATAAAGACACGGCACGTGTTTTAGAGGAGAAAGGAGTATATATCCCGCCCGTCTCTTTTCCTTCCCAGCCCACTCTTGAGGAGATACAGAAATTCCCGGTCTCCTTATCATTTTTTTCACTGCCCGGTGATCGCTGGTCAGTGATGCAATCCGTTTATCTGGGGAAAGACTACTCCGGGAGGTACGGGAATTATTTCAGCCATTCTCTGGTTACTGAAAATTATGAGAGCGACTTCCCCCATTGTTTACCAATCCAACTCTGGAAATCACCCATCTGGGTTTCAAAAGAGTCCGCACAAACCGATCTGCCACCGTTTGAGGGAACAATACCAGATTTATCCATCACCTGGAATGATGTATTCAACTTTCTCGGTGCAGGAGATCGGCTTTCAAAGCTGGGTCAGATGATTACAACAGTACTTAACTTATCAAAAAACCGGCACCCGATAATCCTCGTTGATACCAATCAGAATATTGTACTGTGGATAGCAGCTATCACCTTTTGTTTACCCTATGAGATCGGGAAAAAAGTTACATTCTGCACGTATAATAAAAATCCCTATTCTTTGAACGTTATGATCTGCGGGACAACGACAGATTCAGATTTCCATTTCTCGCAGCAGGAATATAATTTCCAGTATACAATTTTCCAATTTGAAGAGAACACCTTCTCTCCTGAAAAACCAGTCCATCCTTATGCAATCATCGTCCTGAATTCCTTAAAGAACCGTGATTCGGGAGCATTTGAGAGATTTTCTGTCTTTTATAAAGAGGTTATCAGTAAGGTACCAGAAAGTGCAGAGGAACTTTATCATATTTATTTGCTTAATTCTGTCATTAAAGGTGCTGTCCTGTCAGAAAAAGAATGGACAGATCTCCTTTCATTTCTCCGTTCCTACAATTTTATCGATCGCAATCCCCAGGTTCTGAAGTTCGTAATTGACCAGATGTCAAAAACCAGCTTCAGAAGTAGCGATCTGGTTCTTCAGTCTTTGGATTTTTACCAGGCTGTTGTACGCAAGGGGATACAGACGGATGTTACCCAGATAGCAACAAAATCCGCTCTTCAGACAATCTTTGAATACTGGCCCCATGCAGGGGAAGCAGAAATCGCACGTATACGAAACGCGATACAAGGGATGGATTTTAATCCGTTGAAAGGGACATATGCACCAAAGGGAACTGGATTATTACACACTCTTTCCTCCTATGAAAGTCAGCGGTCTCTTCTCAGGTTTTTAACCGATATCAAGTTTATTCTTCCAGATTCTCCTGAAACAGGAGATATTATGGATACAGTTATACTGCCCCATATCATGGAAAAGGATACTCAGCAGTTTTTCCTTGATTTGTTAAAAACTGAGTTCCATGATCCCGCAATGAATTCCCTTGGCAGGTACGTTGCGAATCGCCAGGACGATGAATCAGTACTATCCGTTATCTCGGCATTAGTAGCGGATGATAAAATCTACACCGGGTTTACTACATTTGCCATAAAAAACAATCACCTCCGATTATACCGGCTCTTGTATAAATTAAGAATTACGCCGGGAAAAGAAGTGGATCAATTCCTGACATATTATTCAATTTTATCAAAATTTATTATTCCATCAAAAATATCTGAACTTAACCTTGTCTACACTATAACATGGAAGGATAAAGATCCGACATATCCGGAAGTTACAAGAATTATTGAAACTCTTACTGATGATGATCTTGAATTATGTGATTTTTCAGCAAAACTGGCAGGAATTCTGTTTAAAAATGTAAATTTAACGAATATTCCAGATACCATTCGTCCCGTTTTTGAAAAAATTCAAAAAATCGGAAAATTTACCAATGTCCAGGCGTCATTAATAAATCTTTTTTCAGAACTGCGTGATCTATCAGATGACAATGAATCTTCCTATCACAGAATATTCAAGGATATAATGGGTCCCTCTTTCAATACATATCCGGATAAGCAAGGCGAAATTCTTGAATATTTGTTCCGGAAGATAATTATCTCAACTACAAATCCATCGATACATGAACAGTTTGTCAAAATTCTGGTAGAAGTCTATGATAAAGATGCACCTGTTCACAGCGCATATCGTAAAGGTTTCACAAACGATTTGATGATGTCTGGGCATCAGGCAAAATTATTGGCCGACGGTTTCAGAATCTGGGATCAATATTACACTTCAGGAAAAATTATTCCTGGAGCAATTACCGATTTCCTTTTCACAATATATAAAGATGCCACGAATGATATGGACAGGAAAAAAATGAGAATGAGTGAAAAAGTGAGAGATCTTCTGGTTGATCCCAGGGTAAAACAACGATATGAATTATACCGGGAGAAAACTGAGGAGAAAGGTTTATCGTCAATCTTCCAGGGAATATTCAGGAAGAAATAATATTATTTCCATATCGTCACTCGTCGCAAAATATTTACATCACCATATGGAAAAAGGCAAACATCAGATAAAGATAACCTATTCCAAACAGGAAACCTGTCACGAATCTCAGGAGGTTATTGCTTTTTCGAAGGTGTATCATCTGCGTCACCCCATCGACGATTAATGGAAGGAGTAAAAGCACGGAAAGTAATATTGAGAACGATACAGCGAGAATTTCAAGAACCAGTCCCATATAGAATCCCATAAGGATACCCGTACATCGTGCACAGAGAGGCATCGTGTACCCCCAGACTGAGAAAGAACGATCTATCTTCCGGTGACAAAAACAGAGAGAGAGTGGTTTTCCATGAACCGAGATTGGAATGGGTAAATCCCATCTCCGGTCAGAATCCGCCTTCTGTGAACTATCATTAATTTCAGGACTCATAGCTCATAGTACTCACGAAATATTGTTTTTGACATACTGGAGCAATCCCACATAACCTTTTTCCTTTGCGAGCTGGCGAACCTTTTTAAATCCCTCTCCATAAACCGGATCATCTCGCTTTTCTATGTCTTCAGCTCCTCGTTTATCTCCGATTTTTTTGTATACCTGATACTGGATCCAGCAGGCAAATCCCTCCTTCATTAGAAGGGACTGATTTTGGGGGCAGTTGATTGTTTGCCAGGCATGGGTGTACTCATGTGCTGAAACGGCTTGGAATTCATTCTTTGTCAGTCCATTGAGAATATAAATGGTAAAGAATTCTTCATCTTTCCGACGTCCAAAAAGCCCCCGTAACATAGTGCCTGGTGGTGATCGGTTGCCAGGAATACTCTCTAATACTATTGTAGTAACAAATTTAAACTTTACCGGGATATCGATTACAACGCCGAACTCCGACAGCAAAAAGTTACGCATCTCGAAAAAATACCCGTTTGCGGTCTGGATATCAAAAACTCCTTTCTCATTACACTCTTTACATAGGAATCGCCCATCTCCAAGGGCCCAAGAATCTTCTTCAGGAATAGGTCGAGAACAGGAATCACAGCGTTTCGCTTGCTCCACGCAAGTTTTGCAGAATAATGCTCCTGGTATGGAATTTATTTCAAATTTTTCTCCAGGGAAGAGGAGCTCTTTACAACAATAACATCGATTCTCATGCTCGAAGCAGTAATTACAGACAATTTTCCCTTGAATTGTATGAAATTTTTCCTTTATTGTTATATTACAAATCCTGCAATGAGGACGAGTGTCATGACAATGAACACAAACACAGGTATTTCGTTCCTCATAGTATTTCCCAAAAAGAGGAGTGTGGCATATATCACATTTAGGAAGTTTTTCAAAACAACTATTACAATATGTATGCTCATTCACCTTGTGATATTGTGTGGCTGGTTTCCCACAACATTCGCAATGAAGGAACTGGGAATGGCATTGCCTACAATAATGAGTCCCATCTGAATAACAGTAATGATCTTCCCTTAACAGATCGCGGTGACAGAGATAGCAATACATACAATATTTATTGGATTGTTCTTTCCTGAATGCATAAATAAAATTCTAATTCAATTTACAAATTTTATTATAAAGAGTGAGGTTTTTTATGGAAATTTCCATTGAATGTGAAATGAATAAAGAACTTACAAATTTGGTTCTATTCGGTTATTCCACAACTTATCTCGCATCTCTTCCTATCAAGTACGCGAGGAATGCATATACAAATAAATAATAGCCGGGTTATTTTATCAATTACACACATTTATATAAATTTCATATAAATTTACATTCCGGTGATGTTATGAAGAGGATTCTTTTTATTGGAATATTGGCCCTTCTGATAATTCCCATGAGTGCATTTGCACTTGTGACGTATGCAGGAGATCAGGTAAACATTGTCGAACCAGTCAATGATGATGTATTTGCTACAGGAAATATGATAACCGTGAATGCACCGGTTCAGAGCATTACTGCGATCGGGAGTACTATTACGGTCAACGCACCCGTCAAAGGAGATGTTACTGCTGCCGGCGGAACGGTTACCATAAATAACGACGTTGGAGGAAAGGTTGTCGCGATTGGTGGCAGTGTCGACATTGCCGGCAATGTCAGTAACGATGCCGAGCTCCATGGGGGTAGTGTGAACATACGAAAATCGGCAACAATTGGAAGAGATGCAACAATCAGTGCTGGATCAGTTCAGAATGATGGAGCGGTTTTAGGTACATTGTCGATTCAGAGCAGGTCAGGAGAAAACAGAATGCGTGCAGGAACGCATGAAGTAAAACCCGATCAGTCACCAATGAGGTTGTTTGTATGGCTTTTTGCCGTAGCTGCAATCCTGCTGGTCCTCGGCTGGTTTATTATCGGACTTCTCCTCATCAGGATCATGCCTGTCAGGTTCTTACAGGTTGAATCGGAGATTCGCACCAATGGAATCGTTAATTTGGTTGCCGGCTTTGCCGCAATTATCATTGCAGTCATAGGATTTGTCCTCCTTGCTATCACAATTGTACTCCTTCCCCTTGCACTGGTTCTCGGGGGCATGGTACTTATCGGTCTCCTGCTCGCCAATCTCGTTGTAGCTTTGAGTCTGGGAAGGGTAATCTGCGGATACTTCAATTGGACGGTGAAAGAATGGCAAATCTATACTATCGGATTTTTGGCATTTTGTGTTCTCTTGCTCATCCCAATCATCAATATCCTTGTATTTGGCATCAGTTCATGCCTTGGATTTGGGGCTATCCTGTATGCTATCCAGAAAAACTGGGGATCTATCACAGGGGCTTCCCCACCCTGATTTTTTTAGGAAAAGTCCCATTCCTCCCACGAACTTACGGATTCACTTTTATAAGAGTTAATAGCATTAAGCTGGTATACTCTGACTGAAATTTTTTTTTTTATTTTTTGACAATTTCAGCAGAAAAATGAGTGGTAGCAGTTATTAAACACAAATGTTATATTTCAAGGATTACCATTATTGTATAACTGTATAAGTTTGCGTATCTGTACAAGAACTGGCAGATATCACAGAAAATATTGAGAGTAGTAAGTAGAAGGAGATCGTCAGATCATGAGCGAGACAAAGGTGAATGATGGAGAAATTGCAAATAAGCGTGTGGCCCTCACCCCAAGTACCTGGGCTGACCTGTCCCTGTTGAAAGCTCCGGGGAGGTCCCTTGGCGAAACCGTCGCCGATCTCATTGCAGAACACAAACTGATGCAACTCGAACGGGATCTCGATGTAATCAGAAAGGACGGTCGCTACATTCCCTGGGAAGAAGCCAAGAAGGAACTTGGTCTTTAAAAGGAGCATCTCGTGAAGATAAAAATCGAAGAGAACGTAAAGGATTATATCAGGTCGTTGCCTGATAAAGACCGGCACGTTATCGGAGAATATATCAACCGGTTGACCGACCATCCCCAGGCAACTGGGGATATTAAGAAACTCAAAACTCGTTTTCCCCAATGGCGAATGCACATATCCTCCAAATTTACCCTTTTTTACCACGTTGACGGTGACACGGTCTGTGTCGACCAAATCATGACAATTGAACGGGCCCACAAAAAGTACGGGAAGATCTAACCCCCGATATTTTTTTCAGGCATTTCTCATTGGACAATCTTTTTTCAAAACGTTCTAAAAAATAATGAAGTGGAAAACTGTTGATTCTCTTCAAATTCAATTTGATTGATATCTGTTCCGATTCTGAAATTCTATATGTTATTAAAATTTCTCTATATAAACGGCCAAATTTTGCATTTTATCCAATAGAAACATTTATAAAAAGGCGTTACATCAAAAAATGAAATTTAACCGTATTTTCTAAAAATAAGCTTAATATGAGGAGATTAAAAAAGCGCATATGGACATGGATCCTCACGTCCCTACCGAGGCATCTGGTTAACCAAGTCCACGGGGATTCACGGTTCCATACTAATAACAGCGTTAAGGGTATTAAAGCTCTCGAACAGCGAAGAAGAAGGCAGGAATAAAAAGGATTGTCTTTTTTCTGAGATGATCGCAACGGAACAGCGTTTCATCGTCACGGACCGTTTGGCAAGAGTATCATTACGGGGATATTGCCGGGGAAGGATATTATTCCATTCGTGCTCTAATTCTATCTGGAGAGAATTCTCATGAAATCACCAAAGGATTATCCTCACAGCATAGAAGATTCGGACGAAAACGCTGGGAAGTGCATTTGTAAGATCTGTCCGACGTTCAAGAATAACCTGTTGGCAGAGTACGCCCCCAATGCACTATTCTGTGCACGGGGAAGGTCTGATATTCCTACGAAAATCAGGACGACAAATTGCTATTGCCTGGGATGTGATATATTTATCAGGCATGGGCTGGTTATTAGTCACCTCTGCGATAAGGGGTGAATGAGGACCCGGGTTTTCTCTTTGTTTTTCATTTAGTGCAGGGAAGTAGTTTTCACAAAAGAGCGAACATCTCAATCAGCTTTTTAATCAGTTTTAAGGAAACTATGTTAAAAAAAAGTTATTAAGGTGATTTAGATTTGATAGATACCAGCGTATCATTTATTTTAAATATGACAATTAAAAATTCACATAACATTCGCCAAAAAAGATTTCCAAAGATCAAATAGATTAACCCAAATAAAATAAGAAATCCACCAGAGAACGTATTCGAGCTGGAATAACTACCGTACTGTGGCATTACAATCCCTATTCCCATAAATACCAGTGAACCCAGTGTGATCAGAATTGCACCAATAATATAAACAATAGTAATTGCTTGAGGCGTAATTAACTCTTCAAATGTTATGAATTTGTTAAACTCCATATAATCACCAAACTCTGAAATCATCCATGACTGTTAAGCCATAAACGATTTAAATAATCTATGATTATTTCGCAGAATATAAATTTATCGCCAAAATTAACCCAAAATGGAAAAAAGAGCACATTTTAGTGCCTGAAGTACCGTATACCCGTAAAAACCATTGCCATGTGTAAACGGTTGGCAGTATCGATCACTTCTTTGTCCCGGATAGATCCTCCCGGCTGCACAAGTGCAGTCGCTCCTGCCTGAGCGGCAACTTCAAGGGTGTCCGGGAACGGCAGGAATGCATCTGAAGCCACCGCAGAACCTATGAGTGAGTCACAGGCTTTCATAATGGCAATCTTTGCCGAATCCACCCTGCTCATCTGCCCGGCGCCGATTCCCAGGGTGCGTTTCTGGTCAGCAAATATGATTGTATTGCTTTTCGTATGTTTGCACACCTTCCAGGCAAGCTGGATTGCACGCATCTCATCAGGAGTTGGATCGCGGTCGGTGATCACTTCCCAGTGTTCCTGATAGGGTGGCGTTCGCTGGACCAGCACACCGCCATCGATTGACCGGATCTCATCAGATTCAGATTTCGGCGGGATTGCAAGCACACGCATATTCTCTTTTTTTCCCATGATCACAAGAGCATCTTTTGAAAATGATGGAGCGACAAGGACTTCAACAAACGTCGCGGCAATTTCTTCGGCCATTTTTTTGTCAATTTCCCGGTTGAGGCAGACAACAGATCCATAGGCAGAAACAGGATCAACTTCACGGGCTGTGATGTATGCATCAAGCAGGTCTGCACCAATGGCAACCCCACAGGGATTATTGTGCTTGACGATAACGGCAGCGGTTTCTTCAAACTCGCGGAGAAGTGCGACACCAGCGTTTACATCAAGATAATTATTGTACGACATCTGCTTTCCCTGGATCGGCTCCGTTCCCGCAATACCGGCCTTACCATAGACTGCAGCCTGCTGGTGCGGATTTTCTCCATATCGAAGGGTCCTGCCATGATTGAACTGCACGGTGAATGTTGAGGGAAACGGGGCATCGAGAGAGTAGAGGTAATTGCTGATCGCTGCATCGTAGGCAGCAGTCCTGGCAAATGCCTTCTTTGCAAGCGTGAGACGTTGATCCAGGGAGATATCACCGTTTTGGATTGCTGTGATCACTGCCTGATAATCTGAAGGGTCAACAACGACAGCTACATTTTTGTAATTTTTTGCTCCCGCCCGGATCATGGCCGGTCCGCCGATATCGACAAATTCGATTAATGCTTCAAGACTCAACTGCTGCCCGGCCATCTTCTCGAACGGGTACAGGTTTACCACCAGCAGATCGATCCGGTTGATGCCGTGCTTTGCCATTACAGCATCATCGATTTGTCGTCTCCCCAGCAGTCCCCCGTGAACTTTCGGGTGCAGGGTCTTTACCCGTCCATCCATCATCTCGGGAAATCCCGTATAACTGGAAACCTCAGTAAACTTTACTCCTGCTTCGGCAAGTGCCTTTCCAGTTCCACCCGAACTCATGATGCTGTATTTATGTATCAGAAGCTCCTGTGCGATCTCGATGATTCCCGTCTTGTCCCAGACCGAGAGAAGTGCCCACTTCATGGTCTAGTGTATGCAGGACAGGAAAGAAAAATGTATGCAGATATATCACGATGATAAAATTACAACACCCTATTCTGGAATTAAAAAACATGTTCCTGTTCTCATCTTGTATACTGGTAACCGCTAATCGCTTTAAATAAATCTCATAAAATTGCCTGAATATCGAATTAAACGAATAATTGCGCCCAATTGTGGAAAGCAAGTAATATTCAACGTTTCTCTTGATGGGATGATATAAAACTATATATAGAACCACAATACAATAGATATTGGAACATCGAATGGGATGTACTATGCACGACGCAGAACACAGTACAGAACAAAACGAAGTGCAGGATTCTGGTACGGCAGAAAATCCCCTGCCGGAATCTCAACAGCTTGCGGCTGAGCTCGAAACGCAAAAGAAAGCTTTTGCCGAATTAAACGATCAGCTCCTCAGGCTTGCTGCAGACTTTGAAAATTTCAAAAAACGTACAGCCCGTGACAGAGAGAACTCAATTTCACTTGCAAATGAACGATTCGCCATTGACATCCTCGAAGTGGTGGATAACCTTGAACGGGCATTAAAAACGGATGATACCCACCTGCGCGAAGGTATCCTTCAGATCCGGCAGCTCCTTAACGCCCAATTGCTGCGCAATGGTATAACTCCCCTAGATGCACAAAAAAAACCATTCAATCCCGCAGAACATGAAGCCATCGCTCATGTCACGTCAGAAGAACCTGCGGGTACCGTGATCGATGAAGTCTCACGCGGGTATCGTATGCATGATAAAGTGATAAGATACGCAAAAGTTGCCGTATCAAAAGGAAATCAGAAAGATCAGGAGGTATAAAGAAATGGCAAAAGAGAAGGTTTTGGGAATAGATCTGGGAACAACCTTTTCCTGTATGTCTATCATGGAGGCAGGAAAGCCGATCGTCATCCCAAACGCTGAAGGCGGGCGGACAACCGCATCGATTGTTGCATTCACCAAAGAAGGAGAACGACTTGTCGGGAGTCTGGCTAAACGCCAGGCGGTTACCAATCCCCAGCGGACTATCCAGTCAATCAAGCGTAAGATGGGATCAACTGAAAAAATCAAGATCGATGATAAGAACTATTCCCCCCAGGAAATCTCGGCTATGATCCTGCAGAAGATGAAAGTCGATGCTGAGGCATACCTGGGTGAGAAGATTTCAAAAGCGGTTATCACGGTTCCGGCATATTTCAATGATGCACAGCGGCAGGCAACCAAGGATGCAGGAAAGATTGCTGGTCTTGATGTCATGCGCATCATCAACGAACCCACAGCAAGCGCACTGGCATATGGCATTGATAAAGAGCAGGATGCCACCATACTGGTGTATGACCTTGGTGGGGGTACATTTGATGTTTCGATTCTGACCCTTGGTGACGGTGTCTTTGAAGTGAAGTCAACTGCCGGTAATAACCTCCTTGGTGGAGATGACTTCGACAAACGGGTAACAGACTACCTTATTGAGGAGTTTAAGAAAAAAGAGGGAGTTGACCTGCGCAATGATCCTTATGCGATGCAGAGATTGCGTGATGCATCAGAGAATGCAAAGATCGAGCTCTCACAGCGCCAGTCCACCAACATCAACCTACCCTACATTACTACGGATACGAGTGGCCCCAAATTCCTCAACTTCGATCTTACCCGTTCAAAACTCGAACAGCTTATCGGGGATCTCGTCGAATCCACTGTCGGACCAGTGAAACAGGCACTGAGCGATGCAAAGCTTGAGCCAAAGGACATCGATCACGTCCTCCTCGTAGGAGGTTCCACCCGTGTCCCCCTTGTTCAGGATACCGTAAAAAAGATTCTTGGGAAAGAGCCCGACAAGGGCATCAACCCCGATGAGTGCG
>Ga0315287_10002113_pt1 | contig 18665 bp, 13 predicted proteins | sample YL17G11_0_MG_FD_205037 | JGI IMG/M metagenome (GOLD analysis project Ga0315287, IMG submission 205037) | Sediment microbial communities from Yellowstone Lake, YNP, Wyoming, USA - YL17G11_0 | ecosystem: Environmental > Aquatic > Freshwater > Lake > Sediment | place: USA: Wyoming | collected...
ATGGTCACACCATAGAATGAGTCGTTAAAACAACATGCATTGCGGACTGCGACTTCAACTTCTTTGAACGCCTGGAACACGGCTGTATCGTACTCGCCTCTGATGAACGGGGACCAAACCTTTTGAGCTATAATGGGATGAAGTAGTGTCTTTGGCATTAAGTTGGTTCGTTGATACGCTGAAAAATCACTCCTGTTCTTTAAGCTTTTTCCTCGGCGAGTTACGAAAACCCATTGGCCGCTAGTTTCTCTCGGTCTCGGAGCAATAAGTCCCTCTCGTTCTAGCCAAACCCAGGCCTCCATTAAGGCACAAAGAATCCGTTCTTGATACTCGGTCGGATAATTCTTAATAGTCTCGTGATTTGCAAAGTTATAGCGGTTAAGCCAACTGTTTGCTTCCTCTTTGGTATAGGAATTAAGACATTCGAGAACGGCACCCGCCAATTCCTCAGGTTCAAGTGCAAGTAAGTTTTCAGCGTCGGGGATCAAACTGTGGATTGATGTGCTCACAGAATCTCCTCAATCGTTCAATAGGCTGCTCAAAAAGGCCATCCAGCAAGGCCGCAGGGAGTGGGGCGACTGAGGCGTACCCGAGAGGGTACGTCGCAAGGAGACACAGGACTGAGAACGATGCTGGTGGTCTTTTTCAGCAGCCGTTACGGTTCGACGGTGACGTCCACAAACGCCGGCACACTGTCCGCCCCCTTCTTATCCGTCACCCTCAGCTTGAACCGATAGGTCCGTTTCTCTGACACGGTCGGCGCGAGGAACGAGGCTTCGGCGTTATCCACGTCCAACAGCGCGATTTTGCTGCCGCGTACCTGACTCCACGCATAGTACAGGGCTTCGCCTTCGGCATCGCGGCTTTTCAATCCGCTCAACTTCACCTTCGTTCCAGCCTTTACGGTCATGTTCGCTCCGGCGTCGGCCACTGGCGGTTCGTTGGGCTCGTCGTTCACTGTCACCCCGACATCGAGTGAGGCTTGCTTGCCGCGGTTCGTGACCGTAAGGACGGTCTTGCCGTTGCCGACGATCTGTAAGAGGCCATGAGGCAACACCCGAATGACTGTGGGATTTGACGATTGATAGGCCGTGCCGGAGGCAGGGGAACTGATGCGCCGGGTCACGCCATCGGTGAACTCACCCACCACGGGCAACTCGAAAACCTTGCCCAGGGAATCGACGTGACCGAATGCGGAGGATTGCCCCGCCCGTCCGAGTTGCAGGGGTTTGTCGGTTTCGAACTCAATGGTCGCGAGAGCGGCGGCTGGTTCTACGTTCACCAGGATTTCATCGAAGACGGAGCGGGTGCCCAATCGTCCTCGTGAAATTTCGGCGACCGCCAGCAAGCGCATGGGCCCGAGGCCGGTTTTGGGGATGCGCAGTGTGCCGCCGAAGGCCGGATCATGATCAGATAATCCGATCAGCGCCACCGGCGCAACGATCGATCCCGTGGCTGTGGCGTCCTCCTGTCCTACCAAGGTGTCATCCTGCTCGCCATACCAATAGTAGCGGACCTGGACGATGCCAGAATCTTTGCCGAGGTCCACACGGGCGGTGACAGTTGTGCCTGATGTCAACTTCGCCCCTTCCGCCGGTTCGACGATCGTAAAGGCCTGTGCCTGCTGCGCCGGAAGCGCAAGGTAAAAGGCAAAAGTAAAAAGGCAAAATATCCGAACCCACATTTGACGTCTCACGTTTAACAGGCTGCGGGAAAACTCAGTTTATACACACAACCCGTTGGAATCTTGCATCATGGTGCTGATGACAACAGAGATTCAGGATGCTCAAAAAGGCTGTCCAGCAAGGCCGCAGCGAGCGAAGATGCGAGGCGTACGCTTCGGTACGTTGAGCCTCTGAGCGATGTGAGAACGCCGCTGGCGGACTTTTTCAGCATCCTGTTAACGCCTCACGGTCACCTCTTGAGGTGGAAGGGCACGTCGGTCAGGATGATACGATCTTTGAACAAGAGCGCGGCTTTCAGGCGGAGCGCCCGCTGATTGTGCAGAATATTTTGCCACCACCGAGCCGGAAGAATCTCGGGGATGACGACGGTGACCCAATGGTCCTGGTTTTTCTGTAGCAGCTCCTCAACATGGTCCAGCAGAGATCGTAGGACAGAACGGTACGGGCAGGGCACTACTGTCAGTTGCACGCCACAGCCCCACTGGGCCCACTGAGTTTGTATGCGTGCTGTAGACTCCGGATCCACATCCACCAGCACCGCCCGAATCTCGCCGGCACGAGTGCGCGCGTAATCGACGGCTCGAATGACCGCTTGATCGACGCCACTGATGGGAATGATGACGATATTGCGTCGTGGAATTGGAGGGCGGTGATCACGCGTGAGCGCGATCTGTTCAGAGACGGCTTTGTAATGAGAGCGGATAGAGCGGAACATCCAGACCAATACGAGAATGAGGAGGAAGACGATCCAGGCGCCGTGTGTAAACTTGGTGCTGGCAATGATGATGGTGGCAATGCCAGTCGTGACGGCGCCTACGCCGTTCACAATCAGTTTCTTTCGCCAATGAGGCCCCTTCCCGGTCAGCCATCGGCGCACCATGCCGGCTTGGGAAAACGTGAAGGAGATGAACACGCCGACTGCGTAGAGCGGGATCAAGGCGTGCGTATCGCCGCGAAAGAGGATCAGGAGGAAACAGGCGAGAAACCCTAAAATGACGATCCCGTTTGAGAACACCAAGCGGTCTCCGAATGTCCCCATCTGACGGGGCATATAACCGTCGCGCGCCAGGATCGAAGCGAGATGGGGGAAGCCTGCAAAGGCGCTGTTGGCGGCAAGGATTAACAGCAGCATCGTTCCAATCTGGAGCGCGTAGTACAGAGGCCCGGTGCCAAAGATGAAACGTGCTAATTGAGAAACGACCGTCTCATCCGTTTTGGGCATGACGCCATAGTGGTAGGCCAGGAAGCTGATACCCATAAATAACGCCGCCAGAATCAGTGACATATAAATCATGGTGGTTGAGGCATTCTGGGGCTCCGGCCGGCGAAACGCTTTCACGCCGTTCGAGATCACTTCCATACCGGTCACGGCCGAACAACCGGCGGCAAATGAGCGAAGGATCAAGAACAGCGTCAGTTCTTCGACCGCCGTCTGCTGGTCTGGCGACACCGAGACGCCTTGGCCGAACAGGGCCTGGAAACTTCCGATCCCCACCATCACCCCGAGGGCGCCGATGGCAAAGTAGGTGGGGACGGCGAAGAACTTTCCCGACTCCCGCACGCCGCGAAGATTCATGACGATAATGAAGAGACTTGCGGCTAGCCCCAAGGCTACGCGATACGCGAACAAACTTGGTACGGCCGAAGTCAGGGCCGCAATGCCGGCTGCGACGCTGACGGCTACCGTCAGGACGTAGTCGATCATTAACGCCGCCGCGGCGATCAGTGCCGGCAGTTCCCCCAAGTTGTTGCGGGCCACGATGTAGGCTCCGCCACCCTCCGGGTATTCGTGAACGATTTGGCGATAGGAAATGGTCAGGACGACGATGAGAAACAGAATCGCAAAGCTGATGGGAATGGACCAGGCAACGGCGGCGGTTCCCGCAAGGACCAGTACCAACAAGATTTCTTCCGTAGCATAGGCCACGGAAGAAATCGCGTTCGAGGAAAAGATCGCGAGAGCGAGGGTTTTCGACAGCCGTTCGTGTCCTGCCTGAGCACTTTTGAGTGGATCGCCCAGCAGCCAACGCTTCAGAAACATAACAGTCATTATCGCACATAAGTGGAGGCAAGCACATCGAAGAAGAAACCCCAGCCCCCATTATTCATGAACGCCTCTACTGCAATCGCCGATCCGCTGCTGCGACGGGCCTTCGTCCGGCGGGCTCGCCCCTCAGACCCTCACTGTACTGCACGAGTACGCATCGGGTCCTCAGCGCTCCGCGCGCCGGTCTCGGCCCCCCACCCATCCCTTCCCCATAGTATGGGGGAGGGATGGGTGGGGGACGACGCACCATCATGAATAATGCGGGCTAGACGTCAGAGGCCGAAAGCCTCACTCATCTATATGGCGTAGGACTCTGCCTGAGAGGAAACGCGAGTCGTGTCAGCAGTCGCAAGGGATCATGGAGAGGTTGACAGCCTATGTGAAGTTCAGTATCTTTCGACTTCTTAATTGAAGATGACCACCCCTTCGTGTCGTGGGAGGTGGGTGTGATCGTGAATCATTTTTTTAGCCTGCACGTTTCGCTTGGGTTGTTGGCTGTTTTACTTACCATTTCAAGGAGGCCGGTCCATGTTTATTCACAAGCTACGGGGTTGTGTGCCTACCCGCATGCTCGGCGCGATGGCAGCTGTGGCCCTGCTCGGGGTCCCGCTCGCATCCGCTGAGAACTCCTCACAGGCTGAGCAGACGTCGCCGCCGCACGTCGCGATGAACCATCAGTTGCCTGGTTGGGCGGAGAAACTCAAAGGTCAGACGATCGTCGAGGATGCGATGGGCGGCAAGGCCGAGCGTTCTGCGATGGTTGAACAGCAGCATCAGCGGATCATGGATCATATGGCCCAGGACCCTCAGGTGCAGGGTGTCAACACCGGGATGTACAACACCTCCTCCATGATGCATCAGTATGGAGCAGGCGGGCAGGACATGCTCCTCGTGTCAGATCCTCGTGTGGAACCGGTGGCAATGACCGGTGGCGGGAAGTGTCCGGCCACGGCCCCGGTGAAGCAGTACAACGTGTCCACGATCAACGTCGAGATCACGCTCAACCAGTGGCTCGATTTCTATCCCGGCTACATGTACGTGCTGGATGAGAATCTGGATAAGGTGCGCGCAGAAGAAACCAAGAACAAGGAAGCCCGCGACAAGGAAGGGTTCGATCCAGGCGCCGTGATTCCTGGCGTGCAGGCCCAGTGGATTCAGCCCCTTGTTTTCCGCGCGAACCAGGGTGACTGCGTCAAGATCAAGCTTTCGAACAAGCTGGACGAGGGCGGCGGACCGGTCAGTCTGCATATCCATGGATCGAGCATGGTGGTGAGCGCCACCGGAGCCCCGGCGACGACGACCAACTCTGATTCTGTCGTCGAAGAAAAGAAGATCGGCGAGTTCGAGTGGTACATCCACCCGAACACCCAGGAAGGTGTCCGCCAATTCCATACCTATAGCCAAGACCGTGAGCTGACGGTGATGGGATTGTTCGGCGCGTTCGTCGTCGAGCCGCGCGGATCGAGCTACCTGGAGCCGCTCGGTACTGGCGATCCGACGCCGGCCTCCAGTGGTTGGCAGACGATCATTAAGAACGGCACCGGTCCGGACTTCCGCGAGTATGTGCTGATCTATCACGAAGTCGGCGACGAAGCGTTCCGCCCGTTGAACAAGAAGGGCGACTTCCTGCCGCAGCGCGATCCGTTGACCGACGCCTACCGTCCGGGTGGCCGCGCGATCAACTATCGCAGCGAGCCGTTCGGCATCAACAACATGCACGTACAGCACGAGTACTTTGGCTTCGAAGACGAGTCGATGGGGTACAGCTCCTATACGTTCGGCGATCCCTCGCCGACGATTCCCCGTTCCTACATTGGTGATCCGGCCAAGTTCCGTTTGGTGCACGGTGGATCGGAAGTGTTCCACTCGCACCATCCACATGGCGGGACCATTCGTTGGCCGCGCAGCCCGCGGGCGATCGACGACATGAACCTCTGGGCGACCGCAGTGAACGGGCCGGTCAAGTATCCCGTGATTCGTGCGAAGACAGACCGGGTCGACGTCGAAGTCATCGGTCCCTCCGAAGCACTCGACCTTGAGACGGAGTGCGGTTCCGGTCTCTGCCAGCAGTTGGCTGGCGACTTCCTCTTCCACTGCCACGTCGCGCACCATTATGTGGCGGGTATGTGGGGCTACTGGCGCGTATACAACACGATCCAGCAGGGAGATCTGCGGAACGACGTGATGCCGGATTTGCGCGAATTGCCGGATCGCAAGGGCCGGATCAAGACTCCGGTTTCATCGGACAAGTTGATCGGTCAGACCGTCGATTGGTTCGGCAAGCAATTTACGATTACCGACAAGGGCAAGAGCAACTGGACCACTAACCCTGCCACTATCACGGTCAAGGATTGGGTGGCAATGCAGATGCCTACGATGGGCAAACCTGGCCACAAAGATGATGAGAAGGGTCAGCTGTTGTCCTACGACGCGACGGTGTTGGACTGGGATTGGGACGGCAACCGTGCGATGAGCGAGAAGGAAAGTACGACGGACAATCCCAAGTACAAGTCGACCCATCCGGGCAAGCGGCATCCGATTATGTTTGAGGTCATGACCGGAAAAGTGGCCTGGCCTCACCTGACGCCGCATTTCGGCAAGCGGGTGATGTTCTCCCCGAACCATTCCGGGGCACCTTGGTTGGAGATGATCCGCCGGGATGCGAATGGGGATGAGAGCAACGACCCGGCGAAGCCGGGTGAGAACGGCGTGTGGAGCCTCTGTCCTGAGAATGCGGGACGGAAGAACTACAATGTCCACTTCATCAAGCTGCCGATCAAGATCGCCAAGGCTCAGGGCAAGGAGCCGGCGGTGGTCGATCCGAACGGATTGATCTACGTGCTCCATGAAGAAGAGGCGGCGATCCGGGCCAACGACGATCTGAAGTATCCGTTGGTCGTCCGCGGCAACATCTACGATTGCCTGGATTGGACGTTGACCAGTGAGTGGGACGACGACGACTACACGAACTTCCAGTCGTCGAAGATCAATACCCACTGGCATTTCCTCCAGTTCGATAACCAGGCGTCTGACGGCGTGATCACCGGTTTCTCCTATGAGCAGTCGGTGCGTCCGTTCACGATGTTGGAGAAGAAGAACAAGAAGGGGCTGCCGGCTCCAATGAACACGGTGATGACCGCGCCGGCGAAAAAGGGTGCAGCCTTGCTCACGGTGAAGAATGCAGGCCAGTACCATGTCGGCACGCTGATTCTCGTCGGTGCCGACAATGTGAAAGGCAATGAAATCTCACGTATCAATGCGATCAAGGGCAACACGATTACCTTGACGAAGGGTCTCAAGAACGATCATCCGGCAAACGACATCGTGACGGTGGAGTTCGTCCGGCAGCGGTTCTGGGTCGATGCGGATGTGGGAACCGTGTTTTGGCACGACCACGCATTCGGTGCGACCACGTGGCCGCATGGCGGCTTCGGGACCTTCATCGCTGAACCGGTTGGATCGACCTATCATGATGCGAAGACGGGGAAGGCGATCCGGAGCGGTCCGATCGCGGACATTCGCACGGTCGAGCCGGTTGGTTATGGGGTGAACAACAGCTTCCGTGAATTGATGGTGCAGTTGCACGATACTGTGCCGCACACTGTCAACATCGTGACTGCGGGCAATCCTCCTGGGCAGCCGATTGAAGTGGCCCTCGAAGCGGGGAAGACTGTCTCCTTCATGATGCCGGATAAGCTCTATATGACGCCGATGCCCTTTCTGAACGGCGGGACCCATACCACCGGGAGCGGCTTGAACTTCAGGGCGGCTCCGATCGCCCAGCGGTTGGCCACCAATCCTGATGTGTGGCAGGCGTTCAACAGTCAGGTCCATGGCGATCCATACACGCCGCTCCTGAGGGCTTATGTGGGAGACACGATGGTGTTCCGTCTCCTCCACACCCTCATGAACGAGACGATGACCTGGACCCTCTCCGGTCATACCTTCCTGAGTGAGCGGTATGCCGGCGATGCGAATCGGAAGAGTTCGATGCACGTCGGGATTGCCGAGCGCTACGACCTCGTGGTGCCGCAGGCCGGCGGACCGCGGTTGCAAGCGGGTGACTACATCCACTTCAACGGCCGGTCCTCGAAGTTCTCCGAGGGGGGCTGGGGCATCATTCGTGTGTATGACAAAGACCAGGCCGATCTGAAGAAGTTGCCGGCCGGGTTCTCCATCAAGGGCGAGATTCCCAAGGCATTGCCGGTCTGTCCGGCTGACTCTCCGGTGAAGAGCTTCAACGTCGTGGCCTTGGATTATCCGTCGATGAAGTTCAACGCGAAGGCGCCTGAGTCCATTGAGGTGGATTTCGAACGGAAGATCCAAATCAGCAACCCCGAGGCCAAGATCTACGCCTTGGAGGAAGATACCGCGAAGGTGGCGAGTGGTGCGCACCCCATGCCGCTCACGCTTCGTGTGAACGTTGGAGATTGCGTCAAAGTCAATCTGAAGAACAAGATGAAGGACAGCAAGGCCTCCTTCTCCGCAATTGGTTTGGCCTTCGATCCAAAGGATTCGATGGGCGCAAACATCGGCAACAACCCGGGCGATCAGACGATCGCTCCTGGTGCCGAGCGGACCTATACCTACTACGCGGATCCGTTCAACGGTGAAACCACGTCGCTGGTGTGGGATTGGGGCAACGTGATGACGAATCCGCGCAACGGGTTATTCGGAGCGATTGTGGTGGGTCCGAAGGGATCCAAGTATCGGGATTCGAAGACCGGGGCCGACTTGACGAACAAGAACGCCTGGGCGGCTGACGTGATCATCGATCGGTCGGTGCCGGGGAACGAACTGCGACCGAACTATCGTGACGTGGCGTTGTTCTTCCAGGACGAAGACAACATCATCGGCACGAGTTTTATGCCGTATGTGCAGAACGTGGCGGGTCTGACCGGTGTCAACTATCGGTCGGAACCATACAAGTATCGTGAGGAGCAGGGTTGCTCGCTGGGCAAGATGTTCCAGCCTTGCAAAGCGGATAAGCCTGAAGATCCAGCCACTCCGCTCATTGAAGCGCATGCGGGTGATCCAGTGCGCATCCATGTGATCGGGGCGAGCAATGAGCAGAACGGGATGTTCAGCGTCGAGAAGCATGAGTGGCCAATTGAGCCTTTCATGCGCGGCGCAGATCTGATCAGCGTGGTCGAGTTCGCCGGGTCTGAGACCCTCGATGCGTTCTTGCCATCGGCCGGCGGTCCATACCGTTTGCCGGGCGACTATGTGTATAGCAACCAGCGGTTGCCGTACTCCCAGTCCGGGGAGTGGGGCTATGTGCGTGTGTTGCCGTCCGGCGATACTCGCCTGCTGCCGTTGCACGGAGCGGGTGCCGGGATGAAGAGTGCGTCGGTTGAACAACCGGTGCAGGTCATTCCAGTCGCAGCGAAGTAAGACCGCGCCTCCTGCTGTTGGCAGGAGGTGATGAATCAGGAGAAGGGGGAGGCCAACGGCTTCCCCCTTTTTCTTTGGTGCATCCTTTTGGTACGATGCCGACTGTGATGTCTTTGACAATGTCATGCTGAATTTCGGAGGACTCATGAGAGTGCTGTCTTTCATGTTCTGTGCGGTGCTGGTGATGGGGGCCTCGGCTGTGTGGGCCTATGATGAGATTCAGGTGACCGAGGGAGGGACGATCGCCGGGAAGGTGACGATGGTGGGAGCGAAGCCCACGCCCAAGGGGTTCAACCTGATCACGTTTCCCGATCCCGTCTATTGCGGGAGGATTTCAACGGGGACGGGCTGGCGCGTCCTGCACGAGTTTACCCTCGCGCAGGATGGCGGGTTACAAGATGCCGTGGTGCTGCTGACGGACGTGACCAAAGGGAAGCCGTTTAAGTTCGAGCCGCCAACGATTGAAGCGAGGGACTGCCGGTTTCTTCCGTTTGTTAGCGTGGTCAAGGATCGATCGGAGGTAAATGTCGTGAACCTGGATCCCGTGTTTCATGATATTCAGGCCTATGAAACCTCTCATCTCGGTCCCCGGGTGTTGTTTAACACACCGTTGCCCATGAACCCGCATCACAAACGCAATGTCGGGGCCGACAGCCACGAACACCTGGCGGGTCAGCCGATGCAGGAAGTTATTCGTATGACAAAAGACCGCCGGATCTTTGTCATGCAATGCGGATTCCATGCCTATATGGAAAGCTGGGGATTGGCCGTCGACAATCCATATTTTGCCATCACGCAGGCCGATGGGACTTTCTCGCTTCGTGACGTGCCTCCCGGGGACTACACCTTGGTGGCGTGGCATCCTGGCGTGGGTACGATGACGGAACAGAAAGTGACGGTTCCGGCTAAACAGATGGTCAAGGCCGATTTTGTGTTCGAGTCTCCCAAGGGACGGCGTTCGGCCCATGAGATCGAGGAAAACCCTCACTTTGGACTGGGCGCACTGGGTAAATCCATCGAGATCAAGCCGACCCTGGAACTGCAGGAGCCGTAATAACGTGAGACGTAAGGGGTAAGGGGTGAGGAAAAGAATAAGAAGATGGGTGTTCGTGACGGGTGTGTTGGCGACAACGATCGCTGGTGCGTGGCAGTCGTTCGCCTACGACGTGATTGCTGTTCAGCATGGAGGGACGATTGAAGGCACGATCAGGCTGGATGGCGCGGTGCCGGAGCCGAAAGGGTTCAACCTCATCACGTTTCCGGATCCGGTCTACTGTGGACGTATCTCAAACGGTCGAGGCTGGCGACTCCTTCGTGATTTCGTGGTGAATCAACAGGGCGGGTTGAAAGATGCCATTGTGTTGTTGGAAGGCGTTGAATCGGGCAAATCATTCGAGATGTCCGTCCCCCTGATCGAAGCACGGGATTGCCAGTTTGCCCCCTTCATGACCATCGTTCGGAACGGCCATGCGGTGGAAGTCATCAATATGGATCCGGTCATGCACGATATCCAAAGCTACGAGACTTCGATCGAAGCCGGCGCGCGCGTGTTGTTTAATACGCCCTTGGTCATGAATCATCAGCACCACCGGGGCGACATCCATGCGATGCACAACCATGCACCGGGCAAGTCGTTGGTCGGGCCGATCTATTTGAACAAAGGGCGGCGGACGTTCTACATGCAATGCGGCTTCCACGCCTATATGGAAAGTTGGGCGATGGCCGTCAACAATCCCTACTACGCGCTGACCGATGGGAACGGAGCTTTCACCATCGAGAGTATCCCGCCCGGTACCTATCAGCTGGTGGTGTGGCATCCTCAGACCGGCCCAGGCGTCACCAAGATGGTCACGATCCAGCCGGACGGCAAGCTGGTCGAACATCTCTCCCTCCTCGCTCCGAAGGGGAACCGTTCCGCCTTCAAGGTAATGGACAATCCCCGCTTCGGCCCAGACACGCTGGGGTACTCGGTCGACATTCAGCCACTCGTAGAGCATCAGCACTAGCCTGCACTATTCATGAGTACTTCTGTTGCAATCGCCGATCCGCTGCTCCTGCGCGTGAAGCGTGGATTGTGAAGCAATTCAGGAATCTGATGATCTGTCGATCTGTCGAATGTTCGGAATTCATCAGATCGACAGATCATCAGATCGTCAGATATCTTCCGCTTCACGAGGAACGGGCTTTCGAGACGAACCGTCATGAATAATGCGGGCTAGCTGGGTGCTCTGCCTCGGGTTTGTTCTGTGGGTGGGGCAGGAGAGCATGCCTCGGCATGCGGCGGCTGATACTGCTGCCATTTCCTCGGCGGAGTTTTCCGGTTCGCTGGTCAAGACCGTCAAGGGGCGGCGTTATCAAGCCCAAGTTTTTGCAAAGGGAGACCGGTTGCGGCTGGAATACAAGTATGCCATTCGAACCGAGCGCGGATATGCGGCAATCGAAATCATCCGGTTGGATAAATCGGAGACCTGGTACCTGCTGGCGCAACAGAAGGAACTCTTGGTGACAGGGCTGGACCCCGATGATCTGCTCCCGATTCACCCCGCATTACCGGGGGAGCGGGACCGAATCCTGGTTGGCGACGCGACGGCGGCTGGTCGTGCGACCCTGCTTTTCGAAGTTCAGACAGACCATCATGGTCGAGTCGAGCGGTTCTACGAATGGGTGGATCTGGATACAGGAGTGGTGTTGAAGCTCGTCAGTCGGGATCGGGAGTGGTCGTTTGAGTATGAACGGTTCAGACTGTCGCCTCAGCCTGCCTATTATTTTGAAGAGCCACCAGGATACAAAAAACGCATGACGTCGACTGTGCCGCGAGGACGGGGGTAGGGAGACGATGAGTGAACTGATTATGCGCAGGCGTGCATGCCGTTGGAATCTGCTGGCCGCAGTTGCGGTGGCCTGGTTCTATCTGTGGAGTGGACCGGATCAGTCGCTGTTGGCTGCCGGGGTCTCATCTGTTCCCAAGGAAGCGCAAGAGGCGTTCGACAAGCAACAGTACGCACAGGTACTTGAGCAGTTGGCCAAGCTGGATAAGGAACAGAGTGCCGCTCCAGACGTTTACCGGCTTAAGATCCGCTCCTTTCTCAAACTTGGTAACCCCAAGGACGCACTCGGCGAGTACGACAAGCTGGAACTCGCGCTCACGCAAGATGAGGTGCCCCTCCTCCGAGAGGTGGCGCTGGGGTTCATCGTCGTCATGGTGAAGGACATGCGTGAACAAATGCGCGGGGCGGCCTACACGGCGCTCAAAGAGGTGGATTCGGACGAGGTTGTCCCTTATTACGAGGATGGTTTGAGTGACGGGTCAGGACCGGTCCGGGTTCTCGCCGTCGAGGGGCTCGGTCGATCCGAGGCGGGGCGGAAATCACCGAAATTGCGCGCGGCGATCGAGGATCAAGCAGGATTGGTGAAGGCGCGCGTGGTGAAAGTGCTCGGCCGAACGGGAGATCCCGGAGTCCTTTCGTTAGTCGAATCGGCGACCAAGGATGAGCTTGCCACGGTTCGTATTGCCGCCTATGGTGCGCTCATCAGGCTTGGCAAGAAGGAGGCCTGGACCCAATTGCAGCAGGCCGCAGAGTCGCTGAATCCTGAGGATCGAGCCGACGCGATTCGTACGATAGCTGAATTGAAAGACCAGCGTGGCGCCTCCATTATGAAGGAGTCGTTGACCTTCAAGCAGCCCTCTGTACGTGGGGCTGCGGCCAGGGGGCTGGGGCATCTCGGACGAAAAGAGGCGCGGGGACAGATTGAGCAGTTACTGAAAGATCCTGTGCCTGCCGTTCGCGAATCCGCGGCGGGGGGGCTAGCAGAGCTTGGAGGACCGGAGTCGGTGCCGGCACTCACGCAGGCGCTCAGTGACGGCAACTTTACCGTTCGTGCCTCAGCGATTGCCGCGTTGCTCCAGCTTGGCCGGCCCTACTCGACGGTGGCCGCCACCGCGCAATCCCTGGCCCAACAGAACGATACGGCCATACGTGCTTCTGCGGCCTATGCTCTTGGGAAGGCGACCAAGGCCAACGCACCAGGAGCAATCTCTCTTTTGACCAGCCTGACGGCTGATCCACTTCCCGGTCCGAAGATTGTGGCGCTTCGATCCCTCGGGCATGTGGGGGATCGTGAACTTGTTCCCCTCATGAAGGAAGCCCTTCACGACACGAATGATGCTGCGCGGGCCACCGCGGCAGGGGCGCTGTTGCACCTTCTTCAACAGAAGAAATAGGCCTCTGCGGGATGCTGAAAAAGTCCGCCAGCCTGTCTTGCTCATTTGGTCTGTCTGGTCTGTCTCGTTTATCTGGTCTATTCGGTCTGTCTCGTGTGTTCGGTTGAACGAAATGAACCAGATAGACCGGATAGACCAGACCAACCAGATAGACGAGAGAAACCAGATAGACCAGACAGACCGGACTTGGCCCAGACCTGCGGGCCAGTGAAGCTCTGGCATGCTCACATGGTTTTCCCGCAGCCTGCTCGCTCTGCATTGACACCCTCTTGTTTCAGATTGACAGGGGGGGGTAGACTTTTGTATACAGACTTGGTCTGAGAATAGCCTCGCCAACGCGGATCTCAATTGCGATCGAGTCACCAGGGCGGAATACGTTCCCGTTTCCCCTCATGGCCGGTGGTAGGAGATAAGGGAGCGAGAGAATAAAATAAACTGAGCGGTTAGTTATTTGTTCACCACAAGGAGTCATAAGGAGGTAGTCACATGAGACAGGGTGTGTTATCAGCGGTATTGGGCGTGGCAGCCGTCGCGTTTGTCGCGGCGCCTCTCACCTCGTTTGCAGGCGGAACGATTGCCGGCAAGGTGACCTATGCGGGCAAGGCCGAGCAGAAGGAATTTTTATTCTCGAAGTTCCCCAATCCTAAGTTCTGTCCCAAGAACCCACACAAGGAATTGATGGATGGGGACAAGCGATTCCTGAAGCAGATTGAAGTCGGCAAGGATGGCGGCCTCAAGAACGCGGTGGTCGCGGTGATCGATGTCGAAGATAAGGCGTTCGTGGATGGGTATAAGGGAACAGAAGTGGTTGCGGAATTCTGCGAGTTTTTGCCGTTCGCCGGCGTGGTGGTGAACACCAAGAACTTCCATGTCGAGAACAATGATGCCGACGCCGATGACCCAAAGTCGGTGCTAGGCGTGTTGCACAACCCCCACAGCTTCACTGTGAAGGGCACCAGTTCGGCCACCGGTTTCAACATCGGTTTGGCGAAGAAGGGTGACAAGCTCGATAAGCCGGTGATGTTCCGTGGCGGTGCAGAGAAGGATGGTTTCTATCGCTTGCAGTGCGACCAGCATGAGTTCATGCAGGGCTTCTTTCTCCCGGTGTCGAGTCCGCACTTTGCTGTCGTGAAGGAAGATGGCTCGTTCGAGATTAAAGATGTGCCGGCCGGCAAGCACAAGGTTGTGGCTTGGCATCCGTTTGCCGCCAAGGGCAAGAAAGTGGAGTTTGACGTGGATGTGACTGAGGGCGGGACTGCGACCCTCAAGGCCGAAATCAAGTAAGCCAACGTTCCATATTGGCGGGGTAACCCGCAATCAAAGGGCAGCGGAGCAATCCGCTGCCCTTTGTGTTTGGGGCCGCCTGCCGCGCCGAGTCAGCTGCCTTGCCTTTCAGTTTCCGATCTAGGTAAGATGCTGACTTTCAAAGCTATTTGCTTGAGGGGCGTGGTGTGTCACGAGAACTCTCGCTCGCAGAAATCTTCCAGCTGGGGTACTACTGGGAGACCAAAATTCTGCTCACGGCCGTCAGGCTGGATGTGTTTTCTGCTTTGGATGGGAAGCGGAAAACCCTCCACGATGTGGCCGGTCGTCTCGGTGCACATGAGCAGACGCTGGGATTGCTGTTGAATGCCCTTGTCGCGATGCGACTGTTGGAAAAGGACGGGGATTCCTATGGGAATTCGACGGCCGCGGCCACTCATCTGGTCCGCAACTCCGCCCAATATGTCGGGCATCTCCTTCTGCTTCACGATGCAGAATGGGACAACTGGGGCAAATTGGAGCAGACGATTCGCACGGGACAGCGGTCGGTCGACCGGCACGTCTTTGAGACCGACCCTGATTTAGGCAGCAACGTGTTGGCGGTACTCCATCGGATCGGACAGCAGAGCGGGCCAGACTTTGCCAAGCGGCTGCAGCTGAATGGGCCGGTTCGACTCCTGGATTTGGGAGGCGGAGCCGGGACGAACGCGATTGCGTTCTGCCAGGCCTATCCAGAGCTGACTGCCACGGTATTCGATTTGCCTGCGACGCTCCGACTGACGGAACGAACGGTGAAAGAAGCTGGTTTGGAATCGAGGATTGCGTTGCTCCCTGGCGATTTTAACAAGGATGGACTCGGCGGACCCTACGATGTCGCCCTGATGTCTGACATCCTGCACTATCAAGATTTTTCGACGAATGCGGCATTGGTGAAGCGGGTTTGGACCCATTTGGCACCCGGAGGCCAGTTGGTCATCAAGGATCGATTCTTAAATGAGGCAGGAACCGGTCCGGCCTGGACCACCGCGTTTGCGGTCCACATTCTGGTGAACACGGAACGAGGCGGCTGCTACAAGACGGCAGATGCGATCCAGTGGATGAGGGAAGCCGGCTTTCCAGCCGTGACAGAGTTGGAACCGTCAGCGGTCGTGCAGGGCGTAAAAGCTCGTGAAGCGTGAAACGTCTCTCGTGAAGCGCATCTTGCGAACGACGAGATACGAGCGACGAGATACGAACGACGCGGAGCAGCATGCTTGAATGGCTGAAAGAGCCGGGTTTTTTTGGAACCCACGCCACGGTCGGGGCGGACATGAGTCAGCTCATGGCGACGGTCTTTACGGGGCTCTTCGTGATCGGCTGGATCCAGGCGCGGAACCGTCGGGCGGATGCCCATCATTGGATGATGTTTGGCGGGATGATCGCCATGTTGGCGTTCTTCATGAGCTACTATTTATTTCGTCAATTGGGCGTGTTGGCTTTTGAAGGGAAAGAGGGGTTCGGGGGATCTGAAGCACTCTACCAAAATGTGTTCATTCCTATCCTCATTATTCATATCATTCTTGTAGTCATTGGGTTGGTCATGGCGGTCTACATGATTGTGCTGGGGTTCCGTGCCCAGTTGATCGAGCAAGGGCGACGGATCCTGAGCGAGCGCGTCCTTCAGACGACCTGGGGGAAGATCGGTATGATTTTTGGCGGCATCTGCGTGCCGGTGGCGGTGTATGTGCTGTATCTGGTGGCGGCAGATCGTTTTCGAATGGGACGGCTCATTGTGTGGGCCGGATTTCTCGCCCTTATCGCAATTGTATTCGCCGTGGAAATGACGATCCAGCGTATTTGGCCGGACGGCGGGCACCGTCACCGAGCACTGGGCCGCTTTACGATGGCCATTTACTGTATTTTGTTTGTGACCGGAACCACCACCTACACGATGCTGTACCTTTTGTATCCAGGGAAGATCGGATAAGTGATGGGTGATCTGTGATGAGCGATGGGCACGCTATGCGGAGATGGCGGATAATCACGTGCTCCGAGACGTTTCACGTTTCACGTTTCACGCCTCTCGGTGTTTCAGCATGCTGACCTGTGGCTGTGGTCGCTGGATGCATACCGAGGGGATAGAAGAACGTTCGTACGATGATGGGACGCCCCAGTGGTTCATTCGGACGGAATGTCGCGGCTGTGGCCTAAAAGTAGGGGTCGATGTCCCTGCCGAGCAACCCGGTCGGCTGGTCGATCGGGTGATGTGGACCGATGATGCGGTCCATCGGCTGGATCGCATGCCTCCGTACCTTGCCCCGCTCGTGCGCGGTGAGGTCGAGCAAGACGTGAGGGTGAGAGGAGAGCAGGTCATCACCTACGACACGTTGCTCCGTCCAAGAACCGGCGAACGCATCGAGTGGACATCCGAAGCAGAGCGCCGCTTGGACAAGGTGCCGGCGCCGGTACGTGCCATGGCACGCATTGAATTAGAGCGGACCGCGGCCGATCGCGGCGAGACGCACATCACCGTCGCGCTGATGGAAGAAGTGAAGGCGCGTTATTTCGGGATGGCAGCTCGGAAGAGTGATGGGTGATCGGTGATGTGTGATGAGCGAAGAGGATTGCACGTTCCCTGTTACTGTTCACGCATTACGCATCACCCATCACTGGAGTTGTAATGTTGCATCGAATGGCGTTACGAGTGTTACCCAGCCTTAGCCTGGCCGTCACAGAAGACGCTGTGCGCAAGCAGAAGCGGATCGTCATGTTTGTGCCTGGGTTGGTGGCGTTTGCTGTCTATCGGTTGGCCAAGCTGCTGTTGCCGCTGTCGGAACCGATCGTGTTGCTGATGGTCAGCGGTCTTGTCGCATTGCTGACGGCGCTGTTAGCCTATCGTGTCGGTCGCGCCACTGCGTGGGGAAGGATCCTCCAAGAGGATGGGAGCCGTTTACTGATATGGCTCGGCGGCTGGATCGGGTTTGTGTATGGGGTCCAGTTGTCTCTGTTGGTCTTGGCGCTGCTCTGGCTCGTCGGGTATGACTATCTCAAACACCCGGATGGGCCGGCCATGATGGCCATCATTATTGCCTGTACGTCTGTCGCGCGCGACGCCTTCGAGATTGGTCACGTGCGGAAAGTGGCCCTCATGGGCCGTCCATTTCCGACGTTTCCCGATGGGGCGGCCCTTCGTACGATGGTGGGCCATCATGCGATGAAACTTGCTCCCTGGGTCGCAGTTGGTCTGGTCGTCGGTGCACTGGGCGCGTCGCTGGGGCACCTCGTCGAGGCGAATCAGGGTGCGGCCCTGGTCCAGCTGTCCGCTGTGTCGGTGTTGGGGGGCGGGGTCGCTCTCTGTGCCTACTTAGGTGGGCTTCGCCCACAGGCGTCATGGATCCAAGGACTGTTACAGACGAAGGCGAGCGAATTGCTCAAATATTGGTGGTGGCCTGGATTCGCCTTTGCCGCGACGTATTATCTGGTGGCGGCGGGATGTGTGATTTTCCTCTTGAGACAGCCTGGAATTTCCACTTCCTTTGCCATGGCCGGTGGCGGATTCGTGACAGGCATGATGGCGCTGTATTGTTACTATCTCGGGTTTCGGCGGCATGTAGAAGAACAACAAGGACACACGATGTCGAGCGCCTTGCTCCGATGTCCCTTCGTCATGGGAATTCTTGGTAAGTCAACGGGAGCAGGGGTTTCAATGCAAGCTGGTTCCGGCTCGAAGATCTAACAGGATGCTCGACACCCGTGAAGCGGAAGATATCTGTCGATTTGATAATCTGTCGATCTGTTGAATGTTCAGAATTCATCAGATCGTCAGATCAACAGATTCAGGAATTGCTCCACGAACGACGAGGACAGCCTGCTAAGAATATGGTCATGAAGAAGAAGGCATACGAAGTCATCGGGTATTCTGTTCTGCTGTTGGTTGTTCTCGCGGCCTTGGGGATTGGCTGGGGTCTTCAGAGCCAATCCTTTGCCGAGGACGCCACCGATCTATATTTCAAGACACCAGGAACTCCCCAGGGGCCGCCGGCTCCTTCTCCTCAGGAGACCGTCTACTCGTACA
>Ga0315287_10002116_pt1 | contig 18649 bp, 17 predicted proteins | sample YL17G11_0_MG_FD_205037 | JGI IMG/M metagenome (GOLD analysis project Ga0315287, IMG submission 205037) | Sediment microbial communities from Yellowstone Lake, YNP, Wyoming, USA - YL17G11_0 | ecosystem: Environmental > Aquatic > Freshwater > Lake > Sediment | place: USA: Wyoming | collected...
CCCCGCAAAAACGGCGCGCGGGGCCCCCCTCCACTAAATTATTTTTTTTTTTTTTTCAAAATTAACCCCCCCGGGCGCGCGGGGCCCCCACCCCCCCTCACACCCCCCCCCCCCCCCCCCCTCTCTCTCCCCGCCCCACAATGCTCTCGCGCTCACTCCTCCACCCTCCCCCGGCCCTTCCGCCGCCCCGCCGCATACTCGGCCGGCGTGACCAGCGTCCCGTGCGCCGCGTCCGCGTACGTGAAGTATTGCCCGTAATTGTGTTTGTAGGTCGTGTGGTGGATCGCGTGGAAGCCCGCGCCCATCACGGGCGCGGCCCGCCCGTCCAGCGCGTCGTGGATGTTGGCCGTCCAGATGGCGGTCGCGAACAGGAGGAGCTCGTGCGTCAGGAAGTGGCAGGGGATGAGGAACAGGGACGCCGCGTAGGGCGCCGCCTGGCAGAGCCCGTCGACCGGGTGGAAGGCGAGTCCCGCAAAGGGCGAGAGCGAGTGCTCCTTGTTGTAGATGTGGTGCTTGGCGTGCAGCGCCTCGTACCCGGCCCGCCAGTCGTGCAGGCCCCGGTGCGCCCAGTAGACGCCAAGCTCCACGCACGCCATGTAGGCGGCGAAGAGGAGCCAGTAGGGCCCCAGGCCGGCCGCGTCGGCGTGGATGGACGTGAAAGCCCGGGTCAGCCCCGCCTCGGCCGCGGCCTCCACGGCCGCGGGCAGGGCCGCGTACAGCGGCAGGGCCGCCATGGCGACCCGCACCTGCGCGAACACGGCGGGCCGGGAGGGCATGGAGCCCGGCTTGGGGAAGAGGACGTCCCCGAACACCCAGTAGGTGTAGTACGCCCAGGCGCCGCCCACCCCAAAGTAGAGGCCCAGGCCGGCGATGTAGGAGCGCACCCAGGCGACCGCGGGGCGGGGCAGCACCCGCACGGCCGGGTGCTTCAGCAGGGACCCCAGCACCAGCGCGTTCTTCCAGTCGTTTTCGGCCGCGATCTCGGCGGCGATGACGGCCCGGGAGCGGGGGCCGGGGGCGGGGCTGAAGAAGAGGAGAGAGAGAGAGGGGAGTGAAGAGTGAGAGAGGTTTGAGGGAGGGGAGCGCGTGTCTCGCTCTCGCGCCTCGCATGCTTTTCTTTACGATCCACCGCCCCACGACCGCGCGCGCATGCCTACTCACGTGGAATAGCCGACGACCTTGGCCAAGAACTGGGCGTCCGCGCGCAGTAGAGAAGGAGAGAGAGGGTGAGAGTGAGAAGAGAGCGTCGTTGGGGCGGCCGGGCGACGGCGCGGCGGTGCTGCCTCTCCCTGCCCGGCCGCCCGCTCGTACGCCCCACCCGCCCGCACCCAGATGCAAGAGCATCTGCTCCTGTATGCACACCCCGCCCCCTTATAAAGAAAAATACGCACCGCCCCGGGCCCTTCCTCCCGCAGCGTGCCCGCGCAGGTCACCGCGACAACGAGCGCAGCGCCGACCGCGACGGTCGCCGCCACGCGCAGGGCCCGGCCCGGCGGAGGAGCGGGGTGCAAGGTGGAGGCAGCCATGTGGGTGTGGGTCGTGCTCTCAGCGCGTCCTGACGTGTGCGTGGGGCGCTGAAAAAAGGTGCAAATGTGGTGTTGTGTGCAGAGATTGCTCCCGACACACTTTTCTTGGAGGCGGAGGACTTTTTTGCGGCGGCGCCCTCCCTTCTGCCCGCAAAACCCCACGGTGTGATTGCGGTTCCGTTGACAGGCCGACCGCCTCTCCCGACCCCCCCGCCCCCCTAGCCGTCGAGAATAAAGGAGGCGCACGCACGTGGGCGCCCTGACCGATGCTCCGACGCCTGCTTTATGGGAGCAGCGGCGAGGGGGTGTGCTTTTCCGGTCTCACCACGCCCGCCGCCACGCCCGCCGGTAGCCAGCCTGGCCCACTCACGCAGGGAGCTTCGACCTGGAAGTCGGCACGGCATGGTGAGTGAGGGCAGGGCAGGGAGGGGTGGGCGGGCTAGGCCACACGGGGCCCGGTGAAAAAAAAGGGGATGGGCCGGCGTCATGCGCCGCCCACCGCCCACTACAAACCCACCCCTGACCTTTCTTGCCCTTCCCTCTCAGGCGGTGACGACCCCACGACCGTCCGCCGCCACCTGGTCTTCACCGCCGACGCACGCGACGGCGGCGGAGACGGAGGCACACGCCCCTCCACCGCCGTGCGCCCGGCGCCTGTGGGGTGGGCACCCGCCGCGGCAGCCCTGGCCGCGGGCGCGGCCACGCTGCCGGTCGTGGCCGCAGCGGCAGCCCTGACGCTAGCCGCCACGCCCGCCCTGTGGGCGGTCGGGTACTACTGGGGGGTGACACCAGCGATGGCGGCGTCCGTGGTGGTCGTGGAGGAGGGGGCAGGCGTGGTGGAGGGCGCAGGCCGCCCCGCTCCCTCCCCACCCACCCCAGGCCGGGTGGCGGCCGCTGTCGCGGCCTTTGAGCGGGCGGCGGCGCCCGCGCCGGGGCCGGGGCCTCCGCCGCCTCCGCCGCCTCTTCCACAACACCCCATCACCACCACCACCACCGCCCACACCACTCCCGTCGTCCTCGCCCTCGCCCGGCCCCGGCCCGCCGCCGTGTCCGTGGACGTGCTCCTGGCGGGCGGGGGCGGGCCGGCCCGCCTGGAGCTGCCGTCGTCCGCGCCCGTGGGCGGGGTGGCGGGCGCCGTGGCGGCCGCGCTGGCTGGCGAGAGTGAGGCCATCCTGGCGGGCACCGGTGGTGGTGGTGGTGGTGGTGGTGTGCTGGGCTGGGCGTGGCAGCGCGGGCGGGGTGGCGCCACCCCAGGCCCGCCCGACCCCTCGGCCCTCGCCCTCGTCCTGGTTGAGGAGCGCCCCGCCCGGGGCCGGCCCAGTGGCGGCCTGGTCCCCTCCGCGCCGCCGTCCACCAACCCGGCCGCCGCCGCGGTGGCGGCCCTGGCGTCCGCCACGGCCTCGCTGCCCCCCTTCGCCGCGGCGGCGGGCGCGCTCGCCTTTGCCCGGTCCGCCCGGGCGGCCGCGCGCCGGGCGGCCGCCCCCGGCGACCCGCGCGGGGCGTTGGGGGCGTGGCTGCCCTACATGCTCCTGCCCGAACCGGTCGCCCGCGCGCTGGCGGGCTCGGGCGGGCTGGGCGCCTGGGCGCGGGCCGCGTCGGCGTCGCTGGCCTCGCCTGCCACGCTGTCCGCGTGGACGGCCACCGCCGCCGCCGCCAGCGCTGGCGGCGGCGGCGGCGGCCACCGGCGGCCCACCCCCGCGGGGGGCGCCCTGCCGCCCCCGCCAGGCACCGTCCCCCTGCGTGTGGAGCGCCTCAACGCGCCCCCGCTCACCATTGACGTCGCGGCCGGCACGCCGCTGGCGGCGCTGGCCCCCGCGGTGGAGCGCGCCCTGGGCATCCTCGCCGAGTGCCAGCGCCTGGTCGTGGTGGAGCGGCGCGCCCGTGCCCGTGCCCCGCCCCTCTCCCCTCCCCCCGCCCCGTCCATCGCCACCTGGCCCGTCCGCACCGCCACGGCGGCTGCCCTGGGCGTGGTGCGGTGGGGCGCCCGGGCGGCGGGCCTGGAGAGCGCGGTGGGGGGCGGCGGGGGCGCGGGCGGCGGCGGCGCGGGCGCGCCCTGGGCGGTCGTCGTCCAGCCCCCGCCCGGCCTGGCCCCGCCCGGCGCGCCGCCCCTGACCGTCGAGGTCGGCCCCGACGCCACGCTGCGTGATGTGCAGGCGGCCGTGCATGCGGCCCTGGCGAGCGCGGTGGGCGCGGAGCGCTACTGGCGTGCGGTCTGGGCGGACGAGGAGAAAAAGGGAAAGGGTTCCGCGCCGTCCGCGTCCGCCGCCCCGCCGCCCTCGCCCGGCCTCGCCTCCCGGCTGCTGGGGTGGGGAGGGAGCGGGCCAGACGCGCCAGACTCCCCACCCCCGCCCAGCCTCCCCACCTCGGCGACGCTCGTCTTCCCGGCCGGCCCGCTCGGGCCGAGGAGCGGGCTGTTTTTGAGTGTGTCTGGGCGGGTGCCGGCCTTCCTGCGTGTGGGGCCGGCCGAGGCGACGCTGTGAGAGTTGAAGGGGGGGGTAGGAAGTGAGAGAGAGAGTAGACGGAAGAGTGTGTGTATTTCGTTGTTGTTGCATCATGTAAGTGGGAGGGTTTTGCTTTCTCGATCATGCGCCATTTTCATTCCTTCCAACCCGAGCCCAAAGAGAAAAACGGCCATGATGAGCCTCGCCGACCTGCCCCGCTGCCTCACCGCCCTAATCGCCTCCCACCTGGACCTGGACGACGTTCTGGCCCTGGAGCAGGCCCTCGAACAAACAGCGAGCGGGCGGGCGGCGGTGGCCGCGACGCCCACTCCCCACAAAACCCTGCCCCACAAAACCCGGCTCCTTTCAGACGTCCTTTTTGCGCGGTGGCGCGATGCCTGGTCCCTGGCCCGCTTGCCCCCAGCGGCCGGCGAGGCAGGCGTCGCGGACGCGTACGCCATTGCGTTGGCGTCCAGCTGGCGGGCCATGGCCACGGCGGAGGCCGGGACCCAAAAAGAAGGAGAAGCTGGAGCGGGCCGGGCCGCTCCAGCTCAGGGCGTTCGCCGGACGCCCCTTCGCCCGCCTCCCGCCGCCGCGGTCGCGATCGCGCTGCGGACGGTCGCCGCCGACGACAAAACGCTACGGCAGTCCGCAAGGAGGGTACTCGAGGCTGACGCCGGACCTGAGCCACCCATTATCGCCCGGTCCTGGAGGGTGCGTTGAATTTTGAGCGGAGAAAAAATAACGGATGTTGAGAGGGCAAAAACACTGGTCCGCTCTTTGCCCGGCCGCGCCACCCCGCTCTGCTCTTTAACCTCCCACACATGGATGACAATCGGACGGGCTAAACATCGATGTGGTCGGCGCCGCATCGGTGGGAGTCAGGCGGTCAGGCGGGCATATGCCACGTCGACACATTTGTCCCCCCCCCGCGAGAGACTTTCTCGACCTCTTTTTTTTTTTTTTTTTTTTCTCTCACCCCCTCCCTCATCCCATTTTCACCCATCCAACATCTACCAACAGGGCTTCGGCAGCTCCTCCCCACCCGCCCACCGCACGTTCTATATGTCCGAGGACGACTCTGATGATGATGACGATGAGGCAGCAGGGGGTGGTGCTGCTAGCAGCACCAGCCAGTCCCCCTCCCCGCCCACCACCCCCTTGCCGGCCGCCCGGGCGCGCGCGCTGGCGGCCTCACCCTCCCGCGGCCAGGGCGCGGCCGCCCTGTCCGCCGCCGTCGCCGCCACGCCTGGCGGGGCCAGCCTGGCCCACCGTCCGCCGCGGCTGGGAGAGGTCACCGGCCAGTGGCTGGCCTGGAACACGGCCGCGGCGGGGCTGGCCAACGTGTGGGCTGCCCGCCTCTCCCGGGCGGCGGCGGCGCTCGCGGCGAGCGAGGAGGAGGAGACAGAGGCGGGACAGGGTGGCGCGGCGGGTTGTGCGGCTTCATTCTCTTCCGGAGGCGCGTCGTCTGGGGATGAGGACCGGCTGCTGCTGGTGGGTGTCGGGTGCGGGATGGAGCTGGAGTGATGAACCATATGGACATGTGGAGGAGAGGGGAAGAGGGATGGGGGGGGGGGGGGGAGCAGTCTTTCCGTTTCCTATTTCATCGCTCTATTTTATTTATCTAGCACGCTGTTTTTGAGAGGGGGCGGGTGCGTGCGAATTGCGTGAATTGTTGTGTCGTCGTTGTTGATTGAAGGTGGTATAAAAAACAGAGGCGCTGCTGCACACCCACGAAGCGCCGCAGCATACCCACGAATTGCTTTCTTTCGTCACCCACGCCCTCCTGTCCTTTCATCCCCGCACGCGTTCGCCTCACACGACGGCTCGCCCCGCCTTTCACACCACCGCCCGCCTGCTGATGAACTTGCGCCTCGCGGGCGGTGTGGGGTGCGCACCCGGGCGGGCGACGCAACGCCCATCGGCTAGCGCCGCCGCCGCGGCCGTCAGCTCGCTCGCTCTGCCTGCCCGCCATCACCTCCTCACCTCCACCCGGGCCACCTCCTTGTCCACGGCGGCGGATGCGGCGCCCGTGGCGGGCGAGGGAGGCGAAGCCGGGGTCGCGAAGCGGTGAGTGTGTGGAGAGGGATTGGAGGAGGAGAGCGAGTGCCACCACCAGTCCCCCCCCTTCTCATCATTTCCCTTTTCCTCATTCAGCCTCCGCGTCCTCTCCGGCGTCCAGCCGACGGGCGACCTCCACCTGGGCAACTACCTGGGCGCCATCCGGCCCTGGGTCTCCCTGCAGGCCGACCACGACGCCTTCTTCTGCGTGGTCGACCTGCACGCCATCACGGTCCAACCCCACGACCCGGCCGCCCTGCACGCGTCCACCCGCTCGGCGGCCGCGCTCTACCTCGCGGCGGGCGTCGACCCGGCCACCGCCACCATCTTCACCCAGTCCCACGTCCCCGCCCACGCGGAGCTGGCTTGGCTGCTGCAGTGCGTGACGCCCCTGGGCTGGCTGCACCGGATGACGCAGTACAAGGAGAAAGCGCGGGCGGCGCGCGGGGGGGATGGGGAGGAGGAGGACGGGGAGGCCGAGGAGAGCGGCGGCGAGTCCTCTTCCGCCTCTGCCTCCTCCTCCTCCTCCCGGGAAGTCGGCGCCGGCCTCCTCACCTACCCCGTCCTCATGGCCTCCGACATCCTGCTCTACCGGGCCGCCCTCGTCCCCGTCGGCGCGGACCAGAAGCAGCACATCGAGCTGGCCCGGGACCTGGCCGGGCGGGTCAACTCGCGCTTTGGCGGGCGGGGCTGGAAGAAGCTGGGTGGGCGGGGCGGGCGCCTGCTGGCCGTGCCGGAACCGCTCATCCAGGCGTCCGGCGCCCGGGTGATGAGCCTGACGGACGGGACCTCCAAGATGAGCAAGTCCAACCCGGCGCCCGGGTCGAGGATCAACCTCCTGGACAGCCCGGACACGATTGCGGCCAAGATCAAGCGCGCCAAGACGGACGGGGAGGCCGGGATTGCCGCCCTCGCGCCCGACGGGGCCACCCCTCGCCCGGAGGCCGCCAACCTGCTGACCATCTACTCGGCGGTGACGGGCATGGCGCCGGAGGCGGCGGCGGCGGACGTGGCGGGCCTGAGCTGGGGCGATTTCAAGCCCCGCCTGGCGGACGCGGTGGTCGCGCACCTGGCACCCCTGCAGGCCGCGTACGCGGGCTTCGCCGCCGATCCGGCCGGCCTGGACGCGGTGCTGGGGGCGGGCGCGGAGAAGGCGGGCGCGGTGGCGGAGGCCACACTGGCCGACGTGCGGCAGGCGATGGGCTTTGTGGCCCGGCCGTCGGCGCGGCCGCCGAGGAAGGCGTGAATGTAAATGTGAATTTGATTTTGTTGTTTTTTGGGGGGTCCCCGGCTGTCGCGGGGGATCCCACACGCTCGCTTTACCAACGCACGCACGCACACACGCACACACACACACACACACACACACGCACACACACACACACACACACACACACACACACACACACACACACGCCCCTCGCGCATCCCTCCATTTCTCCATCCGATTCACTTGAACTTGGCCGCCACCGCGTCGTACCGGGGCACCGCCGCAATGTCGCCCAGGGTGGCCATGGTCAGGGGCGTCGCCAGGCACGCCTTCACGGCGGCCTGCAGCCCGCCCGGGCTCAGCGCGCGGATCGCGCCCACAAACTCGGCCACCGGCTTGCGGTGGCCGTACGTCAGCACCTGGCGGCCGATGTCCTCGGCCACGACCGCCCGGGACTCCAGGTTCATGAGGACGGACGAGATCGCAGCGGCCTTGGCGCGCTCCAGGTCGGCGGCCGGGACGGGGGCTGAGGCCAGGGCCGCGAGCTCCGCGGCGACCACGCTGACCACGTCCGCGGCCTTGGCCGACTCGGCCGTCGCGAACACGCCCACCAGGCCGGTGTCATTGTAGAGCGAGGAGAAGGCGGTGCAGTTGTGGACCCAGGCGTGGCGGTTGAGGACGCGGGTGTAAAGGCGGGAGTGCATGCCTTTGCCCGGCCCGCCCGCGGAGAACGACCCGCCCCCGCCCAGCAGGAACTGGGCGACCGTCAGCGCGACGGCGGCCTCCACGGCCCGCCACCCGCCGGGGGCTTCAAAGGCCAGCATGGTGTGCGTCAGCCCGGCCGCGCTGTACTGGCGGAAGTCGCCGCCGACGTACGCGGAGGCGGGCGAGGCCGGGCGCGGGGCGCCGGCGGGCAGGGCGGCCGCCAGCAGGGGCGACCCCAGGCCGCTCAGTTCGGCGTGGCCGATGCCGGCGCCGGCCAGCACCATGCGGGGCGCCGTGTAGTTGGCCGCCACAAAGGCGCGCAGGGCGTCCGGGGTCAGCTTGGGCGACGCCCCCGGCGGCGCGATGAGCGGGCGGGCCAGGCCGCCAGTGAAGGCGACCTCGTGCAGGCCCTCCAACAGGACGGCCTGCGGGGACGCCTCGCCCGCCGCCGCCCGGTCCGCCTCCAGCCTGGCCGCCGCCTCTGCGACCTCGTGCGCCTCGAACCGCGGGTTGAGCACCGCGTCCGCGAGGACTTCCAGGGCCTCGGCCGCCAGCGGGCGGGGCACGTCCACCGCGTACGCCATCTGCTCCCGGGACGCGGCCGCCAGGACGTGGCCGCCCATGGCCTCCACCTCCCGGGTCAGGCGAAAGTGGGTGCGGTGGGTGGTCGCCTTGAAGGCCAGGTACTCCAGGAGGTGGGAGGCGCCTGGCGACGGGGGAAGGGAGAGAGAGAGTGGGAGGGTGGGGTGAGAGGGTGAGAGAGGTTGAAGGGTTTAGAGGGTCGCGATCCCCCACTCTCTCTCTTCCTTTCTCCACCGGCGTGTGGGCAGACCTCGATTGGCCAGCCCGGTGCGGGCCGGCCAAGCACGTCAAGGGTGCGCGGATTGCAAGAAGTGAAAAGAACCACGGTTTGCCCCATCGCGCGCCCTCACTGGCGTTCTCCTTCTCACGCCTCTCCTTTCAAATCCAACTCACCCGTGAACTCGGGCGTCTCGTAGACGGACCCGGAGTCGACGTAGATGCCCAGCGTCGTGGTGGGGCCCTGAACGGAGGGAGGGGTGGGTGTAGGAGAGGGCGTGTGTGAGGGCAGCGCAGGGACGAGAGCAGCGGGTCGGCGCCGGCGCGCCGCTACCCTGGGGACGCGCGCCCGCCACGGGTATCCGGGTCTCCCTTCCCCTCGCCCGACACGCCCAGGCCAAGCCAGGCTGGCAGCGCCTACACTCCAGCCGATATGCGCGGCTCCAAGGTCCGCCCCAATTCCCCTTACCGGCGTGTCTTCCGCCGCGATCGTCGCGCCGTTGGGCAAGCTGCTCGACTGCGTGGCGGGCGGGGCCGCGGGGGCCGCCGCGGGGACGACCACGGGCGCGCCCGGCAGCGGCTCCGTCATGGGGACACCCCCGGGACCGCCCCCGCCGGCAAAGAGGTTGGCGAAGAAGCCGCCCCCGCCGGGGCGTGAGTCGGCTTCGACCGCCGCAAGCGAGGACGCGGGGCGGACCGACAGCGACGCGGAGGACGCCAAATGGGCGACCGCCCGGCGGCTGGAGCGGAGGGTGGCCAGCATTGCCATGGTGCGAGGAGAGAAAGTGCGTGTGCGCAGAGTGTTGTGCCTCGCCTTACGTGCGTGTGTGGCTCCGCCTTATGCGCGCGGCCTGGAAAGGAAAGAGTGGGGAACAAAAGCTTTCGCAACCTTCTTCGACCATCATTCACACGACCGCCTCCTCCTGTGCCGCCTCCTGTGCCCCGAGCAGTCCCACCCCGCCCGCCACCAGCCCGTCCAGCTGGTCCCACGTCGCCAGGCTGGACGCCCCATCCTCCCAGCTCAGCTGGGCCCCGTACGCGCCGACCGGCTGCAAGGACGCGACTTTCAGCGAGTCGGGCACGCCCTCAGCCGCCGCTGGCGCGCCCGTCCACTCGTCGATCGCCCGGGCGGACGCGTCCACCCGGCGCACGGCCGCGGGGAGGAGGCGGTGGGGCGCCGTCGCCGGGGCGGTGGCTACCTGGCCACCACCCGCACTGACAGGCCTCGGCCAGTACAGCAGCACGCTGCCGCCCGCCACGCTCTCCAGGCGGGCGCGCGGCGCGCCCGCGGCCTTCGCCACTTCCTGCACCACCGCCGCGCCCAGCTCCATGAACGTGGCCGCCACGGCGCCCGCCGGGTCTGACACGACCAGCGGCAAGCCGCCATCCCCCGCCGCGGAGATCCCGGCCGTGATGGGGAAGGAGAAGACGTGCGGGATGCCGAAATCGGCCGCCACCTGGCCGCCCGCGCCGCTCCCAAACGGGCGGTAGCGCACGCCGCTGTCGGGCGCGTCGAAAAAGGCCATGTTCTCCGCGACCGCCGCGCTCGGCACGCCCAGGCGGCTGAACATGCGCACGCCCTTGGCGACATCCACGTACGCCAGGCGCTGGGGCGTGGTGACGATGACGGCCGCGTCGAAGCGGGCGGCCTGGAGGAGGGTGAGCTGGATGTCGCCCGTCCCCGGCGGGAAGTCGACGAGCAAGTAGTCCAGGTCGCCCCAGGCGGGGCTGGTCAGCAACTGTTCGATGAGGCCGGAGACCATGGCGCCCCGCATGATGGCCGCCCCCTGGCCCGCCCACCCGAAGGAGACGCAGGCGACGCCGGCGATGGAGAGCGGGGTGAGGGCGCGGGTGGTGGGGTCCATCTCCAGGACGCGGCGGCGCTGGGCGGGCGGCGCCGCCCCCCCTGGCTCGTGCGGGGGGGGTCCTCCCTCTCCATCCAGGGGCGTGCCCGCGGTCATGGTGGGCAGGGAAGGGCCGTACACGTCTGCGTCCAGCAGGCCGACCCGGGCGCCCATCTGGGCGAGCGTCCAGGCGAGGCCGACGGAGACGGTCGACTTGCCGACCCCGCCCTTGCAGGAGGACACAGCGATGAGGTGGCGCACGCGGGCCAGGCCGCCCGGGCGGCCGCCGGGGGTGGGGGTGGGCGAGGAGGCGCCACCGCCGCCGCCGCCGCCCTCCTCCTTCAAAGGCTGGGCGGAGAAGGCCACGTCGACGGAGGTGACCCAGGGCAAGGCCGAGACGGCGGCGACCGCCTGGGAGCGGAAGGTTTCCTTGACCGGGCAGGCTGGGGTCGTCAGTTCCAGGGTGAAGGAGACGGCGCCCGGGGTGGTGGTGCCGCCTGCGTCCGTGTTTAACTTTTTGACGAAGCCACAGGTGACGATGTCGGTCCCCAGGTCCGGGTCCTGGATGGTGGAGAGGGCGGCGAGGACGGCGGCGGCGCGGGAGGCGGAAGGGTCCTGGAGAGTGGAGGTCGGGGACGGAGGATGAGAGAGAGGATGAGGCATGCGGCGGGGAGTGCTGTTTTTTTAGAGGGGCGCGCGCGCGCACGCGCGGGGGGAGGGTCTCCTTTGATATCAATGTGCGCGCACGCATCCATGCATCCCTCACCTCGGCTGTGGCAGGCGGGGGAGCAGCCGTGGCGGCCAGGGGGCGGCAGGCCCGCGCCCGCGGGGGCGGGGGCGGCGGGCTGCTAGCCGTCGTCGGTGGTGCCGGTTGCAGGCCCTGCGCCAGGCGCACGCCTGCCGCGCTCCCACCAGTGCCTCGCCGGCGGGTAAGGGCAGGTCCACCGCCACAGGGGCGGGTGAGAGGTCGGGCAGCAGTGGGAGGCATGACCAATGGAAAGAGCGGGCCTGAAGCTGTGCCTGTGCTCATGCTCACACCGCAATCTCATACTTTCAAAACAAAACTTAACCAGTCCCTCGCGTCGCCCACCCCCGCTCCCACCACCCCCTCCCGCCCACCCCACACCCCCTACCCTGGCTGCCTGGTCCGGTTGACAAGGCCTGCCTGCACCTTTGAGGGATAAAGCCAGGGCCTTTCACGCCCTGAAAACAAGAATTAAAAAACTGGAGCGGCGCTGGTCTCGCAAAACTCGCTCACTCCTCAAAAATCGCCACCCGCCGCACCTCGCCCGGCCGCGCCCGGCCACCGTCCCTCGCCTCGCCCGTCGCCCTGGCCTCCATGGGCATCCTCAGCGAGCATGAGCGGGCGACCCTGCTGCCCGCTTCGGGCGGGCCGGCCGGCGCGCCTCGCGGGGCACAAAACGCGGTCGCAGCCGCGAAAGCCGCCCACGCGAAAGCCGTCCACCTGGCCGCGACCGCGGCCGTCTGCATCACGTGGATGGCCATCTCGTCGGCCCTCATCCTGCTGAACAAGGACCTGATGAGCAGCGGGTAAGTGAGGTTGGGAGGGAGAGGAAAAGAGAGCGGCGCCGCGCATTTTGTTTGCCTTGTCCGTCCCACCTCCCTCAACCCTCTCACCAAAACCTTTCCTGCTCTCTCTTTTTCACTCTTTTCAGGTTCCACTACCCCATGGCCCTCTCCGCCTTTGGCATGGTCGCCTCCTCCGCCCTGGCCACCCTGGCCGTCAAAGGCTGCGGCTGGTGCCTGCCCGACGCGGCGACCGCGGCCAAGCGCCCCAGGATGACGCCCCGCTATTACGCGACCCACATCGCGCCCGTCGGGCTGGCCATGGCGCTCACCCTCCACTTTGGCAACGTCGTCTACCTCCACCTGTCCGTGTCCTTCATCCAAATGCTGAAAGCCTTCACGCCGATCGTCACCATGGCCGCCCTGGCGGTGGCCGGGCTGGAGAAGCCGAGGCGGGCGCTGGTGGGCGCGGTCGCCCTGATCGGAGTGGGCACCGCGGTCGCGTCCTACGGGGAGGGCCACCTCTCCTTCCTGGGCCTGGCCTGCATGCTGCTGAGCGAGGTGTTCGAGGCGACCCGCCTGGTGATGACGCAGGTGGGTTGCGTGGAGAGTGAGAGGGAATGGGAGGAGAGCGGAACGCCTCTCTCTCTCAGAAACCAGACCCTCTGTTCTTCTTCACACCACACACACACAAAACCTTTCCCCGCACCCCTCCTCCCATTTCCCCATTCCCATAGTCCCTCCTCACCGGCCTCAAGTTCCACCCCATCGAGGGCCTCATGTACCTCGCCCCCGCCTGCGCCGCCTGGCTGCTGGCCGGGTCGGCCTGCCTGGAGCTGAAGGCGATGCGGGCGGAAGGGGCGGCCGCCCTCGTCCTCTCCCGCCCGGGCGCGTTTGCTGCGGCCGCCTGCATGGGATTCGGCGTCAACTCCCTAGCCTACGCCGTCATCCAGCTGGCGGGCGCCCTCACACTGAAAGTCATTGGCACCGTGAAGAACGCGCTCGTCGTCGGCGCGGGCGTCGGCCTGTACGGAGACGCCGTCTCGCCCTTGCAGGGCGGCGGCTACGCGCTCTCCCTGGCCGGCTTTGGCTGGTACAATGCTTTAAAGATGAAGGGGGCGGGGGCGGGGACTGGCAACCAGGGGTCCGGGATTGGGGGCGGGGGTGGTGCGGGGGAGGGTGGGGAGGGCGGGGAGGGCGGGGGGAAGGGCGAGGGCGGGCCCCTGCTGCCGGTCGTGAGCGGGGCGAGGGGGGAGGGGGGCGGGAGTGGTGGGGAGAGGGATTGAAGAGAAAGAGCTAGTAAACTGTTTTTTTTTTTCTTACCTTTGTGGCACACGCCTGCCGGACGCGCGGCTGCCTGGGCGGGCGCGCGTGGCGTGGAAGGGAAATTCCTTTTGGCGTGCGTGCGTACGTGCACACAGCGGCGGGGACCGTAAACTAACTTTTACTAGGGTTTGTCATTCCATGCCTCTGCGTCAACCACCTCCACCAGCGTGTGCCACCACCCGGCGCGCACGCTCACCGCCCCGCCCGCCACGAGCGTGACGGGACCGATGCCACCGTCCTCGCCCTCGTCCCGGCCGAGCACCGCCGCCCGCGCCGCCTCGCCCAGCCCGCCCTGCCGGGCACACCCCCACCCGACCACCGCGCCCGCCACGGTGAGTGCGACGCTGTGGCGGGCGCCCGCCGCGATGGCGGCTACGTCACCACCCGGGCCCGCGCCATCCAGTAGCCCGCCCGTGACAAGGGTCGGGGTCGCGGTGTCGTGCCCTCCCCGTGCCCCTCCCGGTGAACAAGGCGAAGCCCACCCAGCGCCAACCCAGTAAGCCCCGCCGCCGGCCAGAAACAGGGAGTGCGCCGCGCCCGCCGCCATGGCCGTGACGGGTGCGTGCAGCTCCCCCAAGCCGCCGATGGCAGTCGGCACGCGGAGGCAGGGCGTGGACAGGCCCGGCCCGCACTGGCCGCGCCCCGCCCACCCCCACGCAAAGACACAGGGCGGGTGAGAGGAGGGCGGCGGGCGCGGTTGCTGGGGGCGGCGGGCAGCAGACGTAGAAGGAGGAGCGGCCGCCCTCGCCAGGGCCAGAGAATGCCTCCCACCCGCCGCGATGGCTGCGCAAGCGGGACCGCCCCGCAGGGACCCGGGCCCCAGGACGCAGGCGGGCGAGGAAGGGGAAGGAGGTGAGGCTGGTTGGGTGGTGGCGGGTGTGCCACCCACCACCAACCCCACCTGCCCCTCCGCGTCCGACCCCCACGCCCACACCCGGCCATGGCTGTCCAAGACCAGGGCGTGTGACTGGCCGACCGAGATGGAGGTCAGGGTGAGGGTGGGCGGGAGAGGGAGGGGGACGCGCGCCCAGGCGTTGTCGGGGGGGAGGAGGTTGGTCGGCCCACACCGCCTACCGTCCTCTCCACAGCCGCCGCTGACGAGGCCGTCTCCGTCCCATCCATGGGCATAGACGACCGTGGGCGTGAGGAGCATGACCGTGTCCTGGGCGGCGGCGATGGCCAGCGGTGTCGGGGTTGTCTCCCCACCCTCCCCGGCGACGGGCGGCCAGGGGGTGGGAAGCGCCGGCGCGGCCGCACCCCACGCGGCGGGCCCGCCGTCCCGTAGGCCGACCGCGAAGCCAAAGCCGCCACTGCCCAGGGCGACTAAACCAGCAGGTGCATCGCCATGCGTGTGGCTTTGGGCCTCACGCGTGAGGCCAAAGACCAGGACACGCATTTGAGAACGAACACTTTTTCTTCACTCGCTCGAAAAACCTGCACACTCCATCACTCCATCACTCCATCCCCATCCCCAGCATCTCACGTCCCCTCGCACACCGCCGTCCATCACCCTCCCTCCCCTCCTTCTACCTCCCCCTCGGCACCAGTAGCGCGACCAGGACGGCAAACAGCCAGGCCGCGCAGGACGCGGCCGCGTACGCCCAGGCCGCGCCCGGGTGTTGGTCGGCGGTCACGTCGGCCTTGACGATGCCGCCCAGGAAGCCGCCCGCCCGGGACCGCAGGCCGCCGGTCAGGTCGGCCAGGGAGGACAGGTAGGTAGACACGAGGAGGCCAAACACGGTGGAGGGGAGGAGGATGCCAAATGCGGCCCAGGCCGGGCGGCCTCGGAAGCCGGCCGCCGCGGCCACCGCGCTGGCCAGGGCGGCCGCCGCGGAGACGGCCAGGAAGACCGCCAGGGCGATGCCCAGGTCGCGGGACGTGCGGGACAGGCGCCCCAGGCCGGTCACCCGCCCGGGGACCGGCTCGTAGCGGCCGTAACCTGTCCTGATGGGGCCGGCCCCGGTCAGGGCGCCCTCGTCCAGGGTGATGGGCGCCGACCCGCCCAGCGACACCTTGACCACCCGCCCGCGGTAGTAAAGGAGGTTACTGGTGTGGCCGACGGACAGGGCGGTGATGGCGAGGGCGGAGGCGGCGGTGAGGAGGACGACGAGCGTGATGAGCGCAAACTGGACGTAGGATGGAGAAGAATGTGGTGAGGTTGAGAAAAAAAATGGATGGGGAAACGGGGATGGGGGTACGCGCAACCTCTCCCCTCCCTCTTCTCTCCCCTCTCCCCTCTCAGCCTACCGGAAAGGGCTTCCGCCGGACCAGGACGTGCATCGGCTCCGCCCTGGTCGGCTTGAAGCGGTCGGAGAGGGTAGAGGAGAGGCGGGTGCCGAGCGCGCTGGCCGCGGCAGACCGCTCATGGTGGTGGGTGGTGGCGGTGGTTGCCGCCGCCTGCCCGCGCTCCGCCGCGCCGTGGTCGAGGTGGTGGGCGGCCGGGCGGTGGGTGGGTGGGGAGCTGGGCTTCACGGCGGCAAAGGCGGCGGACGCCATTTTGAAGTTTTGCGTTTGTTGTGCTGAGAGCTGAGAGCGGGCGGGTAGGAACGGGGGGGGGGGGGAGGAGGATGAGGAGGGAGTGGCCTTTTTTTTCTTTTTCCTCTCCTCAACTGGGCACCAGCGCACGCCCAAGGTCCGACCTTTTGCTCGGCAGAGGTCTGGCCTTGTGTGCGCGTGTGCGCGTGTGTGTGAGTGTGTGTGTGTATGGACGAAAGGGGTGTGTGTCGCGCAGCGGCTCTCTTCGGGGAACAGAAGAGTGAATGAAGCTAACCAAATGCGCTCGCGCCGTTGTCTTTTTTCAATCTCTGGCGCCTCGCTCTTTTCTTTTGCTCGCCGCGCCCGCCCGCATCTCTTCTACTGCGGTTCACACCCCGTCGAGCACCGCCACCACGCCCAGACCCTGTACCACCTGGCCCGCCAGGCTGACCGCCCACCGTGCATTCTCCCCCGCCGCGTCCCAGGGAGGGGGGCGGCCCGCGCCAGGCGCCGCCAGGAGGGCGGCGGCTGTCATTGCCAGCCCGGCCGCTGCCGCCAGGGCGGGCGGCGGCAGAGGGGCCGCCGCCCGGCCGGGGCGGCTCGCCAGCACGACCGGCGTGAGCGCCGCCAGGTGCAGGGCCCCCGCCCACCCGGCGCCCCCGGGGGCCAGGACGTGCGCGACGGCGGGCGCCGCCCAGGCGGCGGCGACAGGGTGGGCACGCGCCAGGAGGCACGCGCGGCAGGCGGCCGCGACCGCGGCGGCCGCCGCGGACGCCCCGGCCCAGGCGAGGGTGGGCGCCCACACCAGCGCCGCCGCATAGGGTGCCGGCCCGCCCGTGCCTGGCGGGCTCGCCCCGACGCACGCCCCCATTCCCGGGGCGGGGTGGGACGCCGCGAGCGTGGCCAGGGTGGCCAGGAGGGCGGCCGCCGCCGCGGCCTTGTTCCCTCGTTCTCCGCGCGCTGCGGCGGCGACCGCGGCGGCCACGGCGAGCCGGGCGAGGGCACGCCCACCGGCAAAGGTGCCGGACCACAGGGTGAGGGTGGCCGCCCGGTGTCCGGTCCCCGCGCCCGGCACCCAGGCCAGGAGGAGGGCGGCGGCGGCGGCAGCCTCGAGGAGCGAGAGGGCGGGGAGGGCGGGTGGAAGAGGCGGGGTGGTGCAGCCCGCCGCAGCCGCCGCCAGGGAGGTGCCCAGGCCGGCCCGCGCTGCGACCGCCCCTGCCACTGCAGCAGCCAGGGCGTGCCCCGCCAAGTGCAGGGCGGCAGGTCTGGGTCGGCGCTGGGCCGCCACCACCATGAATGAAATGAAATGAAACAGGCGGAGGGTGGTGGTTACAAACACTACCCCTTTTTTTCAAAATAAATCACGCCCTGTGTGCGTGTCTCAAAACTCAAAGAGCGAGTCCGCGGCATACCCGGCCTCCTCCAGCATCGCCCCCACCGCCTTGGTCATCGGCCCGGGCCCGCACCGGCAGATGAGCACGCCGGGGCCCGGCGGCGGCATCGCGGCTTTCAATAACGCCGCACTCACCCGCCCGGCCGCCCCCGCCCACCCGGCCCCCGGCTCGTCCAGCGTGTGCGTGACCTTGAACCGGCCCGGGTGCGCGGCCGCTAGGGCGTCCAACTCGCCCCGGCACAGGATGTCCGCCTCCGTCACGTTGGCGCAGACGAGGGAGATGGACGCGGTCGGCGCGGCCTTGGCATCCTTCAACAGGGCCCGCGCCACCTGCAGCATGGGCGTGACGCCCGTCCCGCCCGCCACCATGCCGACCGCGACGTGCACGCCCGGGGCGTACACGAACCGGCCCCGGGGCCCCTTGGCCTGGACCGAGTCGCCGACGGCGAGGCCGCCCAGGAGGCGCGAGACCCGCCCAGCCGGGTAGACCTTGACGACGAAGGTCACGCTGCCGCGCGTGTCGTCGTCCGTGACGGGCGTGTAGGGGCGCATGACCTCCGCGCCCTCCCAGGTGCCTTTCAGGGTGATGTGGCGGCCGGTGGGGAGGCCCAGGCGGGTGGTGGGGGTGGGGAGGGCGAAGCTACAAAAAAGGAGAGAGAGAGGAGAGTGTGAGTGAGCGCGCCCGATTGGACGGGAGTGCAGTTGCGCGCGCGTGTGTTTGCTGCTCCCTCTCTTCTGACGCTCGGGCCCCCACCCCACTCCTCCTTCCTCCACGCTCACCGCAGCAGAACCGTGTTGTGGGTCAGCTGGGTGCGTTCGGCCAGGGGCAGCGCCCTCCACTCGTCGGCCTTGAGGAAGGGCGTGTCACGCGCTGGGCTCACCAAAAGGAGCTTGAGCAGCGCGTGCAGGGCGGCCGCGAGGGCGAGGGCCAGCAGGGCCTGCACAGGGAGGGGCAGCATATGGGGTGCTTTTGGGGTGGGGGGCGTGTGTGTGTGTGTGTGTGTGTGCACCGCGGGGCAGTGTGCGTGTGTTGCGCGCGTCCGCGCGTGTGTGGGCGCAAGAGTGAGTGAAGCTTTTTTGTGTGTGTGTGTGAGTGTGGACAGTTGAACGTCACTCTACTCTTAGTCAAATGCAATGAGAGGACGACGCACTGCACGCACGCACTGCACGCACGCACTGCACGCACGCACTGCACGCTCGAATGGGAGAGAGAGGGCAGAGAGAAGAGAGAGAAGGGAGGAAGGAGGCGCAGGACAGGGAACGAAAAAGTTTCAGAGGGGGCACACCAGGGAGGAAAGGGGAGGGGGGGGGGGGGGGGGGGGGGGGGGGGGGGGGAGGGCCTT
>Ga0315287_10002117_pt1 | contig 18649 bp, 16 predicted proteins | sample YL17G11_0_MG_FD_205037 | JGI IMG/M metagenome (GOLD analysis project Ga0315287, IMG submission 205037) | Sediment microbial communities from Yellowstone Lake, YNP, Wyoming, USA - YL17G11_0 | ecosystem: Environmental > Aquatic > Freshwater > Lake > Sediment | place: USA: Wyoming | collected...
CTCGGAGACTCTCGCATCAACGCTCTATATATCGAACGGCCGTTCTTTATACAGAACCATCGTTCGATTAATCGAACTATACCTGAACCACGCCAACAGGGGGTGCTTGAGTTCGGCATATTGCAGCGGAGTCTATGCCCGTTCGACCCTTTTGTGTCTGAATCCCCTCAGGGCCACGGCCGCCAGGGGCAATAGGACAGCGGGCCCCAATATGACGCAGTCCGCGTACTTCGTAATGGCCTTCTTCATCTCTATGTCCTTCGTCACGTTGGAGCCCTGGATGGTGATGTTGCCATTGTAGGTGCGGTACCCGCTTGCGGTCACCTTGACCGTGTAGTTGCCCTCGGCGAGCCTCATGGAGTAGTAGCCGTCATCGAAGCTGACGGCGTTGTAGGTGCCGACGGTTATCTCGGCCCCCTTCACGGGTTCCTGGGTGGAATTAAAGTAGACCTTGCCGGTGAGCATGAAGTAGTTCGCATCGTCCGCCCTCGTGGCGGGGACCATCTGGATGGCGAGCATCAGCACAGCGAATGCCAATATCGCAGTGCGCTTCATGATTCCCTCGTAGCGCAATAGGCCGATATAAAAATTGGCTACTGCTCCGCCCCGCCGGCTCCCGTCATGTCGCCGGCGAGATAGCAAAGGGTGTTCCTTCCCCGCTCCTCGAGGCGGACCTTTCCCTTCCTGGCAAGGATGCGCACGTGATAGCTGGCCACCTGGTGGCTCGTGCCCAGTTTCTCCCCGAGCTCCTTGGGAGTTATGCCCGGGTGCTTCTCTATCATCTCCAGGAACTTGCGTGGTGTCTCCTTGATGTTGCGGTAGAGGCGGACCTGCGCCGGGTCCGCCCCGGAAGGATAGAAGCGCCTGTAGATGCCATCCATGCGCGAGAATATGAACTGCTCCCGCTCGAGGGTGCGCAGGTGGTATGCCAGCGTGCCGTTCTTGAGCTTCAGGCTTTCCCGTATGGAGCTGTAGTGGTCCCCGGGATTTGCATGTATATACCCATAGACTTGGCCGCGCACGAACTGGTCCAGCACCGCCTCCTTCCTTATCTTGGAATACAGCGGAACGAGCGCAATGAGGACCTTGACCCTTCCCACCTCGGTGCCGCCTATGGCAACAGCGGCCGCACACACGGATATCACGGAAGCGCCTGCTACCGCCGCGCCCGCCGCCGAGAGCCCGGGGGCCGGAGGCGCCGGAGGCACCACGGGCGGTCCTGAACTGGGAATAACCTGTGTGCTGACCTCCGAGTACGAGGCCGCAAGGATGCCAGTGCCCCCGAATCGGGCGCTGACCTTCACGGTCCCTTCCGACTGGGCAACGGCGCATCGCGCGCTGAAGCGCCCCCCGGCGTCCGTGTAGGCTGACAGGGGCTGGCCCGCGAAGCTCACATCCATGGCGGCATTCCTCACGAAATCGCCAGGCATTCCGTCCCAGTCCTCGCGCACGAGGCCCGTGACGAACACAAATGAGCCGGGCCTCATCTCGGGAAGCGGATTGATGGCGACCATAGTCCTTGCGGTGATGGTGAGGACGGCGCCACCCTTGCCCGACTCAAATGAGGCGGCACTGGCGGTTGCGCCCAGGACCAGAGGACCGGAGCTCTCCGTCCAGGGCACGCTGAATGGCATCGAGAAGTATCCCGTGGGTCCGGAGCGGCACCTGCCCAGGAGAGTGCTCCCGCCGGGCCTTGCGGCGTCAATGACGATGTATGCCCCGCTCACGGGGTTCCCGTTATCGTCCGAGACCCTTCCAGCGAGGCCGTCGAACTCCTCGCTGCCTATGGCCGTGCGGATGCGCTGCCCCTTGGCCGCAGTGACGCTCTCGAATTCGACCACAAGCGCTCCCGTTACCGGAAGATCGAGGGCGGCGCGGGTGTTGATGAGATAGTGATCTGCGAGAGCTGTCCAGAAATCGACGTGAACCGTCTCGCCCTCGAACGAGGAAGGCACCTTGAATGAAGCGCTGAAATTCCCCGTAGTGCCTGTCGTGGCGTTCAGCCGGAAAGGCTCGAACGGCAGCCACACGCCAACGACGCGGCCATCGAGCGGGCTCTTGCCGAGCATGAGCCTGCCGCTCACCGTCGCCTCCTTTCCCTTCGACGCCGCACCCGGCGTGTTGAGGACGAGCGACGGCTGCCCACGCACCTCCGCACCGATGCGGTCCCGTGCCGCCTGATGGGTCGCATCTCCATTATAAACAAGGATGAACGCGGAAACCCCCAACTTCTCGCCGGGAAGCAGCCTGTGGGCCGCCGCGAACCAGCCCGTGGTGTTGACCGCAGTGAGGCTCTCAGCCTCGACCGGGTCCCCGGTGCCGTTGTCCCAGAGGACATGGAGCCCCGGAGTGCCGCCGCCGACCGAAGGCAGGGTCTGGGCTTTTCCTCGCGAATTCAGCAGGCGGGCGTTCACCTCGGCCCAGCCTCCGGTCAAAGCTTGTGGCCAGCCATAGTCGATGGGGAAAATGAATTGCATCTTGGCCCGGACCGTCACCGTGCGGTAGGTGAACGAGGCAGAATGATTGCCCGCGGGGACGAACTTCACTGTGAGGGTCGTCGGGCCCGCTTCCTGATTCTCGGGGACCTTCCAGTCGAGCCCGAAGGCGCCGTTCACCACAGCAGCCGACGGGGTCATGCTCTTGAGCCTGAAACGGGCCTTCAATTCGGATGCGCCCTGGGTGCAAAACGGCTTGCCCCCCTCGGTGAGCGTGTCGAGCTCAAGCGTGATGTCGCTCCAAACACCCTGCTGGCCATTCATCCTCACGGGGTCGGACCAGCTGCGGCCGTTGAAGACCGTGACGTCGGCATGGTCGCCGGAGCTAAGGTTCAGCCACGCGGAGAACGAGAGCGTGACAGGAGACTGGAAATTCGAAAGGTTGATGGAAGGCATCTCGGCCCATTCTTCCGCCATGTGCTTGTAAGAGCTTTCGAGGTTCGTGCCAAGGCAGGCCTGTCCATGCTTCGGCGCCGGACCGACCAATGGCTTGCCGACATCCCAATCATTCGCGTCCCCACCAAAGGTCCATCCGGCGGAACCGGCCTCGAAGCCCTCGATGTATACGACGGTCGGGATGCCTGGAATGCTGACCTGCACATCATCGATGTAAACGCCAGCGGGCATTGCCGGCCCCAGTGTCATCCCGCCGGTGGAGACCACGACGCCTCCGTATGGAAGCGCGCCGTCTGCCCCTTTCACGGTCCCCTCGAGCGCCACGGTGCTTCCGGCATCCACGGTGTCGGGGCAGGAGAGGCGGCTTTCCGTCGGGAACAATACCCTGATGGGAACGATGCTCTCCGCAGGCGGATATATCTGGAATTCGCCATAGCCCGGATAGTAAACGCGGGTGCCCTCGAAGCTGAAGTGCAATTGGTAAACACCGCCCCTCGGCGCAAGGCTCCTGTCCGCTATCCAGTCCCGGATGCAGAAGGTGCCGTTGATGACGCTCTCGTCCTTGTTCCCCGGAGCGCGGTACGAGACTGGCACGGGCGATTGCTCCACTCCGTTGAACCACCAGCGGAGTTCCTCCCCATTGCCCGAGACGCCGTTGTTCTTCTTTGCCGCCTCCATGCCCCCGCCGTAGGAAAGCAGGGTATAGTTACCGTCCACGAGCTGGCCGGTGATGGAAACAGGCTCCCCGGCCCGAATGGTGCCCTCGCCGGTCCTCTCGTCCGGGAGCGGCGAGAGCCCGCCCTCGAATGTACCAAGGGCAACTGTGATGTTCACGTTCTCGGAAATGACCACGATGTTCCTGACGCGGCCGTCGGCGGCGTCCGCCTGCTGGGGAAACAGCGGTAAGAGCAGCGCAAGCATCACCGCGCCGCACAGCCACAGCCTAAGCCTATCGGACATCTGGCACCGTTTCTCGGAACGTAGCATTCGTTGGGGCTCCAAGCTATATATAAACATTTGATGCTTTGTTTGTCTATTATATAAGCATTATCGCTATTGGCGAGATGCATCGATGCAGAAAGGCAGCGAGGGCCCAGCGTATTGGGGATGCATGAGGCGCCTCATCCCATCCTGATTATCATCGAGAGGACATCGTTGTCGTCGAGCTTGTGCTCGAGTCCTACCCTCTGTCCGGGGAACTTTACACTGGTGCCCCACACGAGCGCATAACGGAATTTCTTCCTGATGTCACGGTGGACCGCGTCGCAGGCATCGCCGACGGTCCCGCCCTTCTTCAGAATAAGGGGCTTGCTCCTGTCCACATCTCCGCCCTGCGGTTTCAGGTAGACCCTCCGGAATTCCAGCGCCTCGAACATCCCCTTCTTGAGCTCCTCGATGCCCCTGCCCTTGTCCGCGGATATCGGGTATACTTTGTAGGTCTTGTACCTGGACACGAGGCCCTTCAGCTCGGCGGCCGTCACGAGGTCTATCTTGTTGATGACGACTATGGCCGGCAGGTAGACGCATTTGGTGGACAGGCTGTCGATGAGGTCCTCGGCCGTGGCGTTCATCCTGAAGACCAAATCCGCGTTCACGATGCCGAACTCGTTGAGAATTCCCCTGGCGGTGGTGTCGTCAAGCTTCGTCATCTTGACGGTCGAAGAAACGGCGATGCCTCCCCGCTCCTTCTTCGCTATCGTAATATCCGGCGGTCTTCCGTTCATCCGGATGCCGACCTCGCGGGCATCTATCTCGATACCCGCTATCTCCGAGTTGAAGACATCCGTGTAAAGGACCAGCAGGTCCGCCGAGCGGGCAACACCCAGGACTTCCTTGCCGCGGCCCCGTCCCGCCGAGGCGCCGCCCAGAATTCCCGGCATGTCCAGCAGTTGCATGTTCGCGCCGCCGTAGGCCAGGATTCCCGGCACGATGTCGCGGGTCGTGAATGCGTAATCGCCAATCCGGCTGCAGGCGTCCGTCATCCGGTTGATGAGCGTGCTCTTGCCGACGTTCGGGGGGCCCAGCAATGCCACTGATGCGTGGCCGGATTTCTTGACGGCGAATGCCTTTCCGGTGCCTCCCTTGGAGCGGGCCTTCTCGAGGTCCTCCTTGAACTTGGCGACCTTTGCCTTCAGTTTGCCTATGTGGTGCGAGGACTTCTTGTTGTATTCGGTTTTTTGAATCTCGTCCTCCGCCTGTTTGATGCGCTCTTCAATGGTGCCCATGCGACCGCAGAATCCCCGAGGGGATTATAATATGTTACGTTGCGGCAGGAACTTAAAAAAATGGGCTGGCGACACCCCTTTCGGGGTGGCGACAGACAAATCACGAAGTTGGCTGGGACGCTCCGGCCTTCAGGCCGGAGCCAAAATGTTTTCACTCCTGCTCGCTGTCCTCGATGCAGAACTTGCAAACGTGGAGCCCGTCGTGCTCCTTTAGCTCTTCAGAGAATGACTGGCAGCTCTCGCAGATGCCCATGAGCATGGGCATCTCCTTGATCTTGTCCCGATCGCGGTGGATGCTCTCGAACTCCCTTGTCAGCTCGATGAGCGCCGGCGATATCCTCAGGATATCGCTTTCCGTCAGGATGCCGACCAGCTTGCTGTCCTCGACCACGACGAGCCTCCTTATCTTGAGCGAGGCCATCGTGCGCGCCGCCTCGGCGATGTCCGTGTTCGGTTGTACCGTGAGCAGGGGAGAGCTCATGATGTCCTTTATGGTGATGTGGCTGGGCTTCGCGTTCATCGCGACAGCCTTCTCCACTATATCCTTCTCGGTAACGATGCCGATGGGCATGTCCTTCCTGATTACTATCAGGCTCGACACTTCCTTCTCCTTCATCAGGGAGGCCGCATGGTTGATCCTCATGCGGGGACTGACGGTTATTGGGTCCCTGGTCATCACTTCGCGGACCGGTATCCGCCTCTCTAGCCTCTCAGCCTCCTTAGCAGTCATGCTCATCAGCTTCCTGTTGGACAACACACCCGTTTTGGGTGCGCACGGTTGCTGCCGGCCATCCGCCCCGGAGCCAAACCCCGATGGCATCCCGGCCGCATCCGCCTGTTCTATTATTGGAAAGCCCTTTATTATAAACCTTTCGGCAAAATCCTTCTTCCATTTAAATTTTATTGCGTCCGGGGCGCATCATGAGCGGAATCAGCGCTCCGGTCGAGGCTCCCAGACAATCCACGAGCCAGTCAAGCGCGTCCATCTGCCGGCCCGGGACGAACGACTGGTGCAGCTCGTCCGTCATTCCATACAGTATCCCCATGATGACGGCAAAAAGATAGATGTTCGAGGGACGCCGGCCCCGGAATGTGCCGCATGCCAGGAAAAGCAATGCACCCAGGATGAAATATTCAGCGAAGTGCGCCATGGATGTCCAGCCCGGCAGGTCTGCGACGGGACCGGGCTCGGGCGGCTGGCTCATGGAAGATAGTCCGAATATCACTCCCGCCCAAACGACGGCCGGAAGCCAGCGCAATGCCGGTGGCACCGCTGACCTTCTCTCCGACCGCCCTCTGCGGCTCACTGCGGGGGCGCGGGGCGTGCGGTCCACCATTCCACGAATTTCTTGAGGGTTTCGGTTATCTTGCATACAACTTCGCCGGGGCCTAGGGAGTATCCCACATCCTGGAAGGCCAGGTCGCCCGAGTATCCGTTGGTTATCGCCCCTATGCGGGCGGCATTGAATGGAGATACCTTCCTTGCCAGCAATGCGCCGACGATCCCGGTGAGCACATCACCTGTGCCGCCAACGGTCATGCCGGGATTTCCCGTCCTGTTCAGCTTCACGATGTTGCCGTCGGAAACGATGTCCACCGGGCCCTTAAGGAGGATGGTCATATCGAGCTTCTTGGCCCAGCTCTTGACGGCCTTTGCACGGCCGTCGAGGTCCTCGGGCAGCTTCTCGCCCGTCAGGAGCTCGAACTCGCCCGCGTGCGGTGTCAGGACGCCCTTCACGCCCTTGAGCACCTTGCGGTTGAGGCCCACGGCCCTTATTGCATCGGCGTCAATGACGACCGGCTTGGGGGCCTTTGGGAGCAGCTCGGCGACGGCCGACATCGTGTCGGGCGCCGTGCCAAGTCCGGGACCGAGCACGAACGCATCGCATTCGCCAATCAGTCCCAGCACCTCCTTGATGTGCGAGACATTCAGCACCTGACCTGGCAGGGGATGGACTATGAACGATGGCGAGTAACCGGCTATTATCTGGGCCGCCGAGGACGGCGTCACGATCCTCACCAGGTCCAGCCCCATCTTGTAGCCCGCGGAGCCGGCAAAGGCCGGAGCGCCGGTGTAGGGGCCGCCGCCCACTATCAGGAGCCGGCCGTTCTCTCCCTTCCTCGAATTTTGTGCAGGCTTGGGGAAGTAGATGAACTCGCCGGGGCCTATGTATGTCTCGGCCTCCTTCGGAATGCCGATGTCCACGACGAGGACCTTTCCGCAGCGTGCGTCCTCCATCCCTTCCTTGAGGTCGTGGAAAGTGACAGTCATAGCGGGCTTCACCGCACTGTCCGTCCCCATTCCCGTCGGAACATCGACGGACACTATCTGCTTCCTGGAAGCGTTCAGCCTCTTCACGATACCGGCGTATGGCTCCCTCAGCTTTCCTGACTGTCCCGCCCCCAGCATCGCGTCGATGATGATGTCGTTGCCGTTGATAATCTCGCCCATGTTGGACGGCGTCACGACGGTCTTCACCTTTCCCCGTATCTTGGAGAAATTGAGCCTTGCGATGTCCGAGCTTATGTTCTTTTCCTCGCTCAGCAAGACTACGGTGCAGTCGCAGTGGACCCTGAGATAGCGAGCGGCCACGAATCCGTCGCCTCCGTTGTTGCCTGTCCCGCAGAGCACAGCGACCTTCTTACCTGCGAGATTGTACTTCTTCATGACGGCGTCCGCGATCGCCTTTCCGGCATTCTCCATGAGTTGTGACATGGGGACGCCGAGGTACTGTGCGTTCCGGTCCAGCACTGTCACTTCCTCAAAAGGTAGCATTTCAGGCCTCCGGACTGTGTAGGGTATTTTAATTATTTAAATCGTGCTTAACATTACTATAGGTTTCCCGTCATTTTTTTATATTTATTGTACCCTATATATAAATATATTTATATATTAAAGATTTAGAAACTGGTCAAATCTTCTCGTTCAGGACCCTGTCAAAGCTTGTCCTGAGCCCCTCAAGCGCGGTGCCCAGGTCCAAGCGGTACCAAGAAATGAACTGCTCGAATTCCCTGTTCTTGGTATCGAATCCAGGTGTCCCGGCGGATTTATCCCGAAATGCCTGGTACTTGGTCAGCGCGTCGTTTATTGTCACTATCTTCTCGTATGTCAGGATGACCCGGCGCGCCATTTCAGGCTCGAAGAACTTGAGCTGGTCCGCACTCTTGACCAGCTCGTATGCCTTGGAGACGAGCGGCACGCTGTCCGCGAGGTTCTTTTCGTTGATGCCCACCTCTTCCATCAGTGAGCCCGCCAGCCTTTTCCTCTCAGCGGCGAGCTGTGCCTTGCCGAGCTGCCATCCCATCGGCCACGGGCATGCGCGTCCGTGCCCTTTTTCCTTTTCGGGGGATGCTTATATATGCGAAAGGAAATGGCAACGCCGTGAAGAACGCGGTCGTGCTCGCTCGCGGACAGTTCAGGACGAGACATGCGAAGACCGCCCACGGGCTCATCCTCCACGGCCGGCGGTTCAATGTCACCGCGGTCATAGACGAGACATGCGCAGGGCAGGACGCCGGCGAAATAATGGGGGTCGGCAACCGGAACATTCCGGTGGTCCGAAGCCTGGGCATACTTCTTGCCGACAAGAAGCGCCGCCCGGACGTGCTGATAATCGGCGTTGCTCCCACGGGAGGCAGGCTGCCTTCGGCATGGAAACGGGACATCAGGAAGGCCATCGAGAGCGGCCTGGACATCGTCAGCGGCCTCCATGATTTCATTTCGGACGAGCCGGAGCTCGCAGCGCTCGCGGAGAAACACAAGGTGAAGATCGTGGATGTCCGGCGGCCTCCCGGAAAGCTGGGCCTCGCTGGCTACTGGAGGTCTCCGGTCCCGGTTGTGCTGACGTGCGGAACGGACTGCAACGTCGGCAAACGGACCGTGACCATCGAGCTGGTGCGCTCCGCACTGGCCCGTGGCATCGATGCTGCGTACGTGGCCACGGGCCAGACCGGTATGATGGTCGGCTCCGACACCGGAACGGTCATCGACCATGTGCCCGGCGATTTCATGTCCGGCGCTGTGGAAGGTATGGTACGCGAGATGGTCGAGAAGAAGGGGAAGGAGCTGGTGTTCGTTCAGGGCCAGGCCTCCCTGACCCACCTGGCGTACGCTCCCGTGACGCTCGGAATCCTCTACGGCTCAAGGCCGCATTACATCATCATGGTCCATGACCCGGAGCGCACTTTCCGCCCCAGCTTCCCGGAGCAAAGGGTGCCGGAGCCCACGGAAGAAGCGACCCTCGTGGCCGTACTTTCGGGCGCGCTGCCGGTGGGGATAGCGCTGAACACCCGGAATGTGAATGATTGGAAGGCCGTATGCCACAAGTGCGAGGAAACGAACCGCCTGCCCACGGTGGATGTCATGAGGCAGGGAGCGGACCGGCTTCTCGATTCCATCCTGATAAGAATTGACGGGAACCGCAAGCTGAGAAAGGGGCCCGGCCTGAGGAATGCCATCGCGAAGCTCAGGGGCAAGGGCACGTGCAAGGGTGGGGGCGGGAAATGAGAATCACGAATGTCGAATTATTCGAGATGGCCATCCCCCTCGTGAAACCGTTCGTCATCGCCTCCGGGACCCAGAGAACGTACAACGGCATACTGCTCAGGCTGGAGACCGATGACGGGACCGTGGGCTGGGGCGAGGCCGCACCATCGAAAAATGTGACGGGCGAGACGCCCGAAGATGTATCGCGCGAGCTGGGAGCGGCCATTTCCAGGCTACATGTGCTGGACCCGCTGGAGACCCAGGCCTCAATTCGGAAGGCGTCCGGATTCATCAAGGGTCCGAGCGCGCTTGCGGCGCTGGACATTGCGCTCCACGACCTGAAGGGCCATCATTACGGCATCCCGGTGAGGCACCTGCTCGGCGGGAGCCGGAGCAGTGTCGAGACCTCCGTCACCATCACGATAAGGGACGAGAAGGAAACACTCCGCCAGGCCGAGGAGCTCATCTCACAGGGCGTAAGGATACTCAAACTCAAGATAGGTTCCGAACCCGACGACGACATTGCCCGGATACGGAAGCTGAGGACCTGGCTCGGGAGCGGCGTCCGGCTCCGGGTCGATGCCAACCAGGGCTACACGGCCTCCGAGGCGCTCAGGGTGCTTCGGGCCATGTACCAATGCGACATCGAATTCTGCGAGCAGCCGGTCCCCGCGGGCGACCTGAAGGCCCTCGCCAGGGTCCGCCGTGCATCGCCCATACCCATAATGGCGGACGAGAGCGCCACGTCCCCGGAAGCCCTGCTCAGGATCATCCGGGAAAAGGCCGCGGACATGGTGAACCTCAAGCTCATGAAGGCCGGCGGGATAACGGGGGCGTTCAGGATGGCCGACATCGCTGCAGCGGCCGGAATGCCATGCCAGATGGGCTGTTTCCTGGAGACCAGGCTCGGCATCTCCGCCGCAACACATCTTGCATGTGCGCATTCCAACATTTTGTACGCAGACCTGGACGGGCACCTCGAGCTGGCGGATGACCCGACGAAAGGCGGCGTTGTCACCAGGGACGGAGTGAACCTTCTTACGGAAGGCGCCGGCCTGGGCGTTTCAGTGCCGGGACACGAAAGCGCCAAAAAAAGGAAGGCCTGACATGAAATGCGTACGCATCTCACCGGGGCATGGAGGCGAGTGGGAAGCTCCCAAGCTCGCAGGTGCGGACTACATTGAGGTCCCCCTCGACTCTTTTGACAGAATTCCACCGGGGAAGCTCTGGCTCCTCGCCAGCCGCTACGGCCACCCTGTCATCGCCACTCTCGACGGGGACAGCCGCTCCCAGGAATCTGCCAAGCTGCTAGAGAAGGCCATCCAGGCCCATTTCGACCTGATAGAGATATCGCTGGAAATGGACGTCGAGGCGCGTACCCGCCTCGCCGCGCTCGCCCGGAAATCAGGGGTCAAGGTGATAGTTTCGCACAGGATGCACCGTCCCCCGCTCTCCGCAGATGAATTGGTGCGCTCCTTCCGGAAATGCGCAGACGCAGGAGCAGAGGTCCTCAAGCTCTCGGTGCCGCTCTCAAAGGTGCGCGAGCTCCGTTTCGTATTGGACGCCCTGCGGATATCGAAGGGTGCGCTCACCCGCTTCCTTGCCGTTCGGGGGCCTCTCTCCACGCTGGCATCCCTGGCACCCTCTGAGCTCGTCTACGGCGGCACAAGGGGACAGGAACCTCTTGACATGGACATACTTTCAAAAAGAGGCGAGCACACCAGACTGTTCGCCCTGCTAGGCGCTCCGCCGCATCATACGCTGATGCTGGACATGCTCAATGCAGGCTTCAGCGCGCTAGGCGCGGACTGCATAGCGGTTCCCGTTATGCCGGACCCGGCCGACCTTGGGGATACCATCACCTTCCTGGGCGAGCTCGGTTTCGAAGGCATGGTCGCAGGAGCCCCATTCCGTGAACAGATGCACAAGCATATTTCGACACAGCCAGGCGAGGGCCACGGTTCGGTCTCGGCTGCCATCATGCGGAACGGGAAGCTCGTCGGCCACGACACGGTCGGACCCGCAGTGCTGGCGGCGCTCGATGCCGTCGGGATACGTCTGAGGCGCCGGAAAGCCCTCGTGCTCGGCTCGGGAGGTGCCGCGCATGCGGTCGCGACCGCCCTCGTGTCCGGCGGCGTGAGTGTGCTCATCGCTGCGAGGCGGCTGAAGAAGGCGCTCGCATTGGCGTCCCAGGCGGGATGCAGGGCGGCGCCCCTCGACAAAGTGCCCTCCATTCTCAAATGCACCAATCTCGTCGTGAGCACGGTCCCCGCCGATTCGAGCATCATTCCGGCGAACATGCTGAGGCGGGAGATGGTCGTGGTGGACCTCGTGTGCGAGCCCAACGAGACGCCCCTGCTCGAAGCCGCCAGAAAGGCCGGTGCGATGGCTGTACCGGGAAATGCAGTGCTGCTGCATCATGCGGCCGGGGCGCTCAAACTGTTCACCGGTACGAGACCGCCGCTCCATGCCCTTGAAAAAATGATGGAGACGGATTGAGGGGCCGTCACAACTTGCCCTTTGGCGGAGCCACCAACCTGGCTCCGGGGCAGCTCTTCCTCATGGCGCATTTGCGACACTTGTCCTTGGACATCTCGGGCAGGACATAGAACGCCACCACCGTGAATATGACGAGCTCGATGGCGGAATAGCCCACGGCGCGGAAGTTGCCGAAGGCCATGACTAGGTGGAGAACGCCTGCGATGAACGGCAACACCCAGCCCAGGGCCACCACCGGTATGTTCCTATTGAATGCCTTCGCGAAATCCTTGGGGCTCATCTTCCTCGACAATTTCGCAGACAGCTTCCCGTATCCTGACGGACAATCCTTCCTGTCGTAATTGACGCAGTGGGAGCAGATGCTCTTGATGAACCAAATGTTGCCGGCCATCGCAAAGACGATGTAAATGATGGCAATGTACCATCCGAACGGCAGCATCAGCCAGGTGCCCAATGCATACATGGCAATGAGCGGCAGATTGTCATAAGCCCAGCCCATAGAGACCCCGCATCCTCACTTCATTCCGGACTTCTCCAGCTTCTTGGCTGCCAGTATCGCCGCGCCCGTGGCCGTCACTATCTGCGGCCTCTCCGGGACCACCAGCTTCACGCCGATTTCAGCCTCCAGCGCCTTTATCATCCCGACGTTCCGGGCCGGACCGCCGTCGAAGAAGACCTCCTTCTTCACGCCGACCTTCTTTGCCATTGCGGCCAGTCTCTTGGCCAAGGCCTCGTGGATGCCCGCGATGATGTCCTCCTTGGGCTTTCCCTCCGCTATGAGGGTCACGACCTCGCTCCTGGCGAAGACCGTGCACGTGGACGTTATCTTCAGGGGCGCCTTGCTCTTGAGCGAGAGCGGGCCCATGTCGTCGATTCCGACACCGAGGACACCGGCAAGCGCCTCTATGAACCGTCCCGTGCCGGCGGCGCACTTGTCGTTCATCTGGAACGCATCTATGTTGAGCTTGTCATCCAGGGCTATGGCCTTGGTGTCCTGGCCGCCGATGTCCAGTATGGTGCGGACGCTGAGGTTCTTGGCCACAAATCGCGTGCCCTCGGCGTTGGCGCTTATCTCGCTGATGGTCTCGTTCGCGAGCGTCGTCACTCTGCGTCCGTAACCTGTGGAAACGATGTACCCGATGTCCTTTTGCTCGATGCCAGCCATCTTCATGGCATCCCTCAGCGCGATACGGGCCGTGGCGTCATGGTCGTGGCCCGTCGGATACACGGCATGGCCCTTGACCGCCCCGTCCACGAGCACGACGCATTTGACATACGTCGAACCCAGGTCGATTCCCGCGGTTATCATGGGCCGCCCCCCTTGCCCGCACCGCCCTTACCCACCGCTCCCGAACCCCCGAGGGAAACCGCCGCGCCCAACGCACCCACCATGTTCGGGTTCGGAGGCACGATGAGCGTCTTCTTCAGCTCCCTCTCTATCGCCTTGACAACGCCTATGTTCATCGCCACCCCACCCGCCAGGAACACATCGCCCCTCGTTGTCACGCGGCCCACCATCGCCGCCACCCTCTTGGCGACCATGTCGTTGAGGCCTGCGATTATCTCGTCCTTGGGCCGCTTCTTCGCCACCAGCGTCACGACCTCGGATTCCGCGAACACGGTGCACGCGGTGTTGATGATGGCCGGCTCCTTTGCGGTCATGGATGTGATGCCCATCATGGCAGGGTCCACTCCAAGCGCGGCGGCCATTATGTCAAGGAAGCATCCCGTGCCCGTGGAGCACTTGTCGTTGGTTATGAAATTGGTCATGGAGCCGTCCGGCTCGAGCTCTATGAGCCTGACCCCCTGTCCTCCCATGTCGATGACTATCCGCGAGGCCGGGTGAATTGCCTTCGCGCCCTTCGAGAAGGCCATTATGTCCGTGAGCTGGTGGGTGCCCTGGATGTTCTTCCGCCCCACTCCAGTTGCGGCGCAATTCTTCTCGCTGGGTTGGAAGTTGAGCCCCTTCGTGAGCTCGGCTATCATCTCCTTCACCTGCGGCCCCGGGTTCATCGTGCTCCGTCTGGCTGCGGAGCCCGCGAGCTTCGCATCGTCCATCAGAACGACCTTCGTCCAGAGAGCGCCCACGTCCACCCCTATTCTGTGCATCTTCAGTTCCCTCCTTCCGCAGCGAGCATCACGTCAGCATCTCCCGGCGGGCCTTTATCATCTCGATGAACGCCTCGATTCTGGTCCTGACCTGCTCCAGGTCGCCCTCGTCGTACTCGCTCTCTATCTTGAGCATCGGGAGCTTCTCCCGCCTCATGAGCCTCTCAGCCTTCGTTGCGTCGAGGCTGTTGAGGTGGCAGCCCCGCAGCACATGGAACACGGCGCCTTCGGCCTTGACGCTCCGCATTCTCTGGAGCATATTTTGTTCCCTCTCGAGGTTGGGACTGAAGCTGGGGCACGTGCACGGCACCACGTACCTGTCGCCGAGAGCGGTGAGCATTCCGTCGAGGGTCCATTCCTCCACGACCACGGGGTCGTACATCGTGCGCGTGCCGGAGCAGAGCTCGTCCGAGATGATGATGCCCCCGGATTCCTCTATGAGCTGGGGGACCTTCCAGTTGGGCCATATTATGGGCGAACCGGCGAGCATCACCCGTGCCGCTTCCGGGGCCACGGGCTTCCTGACTTCCATTTCCGTCGCCAGGGCGTTGACGTTGTGGGTCCACCTGTTGATATCGTCATAGAATGAGACCTGCGCCGCAAGCAGCGCGTCCCTGCCCCATATTCCGCCGTTGGAGCGGAGCTCCGTGAAATTGCGCCATGCGGCCTGGGCCTTCTGGAAATCGTTAATGGACTTCTTGAGCGCGGGCGCCTTCAGCTTCTTGCCGAACTTGCGCTCCAGGGCGATGACCAGGTTCCTGACCTCCTCTATCCAGGCCTTCCGGCCAGCCTCGGAGTTTTTCACTGCGGGCAGGTTCATGAGGTGCACATCGACCAGGTCCCCCAGTATCTCGCCCATCTTGAGCTTCGCATCGCACGGCGTTGGCACGATGACGATGTCGCACAGCTCCATGAGTGGCGAGGCGGTGGCCATCTTCAGGCCCAGCGTCGATTTCACGAGGGGGCAGAGGCCCGCGTCCCCGAGCAGGTCGTTGGCCGGGTGCACTGACTCGTACACGCCGGAGCACAATCTTATGGGCACCGCGCCCAACGCCGCCGGTATCTCGGCGGGAGCGAAGTAGCAGAGGGACCCCACCACCTTTCCGCCGGATTCCTTGAACTTCCGGAGCTCCTCGACACGGGGACCGAAAATGTCCGCCATGGAATCGAAATAGTCCATGGCCTTGGGCCTGTCGAGCGCCTTCATGGAGGCGATGTGCTTCTTGATCTGGGAGCTGGCGGCCTCGATGATTCTGTCCTTGTGGGCCAGCGCGCCTTCGGCTATGTCCTGGTTCAGGTACCTCATCGGGGGCCGCTGCTTCGGGTCCGTGTCAGGCATTTCCTATCCCTCCTCACTATTACATCCTAGGCTTGTCGCATCCACCGGTCTCACTCCTTGCACTGGCACTGGAACTTCGATGTTCGTATCTTCTTACCGAGGAACTCGACGCTCAGCGCTCCATCCTCGGGGCAGTTGTCCACGCAATGGTAGCAGTGGATGCATTTCGAGGAGGTCACATCCGATTTCTCCCGCTCCTCGTAGACCTTGAGTATCTCCATCGGGCAAACGCGGTAGCATATCCTGCAGTGCGTGCACTTCTTCGGGTCCTTCCTGAGCTTGACGAATGCATATTTGTTGAATGGGGCCATCAGCCCGCCGACAGGGCAGATGTGGCACCAGAACCGGCGCACCGCGAAACCGGTGCTCAGGTACAGTATCGTCACCAGAACGGAGCAGATGGGAACGTATGTCGTGGGCGGGGCCAATCCCAGCCACATCTGGGGATACAGATAGAGTGCGCGGTTGGGGTCGAACCACTCGTAGGGCACGGGCAGGATGGTCCTGAAGAAGTTGATGCCCATGAAGTCGACTCCGAGAGCGAAGGAGTAGAACACAACCACGAATATACCCATGTACTTCAGGGAATGTAAAAAATCGGAATGGTGGGGTTTGAGCTCGATGTACCTTATGCCGAGGGTCCGCCGGAGACGGGTGAGCATGTCCTGCGGGAAGCCCAGGGGGCACAGCCAGGCGCACCATACCCTTCCGAGCAGGAGCGTCAGGACCAAAAATACCAGCAGGGGCAGGAGGAGGTCGATGTACATCGACTGCCAGCCGCTCACGAGGGTGTCCTGTATCTTGTACAGATACGAGTACGTGGGGGCGTTTATGAAGAATTTGGTGGATGCGTTGGGGAAGTAGATGTGCCTCAGATAGTTGGATGCGCCGAACAGCGGCAGTCCTATGAGGATGCCGTTGCCGAAGATGAGACCGAATATCTGCGTGACGATGCGCATGTTCGAGATGCGCATCCGTCTTTTTTTATTGCCCGCCTTTTTAGTAGCGCTTCCATTGTGTCGGCCCGCTCCCGCATTCCCCGCATGAACCGAGGGGTTGCCGCCCGCCGCCGGGACATTCGCCGGACCGCCCACATTCCCAGCGGCCATCTCAATCACCCCGGGGCCCGAGGAAGTTCATGGTCTCGTTCACCAGCACGAAGATTCCGACGAGGATGAGCACGAACGCTCCGACGACCCTGAGCGCCCTCTCGTACCTGGGCAGCTGGGATACTGCGGATGCGGCCAGGAACCCGATGAGCGGATATGCCGTGGATGTCAGTGCATAGACGAGCGAGAGCACGACTGCCCAGAGCGGCCCGACCGCTATCAGCAATGGGGCCAGCACCATCATCTTCACGCAGGGCGTTGCGCCACGGAGGATGCCCAGCAGGAACGCGCTATTGGGCCTGATGCCGCTCTCCTTTGCCCCTGTGGCTGCATCCTCATGAGTTCCCTTCCCGTCCGCGGGCCCGCTCCCATCACCGGCGCCCTTTCCGCGAGCAAGCCTGCCGACCGTGCAGTCGCCGCCGCGATTTATTCCCAGAGCGTGGCGGAGCCTCATCTTGAACGGCCCCGGCCCTCCGAGGAGGCCTACGAGCAGGAGCAGCCCGAACAGGACGCTTGCGACACCGAATATGGCGACGAACAGCAGCGGCGGGATGTCCAGTATCGCGCCCACCAGCGAGATGGCCACGCCAAGTATGCAGAGGCCGATGAAGCGTCCGAATATGAATCTGGTGCCCACCTTTTTGCTCTCGCCGCGGCACCCGAAGCTGAGGCCCATGCAGAGCCACGCGTTCGAGAACGACAGGCCCACCGAGGCGGCGGCCAATAGCTCAAGCAGCATCATTGGCCTCCCCGGGGCCCTTGCCTTCCCCGCCGCTCGGCGCCGGAGCGCTTCCCTTTCCGGCAACTCCCTCCAGGGCCTCGCGCCTTCTCTTGGCCCAGAACCCGACCTCCGCCAGCAGTATGATGACGACGAGCAGCGTGGCCGACTGCAGCCCGAGCTCGAGATAATCCTCCTCGCCGAGCTTTGCCTCCACCGCCTTCGTCTTCCCGTCGATGACGAAGATGTGGGGCGATGTGTATGCGCTCGTGAAGTCGGCCTTGCCCTGGTAACCGCCCTGACCGGCCACGATCTCCATGGCCCCGTCGTGGTCCAGGTCCGCCAGGGCGATGCCGAGAATATCCGAGCCGAGCAGCTCGCTCCTCCACTCCACCTGCTTGGTCGCCCCGTCGAAGACCCAGATATATCCGGGCTGATTGCCGACAGCGATCTCCATGGTGCTGTCGCCGTCAATGTCTCCCGCCGCAAGGCCGAACGCTTTTGGCCCTATGTTATCGCTGAACCATACCTGATTGTAGATAGGCGGCGAGCCCACGCCGCCGTTGCCTCCGTAGCGGTACTGGAACGCGAAGCCGTTGTAGTACCGGTAGCCGTTGCCGCCGGTTATCTCGAGATTCCCGTCGCCGTCCGTGTCCGCCACCACGAGACCCTCGACATCGCCGTTGGTATCGGGGCTCTTCCATTCCAGGCTGCCATCCTTGCCGTTGAAGATGCGGACATAGCCCTCGCCGGGCTTCTCCCCGAGCACCACGCCGCTGCCGACGATTATCTCTTTGGTGCCGTCGGCGTCGATGTCCGCGATGGCCATTCCTCTTATTTTTGCATCGAACTCCTTCGCGATGTCCGCGTTCCTGTAGAGCTCGGTATGGTTGCCCCACTCGAAGACATAGACCCTTCCGTGTGGTACATCGGTCTTGTAGCCGCATCCCACGACGAGCTCGTTCTTGCCGTCGGAGTTGACGTCGCCTATCTTTATACCATGGGCGTCGCGGACGAGGGCTGGGCTCTCCCACAGTCGTTTGTGGCTCTTTCCGTCGAAGGCGTACACATGGCCATGTCCTCCGCCGACGACGATGTCCAAGTCACCATCATTGTCCACAAAGCCGACGTCCAGGCCCCACAGGCGATATTCGAGGATGCCGCTCTTCCATTCCTGCCTGTAACCGCCTTCCCTGTACTCGATGACGCTGATGAAACCTTCGTAGTTGCCAGTGATGATCTCCATGTTGCCGTCCGCGTCCACATCCGCCAC
>Ga0315287_10002121_pt1 | contig 18626 bp, 14 predicted proteins | sample YL17G11_0_MG_FD_205037 | JGI IMG/M metagenome (GOLD analysis project Ga0315287, IMG submission 205037) | Sediment microbial communities from Yellowstone Lake, YNP, Wyoming, USA - YL17G11_0 | ecosystem: Environmental > Aquatic > Freshwater > Lake > Sediment | place: USA: Wyoming | collected...
GCCCGGGCTTCGACGACGCCTTGATCCACAAGATGACTGACGAGCGGCGACATCCCGTGGTAGCGTAATCCGCCGGCGTGAATAGGAGCCGGGATAAAGTCCATGCCCAAAGTGTGCATATAAAGAAGCGGGGTCATTCCCGCCGTGTCGCCGTGGTCGTAGCGGAGTTCCCCCTTCGTGAGCGAAGGGCAGGCTTCGGGTTCGGCGGCGATGAACCGGATTTTCTTTCCCTCCGTCAAATTCTTCCGGACAAAGGGAAAAGCGATCCCGCCGAAGTTCGATCCCCCGCCCGCACAGCCGATGACGACGTCAGGCTCTGCCCCGGCGGCCGCGATCTGGCGGTCCGCCTCGAGGCCGATGACCGTTTGATGGAGGAGAACCGCGTCCAACACCGAACCCAGGGAATACTTGGAGTTCAGTCCGCCGACGGCGACTTCCACGGCTTCGGAGATGGCGATCCCCAGACTCCCGGGATGATTCGGATTGCGCTCATAGAGCGTCCGCCCAAAATTCGTCGACGGGCTCGGGCTTTCCTCGACCTTGGCCCCGAACATCTCCATGATCGTCCGGCGGCCGGGTTTCTGCCGGTACGAGGCCCGGACCATGAAAATCCGAATATTCAAGCCGAAAAACTCCCCGGCCTGGGCCAGGGCGGAACCCCACTGCCCCGCCCCGGTTTCGGTCACCAGAGTCTCGATCCCCTCTTGGGCGGCGAGGTAGGCCTGCATCAAGGCCGTGTTGCTTTTGTGGCTGCCGACGGGGCCGGCGCCTTCGTACTTGAAAAAAATATGGGCGGGCGTGTCCAAGGCCCGGCGCAATCCCGAGGCATAGATCAACGGCGTGGGCCGGTAAATCCGGTACTTATCTAAAACGGCTTCGGGGATCGGGACGAAACGTTGATCGGTCGTTTCCTGGGCGATGAAACCCTTGGAGAAAACCGGCTCCAAATCCTGGGGCTGCAGCGGCGCTTTCGTCCCGGGATGAAGGGGCGGTTTCGGGGCGATCAAGAGATCGGCTTTTAGGTTATAGAAGTGGGAGGGCAAGAGGGCGGCGTTCTGGGCCGCGTAGCGTTCGATCGAGTCGGTTGTCGTTTTCATGTTCGTCTCCTTGACGGCGTCCTCCTCGGGGGAGGACAATTTTCAGTTCCGGTGAATGCGCGGGAGCGGGAAATCCGCGCGCTTCGAGCGTGAGAAAGCTCGGGGCTGAAAAAAAAGGAGGGGGGGATGAGGCTTATCGGGCGGGGAGGACCGCCCACCAGAACCACGAGGAGACAACGGCCCGAGATGCGTTCGGCGCGATGGCGGAAAATCTTGGGTCGTTCATGGTCGCGGGCGATAATAAACCATCACCCGTCGGCTGTCAAGATTTTTATTCAGATTTTTTTGAAGATGGATCGCGGATGATGTCAATATCGTATTCGCCCAGGGCTTCGAATCCGCCGCTCCGATAGAGTTCGATCGCCCGAAGGTTGGCTCGATGGACTTCGAGCGTGATCTGTATTTTCGCCGCCCGGGCATGAGCGAGGGTTTCCCGCAGAAGCATTTTGGACACCCCCCCCCCGGACGGAGAAATCGTCGTTCATTGAGGCCTCCCTAAAAAAAGAGGGGACGCGTCCGACGCGTCCCCCCTTCGGTCTTTTAATCTCGAGTGATCGTCCTATCGGGCGATCGCCCGCTCCGTATCAGCGCCGCACGCCGCCAACTGCGGCGGCTGCCGCCTTCGAACCCGACTGTTCCTTCTCCCGGTTCAGTTCCCACATGTCGATCGTCTGGGAAAAATCGCCGAGAAGCCACCGGCAGAAGTAATCCGCCCGGATCCAGGTCCAATAATCTCCCATGTCGCCGTAGCCATGGCGCTGGCCCGGGAAGAGAAAGAAATCGAAGCGCTTGTTGGCCCGGATGAGGGCGTTGGCCAACCGGATGGTGTTGCCCGGATGGACGTTGTTATCGATGTCTCCGGTCACCAAAAGGAGATGGCCTTTCAGATTTTTGGCCACCTCGGAGTTCTTGTCGATGGCGTATTCAAATTTAACCACGCCGTCCTTCTCCTCGATTTCCTTGACGCCGTGATGTTTTTCGCTCCACCAGCGGTTGTAGATGTTGTTTTCGTGGTTGCCCGAGGAGGAGACACCGACCTTGAAGAAGTCGGGGTAAACGAGGAGGGCGGCCGCGGTCATGAATCCGCCCCCGCTGTGGCCGAAAATGCCGACCTTGTCGATATCGACATAGGCGTACTTGATGGCCAGCTGCTCGACCGTCCTTTTTTTATCGGCCAGGCCGTAGTCGCGGAGGTTGCCGTAGCCGTAATTATGGTACCACTTCGAACGCTGGGGATGGCCGCCCCGGTTGCCAACTTCAACGACGAGGAAGCCGAACTGGGCCAGCATCATGCTCGAACTCCGGGGCGAGAACGTCTTGGCGACGCTTTCGGTCTGGGGCCCGGGATAGACATAAAGGATGACCGGATATTTTTTCTTCGCCTCAAAATCGAACGGCTTGTACATGACGCCGTAGAGGTCGGTGATCCCGTCATCGGCCTTGATTTTGAAAGGCTCGGGGAATTTGAAACCGGCCTCGACCAGGGCGGTGACGTCGGTGGTCTCGAGGTCAAGGAGCACGTTCCCCAGGGCGTCCCGCAACTGGCTCTTGGGGGCCGTATCGACCCGGGAGAAGTTGTCGACGGCGTAGAGATCGTCGTCGTTCATCCCTCCGCCGTGATTGGCGTCGCCCGGATTGAGGAGTTTGAGGCCCTGGCCGTCAAGGTTGACCCGGTAGAGATGCATGAAATAGGGATCCTCGTTCGGTTCCCGGCCGCAGGCGTTGAAGAACAGGACCCGGGTTTTTTCGTCCACGCCCTCGATTCCCTGGGTCGTGAATTCGCCCGAAGTCAGTGGACGGACGAGTTTGCCCGTCCCGTCATAGAGGTAGTAATGGCCCCAGCCGTCCCGCTCGGACCACCAGATCATTTCCTTGCCGCCTCCCAACAAGAACAAAGGCTGGACCTCGACGTACGTGTTCAAGACTTCCTCGATCAGGATCTTGATTTCACCCGTGGCCGTATCGGCCAAACAGACATCGTACCGATGGAGGTCGCGGCTCTGACGGCCGAAGTAGAGCTGGGTCGAAGTCTCGCTGAGCCACGTCGCGGGCAGGGGATAATCGCGGTCGACCTCGACCGTCTTCCGGGGCGCGGTCGAGATCGAAATCACCTGATCCTTGTAACGGTCGGCCTTGATTTTCACTTTGGCCTTCGAGGCGATATCGATCACCGCGAGTTCGATCTGGGGCTGCTGCTCTTCTCCGGGCATCGCGTATTTGTAGGTTTCCAGCGTCGGACGAGGGTTGGAGAGGGCGTTGATGACCCACAGGTCGGCCACCTTCCGGGAATCGTCCCGGATCAGGCTGAACTTCTTCGAGTCCTTGGACCAGACGAGGCCGGCCGCCGGGACGCGGAAATCCTTCCGGTCTTTCTCGTCTTTCTGGTATTCCTTTTTTTCCTCGTCGTTCAGGTCGCGGGTATAAGAGAAGTCCTTCTCGCCATCGGTCGTCAGTTGGACTTCCTGGATCGTCTTGTCGGAGGGGATTTTAATCGCCTTGGCGAGGTTCTCGGCGTCCATCATGAACAAATTGTATCCGCGCCCGAAGACGACGGTCTTCTCGTCGGGCGAGACGCTGGCCCATCGGGGCCGCGGCGCGGGCGGTTCGTAATCCGGGAGGATCGACAGCTTGCCCGTGGCCAATTCATACCGGAAATACAACTTGACGGTTTTGGATTCGGGCTCCGGTTTTTCCGGAACCTTCTTGTCGCCTTCCTTCTTTTCGTCCTTTTTCTCGTCCTTCTTCTCGGCCGCGGCCCGGGCGTCTTTCTCGGCCTTTTTCTTTTCCTCGACGTTCTTGACCACCTCGCTGGCCTTCATGATCTTGTCGCCCAACCGAACGTTGGAATCACGGTCGACGTCGAGCTCGAACCGGATCGCCGTTTCCTTCTCGATGAACTTCACCGTCCGGAAGGGCAGGTGCTGGGCGTCATAAGGGGTTAAGACGGTATTCGTCAACAACGCGGCCATTTTGGCGTTGTCGAACATCGGGGTCTTGATCCGCTTCAGCGGATCGACGATCGTAAATCCCCGTCCCTTGCTTGTCTCATACGTGTACCAAAACCGGCTGCCCGTCTCCATCCAGTGGGCTTGAACGCCCACGTCGAAAACGAGTTTGCCGGCCTTCTGGGCCGTCCAGCGCGAAGCCAGTTCATAATTGGCTTTCTGGTGCGGCGAGCCGGCGGTTTGGGCAAACAGCCCGAAACCCGCGCTCGCGACGAACGCCAGACCCAACCCTACGATCAGAAATCGTCGTTTCATACGCCCTCCTCCTCCGAAGTTAAGGTGTCAGGGAAGCCCCCGCGGCCGGACTCGGGATGCTCGAGACAAACCGATTCGAAAGCCGGCGCGGGACTCTCGCCCTTGTGATCATATCGGATATTCATATGTGATTCGGGGGGAAAAATCAAGGTGCCCGGACTCGGCATATTTTTCGACCTTCTCGATTCCTGCCATCCCTTCGACGAGCCTTGGCTCAACGGCGATAGTCGGTTTTTTCATTGGAATTTCCCCTGAGAGGGCCTCAACGGCCGGCCCCCCCCGAAGCTCGGCCTCAGAGCGGCAGCCAGACGCCGATCCCCCGCTCCTTCGCTCTCTTATAGATCTCTGACCCGACGGCCATGTCGTCGAGGGCCAGGCCGAGATTCATGGCCATGATCCGCTCGTCGGCCCTCTCCCGGCCGGGCTTTTTCCCGATGACGATCTCGCCCAGATCGGCGTAAGGCTCGGCCATGCTCTGGAAATATCCCGCGCCTTTCATGGTGCGCCATTGGGGAAGGTCATCGGTCGCGAGCTTGTCCATTTCGGCCAGGGCGGCGGGCGTCCAATAGCTGTCATAATCGACGGCGCTGGCAAAAGCGCCGGGCTTGAGCCAGCCCTTGTCCGCGGTCGGCCGGGGATGCTTGACCAGCGGGCCGGCGGTCACCACGATGTCACTCCCGGACATCGCGGTCCGTGGCGATTCGACCCCGACGATCTCGATTCCGATTTTCGCCGCCATATCGGCGACGAAGCGCCGCCGGACATCCGCCGAAACATCATAGGCCATGATGCGCTTCAGGGGGAAAACGGCCGCCATTGCCAGGACATGCGATCTTCCTTGCGTTCCGCAGCCCAGGATCCCGAGGACTTCGCTCTCCGGCCGGGCCAGGTGTTTCGCCGCAAGCGCCGAAGCGGCCGCCGTCCGGTGGGCCGTGATCCAGGTGCAGTCCATGACCACGATGGGCAGCAGGGTGACGGGGTCGTTGAGGACGATCATTCCGGTGATATAGGGAAGCCCCCGCGCCGTATTCCCCGGCGACCCGCCCACCCACTTAATTCCCGCCACGCCCATCCCGCCGATATAGGCCGGCATGGCGTTGAGAAAGGCGTCCCCGCCGAGATGAAGGACCGGCTTGGGCGGCATTTCAACCCGGCCTTCCGCGTTTTCCCGGAAGGCCGTTTCGAGGAGTCCGATGATCGCCGGCATGTCCAATCCGACGCTTTCCACGTCGGCCCACGACAAATATAGAAATCGGAGAGATTCCATGATTCCGTATCATATCCGAGTTTCGCGGAACGGCCAAGTTATCGGAATTTCGGAATTTCGGCGCCCTTCCGAACGGCCATTTTGAGCTTCGGCTTGATGAACCCGGGGGACAATGATTATGATAGTGCTTTGACCGAAAAAGGAAGGACGCCCCCATGAGTTTCATCAGCATTTTCAACGATGTCCTGGGCCCGGTCATGCGCGGACCGTCGAGCTCCCATACCGCTGGCGGCTACCGTATCGCCCGGCTCGTGCGCGAGTTTCTCGGCGAGGAACCCGCCTCGGTCCGATGCACCTTCGATCCCTCGGGCTCGTACGCCCCGACATATAAAGCCCTGGCTGTGGATTTGGCCATGGCAACCGGATTTCTGGGCCGGCCCCTCGAGGACGAGCGCTTCACCCAATCTCTCATCGAGGCCCAACACCTGGGCATGGACATCCGTTTCGACATCGCTCCCCTGGAAAAGGCCGATCATCCCAACATGATCAAAATCGAAGCCGCCGGGGGGCGGCACCCGTCCGTCGTCGTTTGGGCCAAGTCCGTCGGCGGGGGGATCATTGAAATCACCCATGTCCAGGACTGGCCCGTCTCCGTGACCGGGAAATCGTACGAATACCTTTTTGAGATGGATTCCGCCGCTCAGCCCGCCCTCGAAAAATTCATCGCCGGGCAGCGGACATTTATCCAGAACCGTGCCGACGTCGCCCGGGACAGCCGGGTCCTGATCCATCTCCAGACGTCGGACGAGATCCCCGAAGACCGCCTGGAGGCCGTCCTCCGGGACCTCGGCCCCCTACGGCTCTACCGGAGCCGTCCGCTGTTTTTCGTCCAACGGGGCGAGGCCCTGTTTCTCTCCGGCCGGGAAATGCTGGCGCTCGCGGAGGAGAACGAAGCCAGCCTGGGTGAAATCGGGTTGCGCTCCGAATCCCGACTGCTCGGTCTCTCTCGCAAGGAGGCGCTTCAGGAAATGGTCCGGCTTTTCGGGATCATGAAAATTTCCGTCGAGCAAGGGATGATCGACGCAAACTCCCGAATGCTCTTGCTGCCGCCGTTCGCCGGAGGCGTTTTCGAAGCCGAGAAGCGCGGGAGGCTGGCTGTGGGCGGGATCCACACCCGAGCCGCCGCCCGGGCGATGGCCACGATGCATATGTGCAACAGCCAGGGCATCGTCTGCGCCGCCCCCACGGGAGGCTCCGCGGGGGTCCTCCCCGGCGTCATCACGACGCTGGCCGAGGAACGGGACCTCGCGCCCGAACGGATTGCGCTGGCCCTGTTCGCCGCCTCCGCCATCGGCCTGATCGTCGCCCGCCGCTGCGGATTCGCGGCGGAGACCGGGGGCTGCCAGGTCGAGATCGGCGTGGCCTGCGCTATGGCGGCCGCCGCGATCGTCGAGATCGCGGGCGGTTCGGCCCGGCACGCGTGCGACGCCGCGGCGATCGCGATGCAGAACGCCATGGGATCCGTCTGCGATCCGGTCCACGGGGCCTGTGAGATTCCCTGCCATACGAGGAACGGCGTCGCGGCATCGAGCGCGATGGTCTGCGCGGACCTCGTCCTGGGAGGCACTCCCAACCCCATCCCCCTGGATGAAACCCTCGACGCCGTTGCGGAGGTGGGCCGGATGATGCCGATCGAACTGAGGTGCACGGCGCGGGGCGGCATCGCCGTGGCGCCTTCGGCGCTGGCCATGAAACCCCGGCGCTGAGCCTGGTCCGAACGAATTTATTCCGAACCATTGCGGGGGGCGGACCCCGTCTCCCGCAATGTCCCGATCTTGACCGGAAAAACCGGCGGCCGGATTGATTCGTTTTTCCAGCCGAAAAGCTTCTCGACGGCGCCGCCGCAGATCCTGCCTTGGCAGGGCCCCATGCCGCAGCGCGTCTGGAGCTTGGTGCTGCGCCAGTCGCCGTATTTTTCCAGGTCGCGCCGGGTCACATCCTCACAGCGGCAAATCAGAGTCTCCGGATCAGCCAGTTTTTTCACCTCGTCGCGCACGGCAAAGGCGCGCTCCATCGCCCGGCTGAAGGCCCATGTCCGCCGCCTCTTTCGGAAGAGACGTTCAGCCCTCTCCAACTGGCCGGCGGCCGCGAAGCCCGCGATCAAGCCTTCGACCAAAGCCCGGCCTTCCCCGCCGATGCCCGTCGGCTCGCCGGCGATATAAACGCCGGCTTGGGAGCTTTCCTGCCGATCGTTCACGACCGCGGCGCCGTTTTCCACCCGGCAGCCGAGAAGCCGGGGCAGCTCCAGGCTCGGAAGAAAACCGAATCCGGTAGCCAGATAATCGCACCGTTCCGTCCAGGTCTTTCGGGCGCTTCGAAGCGTGACGCCCTCCAGCCGATCGGCTCCCTGAGCGGATGTGACCCAGCACCCCGTGTGATACGGGACGCGGAGAAGAGCGGCCTTGTACTTGGCCGCCTGAAGAAGCTTGCCGGGCGAAACCCGGGGCAGGGTCAGGCCGAAACGAATGAGCTTGGCCAAATTCGTCTGTTCGGCGATTATGTCGACGTCGGCGCCCGCGGCCCGATATTCCGCGGCGGCAGCGAACAGGAGGGGCCCGCTGCCGGCGAGAATGACTTTTTTTCCGGCCAAAGGCCATCCGGCCTTGACCAGGACCTGCAGGCCGCCGATTCCGACGACGCCGGGCAGCGTCCAGCCGGGGAACGGCAGAAAAAGTTCGCGCGCCCCGATCGTTAAAACGAGCTTCTCCCATCCGAATTCCCTGGGACCCTCCGGGGATTCCGCGAGCAGGACGCCCGGCCGAGGCGCCGCGACGACGGTCGTTTGGCGGGCGACGACAGCGCCGGCCGCATGGAGCCTCGTCAGCCAACGCTTCGCCGATCCCGAACGATTTTTTGTTTCCTGGCCTCGCCAGATCTGACCGCCGAGCCAGGGGGTGGCGTCGAGCACGACCGTCCTGCGGCCGCATTCCGCCGCCGCGCAAGCCGCGGCGAGACCGGCGGGCCCGGCCCCGACTACGACGATATCGAACCGGGAACTCTCGTTAATCATCGGTCCGGACTTCCATGCCTTCCGCGCAGAGCGTCTGGCAGCTGCGGCTGTGCGGCCGGCCATCAATCGTGACGCTGCATTCGAAGCACACGCCCATGCCGCAGAAAGGGCCCCGCGGATGGCCGGCGACGGAGCGCCGGAAACGCGATTCTCCGGCGAGAGCCAGGGCGATGGCGACGACCGTCCCCGCCGGAACCCGGACCGGCCGGCCGTTGATGGTGAGGGTGATGGGATCAGTCATGGGTATTCCCTCCCGGCAGGGCGCGCGCCGGCGAATACGGCCCAGCCGGGATTTCGGCAGGCCTGTTCAGAATCATGTCGGCCAGGAGTTTGCCTGTCGCGAGCGAGGTCGTAATGCCCAGCCCCTCGTGGCCCGTGGCCAGCCAAATTTTGCTGTTTCCCGGGCACGGGCCGATATACGGGAGCTTGTCGGGGGTGGACGGCCGGAATCCGGTCCAGGCCCGGAGCGCGGTGAGCCGGTCCAGATCTGGGAGGTAGTCCGCGGCCCGCGCCAGCATGCGCCGGAGGATTTCGAAATCTAAATCGGCATGTTCGGCGCCATACTGGCGGGAGGACCCGATGAGTATTTGGCCGTTGGGGCGCGGTTGAACGTTGAACGCCACCGAATCTGAGGACACCGAGTGCGCGCTCTTCAAATACCCAAGTTCGACGATCTGGCGTCGCACATAGCCGGGATAACGGTGGGTCACGACGAGGTGGCCTTTGCGCTTCTTGACCGGAAGGCCCGCCGTCAGGTCGGGCGACCAACATCCGGCGGCATTGACCGTCAGGCCGGCGCGGATCCGCGTGCCGTCGCCGAGGACGACTCCGCCTTCAGGATCCAGGGCACGGACTTCGACCCCGGTCCGGATTTCGGCCCTGTTCGCGGTGGCGAGCCCGAGAAGGAACTGGGCCGCGGACGGCGGATACAACACGCCGTCATCCGGGACGAACAGTCCGCCCCTCAGTCCGGCGCGCAGGTTCGGCTCGGCCTCCCGGAGGCCCGCCTCATCGAGAATTTCCGCACGAATGCCCCGGGTCCGGCAGAATTCATCCTTCCGTCGGGCTTCGGCCATCTCCTCCTCGTCGGCGGCCACCCACAGCGTCCCGCAGGAATCATACTGGACTTCGGCGGGAAGCTTCGGCCCCAGCTCCCGCCAGAGACGGCGCGAATACGACGTCAGCGCGAACTGAGCTTCGGAATCGTCCATTACGACGATATGGCCCATCGCTGCGGCCGTTGTTCCCCCTCCGATGGGGCCCCGGTCCAAGACGATCACCGACAGGCCCACGCGCGCGCATTCCGACGCGCAGGCGGCCCCGACGATGCCCGCCCCGACCACGGCCACGTCCCAGCCGGACATCAGCCCCGGATCCCCCAGATGAACGGATCGTTGTCGTCGAGGATCAGCGTCGATTCCGCCGTGACAAACGCCGTGCCGGTAATGGACGGGATGATCGCGCCATCCCGTATCGTATAGCGGCCGGTGAACGTACTGCCGAGGATGCTTTCCTGAACCCAAGCCGCCCCTTCGGCCAGCTTGCCGTCGGCGGCCAGGCAGGCGATTTTCGCGCTCGTTCCCGTCCCGCACGGCGAACGATCATAAGCTTTTCCCGGACAGAGAACAAAGCTGCGCGAATTCGCGCCGGGGGTGGAGGGCGGGCCGAACAGCTCGACATGGTCCACTTCGGGATAGCCGTTCTCATTCAAGGCGGTGCGGATCCTCCAGGCGACATCCGTCAAAGTCTCCACGTTCGCCAGGCTGAGCGTTTGGCCGTGGTCCTCCACAAGGTAGAACCAATTGCCGCCCCAGGCGACGTCGCCGGACACCCGGCCGAGGCCCGGCACGTCGACCGCGAACGCCTTGACCTTCCGGTAGCTCGGCACGTTCGTCACGGTCACTTCGCCGCCCGGATGAAGCGTCGCGGTGACGGTCCCCACGGACGTTTCGATGCGATGCCCTCCCGGACAGATGCGACCCATGTGGGCCAGGCTGACCAAGAGGCCGATCGTCCCATGCCCACACATTCCGAGATAGCCGACGTTATTGAAAAAAATGACTCCCGCGGCGCAGGCGGGATCTTCCGGTTCGCAGAGCAGTGCGCCCACCATCACGTCCGAACCACGGGGCTCATTGACCACCGCGGATCGAAGGGAATCGAAGTCCCGGCTGAACCGGTCGAGCCGCGCGGCCATCGGACCCCGGCCCAAATCAGGCCCCCCGGCAAGGATGAGCCGCGTGGGTTCTCCGCCCGTATGCGAATCGATGACGGAAATGTGTCTCATGAACTTTTTCTTTTATTTTGAATTATGAAAAGCGCGCGTTCACGAAAATAATCAACGCCGGTCTTTCCTCTCACTAGCCCTTATATGAATATTTTCGAGGCGTGTCAAATGCCTTGGATCGACCCGAAACTCCCGTGCAGACGACGTCCGCTCGGGACAAGTCGAGTATTTCGGGTCCGTTCATGGGGGCCTCAACTCGACCGGAGGTAATGGGGCATCGCGTCCGGGATCACGAGCGACAATTCGAGAAAACCGCGGATCGTCCCGTTTTCCGTCCAGGGCGACTGGTAAATCAATTTCTTGACGCCTTTTTTCTCGATGGTATAAACGTTTGTCCGGCCTTCAGCCATCATCTCCTTCAACTTCGACCGGGACGGCTCGGGGTGGCAGTCCAGGACGTTCGTTCCCAACAGGGCCGCTCCTCCGTCTCCGGCGAACAACTCCAGGGCTTTGTTGTTCAGGGCCAGGATGATTCCGTCCGAATCGCAGACCGTGATCGCTCCCGGAAAATCCCGAAACAGGGCGTTCGGATCCATCGTCTTCATGGTCATTTCTCCTTGACGTCAAAATCGACCATCATCCGGAAGGAGGAGGTCAGGGGAACTCCGAGGCAGAGTCAGCCGTTTGAGGAGGATCGTGGCGTAAGATCCCCGAGGCAGGACAAAGCGCAGGACGATCTTTTTCCGGCCGGGATAAAGCTCGTCACGGCCCCGTTCCAAGACCTGCAAATCGTCGGGCACGATAACGGCCGCTCGGGGAAACGACTTGAAGCGGAGCCGGCGCAGTTCCTGGGTCCGGAAGGCCGATCGGGACAAGGGCCGCTCCTTAAGGATTTCCTCGAAGAGGCGGGCGGCGGCGGTGTCGGTAAACTCCATTTTAACCGCGGCCGTAGGCAGGGAGAGGGCTTTCAGATCGGCCCATTCCTGGGCCGTGATCCGGGTCCAGAAAAGATAGGGCCCGGCCCGTCCGGGAATCTCTACCGTCGGGAGGCCCCGCGCCCGGATGATTCGCCGAAGGAGCTCGTTCCAAAGAAAGGCTTGGAAGACGGAATACTGCATGGCCGTTTCCTCCTCCGGGATGCGGTGGAGGGCTTGACCGAATTCGTCCGGCCGGTCCTGGAGGATGTCGAATACGGACCGCTCCAGATAACCCTCGGCCAGAGTCCGACAGGCTTTCCAATCACGCCATAGACGGAATAGTTCGAGCCGCCGCTCCCGTTCCCGGCCGTCGAGGTCGGGGGTGATCGAGGTCAGAAACGCCTGCAGGGCGCCGTTCCAATGACCGCGGAGAATTTTCTCGGCGAAAAACCCCCGGTTCGGATCGTAGCTGCGGAACCTTTGGTCGTCGAACCAATTGGGAATCCCCTCAGTCCAAATACGCTCCAGGGCTTCCTCGCATTCCGAAAGGCCGGATAAATCCCGGACGGCAATCGTGAAGATGTTGGCCTTGATCAGATCCGGGCCCATCGGCCGATCCATTCGCCCGCAGGCTTCAAGACGATAATCGCGTCCCGTCTCGCTCCGATCGACGGCGTCCTCGATGGTCAGGTACTGGGTCGTCAGGCCGTGCTTGTCTTTCTTTCCCCCGTAAGCGAACTGCTCTCGCGCCAGCCCGTGACGGCGGGCCAGGTGGCGGACGATATCGGTGGTGTTCCAATGCCGTTTTTGCAGGCGGTAGACGGCGAATTTTCCCCTCTCGGCGAAGGGGAGATCGGCCTGCTCCTCGACGATGAAATCCTCCGGCCGGGCCTTGATCACGGCGGGGATTATATCATGTCAGACGGGCGCTGAGTTCCCAGAGACGCCGGGCCGTTTCCGGATCCAGGGAAGCGCGGGAGGAGCGTACCTCTTTGAGCCCGCGGAAATAACGTCCGGTCATTCCCTCAACCTCCGGCGACAAGGCCAAACGGACGATCCCGGCCGCGCCCTGATCCGCTCGTTTCCCCAAGACCTTCATCGCCCATCTCATCCCGGGAGAAAAATTACGGCCCAGTCCGGTCGCCGTGAAGCCCGGGGATAAAGCCACTGCGGTCACTCCCGAACCTTCGAGACGGCGGGCCAATTCATAAGTGAATAGGACATTGGCCAGTTTCATCGCCCCATATTGGGTCATGGGTTTGTAGGATTTTTCGCCCTGAAGATTTTCGAAATCCAAGGCGGCCCGCTCATGGAGGCCGGAAGAGACATTGACCACTCGAGAGGGAGCGGCTGCCCGGAGCGGATCGAGCAGCAGGTTCGTCAGGAGAAAATAGGCCAGATGATTCACCGCAAATTGCGTCTCGAGGCCGTCGGCGGTCATCGTCCGAACGGCCGGAACGACGGCGGCGTTGTTGACCAGCACGTTAAGCCGGGGATAAGCGCTCCGGATTTCTCCGGCCAAGCGGCGGATTTGGTCCGGGGAACTCAAATCGCAGATCCAGAGATCGAGGCGGTCGCTTCCGGTTTCTCGGAAGACGATGTTGCGCGCGGCTTCCCCTCGATCTCGATTTCGGGCGACGAAGCCGATCCGCCAGCCCGCTTGGGCCACCGCTTTGGCCGTCTCCAAACCGAGTCCGGACGTCGCTCCGGTGATCACCGCGATTTTTTCCGAGGTCGGATTCATCGGGACGCCTCCAGAGAAAAAAGGGCTCACTCGACCGCGATATTCACAATCAACCAAACGTTCTCCAGGCGCTCCAATGTCCAGGCGTATCGGCCCTCGAACATCACGTCCCGAACGCCTTTGGCTCTGGAGACGCCGGTCATCATCTGGGAAAATACGGCCCGGATCCGAAAGCTTGGAAAGCGGGATTCCTTGAAATCAAGGGTCAGGCTGGAGACCGAGATCTGGATGTCGCGGTAAGTGTTCATCATCATTTCCACATCGCCTTGGATGCGGTCATAGAATCCCGGGGCGTTGGCCGTGTAGAACTCGCCCGGCTGTCCGATTTTATAAGCGAGGACATACTGGTCCAGGAGAGTCTTGATTTCTCCGGGCGCGAGTTGAACGATCGCGTTCTGGGAAATCGATTTCGCCTCCGCCAGACCCGGCGCGGCCGCGAGAAGGGTGATGGCGATCCCCAAAGCCTCACGATAAGCCTTCCGATTCAAGGCTTCCTTGGCCTTGAACAATTCGGCCGCGGGTCCGACGGATTTCGAGGTTTCGACCGGTTTCGGCCTTTCCGGAATTTTCCCACCGGCCGCTTCCCCGGCTCGTTCTCCCGGCGGAGTTTCCGGCGGAGGAATTTGTACAGGTAAGCCGAAATGGATCGTGACTTCGAGCGTCGCCTGGATCGGCGAGCCCTCCATCAGACCGGGGTCGAACTCCCACTTTTTCACCGCGTCCAACGCCGCTTGATCGAGCAGGGGGATGGACTTGACGACGTTCGCCCTCTCGACCCGGCCCCGAAGTCCGACGGTGATCTCCAGGATTACGTCCCCCTCGACCCGAGCTCGGTTGGCCGAATCCGGATAGACCGGATCCGCTCGCCGAAGGAGGCGCGGAAGACGGGTCTCCCCTTTTCGCCCGGCGGCGGGTTTGGGCTCCGCCTCTTTTCCCGGTAAAGTCAATTCCCGGCTTTGGACTTCACCCGTGGGCGGAGGAACCGAGAGAACCCGGCCCGAGGCAAGAGTGGCGGGTTTGGGCTCCGCCTCCTTTACCGGAGGAGTCATCTCTCGGTTCTGGACTTCGCCCGCCGGGGGAAGAACGACGAGGGCTCGGCCCGGGGTAGAATTCGTTTCCACCAAGGTCGATTTCGCTTTGGTTGGTTCGATCTTCGCTTCTGGAAATTCATTTTTTTTCGGCGGGACTTCCGGGCGGCCGGCAGCCGGGACCCGTCCTTGATAGGATCGCGAAGCCTTGGGTTCCGGCATTCCTCCGCTCAGACCCGAACCCGGCTTCGCGGACGGCGTCTCCAGCTTGCCCTTCGCCAGCGTGACCTCGAAGGATCCGACCCCGCCGCCGGCCGCGGTTCGGCCTCCGGATTTCTCCGGACCGAGCAGGAGCACGCCGCCGATGACGATGACGACGATCATCATCAATCCGACTACGATCAAGAGCGGCTTCCGGTTTTTCACGGCCGCCGAGACGATCGCCGTCGAAGCCTTTGGCCTCCCCTCCCCCGCCTCTCCGAAATCGTTCTCAGATCCCTTACCGGAGACGACGATTGTCGCCGCGGAGGGAACGCTTTCCGCGGCTCCCAGAAACGGCCGGAGATCCCGAACGAATTCTCCGCAACTCGGATAACGGCGGTCCGGATCCTTGGCCAGGGCCTTGTCGACGACCGCTTCGAGCCGCGCGGGCAGCTCCCCCCGGATCGACCGGACGGGGACCGGGGCCTCATGCATGATTTTGTAAATGACCGTCGTCAACGTATCGCCGCCGAACGGCTTTTCCAGCGTCAACATTTCGTAAAAGACGGCTCCCAGGGCGAAAATGTCGGCCCTCTGATCGATCTTCCGGCCGGCGATCTGCTCCGGCGCCATATAAAAGGGCGTCCCCATGACCATGCTCGTCTGGGTCATCGCCGAGGAGGTGATCCGGGCGATCCCGAAATCGACAAGATGCGGACGCCCCTCGGCGTCGACGAGGATGTTTCCGGGTTTGATATCCCGATGGACGATCCCCTTGCGGTGGGCCGTTTCCAAGGCCTCGGCGACTTGAACGACAAAAACCGCGGCCGCCGCCGCGTCCCAACGCATCCCGGAAGCCAGAAGGGATTCCAAACTCCGGCCCTCGATGTATTCCATAGCGATGTAGCTCAACCCTTCCGCCTCGCCGACATCATAAATCGTCACGATGTTCGGGTGGGTCAAGCTTCCCGCGGATTGAGCCTCCCGGAGAAATCGCTTCTGAGCTTCCTCCCGCTGGGCGGCATTCGTCAGGACGTCGAAGCGGATGGTCTTGATGGCCACGGTCCGGCCGATAATTGGATCAACGGCTTTGTAGACGACACCCATGGCGCCCCGGCCGATTTCGCTGAGAACGCGGTATTTGCCGATCTTCGAATGGGTCACGATTTTTTCAGCTCACCGCTTCGAGAATCAGCCCGACGATTCCGCCCAGGACCGCGCTGATCAGGATCAATCCAAGGACGGCTCCGCTCCGGATCCGGGCGTCGGGCCGGAGAGCCTTGATCAGCAATCCCAGAATTAATCCGAGCAGAGCCCCGAAGGCCGCGCCCAGACCGCCCCAAAGAAGATGATTCCGGTCGGCCAGATTACGCTCGAATCCTCCGATGATCGTCCGGCTGACGCCCGGTCCGATCGAAGCGATAAAATCCCTGGCCACTGAGGCGGGGGCTTCCCCGCCGGGAGGAGCGACCCGGATCTCCAATTGATGCCAGGCTTCGTCCCGGCCGAACGACGGACGGAAGGTCAGCCGATATTGATTCCGCAGTTGGCTCCCGATCGTTTGATAGAGAGACAGGAGGTCCTCCGGACCGGCTGCGGCGAAATACCGGCCGCCGGTCTCCCCGGCCAGCGCCTGAAGCACATCCGTCGCTAACCGATCGCCGAGGCCGACCGTGAACACGGGAACTCCCTGTCTTTTGGCCTCGGCCGTGACGGCGGCCAAGGTGGACCGGCTCCGGGTGTCCAAGCCGTCGCTGAGGACGATTAAAACGGGACGTTTAGAGGCCGAGGCCTTGAACTGGGCGAGGCCCTCCCGGACGGCATCGAACAACGAGGTATTCGCTCCGGGTGCGATCGCCCGAACAGCCGCCTCCCCCGCGGTTTTGTCACGGGTCAGGGGAAGGTCGATCCGGATCGTCTGATCGAAGCTTACCACCGCGATTTCGTCGTCGACGCTCAATCGGCGGATGAAATCGGCCGCGGCCTCCTTCGTCCGATCGACCGCGGTCTTCATGCTGCCGCTCCGGTCGAACAGCAGAACGGCGGCTAGGGATTCTCCCCCTTGAACGGCTGATTGGAGCGTTCCCGGGGATTGAATCGTCCCGTCGCAAACGACGGCGATTTCCGAGCCGGTCAGCCCCATGACCGAGAGGCCGCGATCGTTTGTAACGGTAAAATAGCAATGAACGTCAGGGAGCCGGCTGACGTCGATCCGCTGGAGAGTCACCTGTAAGCCGGGTCCGGAAAAACCGACAATCGCTCCTCCGACCGCCAGAAACCCGAGAAGAACCGCCCTCGGGAAAAACGTCATGGATCCTCCGGAAGGGCCGAAATCCGGACGGTATTGGTCGAGAACGCCGGCCGGTCGTTCCTGGAGGGTGAAAACCGGGCGATGACGACCGTCACGTTATCGTCGCCGCCCTCGGCCTTGGCCGCTTCAATCAAAGCCTGAGAGGTCGCTTTCGGATCACGGTTTTTTTTCAGGATCTTGGCGATGCGTTTTCCCGGGACAAGGCCATGCAATCCGTCGGTGCAGAACAAGAGAACATCATCCTCTTCCGCCTCCACGGCGAACATGTCCACGATCACCTCCTCGGCATAGCCGAGGGATCGGGTGATCATCGAACGGAAAGGCGAATGCCGGATGTCATGTTCGCTCAGAAGACGGCGTCGTCGCTGTTCCGCCGCCCAGGAATGATCCTCCGTCACCTGGGAGAGATCGCCATCCCGAAAAAGATACAATCGGCTGTCGCCAACATTTGCGGCCACGACCCGCGTCCCGATCACGATCGCCGCGGCCAGGGTCGTTCCCATTCCGGTTAAATCGGGCTCCCGGACGGATTTCTCGAAGATGAGACGGTTGGCCCGTTGAAAGACGTCGAGGAGGCATTCCCTCGGTTCGCGGCCGTCCAGGATTCGAACTTCAGCCCGCAAGGTTTGAACGGCCAGATCGCTGGCTACCGATCCGCCGGCGTGTCCGCCGATCCCGTCGGCCACGGCCAGCAAGTACGACCCGGGGCGAAACCCGGCCCCCCCATGGGGGGAAAGATCGACACAGAGAAAATTATCCTCATTGACCTCGCGGACGCACCCGACGTCGCTATGTCCGAACGCCTCAATCCTCGGAAACACCAATCCTCGATTCTGGACGGATCAGCCCTTTTTAAACCGAAGGACCGTGCGTCCGATTTCGATCAACGCGCCGTTTTCGACGACCGTGGGACCGCTGATCGGCTGACCGTTGATCCGGGTCGGATTCGTGGCGCTCTCGTTGGCGACGGAGAACTCCTTCTTGACGTTGTCGTAGTAGATCGCAGCCTGTTCCTTGGAAACGGTGTCGTCGTTGAGCTCGATATCGTTTTTCCGACTCCCGGGCCGACCGATGGTCGTCACCTGTTGGTGAAGGGGAAATTCCTTCCCTTGATCCGGGCCTTTATCGATGGCGATGTCCGCCCCCAACCGGAGAAAGACTTGGGTCTTTACCGGCCCGGCCGCAGAGACGCCGGTGGGGGGAGCGACGGGGATTTTCGTCGTCTTGGACGGATCGATCGGGACGGCCATGGGGCGTGTTCCGGGGCGGATCGTCTCCTCGACGCCAGCTTGTTTCTTGGGCCTCGTCAGGAGAACGATGAAGATGATCAGAAGAACGACGAAGGCGAGCCCTGCGCCGATCAACAAATAAAGGGTTGTCGAAGCCATCCCGGGCGCCGACCGGCTGAGTTCCTTCATGACCGGGACATTGGCCTGGGCGGGATCCTGGATGATGACCCCCGTGACCTTGAAATTCCGGCTGATTGGAGGAAGATCGTTGGTCCGGATCATCAGCGGATTCGGACAACTCTCGTCGAGCAGGGTGAATGTCCCCCGCGTCGTTC
>Ga0315287_10002122_pt1 | contig 18624 bp, 20 predicted proteins | sample YL17G11_0_MG_FD_205037 | JGI IMG/M metagenome (GOLD analysis project Ga0315287, IMG submission 205037) | Sediment microbial communities from Yellowstone Lake, YNP, Wyoming, USA - YL17G11_0 | ecosystem: Environmental > Aquatic > Freshwater > Lake > Sediment | place: USA: Wyoming | collected...
GCCCATATCCTCGCCGGCTGTACCGCCTGCGAGTATCACGTCCAGTTCGACGGCGGCGCGGAACATGTCGACGTCGTGCAGATCACGCCGCGCGAGGCGCGGCCGGGAGACCAGGCATGACCGGTCCGTCAGTGGAATCGCTGGTTCAGCGGGAATACAAGTACGGCTTCGTCACCGATATCGAGGCCGACAGCATTCCCAAGGGGCTGAGCGAGGATGTCGTCCGGCTCATCTCGGCGAAGAAGGGCGAGCCGGCGTGGCTCCTCGAGTGGCGGCTCAAGGCCTACCGCGGCTGGCTCAAGATGTCCGAGCCGCACTGGCCCAACGTCACGTACAAGCCGATCGACTACCAGGATGTCATCTACTACTCGGCGCCGAAGAACAAGGCGAAGCTGGCGAGCCTGGACGATGCCGACCCCAAGCTGATCGAGACTTACCAGAAGCTGGGCATCCCGCTCAACGAGCAGAAACTCCTCGCGGGCGTGGCGGTGGACGCCATCTTCGACTCGGTGTCGGTGGGTACCACCTACAAGGCCAAACTCATGGAGCAGGGGATCATCTTCTGCTCCTTCAGCGAGGCGGTGCGCGAGCATCCGGAGCTGATCCAGAAGTACCTGGGCTCGGTGGTGCCGGCGAGCGACAACTTCTTCGCCGCGCTCAACTCCGCCGTGTTTTCGGACGGTTCCTTCGTGTACATCCCGAAGGGCGTGCGCTGTCCCATGGAGCTGTCCACCTACTTCCGCATCAACACGGCGGAGACCGGCCAGTTCGAGCGGACGCTGATCGTGGCGGACGAGGGGGCATACGTGAGCTACCTCGAGGGATGCACGGCGCCCAAGCGGGACGAGAACCAGCTGCACGCGGCGGTGGTCGAGCTCGTCGCGCTGCCGGGTGCCACGATCAAGTACTCCACGGTGCAGAACTGGTACGCGGGCGACGAGAAGGGCGTGGGCGGGATCTTCAACTTCGTCACCAAGCGCGGCAGGGCGATGGAGAAGTCGAAGATTTCCTGGACCCAGGTCGAGACCGGCTCGGCGATCACCTGGAAGTATCCCAGCGTGATCCTCCAGGGCGACGACTCGGTGGGCGAGTTCTACTCGGTGGCGGTGGTGAACGGGAAGCAGCAGGCTGACACCGGCACCAAGATGATCCACATCGGGAAGAACTCCCGCAGCACGGTGGTGTCGAAAGGCATCTCGGCGGGCCAGGGCAACAACAGCTATCGCGGGCTGATCAAGATGCTGCCGAAGGCGGCGGGTTCGCGGAACTACACCCAGTGCGACTCGATGCTGATCGGGAACCGCTGCGGGGCGCACACGTTCCCGTACATCGACGTCCAGAATGCCACGAGCGACGTGGAGCACGAGGCGTCCACGTCGAAGATCGGCGAGGACCAGATCTTCTACTGCAAGCAGCGCGGGCTCAACACCGAGAACGCCATCTCGCTCATCGTGAACGGCTTCTGCAAGGAAGTGTTCAAGGAGCTGCCGATGGAGTTCGCGGTGGAGGCGCAGAAGCTGCTCGGCGTTTCACTTGAGGGGAGTGTTGGATGAGCATGCTCGAGATTCGCAACCTGTCCGCGTCGGCCGGTGAGCGGGAAATCCTCCGTGGCGTGACGCTGACGGTAAACGCCGGTGAAGTGCACGCCATCATGGGGCCGAACGGCTCCGGCAAGAGCACGCTGGCGCAGGTGCTGGCGGGCCACCCGTCGTACACCGTCACCGGGGGCGAGGTGCTCTACGAGGGCGAGGACCTGCTCGACCTGGAGCCGGAGGAGCGGGCGCGGAAGGGCGTGTTCCTGGCCTTCCAGTATCCGGTGGAGATCCCGGGCGTCACCAACGCCTATTTCCTGCGCGCCGCGTACAACGAGATCCGGAAGGCGAAGGGACTCGAGGAAGCGGACCCGATGGACTTCCTCGACGTGCTCGAGGAGAAGCTCAAGGTGGTGGAGTGGGGCCCGGAGATCATGCAGCGGTTCGTGAATGCCGGCTTCTCGGGTGGCGAGAAGAAGCGCAACGAGATCCTGCAGATGGCCGTGATGGAGCCGAAGCTCGCGATCCTCGATGAGACCGACTCGGGGCTGGATATCGACGCACTCCGCATCGTGGCGGGTGGGGTCAACAAGCTCAAGCGCCCCGATAGCGCGACCATCGTGGTAACGCACTACCAGCGGCTGCTCAACTACATCGTGCCCGACTTCGTGCACGTGCTGGTAGGTGGCCGGATCGTGAAGTCGGGCGGCAAGGAGCTGGCCCTGGAACTCGAGGCGCGTGGCTACGAGTGGATCGAGGACCTGGCCGGTACGGGGGCCAGCGCATGACGGCGGTGGCCGACCGGATCGACACCACGGTGCCGGCGTGGCTCGCGGCGCTGCGGCAGCGGGGTGGGCAGCGCTTCGGCGAGCTGGGCCTTCCCACGTCGAAGGATGAGGAGTGGAGGTTCACGCCGATCTCGCCGATCGTATCGGCGAGGTTCGGCATGGCGCCGGAGGCGACCGTCTCCATCGAGGCGCTGACGCCCTTCCTGTTCGGGCACGCCGAGTGGCCGCGGGTCGTGTTCGTGAACGGCCGGTACAGCGCGGAGCTGTCCTCGGTGGCGCTCGAGGCGGGGGTACGGGCCGGGAGCCTGACGCAGGCGCTGGGCTCGGATCCCCTGATCGAGAAGCACCTGGGCCGCCACGTTGCGATCGACGCGACGCCGTTCGTGGCGTGGAACTCGTCACAGATCGCGGATGGCGCCTTCGTGCACGTGCCGGCGCGAGCCGACCTGGCGCACCCGATCCACCTGCTCTTCGTGACCGCCCCGGGTGCGGACGAGGCCGCGGTGTATCCCCGGAACCTCGTCGTCGTCGAGCGGGAGGCGCAGGCGTCCATCATCGAGAGCTATGTCACGCTGGCGGACGGCGAGCGCTACCTCACGAACGCGGTGACCGAGGTGGTGGTTGCAGAGAATGCGTGGGTGGAGCACACGCGGATCCAGCGGGAGGGCGAGCGGGCCTTCCACGTGGGCTGTACCCATGTGGCGCAGGAGCGCGACAGCCACTATCGCAACTTCAGCTTCGCGATGGGCGGGGCGATCGCGCGGCACGACCTGCGCAGCCACCTGAACGCCGCCAACGTGGAGAGCCTGCTCTATGGCCTCTACTTCGGGCGGGGCGAGCAACTGGTGGACAATCACACCGCGATCTTCCACGACCATCCCAACTGCCGGAGCTGGGAGGTCTACAAGGGGATCCTGGATGGCCGGTCGCACGGGGTGTTCAACGGGAAGATCTTCGTGACGCCTGAGGCGCAGAAGACCGACGCGAAGCAGACCAACCGCACGCTGCTGCTCTCGGAGACAGCGAAGATCGACACGAAGCCGCAGCTCGAGATCTTCGCCGACGACGTGAAGTGCACCCACGGTGCCACCGTGGGTGCGCTCAACGAGAACATGCTGTTCTACCTGCAGAGCCGGTGTATCCCGCATGCGGCGGCGCGGCGGTTCCTGACGTATGCGTTTGCGGCGGAAGTGGTGGCAGAAGTGGCCCTGGAGCCGGTGCGCGCCGAACTGGATCGTCTGGTGCAGGAAAGAGTTGGAGTGGGAATGATCGAAGGCAGGAAGCAGACGTGAAGACGTGAAGACGTGAAGAACTCCTTGAGTGAGACTGCATTGGTGGTGGGGGCGGACTCGGAGTCCGTCCTTTCGTCACCTCACGTCCTCACGTCTTCACGTCCTCACGTCAAGGATCACTTCCCGATCTTCGCCGCCCATCCCGACCTCGTCTACCTCGACAGCGCCGCCACGTCGCAGAAGCCGCAGCGGGTCATCGACCGGCTGGTGCGCTTCTACGCCGAGGAGAACGCCAATATCCATCGCGGGGTGTATGCACTGAGCGCCGAGTCGACGGCGATGTACGACGACGCCCGGTCGGCGGTGGCGCGGTTCATCGGTGCTGCCCTGCCCCGCGAGGTGATCTTCACCCGCGGCACCACGGAGAGCATCAACCTGGTGGCGCAGAGCTGGGGCCGCTCCGCGGTGCGGGGGGGCGACGAGATCCTGGTCACCGAGATGGAACACCACTCAAACTGGGTGCCGTGGCAGATGCTGGCGCAGGCGACCGGTGCCACGCTGCGCGTGGCACCGGTGACCGAGGTGGGCGACCTCGACCTCGATGCGATGGCGCGCCTGCTCACTCCGCGCACCCGGCTCGTGGCGGTGACCCACCTCTCCAACGTGCTCGGCACCATCAACCCGGTTCGGCGCATCGCCGACTTGGCCCATGCCGCGGGTGCACTGGTGCTGGTGGATGGGGCCCAGTCGGTGGCGCATGGCGCCGTCGACGTGCTCGCGCTAGGGTGCGATTTCTTCGCCTTCTCCGGGCACAAGTTGTTCGGCCCGACGGGGATCGGGGTGTTGTACGGACGCGAGGCGCTGCTGCGCGAGATGCCGCCGTGGCAGGGTGGTGGCGGAATGATCGAGACGGTGGCGCTCGAGGGCACGACGTGGGCCGACATTCCGATGAAGTTCGAGGCGGGCACACCCGCGGTGGCCGATGCGGTGGCCCTGGCCGAGGCGATCGCCTTCGTGGAATCGGTCGGGGCCGCGTCGATCGTGGCCCATGAGGCCGAGCTGCTCTCGCTCGCGACCGAGCGGCTGGCCTGTATTCCCGGCATCCGCCTGATCGGCACCGCGGCGAATCGCGCGTCGGTCATGTCATTCACGCTCGAGGGTGTGCATCCGCACGACCTCGGCACGGTGCTCGACGAAGCCGGGATCGCCATTCGGGCGGGACACCATTGTGCGCAGCCGCTGATGCGCCGCTTCGGGGTGGCGGCCACGGCGCGGGCGTCGTTCAGCGTCTACAACACCGCTGATGATGTGGAGGCGCTGGGCCGCGGTATCGAGTGCGCCCGGGCGCTGTTCGGCTGATGTCATCTGTCAGCGAGCTGTACCAGAGCGTCATCCTCGACCACAATCGGACCCCGCGCAACTACGGGCACCTGGATTCGGAGCGTGCCTGCCACGCCAAGGGCTACAATCCCCTTTGCGGGGACCAGGTGACGGTCTGGCTGGAACTGGAAGGCGACGTGGTGAAGGATGTCCGGTTCGAGGGACAGGGCTGCGCCATCTCCCGGGCTTCCGCGTCACTCATGACCATGGCGATCAAGGGCCATCACAAAGATGACGTGCTCCGGCTGTTTGGTGCCTTTCACAGCCTGGTGACCGGAGTGAAGTCATCCGAAACCGAGGCGCTGCCGGCGCGGCTGCAGGTGTTCGCGAACGTGGCGCAGTTTCCGGTGCGGGTGAAGTGCGCCAGCCTGGCGTGGCATGCGATGAAGAAGGCGCTGGACGAGACAGCTGGTTGAGAGTCCAGGGTCCAGGGTCAAGGGAGCGACGCGGGACCCTTGACCCGGTGAAGAATGTGAACCTGCATTAACACTCAGCGAGAGAGTCAAATGCCGTACAGCGAAATGATGGTCAAGCCCATGCGCGACGAGATGGTTGCGATGGGTGTCCAGGAACTGAAGACGGTCGAGCAGGTCGACGCGGAGCTGGGCGACCAGCGCGGCACGACGCTCGTGTTCGTGAACTCGGTGTGCGGATGCGCGGCGGGCAATGCGCGGCCGGCGTTGCGGCAGGCGCTCAAGCACACGGCGAAGCCGGATCACGTCGTGACGGTGTTCGCCGGCCAGGACGTGCCCGCCACAGCCCGGGCGCGGCAGTTCTTCGCCGACTACCAGCCGAGCTCGCCGTCGATGGCGCTGTTCAAGGATGGAGAGGTGGTGACGTTCATTCACCGCCACCAGATCGAGGGGCGTGGCCCGGACGCGGTCGCGAATGACCTGGTCAAGGCATTCGACCAGTACTGCGGCGCCGGCGAGGCGTCAGGGGCCGCGAGTTGAGCGGGCACGTCTTTCACCCGGGGCACGAAGAGCTCCACGGGATCACCGTGGTGCTGGACGGTGTTTCGGGCCGGACATACGTCGGCCGGTACCACGAGCGGACCGATACCGGGCTGCTGCTGCACGATGTGGGTGTGCATGATCCGGCGTCCGGCATGACCCGCGAGGAGTACCTGCGTCGGACGACCAAGTTCGGCGTCCGTGCCGACCACAAGCACCTGGTGGTTCCGCACGACGAGGTGGCTTGCTTGGTGCGCCTCAACGAAGTGGTCGGGTAGCCAGCACCTCCGCGAGGGGGCGTGGCGGCTGGACCCCTGGTCCTCTCGGCGCCAGGGGTCGGTGGAGCCAGACCACGTCGTGCCAGCGGTCGAACTTGTAGCCAATCCCCCGGTAGACCCCGATCTTCTGGAATCCCATTGACTGGTGGAAGCCGACGCTTGCCGGATTGGGCAGCGTGATCCCGGCGTAGGCATTGGCGAAGCCCTGGGCGGTGAGGATATCGAAGAGCGCGGTGTACAACGTGCGTCCGTGGCCGGCGCGATGTGCATCGTCAGCGACGTAGGCGGATACCTCGACCGACCATTGATAGGCCGGGCGATCGCGGTGCGGCCCGGCGTAGGCATATCCGACCAGGCGGCCGCGGTCCTCCAGCACGAGCCAGGGGGTTCGAGCAATCACGGCACTTACCCGGCGCGCCATCTCCAACCCGTCGGGTGGAACCAGTTCGAACGAGGTGGTGCGCTCGGTAACGGCGGGGGCGTAGATCTCGGCGAGCCGAGCGCCATCGGCGGGAACAGCCAATCGAAGCATCTGAAGTGCGTGCCTGACAGGGATGTCCTAAACTAGCAGCACGCGTCCGAGCCCCCGAAACATCCGGCGACCCGCGGCCGTAGGACAGCGCGCTTCGGGGAACCGAACGTCCCCGCCCACGGCATGGAGATTTCATGTACCAGAACGCGATCGAGCTGGACGGCATTTCCAAGCGATTCGCCGGTCACACCGCGGTGCGGAACCTGTCGCTCACGGTGCCGCGGGGCGGGATCTACGGGCTGCTGGGCCCGAACGGTGCCGGGAAGAGCACGACGATCCGGATGATCCTCAGCATCCTGCTGCCGGACGAGGGCAAGGTGACTCTCTTTGGCGGTGAGCCGGCGAGCCGTGACCTCTCCGAGCGCATCGGCTACCTGCCGGAAGAGCGCGGCCTCTACCCAAGGATGAAGGTGGCGGAGCAGCTGACGTTCCTGGGGGAGGCGAAGGGTCTGACCCGAACGCGCGCGCGGGAGCTTACGGCGCAGTGGCTGGCGCGGCTCGGCATCGCCGACTGGGGGACCAAGAAGGTGCAGGACCTCTCCAAGGGCATGCAGCAGAAGGTGCAGTTCATCGGCGCGCTGCTGCACGAGCCGGAACTCCTCATCCTCGATGAACCATTCAGCGGACTCGACCCAGTCAACAGCCAGGTCATGCGCGACGTGGTCGTGGAGATGGCGCGGGCAGGGCGTACGGTGCTCTTCTCGACGCACATCATGGAGCAGGCGGAGAAGATGTGCGACCGGATCGCCATCATCGCGCGGGGCGAGAAGGTGGTGGATGGGCGACTGGCCGACATCAAGAGCGAGGCAGGTGGGCGGCACGTGGCGCTGTCGTTCCACCGGAACCAGGAAGCGGCTGCGCGGGTGCTGGGTGATCGCGCGCTGGTGACCCGGGTGGATGACTATGGTGCCAGCGCCGAAGCGGAGTTGGCGGCGGGCGCGGCGAGCGATGAATTGCTGCGCGCCCTGATGAACGCCGACGTCGGCATCTCGCGGTTCGAGGTGGTGGAGCCTTCGCTGCAGTCGATCTTCATCGCGAAGGTCGGTGTGGATGCGGCCACAGCGCCGGCGAGGGAGGACATGGCTCATGCATAAGATCTGGGCGGTGATGCGGCGCGAGTTCCTGGAGAAGGTGCGCACCCGCGCCTTCATCATCGGCACGGTGCTCTTCCCCGTCCTGATGGTCGGCCTCACGGTGCTGCCGATCCTGCTCGATCGGCGCGAGACAGAGCCAAAGCGGGTGGCGGTGGTGGATGGCGCGAGCGGGGATGTCGGCATGAAGGTGACGGATGCACTCGCGGCGTCCCGCCGCGAGGGGGTGAACGGGGCGGCTCGGTACTCGATGATTCGGGTGCCGGCGCGGGATCGGGTGGAAAACGTCCGGGACTCGCTCATCGCACTCACCGGCGTACACCAGGAGGGCGTCGAGAGCCTGGATGGTATTGTCGTGCTCACCGACGAATCGGTCGACGGCGGGCGGATACCGTATCTCGGTGTGAACGTCGGGAGCATGGCCGACATGCGGAAGCTCGAGAGCGAACTGCAGACCACGCTGCGGCAGGAGCGCCTCCGCCGCGCAGGGATCGACGTGTTCATCGGGATGAAAGCGTCGCGCGAGGTGGATGTGGTGACGCAGAAGGTGACGGCGGGCAAGCTGACCGGCGAGTCGGGCGCCACGTCGTTCATGCTGGCGTACATCATGGGCCTGATCCTGTACATGGCGATGCTGCTGTACGGCGTGCAGGTGATGAACTCGGTGATGGAGGAGAAGACCAACCGGATCGCCGAGGTCCTGGCATCGAGCGTGAAGCCGTTCGAGATGATGCTGGGGAAGGTGCTCGGGGTGGGTGGCGTGGGCCTGCTGCAGCTCGGTATCTGGGGCACCACGGCGATGCTCGTGACGACATATCGGGTGCCGCTTGCGAAGCTGTTCGGCGCGTCACCGGACGCGCTTACGGCGATGAAGCTGCCGAGCGTGCGGCCAGACCTGCTGGCGGTGTTCCTCATCTACTTCGTGCTCGGCTTTCTGCTGTATGCTGCGGCGTACGCGGCGGTGGCGGCGATGTGCAACTCGCAGCAGGAGGCGCAGCAGGCGAATACGCCCGTGACGCTCTGCATCGTGGCGGGATTCATGGCAATGTTCTCACTGCTCAACGAGCCGAGCGGTTCATTGGCGAGGACCTTGAGCCTCATCCCGGTGACGGCGCCGTTCGTGGTGCCGGTGCGGTACTCACTGGCTCCGATCCCGATCGGGGAGCTGCTGCTGTCCATGGCGGTGACGTTCGCGGGGATGCTGTTCGTGGTTTGGGTGGCCGGGCGGATCTACCGGGTGGGCATCCTGATGTACGGGAAGCGGCCGAAGATCTCGGAGTTGTGGAGGTGGGTGAGGGCGTCGTAGGTCGTGCGTTGTCAGTCGGGGGTTGAGGGTCGAGGGTCGCTGAGTCGTGGGTTACCAGTGGTGAGACGTTGGAGAGTTGGGAGCAAGGGATGAGGAGCGAAGAATGAGCGCGGGAGCGATCTGATGATCGCTCCCGCGCTTTCCTGACTCACGGGTTCTAGAATGAGGCTGCCGATTGCCAGACAGAGGGCGAAGTGGCCGTCAGGGACGCGGTCGGGGTTTCAGCTGTGGTCAGCCGGTGCTACTATTGATACCGAATTAACACCGAAGCAAAGTTTCTGAGTGAGCACTTATCGGCATTGTTGATATCCAGTAACTATATTGTGCACAATGGTTTAACTACCAAATGTTCAGTAGGAAATCGGGCTACTGCGGTGGTTAGCTGAACTGAGTGTTTCACGTGAAACGCTAGCTTGGCCCATTCTGGCTCCGTCCCCAACCCGATGAAACATCCTGGGCCGGCCCATTGTCCAGGGGCGAACTGGCGTCGCCCTAGCGAACACTATTGGACCCCCGCCGACGAAAGCACTATTGACCTGCCAAAGAGCGCGTGAGTCTTACGCCGATGTCTGATGCGACGGTTGAAATTCAGCTCGCTCCGATGGGGCGAACAATCTGGGTTGGAGGTGAAAAACGACAAGGCCTCGCTTCCGGCATGTCGTCGTCAATGTCCGTCGTCGGAAGGTGAATCGCGGAATTAGGAGGCCTCCACGTTATTCCTGGCGTCGGCGGGTCGGTTCGGTTTCACGTGAAACGGTGGCAGCGACCAACCAGCGAGCGCCAGCTTGCGGAATATCCCATCCAGACTGGAGGTGAGAGTGGAGACAGTTGTCGGATTATCGGAACTACATATATTGACTCTCCCCTTTTGGCGCCGAGCTCGTACTCGCAGTAACTCGGAGCGTAAGTAATTGCCCTATAAGCGCTTACACTAATGGCCAGAATTATTGCCATCGCCAATCAGAAGGGCGGCGTGGGGAAGACCACCACGGCCGTCAACCTGTCCGCATCGTTGGCCGTCGCGGAAAAGCGCACGCTGCTGGTCGACGCCGACCCACAGGGCAACGCCACAAGCGGCGTGGGCCTGAGCAAGGGCGAGCTCGACGCGTCGCTCTATGACGTGATGGTCGATGGGCGCGACCCCGACGAGGTCATCGCGCACGATGTCGGCATCCCGTTCCTCGACGTGCTGCCCGCGACGCAGGACCTCGTCGGTGCCGAGCTGGAGTTGGTCAATCGCGTCGAGCGCGAGACCGCGCTGCGTCGCGGTCTCGCGCGGATTCGCGATCGCTACGACTTCATCATCATCGACTGCCCTCCCTCGCTCGGCCTGCTGACGCTCAATGTGCTGACCGCGGCGGACGGCGTCGTGATTCCGATCCAATGCGAGTACTACGCGCTCGAGGGCATCTCACAGCTCCTCAATACCGTGCGCCTGGTCCAGCAGAACTTCAATCCGGCACTCGCCATCGATGGCGTGCTGCTCACGATGTACGACGCCCGGCTCAACCTCTGCCGCCAGGTATCGGAGGACGCCAAGGAGTATTTCGCGGCGCAGGTGTTCCGCACGGCGATCCCGCGTAATGTGCGCCTCGCGGAAGCGCCAAGCTTCGGCAAGCCGATCCTGCTGTATGACGTGCAGTCGGTCGGTGCGAAGAGCTATCTCGCGGTGGCGCAGGAGTTGGTGAAGCGTGCCGCGCGGGCGACGGGCGAGGTCGAGGCAGCGGTACCCGAGGCCCAGGTATGAGCGACGCAAGACGACTCGGCCGCGGTCTCGAAGCGCTGCTGGGACCGGTGTCGCGGGAGCAGGCGCAGGCGTCCGGCGCGCTGCGTGAACTTCCGGTCGGCTCGATTCGCCCGAACCCGTTCCAGCCGCGCACGCACTTCGATCCCGCAGAACTCACCGACCTCACGCGCTCCATCGAAGCGTCGGGGTTGCTCCAGCCGATCGTCGTGCGTTCCGCTGGTGGCGGCATGTACGAGCTGATCGCGGGGGAGCGCCGCCTGCGCGCGGTGCAGCGGCTCGGCTGGGCCAGCGTGCCGGCGGTGCTGAAGGATGCGGATGATCGCACGCTCCTCACCCTCGCGCTGGTGGAGAACCTCCAGCGCGACGACCTGTCGCCGATCGACGCCGCGGTCGGGTACCAGCGCCTGCTCGATGAATTTGCGGTGCCGCAGCAGGAACTGGCGCGCATGGTCGGGCGGGACAGGTCGACGGTGGCCAACACGCTCCGGTTGCTCAAGCTACCCGAGTCGGTGCGCGCGATGGTGCAAGAGAAGGCGCTGAGCGAGGGCCACGCGCGCGCGCTGCTGGCACTCGATAATCCTTCGGCCATCGAGCGAGTCGCCAGTGAAGCGGTGGCGGGCGGGTGGTCGGTGCGCGAGCTCGAGGCACGAGTGCGCGGTGATCGTCCGCCCGCACGTCGCCAGCGCGCCAGGGGCACGGATGCACGGAACCCGACGGCGGATGTGCGCCGAGTGGAGGAAGCACTGCGGCAGCGACTGGGCACCGACGTGCGGGTAACGGCCAAGCGCCGGGGGCGCGGGCTCGTCACCCTCAGCTATTACTCCAACGACGACCTGGCGCGGCTGCTCGAACTCATCCTGGGCCAGCCCTTCTCAGGATGAGGGGTGCCGCGCATGGGCGCTAGCCGCAAGGGCGAAACGCAGTACGTCACCATCCTGGTGCAGCCCGACGGGGCGCTTCAGGCGCGCACCATCAGGCTGCCGCTGTGGGGCCTGCGTCTCGCGCTCGGCGCGATGACGGCGGTCGTCGGGCTGCTGGTCTTCGTCGCGCTGTCCTATGCGCCGCTGGTGCGCGCGGCGGCGCGGGTGCCGTCGCTCGAACGGAAAGTGGCGCGCCTTGAGCAGGACAACGCGCGCATTCGCGAACTCGCGGCGGCGCTCGACAGCGTGGAACGGCGTTACGACCAGGTGCGGGGCATGATCGGCGGGGACGTCATGCCGGCACTGGCCCGCGGTTCATCCACGCTGCCGCTGGCACCACCAGTGCGGGCGAACACCTCGCTGACCCGCCGCTTCCCCTCCGGCGCCTCCGTGCCGGCGTTCTGGCCGCTCGATGATCCCAGCTACATGACTCGCGGCCGGTCCTCCAATGATCCCGACGGTCCGCACGAAGGGGTAGACATCGCCGTGGCCACGGGGAGCATCGTGCGTGCGGCCGGCGGCGGCACCGTGCTCGACGCCGGGCAGGATCCGGAGTTCGGGCTCTTCGTGCTGATCCAGCATCCCGACGACTACCAGACGCTGTACGGGCACCTGTCCCGCATCGTGACCCGCAAGGGCGCCGCCATCGAGCCCGGCGAGGTCATCGGTCTCGCGGGCAACACCGGCCGATCCAGCGCGCCGCACCTGCATTTCGAGATCCGGCTCAAGGGAGCCGCCATCGATCCGCTTACGCTCGTGAAACAGGAGGGGTGATGTCGATATTTGCCGGAAACAAGGAAGCCGCGGGCGAGAGCCCCCGTCGGCGCGCCAGCGACCAGATGCCGCTTTCCATCGTGGCGCACGACCTCACCGTGACAGGTGATCTCGAGGCGGAGGGCGTGGTGAAGGTGGAGGGCAAGGTCCGGGGCACCATCCGGGCGGGGAGCCAGATCCTGATAGCCCCGGGCTCGCTGGTCGAGGGCGACCTGCACACCAAGGAGTGTGTCGTCGGGGGCCAGGTGAAGGGCACCATCCATGCCTCAGAGCGCGTCGAACTGCAGGCGAGTGCGGTGATTGAGGGTGACATCATGACCCAGCGCATCGCGATCCTGGAGGGAGCCCGGGTGTCGGGCGAAGTGCGCATGGACGGGGAGACCAGTACCTCACCGTGAGGTCCGCTCGATTGCTCTTCGGCCTGCTGGCACTCGCGGCGTGCACGCGGGCTCCGGCAACTCCGGAAGGCTTTCGCGTCGGCCTGATCACGCCGGGCTCGATCACCGATGCGGCCTGGAACTCCGGCGCGTATCACGGGCTCGAGGCAATTCACGATTCGCTCGGCGTGCCAGTGAGCCACGTGGAGGCGCGCACACCAGCGGCGCAGGAGGAGGCGCTGCGTGCCTACGCCGCGCAGGGATACGGCCTCGTGTTCGCGCATGGATACGAGTTCCAGGATGCCGCAGAGCGAGTGAGCGCCGAGTATCCCCGCACGATCTTCATCGTCACGTCGGGCGCGCGCACCAGACACCACGTGGCGCCACTGATCTTCCGGCTGGAGGAAGCCAGCTACCTCGCCGGCATGGTGGCGGGCCGCCTCACCAGATCGAACGTCATCGGCTTCGTGGGCGGCGTGGAGTTGCCGCCGGTGAAGGCGGCCTACGAGGGATGGATGAATGGCGCGAGGGCGGTGAACCCCCAGGTCCAGAGCCGGTCCACCTATCTCAACAACTGGGACGATGCGGCGCTCGGGCGCGAAGCGGCGCTGGCGCTGATCCGGGTGAAGGTCGACGTATTCCATCACAATGCCGATGCCGCGGCACTCGGGGTGTTCCAGGCCGCGAAGGAGACGCCGGGAGTGCTGGTCTTCGGCGCGAACGCCGACCAATCGTCGCTCGCGCCGGGTATCGTACCGGGTTCGGCGATGATCGACCTGCCGCGGGCGCTCCTCACGATCGCGCGCGAGGTGCAGAAGGGGCATTTCGCGCCACGCGTGATCGTGTTCGGCCTCGAGGGCGGGGTGGTGCGCTACGAGCCGAACCCCGCATTCGCGGGTGCATTGCCACCGGACCTGGGGTCGCAGCTGCAGGGGGCGCGCGACTCGATCATCGCCGGGACGCTCCGGCCGGCGGAGGCGAAGTGAGCAAGGCGGTGGTGCTCGCCGAGGTGGTGGCCTACCTGGATGGGTACCTGCGTGTCCGCGAAGTGCCCGACTACGAGGGCGCGGTCAACGGGCTGCAGGTGGAGAACAGCGGCACGATCGACCGGATCGTCGCGGCGGTGGATGCGTCGCAGGCCACGATCGACGGCGTGGCGGCGCTGGGGGGTTCCCCGCTGCTGCTGGTTCATCACGGGCTCTTCTTCGATGGCAACCTCCCGGTGACCGGCCGCCGGTACCGCCGGCTCCGGGCGCTGCTCACTCATGATGTCGCGGTCTACTCATCGCACCTGCCGCTCGATGCGCACGCCGAAGTGGGGAACAACGCCGTGCTGGCGCGGTTGCTTGGCCTGGAGCTGCAGGGGGGATTCGGCAGCTACCGGGGAAGCCCGATCGGCGTATGGGGCACGCTGCCCCAGGGCATGGCATCGCGGGACGCGCTCATGGCCAGGCTGCAATTGGTGCTGGGGCTCGCGGACGCACCGCGCCTCATTGCGGGCGGCCCGGAACAGGTGCAGCGGGTAGGCATCGTGACGGGTGGGGCGGGCACCATGGTGAAGGAGGCGCGCGATGCCGGGCTCGATACCTTCATTACCGGCGAGGGCCCCCATCACACCTACTTCGATGCGATGGAATTCGGCGTGAACGTGTTTCACGCGGGACACTACGCCACCGAAACCGTGGGGGTACGAGCACTGTCCGAGCACCTCGGCATCAAGTTCGTGCTACCGTACACCTTCCACGACCATCCCACGGGCCTGTGACCGGGGCACCGATCCTCCAGCTCCGGGACATCCACAAGCGATTCGGCACGGTACAGGCGCTCTCGGGTGCCGGACTCATTGTGTGCGCCGGCGAGGTGCACGCGCTGCTCGGTGAGAATGGCGCCGGCAAGTCGACGCTGATGCACGTTGCCGGCGGGATGCTGTCGCCCGATTCGGGTGACGTCCTGATCGACGGCTCGCCCCACCGCCTGCGCTCACCACGTGATGCGCGCGGGGCCGGGATCGGGCTGGTGCACCAGCATTTCACGTCGATTCCGGCGCTCACGGTCGCCGAGAACATCGCCCTCTTTGCCGGCTGGGATGTCCGGCCGCGGGAGCTGGCGCTGCGCGTGAGCGCGCTGGCCGGGCGCCTGAATCTTCCCCTCGACCCCGGTGCCCTCGCCGGAACGCTTCCGGTGGCCCTCCTGCAGCGGCTCGAGATCGTGAAGGCGCTGGCGGCCGATGCCCGAGTGCTGCTGATGGATGAACCCACCGGCGTGCTGGCGCCGAGCGAGGCTGACGAACTCCTGGCGCGAGCGCGGGCGTTCGCGGAAGCGGGAGGGGCGGTGGTCCTGATCACGCACAAACTGGACGAGGCCCTTCGCGGGGCGGATCGCGTCACGGTGTTGCGCCGCGGCAGCGTGGTGCTCGAAAAAGAGGTCGTGGGTCTTGGGTCGTGGGACCTGACCAGGGCGATGATCGGCGATGCGTCCGTGCTCGATGAACCGGCGCCTGTCGCGTTCGTCGTGGAGGGTGCGCCGCGTCGGGTGCATGTGGCGGGGCTCGAGGTGGCGCGGGAGTCGGCACTGGGCATGGCGGTGAAGCAGGTGTCGCTGGGGATCCGGGCCGGGGAGATCGTCGCCGTGGCGGGGATCGAGGGCAGTGGCCAGCGGGAGTTGTTGCGCGCAGTAGCCGGCGTGCTGCCGGTGTTCCGGGGAACACGCGAGGTGACGCAGCCACTCGCGTTCATCCCGGAGGACCGAACGATCGAGGGACTCATCCCGGAGCTTTCCGTCACCGAGAACGTGGTGCTTGGCCTGGGGCGATCGGCGCGGTGGGTGACGCGGGGTCGCCTCGACTGGAAGGCGGCGCGACAGCGCACCGCCCAGATGATCGCGGAGTTCGGGGTTCGGGCGGTGGGGCCGGATGCACCGGCCGCAAGCCTGAGCGGGGGTAACCAGCAGAAGCTCATCATCGCGAGGGCGCTGGAGCATGATCCCGCCGTGCTCGTGGCGGAGAACCCGACGCGGGGCCTCGATGTGCAGGCCACGCGCGCGGTGCATGACCGGCTCCGCCAGGCCGCGGGGCGGGGCGTGGCGGTGCTGCTGTACTCGAGCGATCTCGATGAGGTCATGGCGCTCGGGCAGCGAATCGTCGTGATGGCCCGCGGAACGCTGCGCGAGGCGCCCGCTGGTGCTTCCCGCGCAGACATCGGTGCGATCATGCTCGGAAACGCGGCGCCCTCACCCGGATGACCCCGCTCCGGCGCTCTCGCCGCCCTTCCACACCGCCCCACCCAGCCCCTCGCGTTCGCGCCTTCGCGGGGCCACCCGGGTTTTGGGCGCCAGGCGGGACCTTTGGCCGCAGCCGGCGTGGCCACCATGCTTCGTAGCGCGCGGGTGACCGGCGCGCTGCTGTCCATCGCGTCGCTCGGCGCGGGCCTCGCGGTGCTGGCGCTCTTCTTCGCGGCCAGTGGCTACGATCCCGTCGCGGCACTCGGGGCGATGTACCGCGGTGCCTTCGGCAGCTGGTACGCGTTCACGTCGGGCACGCTGGTGCGCGCGATTCCCCTCATGCTCATTGCGCTCGGATTCACGGTTGGCCTGCGAGCGGGCGTGCTCAACATCGGCGGCGAGGGCCAGTTCTACGCCGGTGCCATGGCGGCGACGTGGATCGGCCTCAAGCTGGGTGGCTGGCCCGGGGTCGCGGCTATTCCCCTGCTGCTGGCGGCGGCCTTCGTCGCGGGCGCCCTCTGGGTTGCGGTGCCCGCCTGGCTCCGGCTGCGGTTCGGGGTGCTCGAGGTGATCAGCACGCTGCTGCTCAACTTCGTCGCGGAAGCGCTGGTGAGTTTCATGGTGCAGGGACCGCTGCAGGAGGCGCAGCACATCTACCCCCAGAGTGACCAGTTGCCGCTCACCGCGCGCCTGCCGACGTTGCCGGGCACGCGGCTGCACCTCGGGATCCTGATTGCACTCGGGTGCAGCGTCGTGGTGTGGTACGTATTCCGCCGTACGATGATCGGCTTCGAGTTGCGCGCGGTGGGTCGAGGGCCGATTGCGGCGCGGGTGACGGGAGGATTGCCGGTGCGGCGCATCGGGGCGATGGCACTGCTCGTGTCCGGCGCGTTCGCCGGACTCGCGGGGGGAGTGGAGGTGGGTGGTGTCAGTTACGCGCTCTATCCCAACCTGTCGCCGGGCTACGGCTTCACTGCCATTGCCGTGGCGCTGCTGGCGCGTCAATCGCCGCTGGGCATCATCGTCAGCGCGATCCTGTTCGGCGCGCTCGAAGCTGGTGCGGGGGCGATGCAGCGTGACGCCGGGGTGCCGGCAGTCGCCGTGTACGTAGCCGAGGCGGTGACGATCATCGCGGTGCTGCTGGCTGATGCATTCACCTTGCGCCGTCGTGGCGTGGTGACGGCATGATGCTCGATGCCGGCGTCGTCGACGGGTTTCTCGCGGCGTCGGTGCGGGTCGCGACGCCGCTCCTGCTGGCGGCGCTGGGGGAGATGCTGGCCGAGCGCGGTGGCGTGATCAACCTCGCAGTGGAGGGGGCCATGCTTTCCGGGGCACTGGCCGCGGCGCTGGGCGCCGCGACGGGCGGGGTGTGGACCGGGCTCGCGCTGAGCGCGGCGGCTGGCCTCGCCCTCGCCACGGTATTCGCGGTGGCGGCGATCGGGGCGCGCGCGGACCAGATCATCGCCGGTACCGCCACGACTCTGCTGGCGGTGGGGCTCACCGGCGCGGTATACCAGGCCGCCTTCGGCTCGGCAGGTGCCGGGCTCTCGCTGCCGACGCTGGCGCCGGTGCCGATCCGGGGACTCGCCGAGGTGCCATTCATCGGGCCAGCGCTGTTTAACCAGCCGGCCACGACATATCTCGCGCTGTTGGCGGTACCGCTCTGCTGGTGGTTCCTGTTCCGCACCCGCACCGGGCTCGCGCTGCGGGCGGTGGGCGAATCGCCGGAACATGCGCGCGCGGCGGGAGTCAGTGCGCGACGGATGCAGTTCGGCGCGACACTCGCCGGGGGCGCCTTCGCAGGCCTGGCGGGTGGCACACTGGTGCTGGCGCAGGTGGGCACGTTCGCCGAGCGGATGACGGCGGGGCGCGGATTCATCGCCATCGCGATCGTGGTGCTGGGGCGCTGGCATCCGGTGGGCGTGCTGGGCGCCGCGCTGCTCTTTGGCTCGGCGACGGCGCTTCAGTTCGTCTTCCAAGCGATGGGTCTTGCCGTGCCCTATCAGCTGTTCCTGGTGTTGCCTTATGTGCTGACACTCCTGCTCCTGGCCGGGCTCGTCGGTGGCGTCAGGGCGCCGGCGGCACTTGGCCGGGCCGCGGACTAGCGACCGGTGCACACTGTCGAGTGGATCGCCGCGGCGCTGGGCCTGGTGAGCGTGTGGCTCAACGTGCGCGAAGACTGGCGGGGCTGGCCCGTCGGGCGTGGCCGGGACGGTGCTGCTAGGCACGCTACTGGGGCGGTACACCGACCAGGCGCTGCCCTACTGGGACTCCGGCATCACCGCCTTCAGCCTGGTGGCGCAGTGGATGCTGGCGAGGAAGTACCCGGAAAACTGGCTCCTGTGGGCCGCGATCGATGCGATCGCGATCGGGGTCTAACGGGCGAAGCATCTCCTGCCCACCGCCGTGCTGTACGGGTGCTTCCTGCTGCTCTGTTTGCGAGGGTATCAGAGGTGGAGGTAGACGCTGGAAGAGTCGGCCGTCGTCAGTGGGCG
>Ga0315287_10002123_pt1 | contig 18623 bp, 16 predicted proteins | sample YL17G11_0_MG_FD_205037 | JGI IMG/M metagenome (GOLD analysis project Ga0315287, IMG submission 205037) | Sediment microbial communities from Yellowstone Lake, YNP, Wyoming, USA - YL17G11_0 | ecosystem: Environmental > Aquatic > Freshwater > Lake > Sediment | place: USA: Wyoming | collected...
GAAGTCGGCTACTGCTCGGGCATCGAGAACTACTCGCGGTACCTCTCGGGCCGCCAGGCGGGTGAACCGCCGCCGACGTTGTTCGACTACCTGCCGCCGGGCGCGTTGCTCGTCGTCGATGAAAGCCACGTCACGATCCCGCAGATCGGCGGTATGTACCGCGGCGACCGCTCACGCAAGGAAACGCTGGTCCAATACGGCTTCCGCCTGCCTTCGGCGCTCGACAACCGGCCGCTGCGCTTCGACGAGTGGGAGGCGCTCGCGCCGCAGATGATTTTCGTCTCGGCCACGCCCGGCCCGTACGAACTGAGCCACGCGGCCGGCGACATCGTAGAACAGGTGGTACGCCCGACGGGGCTGATCGATCCCGAAGTCGAGATCCGCCCGGTCCGCACGCAGGTTGACGACGTGTTGTCCGAGATTCACCACTGCGTCGCGGCGCACCAGCGCGTGCTGATCACAACGCTCACGAAGCGCATGGCCGAGGACCTCACCGACTACCTGAACGAGCACGGCGTGAAGGTGCGCTACCTGCACTCGGACATCGAGACGGTCGAACGCGTCGAGATCATCCGCGACCTGCGCCTGGGCAAGTTCGACGTGCTGGTCGGCATCAACCTGCTGCGCGAAGGTCTCGACATGCCGGAGGTCGCGCTCGTCGCGATCCTCGACGCCGACAAGGAAGGGTTCCTGCGTTCCACGGGTGCGCTGATCCAGACGATTGGCCGGGCAGCGCGCAACGTGCACGGCCGCGCGATTCTCTACGCCGACCGCGTGACGGGCTCGATGCAGCGAGCAATTGACGAGACCGATCGCCGCCGTGCGAAACAGGTCGAATACAACCTGAAGCACGGCATCACGCCGCAATCGATCGTCAAGGCGGTCCAGGACATCATGGAAGGCGCCCGCAGCGAAGGCGACCGGGATGGCCGGCGCGGCCCGTCGGCGGACGAGGGCGAGCTGCTGCTTGCGCCGGAGCAGGCCATGAAGCGGATCAAGAAGCTCGAGGCCGAGATGTACAAGCATGCCCGCAACCTCGAATTCGAGGAGGCGGCGCGTATCCGCGACCAGATCGAGAACTTGCGCCACCAGGCCTTCGGAATGCCCGGGGCGCTGGCGGGGTGAGCGTTGTTGCTTTTTGTCCCTTCCCGCCCAGAATGCCCGCGATTTCTGAAATTGAACCCGGTTCACAACGGGGTGGCCAACTTTGGACGTAATCTGCCTGCCTGACGACAAGGATGCGACAAGGCCCGGCGTGTCCGCAGGTGCGCGCGAATGAGATGTCGATGAATCGAGCTGACACTGGGTTGAAGCCGGCCGTGCTGATCGTCGCGCCCCAGCCTTTTTACGAGGACCGGGGGACCCCGATCGCCACGCGGCAGGTCGCGACTGCGTTGGCGACGCTTGGATTCGACGTCGACCTGCTGGTCTACCCGGTGGGGACCGAACAGGCGATCGACGGAGTCCGCATCGTTCGCAGCCCCAATCCTTTCGGGGTTCGCAGCGTCCCGATCGGGTTTTCGCTGCGCAAGCTCGGCCTGGATCTCGGCATGCTCGGCAGTTTCTGGAAGCTGGTACGGTCCCGGCGCTATGCCGCGGTGCATGCGGTCGAGGAGATGGCGTTCGTGGCCGCGGCGCTCCGCGGTCGCGGGAGTGCCATGGTCTATGACATGCAGTCAAGCCTGCCCGACCAGCTCCGCACGCATGCGGTGTTCCGCTCGGGCCTGGCCCAGCGCCTGCTGCGCGGCCTCGAGGGCTGGCTGATTCGCCGGGCCGATGCGATCGTCTGCAGCGCGGGTCTCAAAGACCACGTGCAGTCCCGGCACCCGGAAGCCGACGTCACCGAACTCATGTACCTGAGCGCCATGGCGTCGCCCGACCCGCTTCGGACGGCACAGGTGCGCGCGCAGCACGGACTCGCCGGCACGGCGCGCATCGTGCTGTATTCCGGCACGTTCGAGCCGTACCAGGGGCTGGATTACCTGGTGGATGCGATGCCCGCGGTTCTCGCCGCCCACCCCGACGTCGTCTTCGTGCTGGTGGGCGCCACGCGTGATGCCGACCTCGCCGACGACGCGCGGGTGCGCGAGTTGGTCGAGAGCGGACGGCTGCGAATACTGCCCCGCCAGGAGCGGCACACGATTCCGTCCTTGCTGGCGATGGCCGACGTCCTCGTGTCGTCGCGCTCCTACGGCGACAACGTGCCCCTCAAGATCTTCGACTACATGGCCGCCGGCAAGCCGATCGTCGCGACCGACATCAAGGCACACCGGGCCGTGCTGGACCGGGACTGTGCGGTGCTGGTCGAGGTGTCGGGCCAAGCGCTTGCGGACGGCATCACGCGCGTGCTCGCGGATGCCGTGCTCGCGGAGTCCCTGGCAGAGCGAGCCCTGCTGCGCTCCGGACGCGGTTCCGGCGGTGAGCCATTTGATCGCCTGGTGGCGTCCGTGTATGGACGAGTGTGCGGCGGCGTGCCGCCCGTTGCTCGATCCATGGCCGGATGACCGTTCGTCATCCGGCGCGTGCGCAGGCTGTGAATTCCATGGACACTGGCTTGAACGCCGGGCCCGCGGGCGGTGGCGACGTGATCGAGTGGCCGCTGGTCTCCGTAGTGATTCCCGCGCGCAACGAAGCGGGGCACATCGCGGAGGTTGTGACCGCCGTGCGGAGCCAGACGTCCGCTGCACGCGAGATCGAGGTCCTGGTGATGGACGACGGTTCGACGGACGCCACTGCCGAGCAGGCGCGTGCGGCCGGGGCGCGCGTGGTTTCGCTGCGGCCCCCGGGTGAACGCGGCAACGCGGCGTCCGCGCGCAACCGGGGCGCCGCCGAAAGCCGTGGCGATCCGATCATCTTCCTGGACGCGGATTGCGTGCCGGACGCAGGCTGGCTGCAGGCGATCCTGCGCATGCATGCCACTGGTGCCACCATCGTCGGCGGTTCGCTGGGCTTGCCCCGGGGCCTGCCGTACATGGCGCGCTGCGACTACTACTGCGGCTGGTACCTGATCCACCCGCGGGCGAAAGCCGGCTGGGTGCCGCATCATCCGCCGCCCAATCTCAGCGTGCGGCGTGAACCTTTTCTCTCGACGCCTGGGTACACCGCGGAGCCGCCCTTCGACTACACGAACGAGGAGCGGGCCTGGCAGGGACAGTTGGTGGCTGCCGGGCACCGCATCTACTTCGAGCCGCGCGCCAGCGCCTCCCATTACAACCGTCCCGGATTCCGCAACCTCATGCGGCGCAACTACCGCTGGGCGTACACGGCCGTCGAGGCGAAGTCCTCGAGCAAGGCGGCACGGCTGGCCTGGCTGTACCGCCATCCCTGGCTGCTGATCCTCGGCAGCCCGCTGCTGGCGATCGCGCACACGGCGTTCATCATCGGCTGCTGGGCGCGGGCGGGCGTGTGGGAACCGCTGCTGATGCTGCCGGCGGTGTTTCTGTCGCGCATCGCCTACGTCACGGGTCTCGCGGTCGGCGCTGTGCAATGGCTTCGGCTGCGCGGCCGACCGGCGAATGCGCCACGACCGCGGCCGCGCTGGGAATGAGCGTGCGCGCTGCTGGTAGCCCTGAGTCCTTGCAGGCATCGGCCGTGACGGTCGCCGTGTGCACGCATGACAGGCCAGACAAGCTCGAACGGCTGTTGCAGTCGCTCGCGCGGCAGACGCGTTCGCCGCGCGCCGTGCTCATCGTGGATAACGCACCTTCGAGCGATGCGACCGAGCAACTGGTGCGGCGGTCTCCCGGCGTGCGTTACGTGCGTGAAGCCGTCCCGGGGCTCGATTTCGCGCGCAACCGCGCGCTGCGGGAAAGCGATTCCGAGATCGTGGCTTACGTGGACGACGATGCCGTCGTCGCCGAGGACTGGGTCGAGTCCATCGCCGGCGTCTTCGACGAGAGCCCGGCGATCGGCGTGTGTACCGGCAAGGTGGACGCGTTGACGATGGCCACCGAGGGCGCGCGTCTGTTCGAGGCGAGCGGCGGATTCGGCCGCGGCGATCGGCGCCTGCACCTGCCGCCTGGAGCGGGCGCGAGGCCGCCCGGACTGCCCAAGCCGCTCGCCGCATGGGCGTTCAGCGTCGGCGCCGGTGTCAGCCTGGCCGTGCGACGCCGTTTCGCGCTGGACCTGGGCGGTTTCGACGAAGCGCTCGACATGGGTGCGGTACTGCCGGGAGGCGGCGACACCGACATGCTGTGGCGCATGCTCGAGGCGGGGCACCAGGTCGTATACGAACCGCGCGTTCGCGCCTGGCACGAACATCGTGCGGACGAGCGGGGCGCTGAGCAGCAGATCCTCGGTCACGGTCGTGCCACCGTTGCGACATTGACGAAGTTCGTCGCCGTGGCGCCCTGGCGTCGCAAGCTGCCCGCCGCGGCGTTCCTGGCCTGGCGACTGGCCAAGCCCGTAGTGCGACTCGTGCGGCGACTCTTCGGACGGGATCCGTTGCCAGCGAGCCTGCTGGCGCGCCTGGTCGTGGAGTGCTGGAGTGGGCTGTTCGCCTACCCGCAGGCGCTGCGGCTCGCGGCATCCCGTCGGCGGGAATTCGGTACGGTGGGTGTCGCATCGCAGCTGGGCTCGCTGTCGCCGGGAATACGGGAGGAAATTTGAAGTGATCAGGGACATGGCCCGCGGTTTCCTGCGCCGGCTGCCTGGGTCGTGGCGCAGGCGCATCGGCTGGCTGCGGAATGGGGCGCCCGCACCGGGCAACCTGGACCTCGGCGACCTGCGTCGCGTGACCCCGCTGAGCCGGGAGTTCGGCTACGACCGTGGCCGGCCCGTGGACCGGTATTACATCGAGACGTTCCTCGCGGCCAGTTCGGACCTCGTTCGCGGTCGCGTGCTCGAGATCGGCGATCGCGACTACACCGAGCGCTTCGGCGGCAACCGCGTGACCCGGTCCGACGTGCTCAACGTCAACCCCGGCAAGCCGGTCACGACCATCGTCGCGGACCTCGCCGATGGCCAGGGCATCCCGAGTGACGCCTTCGACTGCGTCATCCTCACGCAGACGCTGCAGCTGCTGTACGACCTGCGCCCGGCCATCGCCACGCTGCGTCGGATCCTGAAGCCGGGCGGCACGGTGCTGCTCACGGTGCCCGGCACGATCAGCCAGGTCGCGACGGACGAGTGGGGTGCCACCTGGTACTGGGGCTTTACGGCACTGTCGCTGCGTCGGCTGCTCGAGGAGGCGTTCCCGGCCGCTTGCATCGAACTCTCGCAGCACGGCAACGTGCTAGCAGGCATCGGTTTCCTGCAGGGAATGGCGGCCGAGGAGTTTTCGGCGGCCGAGCTCGAGCATCGCGACGAACTGTATCCGCTGGTGATCACGGCGAGGATAACGCGGCCGTCATGAACGTCGTGGGGCGACTGCGAACACTGGCCGGCAGGTTGGCGGGGCGCCGAGGGTCGCCCGGCATCGTGCTCATGTACCACCGGGTCGCGTCCGATCTCGTCGATCCGTGGCGCCTCTGCGTGTCGCCGGCAAACTTCGCGGCACAGCTCGAGGTGCTGGCGGACCGCTTTCGAGTGGTCACGCTGCGCGAGCTCGTCGCCACGCGTGGCAGCGACGGCGCGCGACCGAGCGTAGCCATCACGTTCGACGATGGCTACGCCGACAACCTGCACGCGGCGGCGCCGCTGCTGGTCCGCCTGGGACTGCCGGCCACTTTCTTCCTGACGAGCGGCACGCTGGGCTCGGATCGCGAGTTCTGGTGGGATGAGCTGGACCAGCTGCTGCTGCAGCCCGGAGAGTTGCCTTCGCACCTGGACGTGCCGCTCGGCGACGATCGTCGCACGATCGAGACCGGCCCCGCCGCGGCGCCGCTCGAGGATCCGCGGAGCGCGGCAGCGGCCTGCGTGCCCTGGGAGGCGGCCGCCGATACGCGTGTGGGTTTGTACTACTCGGTCTGGAAATCGTTGTGCGCACTCGACGACGTTGCACGACGCGCGGCGCTCGAAGAGCTTGCCCGACAAGTCGGTGTGACGGTGGCGCGACGCGATTCCCATCGCACGCTCAACCGTACCGAAGCCCGCGCGCTGGCGGCGTTACCGGGTGTGGAAATCGGCGCGCATTCGGTCACCCACGCGTCGCTGCCGGAATGCACGCCGGCGCAGCAACTGCAACAGATGCAGCAGTCGCGGCGCGACCTCGAGTCCATGATCGACCGGCCGGTGCCGGGGTTCGCCTACCCGTTCGGCGACATCTCGCGACGGACGTTGCGGCTCGCCGGATCGGCGGGGTTCGACTACGCGTGCACGACCGAGGCGGGCTGCGTGGATCGCGCAACGCGCCCGCACCGCATTCCGCGCATCGTCGCGGAGGACTGGCCGGTCGAGCGTTTTGCGCAGCGACTCGCCGAGGTCCTGCAGTGACGACGGCGCCGACGGTTTCGTGCATCGTCATCTTCCTGGACGAGGAACGCTTTCTCGCCGAGGCGATCGGCAGCGTGCTGGGGCAGGAACATGAGTCGTGGGAACTGCTGCTGGTCGACGACGGCTCGACGGACGGCAGCGCCGCGATCGCGCGCGCCTTCGTCCAGCGGCACCCCGACCGCATCCGGTACCTGCAGCACGCCGACGGCACGACGCTCGGCATGAGCGCGGCGCGGAATCTCGGCCTGGCCCATGCTCGCGGCCGCTACGTGGGGTTCCTCGATGCCGACGACGCCTGGCTTCCGGAGAAGCTGGCCGAACAGGTCGCCATCCTGGACGGCCGGCCGGACGTCGGCATGGTCTACGGCCGCACACTGCTCTGGCGCAGCTGGCAAGCGGGCCTTGCTGGCCGGTCGCTCGATCACTTCTGCGAACTCGGCGTGACGCCGGACACGGTCATCGAGCCGCCCCGGTTGCTCGTGCAGCTGATCGAGAACCGCTTCCAGACCCCGACGACCTGCAATGCGCTGATCCGCCGGTCGGTCATCGACGCCGTGGGCGGGTTCGAACCGGCGTTCCGCGGGATGTTCGAGGACCAGGTGTTCTTCATGAAGGTCTGCCTCGACCAGCCGGTGTATGTCGCCTCGCGCTGCTGGGCCAAGTACCGCCAGCGCGACGACAGCCACTCGGCGCATGCAGATGCGGCGGGGCAGGTCGCCGAGGCCCGTGCTCGCTTGCTGGCGTGGCTGGAGGCCTACCTCGAGTGGCGCGGCGTACGCGCGGCCCCGGTGTGGAAAGCAGTCAGGCGAGAGCAGTTCGCGCTGCGTTCGCCGCGGCTGTATCGACAGCTCGAGCAGCTGCGGCACGTGCGTCGCTCCGTGGTCCGGAGGCTGCGCGGATGACGGCCGCAACGCCGCTGGTGTCGGTGGTGATGCCGTTTCTCGACGGCATGCGTTTCCTGCCCGAGGCGATCGACAGCGTCGTGACGCAGGCCTATCCCGAGTGGGAACTGATGCTGGTCGACGACGGCTCGACCGATGGCAGCTCGGCCCTGGCCCGCGACTATGCGCGCGGCTGGCCGGGCCGCATCCGCTATCTCGAGCACGCGGGACACTCGAACCGCGGCAAGAGCACCTCGCGCAATCTCGGCATCGCGCAGGCACGCGGCGATTTGCTCGCGTTCCTCGACGCGGACGACGTCTTCCTGCCGGACAAGCTCACGCGGCAGGTCGGCCTGTTGAGCGCACAAGCGGACGCCGTGATGGTGTACGGCAACACGGAATACTGGGTCAGCTGGAATCCGGACCGACCCGTCCTGCAGCACGACCGGCTGGGGCGGCTCGGGGTGGCGACGGGTTGCGCCTACCCGCCGCCGCGATTGCTCGAAGCCTGGCTGCGCAAGCCCGGCATCGTGCCGTGCATCTGCTCGCTGCTCGCGCGGCGAGCCCCGGCGGTGGCCTGCGGCGCGTTCGACGAGTCCATCCAGGACATGTACGAGGACCAGGTGTTCCTCGCAAAAATGGTGCTGGCAGGACCGGTGTTCGTGGAAGAGGGCTGCGGCGAGCGGTATCGCCAGCACGCCGGCTCCACTTCCGCGCGAGCGATCGAGGGCCGGCGCTATCACCCGACCCGGCCCAACGAGTCGCGGCGGGCCTTCCTGCAGTGGCTGGCAGGCTACGTGGCACGAGACCCGGCCGGTGGCGACGAGAGGTTCGCCCGGGCGCTGCATGCGGCGCAGCGCCCCTACGGCGCCTGAGCCTCGAGCGGCGACCGGCACGTCGTCGGGTCAGGTCAGGCGGCGCGCCGTCGCTCCCAGGCCACGGCCGTGCGCACGATCTCCCGTAGATCGGTGAAGGCGGGCGTCCATCCCAGTGTCGCGCGGGCTCGCCCGGCCGCGGCGACCAGCACTGCGGGATCGCCGGGACGTCGCGCCGCTCGCTCGAGCGTCACGCGCTGGCCGGTCTCAGCCTCGACGGCGGCGACGACCTGCAGCACCGAGTGCCCCTGGCCGGTCCCCAGGTTGAGCGCGGTGCTCGGGCCACCCGCGAGCAGGTACTCCAGTGCCCGGACGTGTGCGTCTGCCAGGTCGCTCACGTGCACGTAGTCGCGGATCGCCGAGCCGTCCGGCGTCGGGTAGTCGGTGCCGAACACCTGGAAAGACGGGTGCCTCCCCAGGGCCGCCCGGATCGCCAGCGGAATGGCGTGCGTCTCGGGCTCGTGACATTCGCCGATCTCGCCGTCCGGGTCCGCGCCTGCGGCGTTGAAGTAGCGCAGGGCGACCGACTGCAACCCATGGGCCCGGTCGAAGTCGGCGAGGATGCGCTCGACCATCAGCTTGCTCGAGCCGTAGGGATTGATCGGCGACTGCGGATGGTCTTCGTCGATCGGCACCCGGTCCGGGATGCCGTAAGTGGCGCAGGTGCTCGAGAACACGAACCGGCCGATCGCTGCGTCGCGCAGCGCCTCGAGCAGCGTGAGCGTGCCGAGCACGTTGTTCTGGTAGTAGCGACCGGGCTCGGCCACCGATTCGCCGACGTAAGCGTAAGCGGCAAAGTGCATGACCGCCTCTGGCCGGTGCCGACGCAGGATGGCGTCGAGCGCATCCCGATCGCGCGTGTCGGCCACCTCGAGCGGGCCCCACGGCAGGTTGCGCAGGCCGGCACGTTCCAGGTTATCGAGGCCGACGGGTTGCAGGCCGCGGCGCGCGAGCGCCTTGCACGCATGGCTGCCGACGTACCCGGCCGCGCCGGTGACCAGCACCTTCACGACGTGACGGGCTCGTGCGCGCCGTTTGACAGCAACTCGTCGAAGTAGGCGATGGTGTGCCGCAGGCCTTCGTCCAGCTGCACCTTGGGTTCCCAGCCGAGCTTCGCGCGGGCGAGGCCGATGTCCGGCTGGCGTTGCGTGGGATCGTCCTGCGGCAGTGGCTCCCGGACGATCTGCGAACGCGACCCGGTCAGGTCGATGACCTTGCGTGCCAGTTCCTCGATCGTGAACTCCGTGGGATTGCCGACGTTGACCGGGCCGACGAAGTCATCCGGGCTCCTCATCAGCCGCACCAGGGCTTCGATCAGGTCGGTCACGTAGCAGAACGAGCGTGTCTGGCGGCCGTTGCCGTAGAGCGTGATCGGCTCGTTGCGCAGGGCCTGGCGGATGAAGTTCGACACCACGCGGCCGTCGTTGGGGTGCATGCGCGGACCGTACGTGTTGAAGATCCTCGCGACCTTGATCAGCAGCCGGTGCTGGCGGTGGTAGTCAAAGAACAGCGTCTCGGCGCAGCGCTTGCCCTCGTCATAGCAGGCGCGCGGCCCGATCGGGTTGACGCGCCCCCAATAGTCCTCGCGCTGCGGGTGCACTTCAGGGTCGCCATAGACCTCGCTGGTGGAGGCCTGCAGGATCCGCGCGCGCGTGCGCTTGGCGAGGCCGAGCATGTTGATCGCCCCGTGGACGCTCGACTTGGTCGTCTGCACGGGATCGAACTGGTAGTGGATCGGCGAGGCGGCGCAGGCGAGGTTGTAGATCTCGTCGACCTCGAGGTACACGGGGAACGTGACGTCGTGACGGATCAGTTCGAAGCGCGGGTGCGCAAGCAACTGCGCCACGTTGCGCCGGCTGCCGGTGAAGAAGTTGTCCAGGCACAGGACCGTCAGGCCATCGGCGATCAGGCGATCGCACAGGTGCGAGCCAAGAAAGCCGGCGCCGCCGGTGACGAGCACCTGGTTGAAATCCCGCAAACGAGGCATGCCGCTGGGCTCCTTGCTACTCCATCGAGGCGTCTTCGAGTGTACTAGCTGGCCGGTCCGGACACCGCAAAGTTCCGGTTCCAAACGGGAGGCTCGTCACAGCGTATCCTGTTCCTGTCGAGGCCTGCTGCGGCACGCGGACGTGACCTGTCGCACGGTCCGTGGCCGGTTGCAGCTGCCACACTTGCTACGCATACTCCCGCCGTCCTGACGAGAATGGAACGTGGCTGTCGCATCCGAACGGAATGATCCGCGGCGAGAACTGGTCATACGGCCAGGCCATCACGACAGCGAATACCTGCCCGACCTGTGGCGCTATCGGGAACTCTTCTATTTCCTGGCCTGGCGCGACATCCTGGTCCGCTACAAGCAGACCGTAATCGGTGCAGCCTGGGCGATCGTCAAGCCGCTGCTCACGATCGGCGTGCTCTCGTACATCTTCGGCAAGCTGGCCGGGATGCCCGCCGACGGCGTGCCTTATCCGATCCTGGTGGCCGCCGCGATGCTGCCGTGGCAGTTCTTCGCGAGCTCGGTCAGCGATAGCAGCAACAGCCTGCTCGCCGGGTCGGAACTGGTCGCCAAGGTGTACTTTCCGCGCCTGATCCTGCCTGGCAGTTCGATGGTCGTGAACCTCATCGACTTCGCGGTGTCCTGCGTGATCCTCGTCGGGCTCTTCGTGGTCTATCGCTTCGTACCCAGCCCGGCCATCGTCGCCGTGCCGCTGTTCCTGCTGCTGGCGGCGGTGACTGCCGCCGGACTGGGGTTGTGGTTCGCCGCGCTGATCGTGCGTTATCGCGACATTCGTCACCTGGTGCCGTTCCTGTTGCAGCTGGGCCTGTTCGCCTCGCCCGTGGGTTTCAGCAGCGACGTCGTGCCCGCGGACTGGCAGCTGCTTTACGCACTGAACCCGATGGTCGGCGTGATCGACGGTTTCCGCTGGTCGATCCTCGGCGGTGCGCACGAACTGCATGCGCCGGCCGTCGCGGTGTCCGTCGTCGTCGCGGTGGCGCTCCTGGTGAGCGGGCTTGCGTATTTCCGCCGCGTCGAGCGGACGTTCGCCGACGTGATCTGAAGGGCACGGCGGCTGTGGCACCTGCGATCCTCTCGGCCCGCGCTGTCGGCAAGCGCTACGTGCTCGAACACCGGGCGGCCGGCGGCGCGATGAATGCCCGCGAAACGCTGGCGAATGGGCTCGCGAACCTCGCCCGCCGGCTGCGACCGGGTGGAGTGGGAGTCAGGCGCGTGGAATCGGAGGAGTTCTGGGCGCTGCGCGACGTGTCGCTCGAGCTCGCGGAGGGTGACGTCGTCGGCATCCTGGGCCGCAACGGTGCCGGCAAGTCCACGCTGCTCAAGCTGATCAGCCGGATCATGGAGCCGACGACCGGTGAAATCCGGATCCGCGGCCGTGTCGGCAGCCTGCTCGAGGTGGGCACGGGCTTCCATCCGGACCTGACGGGCCGAGAGAACATATTCCTCAACGGTGCGATCCTCGGCATGTCGCGTGCCGAGATCCGTCGCAAGTTCGACCAGATCGTCGCGTTCTCGGAAATCGAGCGCTTCCTCGACACGCCGGTCAAGCGTTATTCGTCCGGCATGTACGTGCGGCTCGCGTTCTCGGTCGCCGCGCACCTCGAGCCCGAGATCCTGATCATCGACGAGGTGCTCGCCGTCGGCGACGCTGCGTTCCAGAAGAAGTCCCTCGACCGCATGAGCGAGGTGGCGGCCGAGGGCCGCACGGTGCTGTTCGTCAGCCACAACCTCGGGCTGATCCGGGCGCTGTGCAAGCGCGGCATCCTGCTCGAAGCCGGCACGGTCCGTTTCGACGGCACGGCCGAGGATGCCGTGCGCACGTACCTGGAAGGGCTGGAAGGCTCGGCCGCTGGCGAGCTGGCACCCAACGTCCAGCGCCATGGTCGCGGACTGGTCCAGCTGCGCCGGGTCGAAGCTGGCGCGCCAGTCGACAGCGGCGGCGGCCTGGAATCCGGGCGACCTGCGCGCTTCGTGTTTGAAACTTCGCCGGCGCTGCCCGGCCTGAGCTGCGTCTTCGACATCTTCGACTCGCTGGGACAGCACGTGACCTACTTCGACTCGGCCAACACGAGCCTGGACGACGGGGTGGACGACACGGGCGAGTCCCGGTTCGTGTGCGAGCTGGACGAACTGCTGCTGCTGCCCGGCCGCTACCGTGTCGACGTTGCGCTCAACTGCGACGGCGAATTGCAGGAACACGTCGAAGGAGCGGCCGTGATCGACGTCCACGATGGCACCTCGGGTCGGCGGCGCATCGTCGCGGCCCCCGGCTATGGCAGCGCATTCATGCATCACCGCTGGGTCTGTCCGCGCGGCGTTGGCCCGAACACGCCGAAACCGTAGATGACTGAGACCAGTGGTGAAAATCGGGTCGCGGACGCCGGACAGCAGGGCCTCGTGACCGTCGTCATCCCGTGCTACAACCAGGCCAGCTACCTGGGCGAGGCGATCGAGAGCGTGCGGGCGCAGACGTACAGTAGTTTCGAGATCGTCGTGGTCGATGACGGCTCGACCGACGCGACGGCGGCAGTGGCCGGCAGCCACCCGGAGGTGCGCTTGCTGCGGCAGCGCAACGCGGGCCTGTCCGCCGCGCGCAACGCAGGGCTCGGACTCGTCCGCGGCGAATACCTCGTCTTCCTGGATGCGGACGACAGGCTGTTGCCGGATGCGCTGCGGGACGGGATCGAGAGCCTTGAGCGCCATCCGGAGGCGGCGTTTACCTCCGGTCACTTCCGCTACATCCGCGCCGATGGTTCAACGCAACGGGAGTTCGCCCAGGAGCCGCTCGAGTGTCCGCCGTACGAGGGCATGCTGCGCGGCAATTACATCGGCATGCACTCTACCGTGATGTTCCGCCGGGCCATCTTCGACGAGGTGGGAACCTTCGACACGTCGCTGCGCTCCTGCGAAGACTACGACCTGTACATGCGCATCACACGTCGGTACGCGGTCGCGCGACACGATCGGCTCGTGGCCGAGTACCGTCGGCACGACGCCAGCATGAGCGTGCGTGCGGGACGGATGCTCGACACGGCGCTCGACGTGCTGGCGGCGCAGCGGCCGTTCATCCGCGGCAACGGCCGCTTGATCGGCGCCTGCCAGGCTGGCATCCGTGGAATGCGCCGCAATCTGATCCGTCCGCTGCTGTCCGGCATCCTGGGCGCGCTGAGAACGGCGAACTGGTCGCGGGCGGCGCAACTGTCGATGCAGCTGCCCACTTACGTGGCGCCGGTCCTGCGCGCGACGTGGCTGGACCTGCGGTTAACGATCGAGCGAATCTCGGCTGGCCAGGGGCGGGTGCAGGCATGAGCATGCCGAACACCGCCGCACCAAAGGTCTCGGTCGTCGTGATGACGTATAACCACCGTCGCTACATCGAGCAGGCGCTGGACAGCGTGCTGGCGCAGCGCACCGCCTTTCCCTGGGAACTGCTGATCTCGGAGGACTGCTCGACCGATGGCACGCGCGAAGTCGTGATCGACTACCAGCGGCGGCATCCGGAGCGGATCCGCCTGCTGCTGTCCGAGCACAACCTGCGCAGCAACGCCGTCGTGGCTCGTGGCATCAACGCTGCGCGCGGCCGTTACATCGCCATGCTCGACGGCGACGACTACTGGACACGCGACGACAAGCTGCAACGGCAGACGGATTTCCTCGACGCGCATCCCGAATGCACGATGTGTTTCCACAACGCGCGGGTGGTCTACGAAGACGACAGTCGACCGCCTTGGAACTGGGTGCCGGCTGATCAGAACCCGTTTGCGACTCTGGAAGACATGTGGATGGGTAATTTCATACCCATGTGTTCGGCCATGTACCGCAACGGTGTGATCGGCCGTGTGCCGGACTGGTATGCGGAGTTCGACATGAGCCCGACGCTGATCACCGATTGGCAACTGCACCTGCTGCACGCCGAGCGCGGGCTGATCGGCTTTCTGGACGACGTCATGGGCGTTTATCGCCAGCATGGGGGCGGGCTGTATTCGCGCTTCAGCGAGCAGGAAAAGCAGGCGATGACGCTGCGCTTCTACCGCAAGATGAACGACGCGATGGCAGGCCGGCATCGGTCGCTCGCGGACGTGGCGATTTCGCGGTACTTCCTCGAGTGGGCCGAGGAGTACGTGGCGCGCGGCGAGAGGGAACGCGGCCGCGAATGTTTCCGGACCTGCCTGCAGGGCAAGCCCATCAACAAGTACGTCTCTACACGTCGCCTGCTGGCGACCTGGGCGCGGCTCTGGCTGCCGTCGGCGCTCGTGGGTGGCCGTCGTGGTCAAGCGGCCGCGCCATGAACTTGCACTGCGCCAAAATCGCACCCGTGGATTCGACGCTCGCACGACCGGCGTGGTCGGTCATGATCCCGACGTACCACTGCGCCCGGTACCTCGGCGAGACGCTGCGCAGCGTTCTCGCGCAGGATCCTGGCCCCGACGCGATGCAGATCGAGGTGATCGACGACCACTCCACGCAAGACGACCCGGAGAGCGTGGTTCGCGAGGTGGGCCGCGGACGGGTCGCGTTCTTCCGCCAGCCTGCCAACGTCGGCATCACGCGCAATTTTGCAACCTGCATTGCGCGTTCGCGCGGTCAGTTGGTGCACCTGCTGCACGGCGACGACATGGTCCGCGATGGCTTCTACGCCAGCCTGCAGAGTGCATTCGACGTGGACCGCTCGATCGGCGCAGCCTTCTGTCGCCAGATTTTCGTCGACGGCAATGGCGACTGGATCGGCCTGTCGCCGCTGGAACAGCCTCGCAGCGGGCGCCTCGAGGGCGCGCTGGAATGGCTGGCGACCGAGCAGAGAATCATGACGCCGAGCATTGTCGTCCGTCGCAACGTCTACGAGGCGCTCGGCAGCTTCGACGACCGCCTGCGCTGCAGCGAGGACTGGGAAATGTGGGTCCGTATCGCCTCCCGCTATCCGGTGTGGTACGAGAAGGAGCCGCTCGCCCTCTATCGGATGCATGCGAACTCGAACACCGGTCGTCATGTTCGGACAGCCGAAGACATTCGCTACACGCGCGAAGCCATCGACCTGTTCCAGGCGCACCTGCCGCCGGCGCGTGCCGCGGATATCGTCCGCACGGCAAAGCAGCGATACGCCCTTGCTGCGATCCGCACCGCACGCCCGCTGCTCGCGACTCGTGACCTTGACGCAGCCCGCGCCCAGTTGGCGGAAGCCCTGCGATTGAGCCGGTCACCGCGGGTCCTGGCATCGCTGCTTGCGGCGGTGTTCAGTGGCTTGGCTGCGTCGACGAGGGGGGCGCGGAAACAATGACCGATGCAACGGGTCCGGTCAGGATCGCGCTCGTCGGCTGTGGCGCCGTATCGACGCATTATTACGCGCCTGCGCTGCAGGAACTGCAGCGCGCGGGCGAGGTCGTGCTGGCAGCAGTATTCGATCCAGACATGGATTCAGCCGAGCGGCTCGCGGCGCAGTTTCCGGCAGTCGTCGTCGCCGACTCGTTCGGCGCACTGCAGGCTGCCGCATTCGAACTCGCGGTGGTGGCGTCGCCGCCGACGCTGCATGCATCCCAGTCGATCCAGTTGCTGCGGGCAGGACGGGCCGTGCTTTGCGAAAAGCCCATGGCGACGACGCTCGTGGACGCAAAGGCCATGGTGGAGGTTGCCGCCGCGTTGCGGATTCCGCTTGCCGTCGGGATGGTGCGAAGGTTCTTCCCGGCCGCCGAGTTCATTCGCGACGCGATCGCGCTAGGGGTCCTCGGCGAACTGAGTTCGTTCAACCTTGCCGAGGGCAGCGCCGACTTCGGCTGGCCGGTGACCTCGCCTGGCTACTTCCAGCGGCAGCAGGCAGGCGGGGGTGTGCTGATGGACATTGGCGTGCACGTCTTCGACCTGTTGACGTGGTGGTTAGGCGAACCGGCCGCGCTCGAGTACGCCGACGACGCGATGGGCGGCATCGAGGCCAATTGCCTGGTCTCCTGCACGTATGCGAGCGGCCTGCAAGGCAAGATCCGCCTGAGCCGGGATGCACCGCTGGCGAATCAGTTCACGCTACGGGGCAGCCGCGGATGGCTGCGCTGGTCGGCCAACGTGGCCGACGCCGTCGAGATCGGCCTGCAGGGATCACAGCACCTGCTCGAGGCGACGCTGCGACGCACGGGACCGGCCGGCATGTCGTTGCGGTTGGCAGCCCCGGCATACAACTTCGAACAGAGTTTCGTCAGCCAGCTCCGCAACGTCGCCCGGGCCGTGCGAGGCAGGGAGACGTTGCGGGTGCCGGCCAGCGACGCCCTCGCGGCCATCCGCCAGCTCGAGCATTGTTACGATCACCGGTCACTGCTGGCCCTGGACTGGTTGGGCGACGCGGAGATCGTGCATGCCAGGCAACTGCAGCAGGCCATGAAGTGAGCGAGACGGTCGCGATCCTCGGCGCGAACGGCTTCATCGGTCGGCGACTCGTCGAGTACCTGCACTTGAGCGACCTGGCGCAGGTGCGCCCGGTCGTGCGGCGACCGAACGCGCTTGCGGGTCTCGCAGTGTTCGATCTGGACTGTCGCATTGCCGACGCCCTGGATACCGGGGCGTTGGAGCTAGCGCTCGCGGGATGCGACGTCCTCGTGCACTGCGTGGCGGGGGATGCGAAGACGATCGTCGGCGCGATCGGTCCGGCCTATGCGGCTGCGCAGAGGGCAGGGGTGCGACGGCTGGTCTATCTCAGCAGTGGTTCAGTGCATGGTCAGGCCCCGACTCTGGGGACGGACGAAGCGACCCCGCTCCGGGACGACCAGCCGATCGCCTACAACAACGCCAAGGTTCGCGCCGAGCGGCAACTTCGGAAGCTGCGTGAGACTGGTGACGTCGAACTCGTGATCCTGCGCCCCGGCATCGTCACGGGTCCGCGCTCGTACTGGGTCGAGAGTTTCGTGTCGGCGCTGGTCGCAGGCACTGCGGCCCTCGTGGATGGCGGCCAAGGCATCTGCAACAGTCTCTATGTCGACAACCTGGCGCATGGCGTGCACCTCGCCATGCACGTTCGGGAGGCGGATGGCCACGCGTTCCTGCTCGGCGACACCGAGACCGTCCGCTGGGCGGATTTCTATCGACCCATTGCCGATGCGCTTGGATTCGATCTGGCCGGACTCCCGACTGCAGTCTTCCGGCCCCAACGGACTCGCATGCTCGATCGGATCGAGCTGCTGCAGCAGCACAAGGTCCTCGGGCCGGCGCTCGCGAGGATTCCTAAGCGCGTCCGCCGGATCGCATACGCGGCACTGGTTTCTTCCGCGCAGGATTCGCAGCAGGGTTCGCCCTGGACGCATCCCGACTGGTCGGCCGGCGAGCCTTCGGTACCGGAGGTGACCCTGGAGATGGAGCTGCTCGGCCGGTGTGGCTACAAGTTGCCCCATGCCAAGGCGCAGACGCTGCTTGGTTACGAACCGATCGTCGGGTTCGAAGAGGGGATGCGGCGGACCCTGGGCTGGTTGCGGTTCGCCGGATTCCCGGTCATCACGTTGCCAACGACCTGACTGGCCACGGCGTGCGGTCATGATGTATCCTCCGCGGCTCGTTTGAGGGCGCATAGCTCAGCGGTAGAGCACTACCTTGACATGGTAGGGGTCCGTGGTTCGATCCCACGTGCGCCCACCACGATCCCGGCACCTGGGTCATCGTGAATCTTGACGGGACCAAAGACGATGCCGGTCATCACACTGCCTGACGGCAGCCAACGCAGTTTCGAACAACCCGTGACCGTGGCAGGCCTGGCTGCGAGCATCGGTGCGGGACTCGCCAAGGCTGCGCTCGCCGGCAGTGTCGACGGCAAGCTCGTGGACACCTCGCACGTCCTCGACCGTGATGCGCAGGTTTCAATCGTCACCGGCAGGGACGCGGACGGGCTCGAAATCATCCGCCACTCCACGGCGCACCTGCTTGCGCAGGCCGTGCAGGCCGTCTACCCCGAAGCGCAGGTCACTATCGGCCCCGTCATCGAGGACGGCTTCTATTATGACTTCGCGTTCAGCCGGCCCTTCACGCCGGAAGACCTCGCGAAGTTCGAAGCGAAGATGCACGAGCTCGCCAAGGCCGACCTGAAGGTCGAGCGCAGGCTCATGCCGCGCGATGAGGCGGTCGAGACGTTCAAGCAGCTCGGCGAGCACTACAAGGCCGAGATCATCGCAGCCATCCCCGCGAACGAAGACATCAGCCTGTACGGGCAGGGCGACTGGTTCGACCTGTGCCGCGGTCCACACGTGCCCAGCACCGGCAAGCTTGGCGCGTTCAAGCTCATGAAGGTCGCGGGCGCCTACTGGCGCGGCGACTCGAAGAACGCAATGCTCCAGCGCATCTACGGCACCGCGTGGGCGGACGAGAAGGCGCTGAAGGCGTACCTTACCCGCCTCGAGGAAGCCGAGAAGCGCGACCATCGCCGCGTCGGCCGCGACCTCGGCCTGTTCCACACGCAGGAAGAGGCGGTGGGCAGCGTGTTCTGGCACCCGAAGGGCCACACCCTCTGGCGCA
>Ga0315287_10002124_pt1 | contig 18621 bp, 15 predicted proteins | sample YL17G11_0_MG_FD_205037 | JGI IMG/M metagenome (GOLD analysis project Ga0315287, IMG submission 205037) | Sediment microbial communities from Yellowstone Lake, YNP, Wyoming, USA - YL17G11_0 | ecosystem: Environmental > Aquatic > Freshwater > Lake > Sediment | place: USA: Wyoming | collected...
CGGAGGAACGGGTTGGTGAAGGTCGCGTAGGGGTCCGCACCGCCGAGGAATATCCGCCGCTGGAGCGGCACCGCGGTGCCGCCGAGGGTGCCGGCGGCCACGCCGCGCAGCCGCACGTCGAACTCCCGGACCCGCAGCGCGTACCGCGAGGAGATCAGGCCGCGGGCGTAGGTGGCGCCGCTGAGGCGGCGGCCCGTCGGCCACTGCGTTTCCGGGAAGTTGATCCACCCCCGCGAGGGCAGGGCCTCCGGCCAGAACGACTGCCCCGCCGTCACCTCGACCCGCGCCGTCGAGGCCCCCGCCTCACGCTCCCGCGAGCGCGCCGCCCACGCCGTCAGCTCGGCGGTGTTCACATCGTTCCAGCGCCGGCGGTCCAGGTACCGCGCGTCGGTCACCGCCATCACGGTGAGCGCCGAACCAATGCTCATCCGCACCGGGCCCCCGAAGCGCGGGCTCCGGTCCGCGCTCACGCCGATGCGGCCACCGGCCCGGCCCTCCAGGGACCAGGCCGCCAACTCGATCTCCCGCCGCTCGGCACGCAGGCGCACCGGATTCCGGATCGAGAGGAAGACGTCCGGCCGCCCGCGACCGCCCCGTCCGAAGACCGCGTCGTCCGCGAGTCCCGTCGGCCAGCTGAACTGGACGGTTTTGCCATCGAAGCGGCCCAGGTAGTTGCTGCGCGACTGGAAGCCGAGGGTCACCCCGCCCGCGCCGTTGGACCACGCGAGGGGGAGCCAGTTCGCCACGCGCCGGTCGCGCCGCGCCGGCGTCGTCTCCGACCAGCCGAGGCGATGCTCGACGCGCCCCAAGGACACCATGCCCACGAACGGGAACCGCACGCCCTCTGCGTTGTTCAGGTAGTTCCAGTCCATCGTCTGCCGCGCGGGGTCCAGCTCGATGCGGCCCGGCCGCGCCGCCGTCGCCACCTCCACCACCTCGCGCCGGGCGATGCCCGCCGCGCGCACCACAAGCGTGGTGTCCGGCAGGGGAACGGCGATGTCCACCGGCATCCGGCCGTCGCCGAGTCGCTCCACCGTGATCAGCGTCCGCCACCCCTCGCTCGTGCGCTCCCGCCGCACGTCACGGAGCCGGTAGTCCACCAGCGGCGTCCCGTGCAGCCACTGGGCGAAGAACCATGAGAGATTCTGACCCGAGGCAGACTCCATCGCCCCACGCAGCGCGTGCTCGTCCACGTGCCGCAGCTTCCAGCGCGCGTAGTACTCGCGCAGGCCGCGGCGGAAGGCGTCCTCGCCGACGACGTACCGCAGCATCTCGAAGAACAGCGCGCCCTTCGAGTAGACCATCTGGTTGTAGACCGAGAAGTCGGAGTACTGCTCCGCCGGCATCGAGAGCGGCTGGCTCCACCCGTCGAGATCCATCCCGAGGATCGCCTGCTGCGCGTTGCGTCCGGGGGCCGCCGGCCGCCCCACCTGGTTGTGCCATCCGCTCTGGAACGACGTGAACCCCTCGTCCAGCCAGCCGTCCTTCCACTCGTTGTTGCCGAGGATGCCGTAGAGGTACTCGTGTCCGCCTTCGTGGAAAATCAGGCCCTCACCGGGACCGCCGTTCATCACCATCATCGGGAACTCGGTGCCGCCGCCTTCGATGCGGTGCACCGCCGTGAACTGCGGCCACGGGTAGGCGCCGAAGATCGTGTCCATCCACGCCAGGAGGCGTCCCATCCGGCCGATCACCAGCCCGTCCCCCCAGGAAGCGCGGTCCTGCGGCAGGTACAGCGTCCGGAGCACGGTGGGGCCGAAGCGGCCTTCCTCGTAGACGTAGTCCGGATTGAGCGAGAGCGCGAAGTCGTGCACCTGCTCCGCGTAGAAGCGGACGCGCTTCCGCCCCGCCTGCGCCGGGCCCCACGCCGCGAGCGCGCCCGCAGCCGGCCGGGAGCCGTACCAGTCGGATTGCGGCGTGACGGGAGTGGAGGACGTCGCGCGCGCCCCGCTCCAGCCGGGATCGCCCTCGACCGGCACGCCGGTGGCACCGACGATCTGGTCGGCCGCGAGATCGAGCGACACGTCGTAGGTCGCGAACTCGCCGTAGAACTCGCCCGCCATGTAGAGCGGTCGCGTCTGCCAGCCGAGGCGGTCGTACACCACGACCTTCGGGTACCACTGCGCGAAGTCGAAGCGCCGTCCCGCGCGAGCCTGCCGCCGGGGGATCACGCTGGGGCGCGACTGCCACTCCAGCTCCACCACGAGCGAGTCGCCCGGCGCGAGCGGCCGGGGCAGGTCGAAGCCGGCGACCGTCGAGTCCGGCGCGAACGGGTACCGCGGCGCGGCGCTCGCCCCGTCGACGCTCACGCGGCCGAGTCGCTCGAAGGCGTGGTAGGGATCGGGCAGCTCGCCGAACCGGCGGACGCCCTCGCGGCGCTCGCTCTCCGCCCAGCGCGAGCCGGGTCGGAACGCGTTCAGGTACAGATGGACGTAGAACGCGCGCAGCGTGTCGGGGCTGTTGTTCCGATAGACGATGCGGCCCGCGGCGGCGAGCACGCCCGACGGCTCGTCGAGCGCGGCGCGGATGGTGTAGCGGACGTCCTGCTGCCAGTAGCCGGCGGTGTCGCCGGGTACGGCCCGGGGGGCGGACTGGGCCTGAGCCAGGAGGAGTGCGGTGAGCGCGGCGGCGAGCACGGGGGAACCCCCTAGGCGCCGCCGCCGGCCCGCGTGTGGAGCATCGAGTAGCGGAGCTGGGACAGGCGGCGGCGCACCGAGCAGTCCAGCACGCGGTCACCGATGCGGACGACGAGCCCGCCCAGCAACCTGGGGTCGGTACGGAAGTGCGGGAGCACCTCCTTGCCGACCAGCTTCGCCAGCGACGCGGCGATCTCCCTCGCCAGGTCCGGATCCACGGTGTGCGCCGTCAAGACAGCGGCGTGCACCCGGCCCAGGTGCGCGTCCAACAACGCCTCGTACGCCTTCGCCATCTCGTGGAAGAGGCCCTGGCGTCCGCGCTGCACGATGGACTCCAGGTACCGCACGAACGGCGCGGGCGCGCGGCCCGCCAGCGCGTCCCGCAGGAGCTTCTTCTTGCGCTCCTTCGGCACGCGCGGCGACGCGAGGATCGCCTCGAGCCGCGGCTCCGTCGTCACCGCGCCGGCGACGGCCTCGAGAAGGGCGCCGTACTCGACGACCGCCTCGTGGCGCTGCCCGAGCATCAGCAACGCCTCCGCGTAGTTCCGGGCGACGGTGCCGGCCCTCACGAGCTGGTCGCGTCCAGGCTCTGGAGATAGTCCCGGACCAGCTGGCGATCGGTCTCGTTGTCGAGGTTCCGCTCGATGACCTTGCTGGCCGCCGCGATCGACAGCTCCACCGCCTCACGGCGCAGTTCGACCACGGCCTGGTCCCGCTCGAGGCCGATCTCGCGCCGGGCGCGCACGAGGAGTTCCTCCTGCTCCGCCCGGCCCTTGGCTACCAGCTCCTGGCGGAGCTTCTCGCCCGCGTGACGGGCCGCGGCGACCATCTCCTGGGCCTCCCCGCGCGCGGCGGCGACCTGCTGCTGGTACACCGCCAAAACCCGCTGCGCCTCGGCGTTCGCCTGCTCCGCCGCGTCGAGCTGCGCCTGGATCCTCTGCTCCCGGTCCTCGACCGCCTTCAGGATCGCCGGCCACGCCGTCTTGGCGAGGACGAACAGCAGGATCCCGAAGACCACCAGCGTCCAGATCGCGACGCCGGGGTTGATGTCGAACGGGGTGCCTCCCCCCTCGGCTGTGGTCGCCGCGAGGAAGAAGCTCGCGGGCGACATCAGAGGATCTTGAACAGCAGCGCGAAGACGAGCGCCGCGAGCGTCGCGCCTTCGATCAGCGCGGCCGTCAGGATCATCGCGCCACGGATGTCCGCCGACGCCTCCGGCTGCCGCGCGATCGCCTCGACCGCCTGGCTGCCGATGCGCCCGATGCCGAGCCCCGCCCCGATGATCGTGAGCCCGATCCCGAGACCGGCGCCCAGCAGCGCGTTGGTGTTCTTGGCCACTTCCGCGGCGTTGTCGGCGACTACCTGAAGCATGAACATCTCTCCTCCGAACCGGTGAGAAGTGCGACCCGCTAGTGCTCGTGCTGCATCAGGCCGATGAACACGCTCGTCAGGAGCGCGAAGATGTACGCCTGGAGGAAAGCCACCAGCAGTTCCAGCGCGTACATGAACAGCATGAACGCCACCGAACCCCCGGCGATCACCCACCGGAAGACCGCGAGGTGGCCGAAGATGAAGATGATCCCCATCAGCGAGAGGATCACGAAGTGCCCCGCGGTCATGTTCGCGAACAAACGGAGCATCAGCGCGAACGGCTTCACGATCTTCCCGATCAGCTCGACGGGGATCATGATGAGCGTGAGCAGTACCGCGGTGACCCCCGTCGTGCCCGGTGGCACGAAGGCGATCGTCCTGAGGTACCCCTTCGGCCCCAGCGCCACCATCCCCGAGATCTCGATCGTCGCGAGCGCGGTGAGCGCCAGCGCACCGGTGACGGCCAGGTTCCCCGTCGGCGTCGCCCCGAAGGGCACCAGGCCGAGCAGGTTGCAGTACAGGATGAGCCAGAACAGGGTCAGGATGTACGGGGCGAACGCCGCTCCGCGACGCCGGCCGATGTTCGCGATGGCCACGTCGTTCCGCACGAAGAGGATCACCGCCTCCATCATGTTGGCGAGCCCCTTCGGCGCGCCGCCCCCCTGAGCGCGCTGCCGCTGGAGCGCGCGACCGGTGAGCCACATCGTGAGCCACACGAGGAACGCGGCCACCAGCAGGAAGACGACGTGCTTGGTGGGCGAGAGATCGATCGTCATCCCCCCGACGTGCACCGGCGCCCATTGCGGCAACGCCACGTGCCCCACGAACGGCAGCTCCAGGCCGCGCGCGTCCGCGGTGTGCGCGAAGATCATCCCGCCGATATCGGGCGTCTGCATCATTTCAGGAACCGCGTCTCCACGAAGAGCAACGGCATCAGCACCACCAGGTACCCCGCCGCGATCCAGAACACCGGTAGCCGGTCCTTCAGCACGATCAGGAGGAGGGCCACCACCAGGAAGCTCGCCCCCCGCACCGCCATCCCCAGGGCCCACCGGCTCACGAACTCGGGTGTCCTGTCCCCCATCACCGGTCGGAGCAGCGCCACCGCTCCCGCCTGGGCCGCCAGCGCGACCGCGGCCCCCAGGAGCCCCGCCAGCGCGGCCTCAGGGCCGCGCCAGAGCGCACCCGGCACCACGACCGCCGCCGCGAGAGCCGCGCCCATCAGGCCGACCCGCGCCAGCCACTTCACCGCCGCGGCCCCGCCCGATCCGAGCCTCGGCGCGACTCCGCCATCACCCGAAGGATGAAGGCGTAGAAGCCAGCCGCCAGGCCGACCGCCACGCCGAGCAGGGTGAAGACCGGCCGCGTGCCGAGCCATCGGTCGACCAGGAATCCGCCGCCCAGGAACAGCAGGATCGCGAAGGCGAACTGGAACCCCGCCCCCACGATGGCGTAGCCGGCTCCGAACCCTCTGCCGACCGAGCTGTCCTCCGAGTCCAAGGCCACTTGGGCGGCAATATACCCCTCGGCCAGACACCCGGCAAAGCCGCCGCGATTGACCCGCGGAGCGTCTCGCGGGTAACCTTTCGCGGATGAGCGGTCCCTCCCCCGCGGCACCCGACCCCGACCTCGAACTCCTCGAACGGCTTGCGGACGCCCGGCGCCGCCTGCTGGATCAGGTCGCCCAGCGCATCGTCGGCCAGCACGAGGTGCTGGACGGCATCCTGACGGCCCTCCTCTCCGGCGGCCACGCCCTGCTGGTGGGGGTGCCCGGACTGGCCAAGACGCTGATGGTCTCCTCGGTGGCGGAGGCGCTGGCGCTGAAGTTCAGCCGCATCCAGTTCACCCCGGACCTGATGCCGAGCGACATCACCGGCACCGAGATCATCGAGGAGGACCCGGGGACCGGGCACCGCGGCTTCCGGTTCGTGCACGGGCCGATCTTCGCCAACATCGTGCTGGCCGACGAGGTGAACCGCACGCCGCCCAAGACGCAGGCGGCGCTGCTCCAGGCGATGCAGGAGCACGAGGTGACGGTGGCCGGGGTGACCTACCCGCTGGTCGAGCCGTTCTTCGTCCTGGCGACCCAGAACCCGATCGAGCAGGAGGGCACGTACCCGTTGCCGGAGGCCCAGCTCGACCGGTTCATGTTCGAGCTGCACGTGGAGTACCCGAGCCGTGCGGAGGAGGAGTCCATCGTGGAGCGGACGACGGGCGACCTCCTGCCCTCGCTCCAGCCGGTGCTGGCGGGCGAGGAGTTGATCCGCCTGCAGCGCCTGGTGCGGCGCATCCCGGCGCCGAAGGTCGTGGTGGAGCACGCGGTGCGGCTGGCGCGGATGACGCGTCCGGCGGACGAGTCGGCGCCCGCGGGGGTGAAGGAATACGTCTCCTGGGGTGCCGGGCCGCGGGCCTCGCAGTACATGGTGCTGGGGGCGAAGGCGCGGGCGGCGATGGACGGCCGGCCGATGGCCGACCTGGAGGACGTGGACGCCGTGGCGCTGGCGGTGCTGCGGCACCGGGTGGTGGTCAACTTCAACGCGGAGGCGGCGGGGAAGCGTGCGGAGGAGATCGCGGCCGACGTGATGGCCGAAGCGCGGCGGAGGCCCGGCCTCCGCTAGGAATGCCCGCGCTGCCCGCGCGGTTGTTGACGATCTGGTGACGCCAGGGCATTACATCTTCGCCACACCCCGTCAGCGAGTCACAGCGATGCCCGCACAGGCTGGAGATCCCGGCCACTCGTTCCGCCTCACCTGCCTCGGCCCGGTGGCCTTCGTTTCACCAACCGGGGCGAAGGTGGGCTTCCGCACTCGCAAGCAGGCCGCTCTGCTGCTCCTCCTGGCGCGCCGGCCCGGCGAACCGATCCTCAAGGACCAACTCCTCGACCTGCTCTGGTCCGAGGACGATGAAGCCAGCGCCCGCCACTCGCTCTCCCAGTCTGTTTCGCTGCTCAACAAGACTCTCGGCTGTGTGGCGGTGACCGCGCCCGGCAAGGACCAGCTGAGCCTCGAGAAGAACCAGGTCTGGCTCGACGTCACGGCCTTCGAGGCGCACGTCGCGGCGCAGCGCCGGGCGGAGGCCCGGGAGCTGTGGCGCGGCAATCTCTTCGACGGCTTCCGCATCCCGCGCGCGCCGAACTTCGAACACTGGGCCGAGCTCGAGCGCCAGCGGCTCGCGCGGCTGATGCGCGAGGTGCTCCACGATGCCGCGGACACCGAGCGGGCGGCCGGCAACTGGGCGGCGATGCGGCACACGGCGGAGGCGCTGCTCGTCCTCGACGGACTGGACGAGGGAGCGATGCTGGGCTACCTCGAGGCGCTGGTGCTCCTGGGCGACCGCACCCTCGCGCTGCGGCGGTTCCGCGAGTTCGAGGTGCTGCTCCGGAGCGAGTTCGACGCCGAGCCGGGTCACGCGCTGCGGGGCTGGGCGCAGCGACAGCGGCGCGGCGACGCGTACGCGGCCGCTTCGGCGGAGCGCGCGCTGGCCGCCCCGGCGCTGGTGCGCGAGGTGCCCGTGCTCCCGGCGGCGCAACCGGTCTTCGGGCGCCACGAGGAGTTCCAGACGCTCTGGCAGGCCTGGGAGACGGCGCGCACGGGCGACGGTTCCTTCGTGTTGCTCCGCGGCCCAGCCGGCATCGGCAAGTCCGCGCTGGCCGGCAAGCTGGCCAACCAGGTGCACGTCGCGGGCGGCCAGGTCGCCATCGTGCGGTGTTTCCGCAGCGAGAAGGCCGTGCCCTTCGCGCCGATCTCGGCGTTGGTGCGCCAGCTCGCGCGGCTGCCCGGGTTCGTGGCGCTGAACCCACTCTGGATCGGCGAGCTGAGCCGCCTCGTGCCCGAGTTGCGGGAGCGCTTCCCCGGCATCCCGCAGCCGATGGCGATCGACGACTCGGCCCGCTACCGGTTGTGCGATGCCGCGCTGCGGGCGGCCGAGTGCGTCGCGGACGAGCAGCCCCTGCTGTTCGTCGTCGACGATATCCAGGACGCCGACGAGGCGACGCTCGCGCTGCTGCACTACTTCGGGCGCCAGGTTTCGCGCCAGTCGACCCTCCTGCTCGGGATCGCGCGCTCGCCGGCCGGAGATCCCGATTTCGAGCGGGCGTTCGTCGACACGGCGCGTACCGCCGGCTTCGTGCATCTGCTGGCGCTCGGGTCGCTTCCCGACGAGGAAGTCCGCCGGATCGTGCTGCAGGTGCTCGCGCAGCGCAGCCTCCGCGCGCCGCTGCGCACGCTGGCGCTCGTGGCCGACGCCGCACGAGGGAATCCGCTCCACGCCATCGAGCTGGCGCTGGCGCTGCCCGGGGACGAGGAGCGGCCGGCCGAGGAGTGGCTCGCGGGACTCGAGGCCGGGACGGGTGGTGGCGTGGAGTCGTTCGAGCACACCGCGGCGGAGCGTCTCGCGCAGCTCCCGGCCCACGCGCACGCGGTCGCGGGAGCGCTCGCGCTCGCGGGGAGGCCGCTCTCCGACTACGACCTCGCTGCGGTGACGGCATTGCCGACCTCTTCGCTCGCGTCCGCGATCTTCGCGCTGGAAGCGGCCCAGTTCATCCGGCGCAGCGGCACCACTCTCGCATTCGCGCACGAGCGCTACCGGGAGAGCGCCGACGCGGCGGTGCCGGACGCCGAGCGGCGCGCGATCCATCGAGCGCTGGCGCAGTTCCTGGCCAAGTCCGCCGCCGGGAACCCCGCCGCCCGCTATGAGGTGGCGTTCCACTACGCGGAAGCCCGGCGCCCACGGGAGGCACGCAGCAACGCCCTCGCCGCGGCCCGCTACGCGGCGTCGATCGGCGCCGTGCGCGAACGCGCTGCCGGGCTCGAGCTGGCTCGCCGCGTCACCGTTGGCTACGATGGCCGGATCGCCGCCGACCTCGGCAAGTGCTTCCTCGACCTCAAGGAGTTCGAGCGGCTCGACGCACTCTGCTCGGAAGCGCGCGAAGAGGTGCGGCTCGCGCCCGGTCTCGCCGAGGAGTTCCGCTTTCTGGAGATCGCGGCGGACCAGCATTCCGGGCGTGCGCCCCTCCTGGGCGTGCAGGCGGCGCTGGAGGAGTTGCTCGCCTCGAGCGGGCCCGCGTTCGCGCGGCTCGCCGACGCACGCAACCTGCTGATGCGGACGGCCGACAAGACGGGTGACCACCGGGTGGTGAGACGGGTCGCAAGGGAGCTGCGGCACGGCGACAGCGGACCGGCCAAGACCCACCGGTCAGCGCACGCGCTGTTCGCGAGCGCCTACGTCTTGGCGAAGTACTACTGGCCCGAGCGGGCGTTGCCGCTGCTCGAGGAGGCGTCGACCCTGGCGCAGGCGGAGCAGGACTGGGAGTTGGAGCATCTGTGCCGCGATGGACTCGGTACCGTCCTGAAGCACCTTGGTCGTTACGACGGTTCCATCGGGGAGATCCACTTCAGCCTCGCGCTTGCCAGGAAGACGCTAAACCCACTGGCGGAGGCTGCAAGTCTCAACAACATAGCGAACGCCCAAATGGCGAAGGGCGAGTTCTTGGCAGCGGCTGCCATCATGAATGAGTCAGCGAAGATTGATGCGCACTTCCCGCGTTGGCCCCTTAGGCTGTTCCGATACTACAACCGGGGAATCCTAGCACTCCTAACCGACGATCTCGACTCGGCGCTCGCGGACTTCCGATTGTCGCTCGACGAAGCGCTCAACGTGAACCTATGGCCCATTGCGGTCTATGCTTGCGGGGCGATCGGCGTGTGTGCGGCAAGACGTCGCGACATGGGCGCCGTCCATGCGGCCGGCCTCCAGCTAGAGCGAATCGCGGCAGGACGAATCCGCGCGCTACCTGAGCGGTGGACGGCAGAGGCAACGATGACTTGGGACTCCGCCCTCAGCAGACATGCGTCGCCAACACTCGCTGGGCGAATTGAGCAGACGCTCCGAGAACTGCGGCGGCGGGACATTGACAGTTGGCTCAGGCTCAGGCTGGAGTGGATTGAACTGCAGGAGTACTTGGGCGGGTCGCGTCTCGAGCAGGAGAGAAGTCGCGTTGCCGTCGAAGGCAAGGAATACGGCGCTCAAGCGGTTCAAGAAGCGGCGATCCGCTAGCGCAATACTCCCCGCGAAGCGACGGCGCCCTCTGCACGTGTTGCTGCGCGACCCACGTTCGTGAGCACCTCAAGCCCTGGAAACGCGCGATCGGACTGGGGGAACGGTCGACTGGTCACGAGGGCCCGGATGCTCTTGCTCTTGACAACGACCTCCGCTACAGCCGGGTCAAACTGGCCCCCGGCACAACTCTGCAATTCGCTAATCACACGCTCGTAGCTCATCGCGGCCCTATATGGCCTGTTCGTCGTCATGGAATCTATCGTGTCGGCAACCATGATTATCCGTGCGCTGAGCGGAATCGACGTTCCTGACAGGCCGAGGGGATAGCCCGAGCCGTCGTATCTCTCGTGATGGTGGCGCACCGCGGCCTCGATGGGCCCGCGGTATGCCGAGATCGTATTCACCAGTTCGGCTGACCGGGACGGGTGCGTCCGCATCAAGGCTGTCTCGGTGGCGTCAAGTTTCGCGTTCTTCCGGAGCAACGGCGCGAAGTCGTCGTGGATCTTCCCAACATCGTGGAGGAGCGCCGCCGTCCGAATTTGCTCGACGGCCCGTCCTGCAACACCGCACTCATGCGCGATCCGCTCCGCGATCTGCGCGACTCGAAGGGAATGTCCCGACGTGTACGGATCCCGTGCCTCGATGGTTTTCGCCATCAACTCAAGCAAGTCACGGTTCACTTGCTCAAGCTGGAAGTTCACTTGGTAGATGTGCCGGACAAACCAGATTGGGGCGACCACCAGGAGCATTCCGCGCAGCTCCAACTTGACGTACAGAAAAGCGAGAAGAGCAGCCAGCGGAGACGACACGAAATCGTAGAACAACGAGGCCCCGCCGATCCGAGACCAAGCCTTCCGGAAAGCCACCTGGTCGCCGAGCGCCACGGCCACGCTGACCGCCGTGCTGTTGACTAGGAAGTACAAGAGAATGGCAGCCGAGATGGCAACTGGCTTGAACTCATAGCCCGACAGGCCAGCCTGCCCACCCAGGGCATGGAAGGCCCACGAAGCCAGAGCCACTGCGATGACCAGTTGGCTCACATTGAAGATGATCTTGATTGCGGGCTTCCTGCGAACCACGTACTCGACGGCCAGTTCGGCCAAGGCGGCAATCAGGATTGCCCACCCAGTGTCGAAGAGGAGTATCGATGCGATGAAAGGAATGAACGCTACCGAGGAGCTGGTCTCTCCCTGCCCCACGCGGAGCCGCAGATAGGACGCTTCGGAGAGAAAGCCCAGAACAACGAAGGCTGCCAAGGCATTCCAGTGCGCTGCCGCTCCTGCGACAGGCACACTCCACTCAGCCAGTGCCAAGCACGCAACAGCAATAGCGGAGACTACGGCGACGTAGAAACGGACGACGACCGTCATGTGGATTGAGAAGCGGCCCCCGGCGAAGCTCACCAGCTCGCGCTACCGCCTTGCATCACGGCGTTCACAACCGCCGCGATGATGGCAATGATCGCATCCATTCTGAGCGTCACCTCCTCTCGGGGGTATGTCACGCCTATCCGCTAGAGGCGTGCGACGCTCCGCTCCTAATGCTCCCGCTCGGGCCGCTTCGGCCGTCACCGGGGGTCCGTATCCTCTTGTCAGAGAGCCGTGAAACCTCGCTCGCCCCGGCGGCACGCCGCCGGGAGCCCATCACCCACCTATCGCTGCATCAAGTACCACCGATTCGTCGCGTCCAGCACCGCGAGCACCGCCGCCTGCTCGGCGCTCTCCCGAACCTCACAGGTGCCCACCAGCAACTGCGAACTCCGGCCGCCCACCCCGTGCACCGCCGCCAGCACGATCCGCCGATCGAATGCGTCCACCACCCGCACCCCCTCCAGCACCACCCCCGCATCCACCAGCTCCTGCTCCATCGCCTTGACGGTCGCCCGAGCGGCCAGCTGGACCCGGCTGCGCGCCTCGTCCACCCCCTCCTCCACCCCCTCGCACGCCGCGTCCCCGTGCCGCAGGATCACCCGCACCTTCACCCGCTTCGGCCGCGGCGACTCGATCACCAGCTGCGCGAACACCAGCGTCCGCCGGCTCGCCGCCTCGTGCACCGCCGCCTGCTCCAGCACCTCCATCGGCCGCACCTCGGCCGTCTGCGCCACACTGATCTTGCGGTGATCCACCTTCATGCCGAGCTGCGCCATCAGCGCGCTCTCCACGTTCCGGACGGCCTGCTTCGGCTGCAGCTCGCTCGTCACCAGGACGTGGATCTCCTCGATCTCGCCGGCGCGGTCCGCCACGATCCGCGTGGACAACACCCCGGTCAGCGAGGCGATCAACTGCTCCGCCCGCCTCAGCGACCACGACGCCGGAGACTCGCCCGGCGCCGGCAGACCAGGGTTCGCACTCATACCGTCTCCCTCCGCTCGGTCTTCGCTACTCCGTACCGACAGCCGGATGCTTCGGCCGCCGCCGGTACCGCTTCTTCTTGCGATGCGGCTGGGTCGGCGGCGCGTCCAGTCGCCCCTTCGGTGGCTTGGCCGGGTTCGGGACCCGGACCCTCTCGCTCCCGCCCACTTGGAACCCGCCGAGGAATTGGAGTGCTTCCAACCGGGGAAACGCCCCCCGGCCGGCGCCGTCAAGGCCAGAACTAATATGGCGGAAGCCCTGAATTGTCAAGCACTTTGGCCTACCGACCTCAAGTATAGCATCAAGGCTCGGGCTGGGGCTCCTCCACCTCAAGCTCGTACTCCTTCAGCTTCCGGTACAGCGTCCGCTCGCCGATGCCCAGCATCTCGGCCGCCTTGCGCCGGTTGCCGCGCGTGTCCCGCAGCGCGGCCTCGATGGCGGCCCGCTCCACCTCCTCCATCCGCATCCCCGTCCGGTAGAGCACCACGCTCTCGGGCTGCGCCCTGCCCCCGCGCGAGGGGGCCTCGCCGACCTCCACCGCCTCCACGTACTCGGCCATCGGCACCTCGGTCCGCGGCACCTCGATGACCTCCACCCGCTGCGGCCGGTCGTCGATGCGCCGCCGGAGGTCCTCCACTTGGAGCCGGAGGTCGATGAGCGTCTGCACGATGTACTGCAGCTCCCGTCCCGACACCTCGCGCCCTAACCCCGGCGCCCTCACCGGCAGCAGGCGGTCCCGCCCCAGCTCGCGGATGTCGGCCGGGATGTCGCTCGGGCGGATCTCGCTCGTCGGCGCCAGCACCACCATCGATTCCACGAGGTTGCGCAGCTGGCGCACGTTCCCCGGCCACGGCGCGTCCACAAGGATTTGCAGCGCCTCCGGCCCGATGCCGCGGAACGGCCGGTCGTGCTGGCGGCTGAACTCCTGGATGAACCGCCGCACGAGGATCGGGATGTCGCTGCGCCGCTCGCGCAGCGGCGGCAGGTAGATCGAAAGGACGTTCAGGCGGTAGAAGAGGTCCTGGCGGAACTCCCCCGCCTCCGTCAGCATCTTGAGGCTGCGATTGGTGGCCGTCACGACGCGCACGTCCACCCGGATCGGCGCGGCGCCGCCCACGCGGTAGAACTCCCGCTCCTCCAGCACCCGCAGCAGCTTGACCTGCGTGGAGGGCGGCATATCCCCGACCTCGTCGAGGAAGATGGTCCCGCGGTCCGCCAGCTCGAAGCGCCCGAGGCGGCGCTCGGCCGCGCCCGTGAAGGCGCCCTTCTCGTGCCCGAACAGCTCCGACTCGAGCAATGTCTCCGGTAGCGCCGCGCAGTTGACGGCGATGAACGGCTTGCCCCTCCGCGCGGAGAGATCGTGGATCGCCCGCGCGACCAGCTCCTTGCCCGTTCCCGACTCGCCTTCGACCAGCACGGTGCTCGACACGTGCGCCAGCTGCTCGATCTTGAGGAGCACCGCGTGGATCGAGGAGTGCTCGCCGATGATGCCGGTGCGCTCCTGGAGCCGCTTGCGCTCGACGAGGCGGCGGCCGAGCGCCACCACCTCCTTGGGGTCGCACGGCTTCACCAGCGCGAAGGAGATGCCCAGCCGGGCCGCGAGGGCCGCGGCATCGGCGTCGGTGGGTTCGAGCAGGCCGAGGGTGGCGATGCGGCCGTCCCGCACGGCGCCGATGAGGCGCTGGGTCGCGGGCTCGTGCAGGCCGCCGGAGAGCACGAGGAGGTCGGGGTCTTCGCGGCGAACGGCCGCGCGCGCGTCGTCCAGGGCCGAGACCATCACCGTCTCGAACCCCGCCGCCTCGAACGCCGCGTTCGCACGGACCGCGGCCTCGAGATCGTCCATCGTGATGAGGACCTTGTGCGCCATCAGCTGTGCCCGGTCCGGCCCTTGAGCAGCTCCACGGCGTGGTCCACCACCGGGGCCAGGGCCGCGAGGCCGTCGCTCACCCCGCTCGTGGACCCCGGGAGATTCACGATCAGCGTCGCGCCGCGCACCCCCGCCACCCCGCGCGAGAGCGCGGCCCGCGGGAACGTCGCCGCGGCGCTCGCCCTCAGGTGCTCGGCGATCCCGGGCGCCTCACGCTCCAGCACCGCCCGCGTGGCCTCGGGCGTCACATCGCGGGCCGCGAGGCCCGTGCCGCCCGTCGTGAGCACGAGGTCGGCCACGTCGCCGTCGGCCCAGGCAACGAGGCGGCGCGCGATTGCCGCCGTATCGTCCGGCACCAGGTCGCGCGCCGCCACCGCGTACCCGCGGCCCTCCGCCCACTCCGCGATCGCCGCGCCCGACAGGTCGCGTCGCTCGCCGGCGGCTCCCGCATCCGATACCGTCAGGATCGCGACCCGGATCAGCGCCGCGACCCCTTCGTCCAGAACGGCGTGTGCACCGCCTCGGCCGGGAGCCGCTTGCCGCGGATCTCGACCTCGAACTTCGTGCCCGCTTTCGCCACTCCCCGGGGCAGATACGCCGTGCCGATGGCGTCGCCCAGCGACGGACTCACGGTGCCGCTGCGCACCTCGCCGAACCGCTCGCCGTTCACGAACACCGGGTAGCCGTGCCGCGGGAACCCGCGCTCCAGCAGCTTGAACCCGACGAGCCTCCGCGTCAGCCCCTTCGCCATCTGCGTCTCGAGGGCCTGCTTCCCGACGAAGTCCCCCTTGGCCATCTTCACCGTCCAGCCCGTGCCGGCCTCGAACGGCGTCGTCTCGTCGTCGATGTCGTTGCCGAACAGAGGGTACGCCATTTCGAGCCGCAGGCTGTCGCGGGCGCCGAGCCCGACCGGCTTCACGATGCTCTCCGGGTTCACGAGCGCGCGCCAGAGCGGCACGGCATTCCGCGGGTCGTGGTACAACTCGAAGCCGTCTTCACCCGTGTAGCCGGTGCGGGCGATGAGGCAGTCCACCCCCGCGACCTTCCCCGTCGTGAAGTGGTAGAACCCGATCGCGTCGAGGTTCACGCCCGGCGCGAGCGGCTGCAGCACCTGCTGCGACATCGGTCCCTGCAACGCCAGCAGCGACGTGAGGTCGGACCTGTCGTGCAGCGTGACGTCGAACTCGCCCTTGTACTGGTTGATGTGCGCCCAGTCCTTCGCACAGTTGGACGCGTTCACCACGATCCACACCCGGTCCGCCATCCGGTGGACCAGGCAGTCGTCCACGATCCCGCCGGTCTCGTGCAAGAAGTTGGAGTACTGCACCTGCCCGACGGCGAGGGCGTTGGGGTCGTTGGACGTGACGTAGGAGGTGAAGGCCAGCGCGTCCCTGCCGCGAACCTCGAACTCGCCCATGTGGGTGACGTCGAACAGGCCGGCGCCCTTGCGCACCACGTGGTGTTCGGCTGTGATCCCTTCCGGGTACTGGACCGGCATCTCGAACCCGGCGAAGGGAACGACTTTGGCCCCGGCCGCGACGTGCAGGTCGAAGAAGGGGGTCCGCTTCAGTACCTCCGTCCAGGCCATTGTCTACCCTATCAAGGTGGCGATGAGCGCTTTCTGGACGTGGAGGCGGTTCTCCGCCTCGTCGAACACACGGGACTGCGGTCCTTCGATGACGGCGTCCGTGACCTCCTCCCCGCGGTGCGCGGGCAGGCAGTGCAGGAAGATTGCGGACGGGTTGGCCTGCTTCATCAGCGCTTCGTCCACCAGGTAACCGCGGAAGGCGGTCTTCCGCTCTTCGGCTTCCCCCTCCTGTCCCATGGAGGCCCAGACGTCCGTGGTGACCACGTCGGCCCCAGCTGCGGCTTCGTCGGGCTCCTCCGTGATGAGGGTCTTGGTGCGTTGGGCGGCGCGCTCGTATACCTGCCGGTCGGGCTCGTAGCCCTCCGGGCACGCCAGCCGGATCTCGAAGCCGAGGAGGGCCGCGGCGTCGAGCCAGGAGTTGGCCATGTTGTTGCCGTCGCCGATCCAGGCCACCCGCTTTCCTTCGAACCCGCCAAGGTGCTCCTGCATCGTGAAGATGTCGGCGAGGATCTGGCAGGGGTGGTGGCTATCGGTGAGGCCGTTGATGACCGGAACGGTGGCGAAGCGCGCCAGGTCCACGACCTCCTGGTGGTCGAAGGTCCGGATCATCAGGATGTCGAGGTATCGGGAGAGCACCCGCGCCGTGTCCTGGATCGGCTCGCCTCGGCCCAGTTGGATATCACGGGACGACAGGAAGAGGGCGTGCCCGCCGAGCTGGAAGGCGCCGACCTCGAAGGAGACACGGGTACGGGTGGAGGACTTGGCGAAAATCATCCCGAGGGTCTTGCCCGCCAGGGGCTTGTCGCCGTACGCCCCGCTCTTCATCCGGGCGGCAAGTTGGAACAGCGCTTGGACTTCGGCCTTGGAGAGATCGGGAAAGACGAGGTAGTCGCGCTTGGGCATCGGGGTTGCCATGGTGTCGGTCAAAATGACAGCGGCCGAGTCATTGTACTGCTGTTCTGGGGTCCGAGCAAGCACCGGGAGGGCGCTAGCGCGCCCCTCCGGGAGCGGGGCCGGGCGCCCGGGCCGTGCCCGGCTCCACGTCCCCCGCCTCCGCAGCAGCAGCCACCCGCATGCCGCCCCGCACTTCCTCGACGATGCGGTCGTAGTGCCACTGGAGTCCGCGCATCACCACCGACGTGGCGGCCAGCAGCATCGCCAGGAAGGCGAGCAGCATCGTGCCGAACCACAGCAGATTGGCGGGGTTCAGCGCCGCGAAGTTGGTGCCGATGAGCACCAAGGCCAGGATCATCAGCATCACCGAGTACCGCCGCATCCGCTCGCCTTCGACGGCGGGCGGGATCACGTGACGTTTCGCCAGGTGAAGCGCCATTCGTAGCCTCCTCGCTAAAGGATGTACCTCCGCAGGTCCTCGTCCTCGACGATCTTGTCGAGGCGGGCCTTCACCGACGCCGCGTCGAACACGATCTGCTTCTCGGCCACGTTCGGCAGGTCGAAGAGCGTGTCCTCGAGGAGCGTCGTGAGCACCGTGTGGAGCCGGCGCGCGCCGATGTTCTCGAGGCGCTCGTTGAGCACCGACGCGATCCGCGCGACCTCCCTGATCCCGTCCTCAGTGAACGTCAGCGTGGCGCCGTCGGCCGCGCACAGCGCCGCGTACTGCTTGGGGAGCGCGTTCTCCGGCTCCGTCATGATGCGGACGAGGTCCTCCTCCACGAGGCGCGTGAGTTCGACGCGGATCGGGAAGCGCCCCTGCAGCTCGGGGATGAGGTCGGAGGGCTTGGAGACGTGGAAGGCACCGGCCGCGATGAACAGGACGTGGTCCGTGCGCACCAGACCGTAGCGGGTCTGTACGGTCGAGCCCTCGACGATCGGGAGCAGGTCGCGCTGAACCCCCTCGCGGCTCACGTCCGGCCCCACCGTGCCCCGCTCGCCCGCGATCTTGTCGAGCTCGTCGATGAAGATGATGCCGTGATTCTCGACGCGGTCGAGCGCCTCGCTCACCACGTCGTCCTGATCCACGAGCTTGCGCAGCTCCTCGTCGATCAGGATGCGGCGGGCGTCGTGGACGTGCACCACGCGCCGCTTCTTGCGCTTCGGCAGGATCTCCTTCAGCCAGTCCATCAGGTTGATGTCGGGCCCCTGCGAACCCTCCGGCGACTGGAGCATGTCCATCGGGGGGAAGTTCTCCTGCGTGATCTCCACCTCGACGTCCCGCTCCTCGAGCTTCCCGTCGCGGAGCAGGGCGCGAAGCTTCTCGCGGGTGCGCTCCCGCCGCTCCTTGAGTGCCGGATCCTCGTCGCTCCGCTCGGTGACCTCGCCCCGCGAGGAAACCACGAACAACGACCTGCCGGCCGGATCCGGCGCAGGCGCGGGCGGCTGGGCAAGTGCGGGCGCCGCGACCGGCGGAAGGAGGAGGTCCAGAAGCCGTTCCTCCGCCCGCACCTCGGCCTGCGGGTAGACGTCGTCCTCGCGCTCGCCGCGGACCATGTTGATGGCGGCGTCCACCAGGTCGCGCACCATCGACTCGACGTCGCGGCCGACGTACCCGACCTCGGTGAACTTCGAGGCCTCCACCTTCACGAACGGCGCGCCGGCCAGGCGGGCCAGGCGGCGGGCGATCTCCGTCTTCCCGACGCCCGTGGGGCCGATCATGATGATGTTGTTGGGCAGGATCTCGTCGCGGATGTCGTCCGGCGCCTGGGAGCGGCGCCAGCGGTTGCGGATGGCGATCGCCACCGCCTTCTTCGCGGCCTCCTGCCCCACGATGTAGCGATTCAGCTCCGCGACGAT
>Ga0315287_10002125_pt1 | contig 18619 bp, 17 predicted proteins | sample YL17G11_0_MG_FD_205037 | JGI IMG/M metagenome (GOLD analysis project Ga0315287, IMG submission 205037) | Sediment microbial communities from Yellowstone Lake, YNP, Wyoming, USA - YL17G11_0 | ecosystem: Environmental > Aquatic > Freshwater > Lake > Sediment | place: USA: Wyoming | collected...
TATCCCGAACAGAAGAGAAGAGGCCAGGCAAAGAAGAAATGGAGCCTTGTGAGGTCGATATATGCCCTGATGGCCGGGTTCATTATCAGGAGGTTTGCGGTGCTCACACTTACACCCTTTGATGAGCCTGAATTAACCCGCTATCAATGATTTCAGTACGTTTTTTTTATACAATTTTTTCACGATTGTAGCTACAGGTACTTCCTGGACGTCTCCCTTATCTGCCCAGCCACCTAATAGAACGGGATGGATTCCTTTTTTATCCGGCCGGAAACTCTTGCAGATATTCCCGCTATTTTTGAGGTAAATTACCAGGCGTTTGCTCATTATGATGAAGCACGTCTCGTAGATGCCCTGCGGGATGCCAGAGTTTTCAATCCCGAACTTTCGCTTGTCGCTGTTCATGGTGACAGGATTATCGGGCATATCATGTTTCCTCCCATCACCATCGAATCCCCCCAGTCAATCACTCCTGCCATCGCACTTGCCCCGCTCGTGGTGCACCCGGATTACCAATGCCTTGGCGTTGGCGCCGCGCTCATTGAAGAGGGACTCAACGTATGCCGCACTCTTGGCCATCGTATTGTTATTGTCATCGGCCACCCGGGTTATTATCCCCGCTATGGTTTTCGCTCAGCACGGGCAAACGGCATTTTTGCGCCATTCGCTGTTGCCGACGATGTATTTATGGTACTTGCCCTTGACCCCAATGCACTGGATGGAATACAGGGTACGGTGAAGTACCCGGAAGCATTTGATACAATCGTAGGTAGTGGCACACGTAAAAGTAAAAAGGTAGATTCTCTATCCTGATCCATGCGTCTCGTCTACAATGATACGGGGCCCTCCCTTTTTTTAAAATGACCTGGAATTTACCCGGGAATGCCGAATTGACGACAGCATCGGATTTATGTATAGAGTACGTTATCCTCATGCGAAAATTCTGCTGGGAAATCTGGTACTTTTATTGGTGCTGGGAAAACCAAGGTTCTGGCATACTCACACGAGCATTATACCTTCGTCTGCCAACCTACTATGAGATATGGAGACCTGCAGATCCCCTTTACCAGAAGATCACCTGAAACGGCATATTCGCGCATTCATGAGCCATGCCGCTGTCCCGACGCTTGTTGAGGATGTGGTAATTGGAACGGTTACCATCCCGAAATATACCAATGAATTCTGGACCTCCCGGCAAAGGCAGGCATCTTCAATCCATGAAATATCCTATCGTGCATGCTTCAAACCACAACTTCCACGATTTTTCATTGATCTCCTGACCCGGAAAGGTGATGTTGTCTATGATCCGTTCAGTGGCCGTGGTACAACAGGTATCGAAGCCGGGCTTTCCGGGCGGGATGTAATCGCAAACGATATAAACCCCCTCTCCCGGATTATGACGGAACCCCGGTTCTCTCCTCCTGATATTGCTTCTGTTGAGGGTCGTCTTGCATCAGTTCCCCGTGGCAGTGAACGGGCAACAATCGATCTCTCCATGTTCTACCATCCCGATACCGAGAAAGAAATTGTAGCCCTGAGGCAGTATATCCTGGACCGGAAAGCGGATTGCAGGGACGATATGATTGACCGCTGGATTGCGATGGTGGCAACAAACCGCCTCACCGGCCACTCAAAGGGGTTTTTCTCAGTATATACGCTCCCCCCAAACCAGGCAGTATCACCGCTGAGCCAGAAACGGATCAACCAGAAACGCCGGCAGACTCCGGAGTTCCGGGATACACACCGGATCATACTCAACAAGACAAAGAGCCTGATACGTAACCTCACCTCCGCTGAAAAGATGAATCTTATTCATGCAGGAAAAAACGCCCGACTTCTCACGGATGATGCACGTTCAACCCCTGGAATTCCGGATACCAGCGTACAGCTGACCGTGACGTCACCCCCGTTTCTCGATATCGTCCAATACCGGGAGGATAACTGGCTCCGCTGCTGGTTTAACGGGCATAATGAGGAAGCGATTGGGAAGCAGATTACAATGGCCCGGACCCTGGAGGAATGGACACGTGTTATGGGTGCCGTATTCCACGAGCTCTACCGGATCACCCGGTATGGGGGGTATGTCGCGTTTGAAGTGGGAGAGGTAAGGAAACGGACGATCCGGTTAGAAGAACATGTCATCCCGCTGGGTATCACCGCAGGATTCACATGCGAAGGAGTGCTGATTAACCAGCAGACATTCACCAAAACCTCCAATATATGGGGCGTGAACAATATGGCATCCGGCACGAACACAAACCGGATTGTAATTTTCCATAAATCCTGAATGACGATGATGATCTTGGGGATATCAAACGTCAATTCTTTTCCCATCGGCCTCTCTTTAATAATTTCTATGTCTTTTTTACAGATTGTGACGTAAAAAGCACGCCTTAAGTATCCCGACATCCACATTGTATGCATGGTTACCCGTATCATGCGGTATGCGCAGATCGTGGATGTGCTCGGCAAATACGGCTTCAGCATCGGGCTTGAAAAATTATTTCCCGGGAGAGCCCGGTTCCGGCTCCCCACCAAGGGAAAGACTGCTGACGCATCCACAGTCTACGAACGTATACGGCTTGCCCTGGAAGAGCTTGGGCCGACATTTGTGAAGTTCGGGCAGATTATGAGCACGAGAACAGAACTGCTCCCTCCGGAAATGATCGATGAGCTTAAAAAACTGCAGGACCATGCAAAACCGCTCCCTTTTTCAGAAGTCCGTGCAGTTATAGAACAGAACTGCCCCAATATTGATGAGTGGTTTTGCGGGATTGATGAGACACCCGTTGCTTCTGCATCGATTGCCCAGGTGCATTCCGCAGTGCTTCAAGACGGGACCAGAGTCGCCCTGAAAGTACAGCGGCCGGGTATCGGTGAAATAATTGAGACCGATATTGGTATCCTGCAATCCATGGCAGAGCGGGTTGAAACGGTATTTCCCGAAACCCGTTTGTACAATCCGGTCGGGATGGTTGATGATTTTGCCCACCAGATCGTAAAAGAGCTTGATTTCACCCGGGATGCCCGCAATGCTGATCGAATGTCGCGGAACTTCCGTGGCGTTCCTGGTATCCGGTTCCCGAAGATCTACTGGGAATTCTCCTCCCCCCAAGTGATGGCCATGGACTTTATCGAAGGGGTACGGATCGATGATCCCGAAGCAATAGCCGCGATGGGACTCGATCCCCATGAAATCGGGGTCCGGGGGTTCCAGGCGTACCTCAAGATGATCTTTGAAGACGGGTTCTTCCACGGGGACCCTCACCCTGGCAACCTTCTTGTCACAAAAGAGGGAGATATCGTTTTTCTGGATTTCGGTATCGTTGGCATCCTGCGGCCGGAGAAACGGCAGAATTTCATCAACCTCCTCTTCGCTCTTGCGAATGATGATATCGAGCTGATGCTCAGGTCGCTCGAAGGATTCGGCATCGTTATTGCTGAAGATGACCGTGAAGCGTTGCGGGACGATCTTTACATCATGATGCACGATTTCGGTGGCGGAGACGAAGTCTCACAACTCAATTTCCGGCTTGTCGTGACCGAACTGACCGAAGCTATGCGACGCTATCGCCTAAAGGTCCCCATGAACCTTATGCTGCTGCTCAAGGTATTCATGATGGTACTTGATATCGGTGTCCGGCTTGACCCGCAATTCAACTTCGGCAAAGAGGTTACCCCCTATCTCACAAAACTTGCCGATACGGGCAACCTTTCTGCTGCATATGTCAAAAGGGCCTCCACATCTCTCCTTGAAGCAGCCGATGCCCTTTTTGATATGCCCCGTAATCTTAACCTGATGCTGCGGCGGCTCTCAACCGGAACTTTTAAACTGGAGATCGTGGATTCTGACCTCCAGAAACTTCAGATGGCGCTCGATAAAGCGAGTGACAAGCTCATGATTGGTCTTGTTGTTGCTTCACTGGTGATTGGGTCATCGCTTGTGCTTCTTGCATCCCCGTTTACCCTTCCAAAGGAGATCTCCTGGATCGCGATCCTCGGGTATACCGCTGCAGTGCTCTGCGGGTTCTACGCGATATACCATGTAATTTTCTTAAAGTTCCGTATGGAACGGTAACCAGCCGTATTTTTTTTGGACGTTTTTACTGGGTGGTATATGTCCTTATTATCTCCCAGGCTCTCACTTTTTTTTCAAGGTTGACTCGCGTGTTTGCCGTGCTTGTTGATGGCAGGATAACGGTGGGAACAGGTGTAGATATGGTAAGCTGGTGATAGTATCGGCCGGCAGCGCTTCCGTTGAGGACAACGAGACGAAGTGTAGGATGTGATAGGAGGAAACCGGCGAGATCATTGAAAACAGGTCCCCGGGTCCGAATATCCGCACTGCCGGTGCGGCAACAACCCGAGAGAACGTCCCATAGTGCGATCCGGTGCTCTGCCAACCGGGAAGTCCGGATACTGTAGGGGAGTTTTCGGTCGATAGTATACAGGGCTTCCATAATATACCAGAAGTGGTTCTGCGGGTTCCCATAGTACTCTTTTTTCAGCAGGGATTGCCTGCTGGGAAAACTGCCAAGAATGATTACCTCGGAGAACTCATCATGAACCGGTGCAAAACCCTTTGCAGGGCAGGCAAAGTACATATCGGGGGAATCGTTCATATGCAGTGTATAAAAAACTGATTATTTACCGGGTTAAAAACCGGGATCAGCTCTTTTTAAAATAAAGGTTGCAGTGGCAATGCCCCTCGTGGGCAACTTCATCTTTATGGTATACACAGGGGCACTCGATGGCCAGGTCTTTCTCCTCATCCCCGCTCCGGAGACGGCAGGGGCAGTAAGGTCTTCCGAACTTTTTTTTGTTCCGCACAAGCCCCCGGATAACTGTTGAGAGCTGTTTTTCATCGGTATTGAGTGCCCAGCCCTGCTTGTTTGCGTAGCCTTTTGCCCATTTGAGCATTTCTTCTTCATCTGCATGTTCTTCTGTCATAATACCCGACCGCATCCGTATGATATACTCGTCACGATATGTTTCTTTATTAAAAGACGTTAGTCTTTGTGCTCGATACAGCGGACCATCGAATCAAAGATTTGCATACTTCCCCGGAATCCTCGAGTCTTCATCCCTCCCTTGTCACTGTTTTTTTACCGGCTTTGTGATCCGCTGCGCCACCTTGTTGTAGATTGCCATAACATCCCCCTTTTCGAACCGGTACACATCCTTGTCCAGCGACTCGCCGGTTTTTTTGTCCCAGAGACGCATGGAGTCCATACTGATCTCGTCGCCAAGATAGATCGTCTTGCCCTGCCTGCCAAACTCTATCTTGAAATCCACAAGCGTGATCCCCTGTGCAGCGAGCAATGCAGAAAGGAGCCGGTTCACTTCGAGCGCCACCCTTTTGATCTTTTTTAGTTCAGTGGATGTGACGAGTTTTAACGCAAGGATAATCTCATCATTGAGCATCGGATCGTGCCGTGCATCGTCCTTAAAATCGATCACGATCACGGGTGGGTCAAGCGGTGTCCCCTCCCTGAACGGATAATTTCTGACAATGGAGCCGGCAGCAATGTTCCGCACGATCACTTCAAGCGGGATCATTTCGAGTTTTCTTACAACCATATGGTGCGGATCAAGCATGGTGAAAAAATGGGTTTTTACCCCCTTCTGTTCGAGGTATTCAAAGAAAAATGCCGAAACCTCCGCATTGTAGTTACCCTTATTTTTTAGCACATCTTTTTTCCCGCCATCAAATGCGGTGATGTCGTCGCGGAACTCAACAATGAGTTTGCCTTTCGTATTGGTGGTGTATACCGATTTCGCTTTACCTTTAATGAGGAGATCCTTGCACTTCACGGTCCACTGCTCCTTTTCTTAACTGTTTGTGCGAGCCGGTTTATTAGGGGTTGCAAATCAGGGTGATACCAACCTCTCTTTACATACTGCGGGTAGATGCAGAGCCGCTCGCGGAGATGTGCGTTACCAACGATCTTTTTGAGTTCGTCAATCCCCGGCCAGGGGTGTTCCGGGTTAACATAATCGATGGTAAGGGGTGAAACACCCCCGAGATCGTCCACCCCGCAAGAGATGAGCATAGATGCATCGATGAGATTGGGCGGGATCTGGATGGCGATATCTTTCTGGAGAATGTCGCGTGCCATCCGGATGGTGGCACAGATCTCATCAGTGCCCGGCACCGGATGGTGTGACATCGGTGTCCCCGGTTTAGGACAAAAATTCTGGATGATGATCTCCTGGATGTGCCCGTACCTTTTATGAAGATCCCGGATTGCGAGGAGGGATTCTTCCCGGTGGACCACGGTCTCACCAATTCCCAGAAGCAGACCGGTGGTGAAGGGTATCTTGAGTTTTCCGGCATCTTCCATCATGCCAAGCCTGATTTCCGGCTCCTTGCCTTTCGATGCCACGTGCGCCGGGATTTTTGCGGTGGTCTCCAGCATCAGCCCCATGCTGGCATTTACCGCACGTAATCGCTCCATTTCGTCAAAAGTGAGGATACCCGCATTCGTGTGCGGGAGTACACCAAATGCAATACTTTTCCTGCACATCGCCTCGCAATACTCTAAGATAGTAGAATAACCGGTTCGTCTGAGATATGCTGCAAAGCCCGGTTCTTCCTCCGGGCGCTCGCCAAATGTGAAGAGTGCTTCCGTACACCCCAGTGCTGCCCCGTTCTGTAGGGTCTTCTCCACGTCATCCTGTATCATGAGGCACCCGTCCTGTACCGGAGTACGGAAGCTACAGTACCCACAGCGGTTCCGGCAGACTGTAGTAAGGGGGAGAAATACATTCCGCGAGAAGGTGATGACGCGGGGCTGCATGAGAAAAGATACTCGTCCTATCTATTGAAAGGTAATCATACGCTCTGTTCCGCATCATTTCTGTATTATCTTCCCCTCCAGGATCCCTTCAACGCTGTGAAATTACCCCCTTATAAAATGTGTGCCTGCACTATTGTACGCATGTATCCCGTCGAAAAAAAAAACGAAAATGAAAGGAGTTATTTGACAGAATCAAGGAAATTTGGATCTATCCCTATGCAGATATCGACTTCCTTTTTCTTCGGGCGGGTAAACCGTTGATCATAGACTTCAAAATCGTACGTGTAAGTTCTGGGGAGACTGGATAACCAGATCATGCTCCAGGTTGCAAGCACTTCATCTGGCATCTGCCCTTTTACTTTGAAAACCGCACAGGTCTGGGGAGGGATGCGAAGGACTGCCAACCCTTCAGGAACAGTTTCTGCACGTGTCACACCACATCCAATCAGGTATGAGTACTCTCCTTTCCAGTCACTTTCATAATCCGAATACACGGCATACATCACCGGCGGGATGGCACGATTTGAAATTTTTGCTGCCACATTCTGTTTCAGGAAATCTCCCCAGCATGCGGGAATATCCTTGATACTACGACCATCCGCGTTTGAAGTCCTGCGCTGGACACCCATGACAATTTTTCCGGGCATTTTTTTTACGGTAAATGCGAGGTCATCCATGCCGAAACTATCGGTAAGAGGGATGTTAAATCTGCGGTTTTTCATCTCTTGGTGTGGTCCTGATGCGTACCAGCATCTTTTTTTTATCTCACCGCATATCACGGTATGAAATGTGCCCTCATGCCCTGATCCCGTACAAGCTTGTTAACCCAAAGACCCGGCTCTCCTGCCTGCTCAGCCAGGAGGAGAGGGAAGCATTTGCCCGTGCGATGCTGGAAGATGTGATCCAGGCGGCAAAAGATGCGAACTGCAGCCCGGTTATTGTGGGTACCGAATTATTTGACAGCGAGGATATCCAGGTCACGGTTAAGGATGCGGACCTCAACCAGACCCTCAATTCACTTCTGCCCCAATCCGTGGGGGAGATCCTGATAATCATGGCCGATCTTCCCCTTGTGGATGAACAGGCAATCCAGCGGGTAATTACCACCAAAAATGATATGGCGATTGTGCCGGGAAGGGGTGGGGGAACGAATGTTATCTTCATCAAAGAACCGCAACGGTTTCATGTCGATTATTACGGCACGAGTTTTCTCAAACACGTAAAAATTGCACAGGATGCAGGACTTTCCTGTGAAGTGATCGATTCGTTCCGGCTCCACACGGATATCGATGAGAAAGAAGACCTGGTCGAACTGTTGATTCACGGGACGGGTAAGAGCCGTGCATATCTCGAAGAACTTGGGTTTGTGCTCTCCATAGAGAAAGGGAGAGTCGGGGTTGAACGGAAGGGAAAGAAAACAGAAGTTGCATGAATGAATAGCCGGCAAAAAAAATTTTTGAAGAAGCAACTTCTTGACTCAAAATCAGATTTCAATCAAAAAATGAGAGAGTTCATAAAAATTTTCAATTCTGATTCTTCTGATCCAGATTTTCAATCAGAAAAATGGAATATCTCAAAGGAAGAATGGCAGCGGTATGAATTTCTTGGCGACCGTGTCCTGAACCTTGTTGCTGCTGATTACCTGTATCATGATGCTCCCTCAAAACGCGAAGGGGAGATGACAAAAATGATGGGAGTCGTTTCCAATGAATCGCTTACGGGAATTATTGAGCGCAATGGCTTCGATGTTGCCCTGTTGATCCCCAAAACCATTGGACAGCAGCAGACCTATGGTGAAAGGGTGATAGGTGGTGCGCTGGAAGCGTTTATTGGTGCGCTGTATGAGATTGTGGGATTTGAGGGGACACGGACATGTATCCTCACTATTCTGTCAGAGGAGATTAAGCAGTACGATCCTGCGACTAATTATATTGGGCGTCTCCAGGAATGGTACCAGCAGCATGGCTTGCCGATCCCGATATATTCGGAGATAATGGAGAAACAGGACGGCTCGGTGCATTCCCCCCACTTCACGTACCGGGTATATGCACCAGACGACTCCTTCCTTGGCGATGGAACAGGAAGAAACGCTACGGAAGCAAAACAGGATGCAGCAAAAATGGCGCTGGATAAATTACCCGGAATCCCAAAATGAGTTCAGAGTGAACCTTCATTTTTCCGGAATACACCCATGAATAAACACTCATCTGCGGCGATTGTTTCAATGCCGATCTGATCTCCGACAGGCATTCCCATCCCCCGGATAATCGCTGCAGGTGTGCATTCATCTGCCTCCCCCATGACAAGTTCAGCAGCAGATGCGATGTTATCAGCAACTGCACGTTTTGTCACCTCAAGTTTTCTGCCAAACAGGTCGCTCCTGCCCCGGTCATCGATAACAGCGGTGATCCCTGCACTCCCGATTGCAACTCCGCTGCAGCCGAGGCGCATCGCATGCGTCCGGCTGTCGGCTATGATAACGCCAATCCTTGCTCCGGTCTGGTCTTTGATGGTATTTTTAATAATGAGCGCACTCTGGTCCGGGTTTTTTGGGAGCGGTGTAACACAGCCCGGGGGGGCATTCGAAGCATCTACTCCGGCATTGGGAAGAAGTGTCCCCCCTTTCATGCATAAAAGAAAACCTTTGATGCCGCCGACAATAGAATCGCTCTCCATGAGCACGACTTCGACCGTGCGGGGATCCATCTGGTATTTTTCCCCTAGTTCTTTGGCCCGGCCTGAAGGAATGATTGTTGAGAGGTTGATCACATTCCCTTCAGCGGTCGCCACTGCAGTCTCGGCAAGCACAAGGATATCGCCATCCAGAAAACCGCTGCACGCCTGCTGTGCTGCTGTAATAATGCAATCTGTGATCGTGTCACCGCTCTTTATAATTCCGGTCGGGAGCCCGCATACCGAAAACGAACGGTTCATTACCGTTTCACCATGCGTTGGTATACCCTGATAACATCAGCTGTCTGGGCTACATCATGTGTCCGCACAACAGAAGCACCTTTCTCAAGGAGCATGAACGTCACGGCAAGACTCCCAAAAAGACGATCAACAGGTTCTCTGTTCAGTAGATTGCCGATAAAGCTCTTGCGGGAAACAGCTGCAAGGAGCGGGTGGTCGAACGGTAAAAACCGCTCAAAATTCTGGCAGAGTTCCCAGTCGTTCTCTACCGAGCGCAATGCAGTCCAGAGTCCTATACCCGGATCGAGCACGTATTCCCTGATACCGGCAGACTCACACCGGGTAACGACAGTACCCATCGTTGCGATCGTTGCGTCAACTCCTATCGCATCACCCGGCTGGTAACCGGAAGCCATAACGAATGCAGGGAGTCCCGCGTCAGCGACCAGTTTGATGTACCTGGGTGACGAGAGTCCGGATATATCATTGACTGCATGAATATCGTGCCTGAGGCAGACCTCGAGAACCCCGGGATGCGGGGTATCCACCGAGACCGGAATGCCGCTTCCATCCATTTGAGAGAGCGCTGCATCCATCCGGGATGCCTCCTCGTTCCCGCTGATTCCCTGTGCATTGGGTGCGGTGCTGCGTGCGCCGATATCGATGAAGTCCGCACCCTGTTCTATCATCTCAACGGCTTTTGCGTGGACTGCATCTGTCGGGACAAACGAATCGGAATAAAACGACTCCGGGCTGCAGTTGATCACGCCCATCAGGCGAACCGGGGAGTCTCCCCCAATAATCATCTTGTTTACCACGCAGTGTCGCATGTCCTCACGATCGCTGCACGATAGGTATTCTCCATAAGGGTCGCGATTGTCATTGGACCCACGCCACCTGGTACAGGGGTGATTGCGGAGGCAATGTCTTTTACCGCTGCAAAGTCCACATCCCCCACCAGTTTCCCGTTCAACTCGTTGATGCCCACATCAATTACGACCGCACCACGCTTGACCATCCCCCGGGTGATGAAGTGTGCTTTGCCGACTGCGGATACAAGGATCTCTGCTTGTTTGAGTTCATCAATGAGATTCTTTGTTTTACTATGGCAGACAGTGACCGTTGCATCAGCATTCGTGAGCAATGCTGACATCGGGCGACCCACATCAATACTGCGCCCGATCACCACTGCCCGGGTACCTGCAACCTCAATTTTGTATTCCGCAAGGAGTGTCATGATCCCTTTTGGGGTGCAGGGAACAAACCGGGGTCTTCCGGAGAAGAGAAGGCCGAGGTTGAACGGGTGGAATCCATCGACATCCTTATCCGGGCGTACTGCTGCGATTACCCGCTCGGTATCAACCTGTTTTGGAAGGGGGAGCTGGATGAGGATCCCATTGACGTCTGTATCATTATTCAGCTGCGTAACAGCTTTTAACACCTGTTCGGTTGTTGCATCTCCCACCATCTCCATCCCCACCGAGCCGATACCAACCTGCTCGCAGGCACGGTGCTTCATCCGGATATACATCTGCGATGCCGGATCGCCCCCAACAATCACCGTTGCCAGCCGTGGGTAGAGGCCGGAACCCCCAATCTCCTCTTTGAGGATTTTCAGCCTTATATCTGCAATCTTTTTTCCATCAAGGATCATGGCCATACAAGAGTCAGGGATAATTTTTTTATTCTTTATTCTGGATGAAGGGTGAATCTGCTTGCCATCGCGGTGACGTTGGTATGCACAGTTTTAATTGCCGCTTCGTTGCTGATATCCTTTACCACCATAGCAATCCAGGTACCGATCTGGCGCATCTCTGCTTCTTTCATACCACGGGAAGTGACCGCTGGTGTACCGACACGCAGCCCGCTGGTGATAAACGGGCTCTTGGTCTCATTGGGGATTGTGTTTTTATTGACGGTAATGCCGGCTTTACCGAGTGCATTCTCCGCCTCAAGACCGGTAATACCCTGTGCAGTGAGGTCAAGAAGCATCAGGTGGTTATCAGTACCGCCGGAAACGAGCCGGAGGCCGTTATCCATCAGGGTTTCTGCAAGTACCTTTGCGTTCTTTACGATCTGTTGGTTGTATTCCCTGAATGAAGGCCTGAGTGCCTCTTCGAAGCATACCGCCTTTGCGGTGATGGTATGCATGAGCGGGCCCCCCTGCATACCGGGGAATACAGCCTTGTCGATTGCCTGCGCATACTCGCTGCTGCACATGATCGCTCCGCCACGGGGACCACGGAGCGTCTTGTGTGTGGTTGTTGTCGTGAAGTTTGCGACATTAACTGAGTTCGGGTGAACGCCCGTTGCACAAAGTCCGGCGATATGGGCAATATCTGCCATACAGTATGCGCCAACACCATCTGCGATCTCCTGGAACGCTTTAAAATCAATAGTTCTTGGGTATGCTGATGCTCCGCAGATAAGCATCTTTGGCTTTTCTTTTTTTGCCATCTCTTCGACCACGCCATAATCGAGCGTTTCTGTTTTTGGGTCGAGGCCATACTGGGCTACTTTATAAAATTTTCCGGTAAAGCTGACCGGTGAGCCGTGGGAAAGGTGTCCTCCCTGGGTGAGCTTCATGCTCATCAGCGTATCCCCCAGGTTCATGAACGCAAAATAGACCGCCATATTCGCCTGGGTGCCTGAGTGCGGCTGGACGTTTGCATGCTCTGCACCGAACAGCTTTTTCAGACGGTCCCGGGCAAGGTTCTCTGCCATATCATAAAACTCGCAGCCCCCGTAGTACCTCTTTCCCGGGTAGCCCTCAGCATATTTATTGGTCATTATTGACCCCATTGCTTCGAGTACTGCACGGGAAACGAGGTTTTCAGAAGCGATCAGCTCAAGCCCGTTTTGCTGGCGGAGCCGCTCCCTCTCGATGATATCTGCTATTTCTGGATCAGTTTTAGACAGATAGGACATATGGAAAAGCGTTCGCTTCAATCAGGTAATACCTTTTCCCGGTTATGGAGAGGAGGTTGACCGGATCTCCTGCTTCACCGGCTTTTTGGAATAGTGCCCTGAAAAGAGCGCGTGGAAATGAGTTCATGAACAGTGGTGTAAAACCTTTCCGGATGGGCAGGAAGCAATGGATTTTTTAAGAAATAAAGCACAAACCTTTTTTCCTTATCCGGCGATCACTACTATTATTTATAAGGACTGCGCCGCACCAGTACAGTACGGGATCATTCCGGCTCAGTCCTATGCAAAGACCAGATATCGTGAGCATATCATGGGTATGAACCTGAAGAAGAGGAGAAACTGATACGATGATGGAAATTTCAGGAACCGGAGCTGCAACAGAAGAGCGTATTGTCGCCATTGAAAAGAAAATGAGGGATATGGAAGCGCTTGTCAAGGGCTTAACACAGGAGCTTCTTGATCTCAAGTCAATCGCGATGAAAATGTCCAAACAGACTGAAGAGCGGAGCAGGCAGGAACTCAAGCGGGTCCAGGCTGTTGCACAGGATGCACCACCTGAGCCTGCCACGATGAGCGCTGCTTCAGGATCTTCAAGCACGGTTGTTATGCGCAAAGGTGCCCGCCCGTCCGATGCACCTGCAACTCCGCCGGAACCGGCAATGGATATGATCATGCAATCAGATGGAACCATGAAGCTTGAAGAGCGGCGGGGGGACAAAAATTACATCGTTGCATCCGCAGGATATGGGCGCAATAAGAAAGGAACGTCCGTCAAGGGCAAGCAGAGTGATCTTATCTATGCCGCTGAGGAAACCAAGAAGGATCCTGCAAAGAAGTAAGGAGCCGGATCTTTGCATATCACAGAACTGGAGATAGATAATTTCAAGTCTTTTTCTAAAAAGACAAAAATTCCCTTTTTAGAGGGGTTTACCGTTATTTCCGGGCCCAACGGTTCGGGCAAAAGCAACATCATCGATTCAATTCTCTTCGTGCTTGCGCTCTCGAGCTCCCGCAATCTCAGGGCTGAAAAGCTGACGGATCTGATTAACCTCAATTCCGGCAGGAATACCGCAGAGGTTGCGCTCGAATTTTCTGATGGGACGAAAATCAGAAGAAGGATCAAGCGTACGAGTAACGGGTATTACAGTTACAATTATCTTAATGAACGGCTATGCAAGCAAAGTGACATTGTCGAACACCTCGGAAGGCATGGGATCAAACCCCACGGGTACAATGTCGTTATGCAGGGAGATGTCACCCGCATCATGGAGATGAGTGATTTCGAGCGACGTAAAATTATCGATGAGATTGCGGGTGTTTCAGAATTCGATTTAAAAAAGCAGCTGTCTCTCTCAGAACTTGATATCGTGAGGGAACGGATTGAACGGGAAGAACTCCTTCTGCTTGAGCTCACCAAGAGAGTAAATGAGCTTAAACGTGAGCGTGAGCATGCCCTTGAGTACCAGAAATGGCAAAAAGATCTCGCATTTTTCCAGAACTGTCGTGCTGCAGCCCAGCTTCATGACCGGGAAAAAGAGCTATCATCACTCCTGCGATCAACCGAGGAGCACGGGATCCAGCTCACCCGTATTGCTACTGACCGGAGTCTTGAAGAGAATGAACTCTCCTACCTGAAGGCTGACTTAAAAGACATTGATGACCTGATTAACAAGAAGAGCGGGTCTGATTATCTCAAACTTATTGCTGAACTTGAGGAGGCAAAAAGCGGGATCAAGCTCGCTGAGCAGACCATTGTGCGCCTGCGCAAGGAAAAGGAAGCGAATCTTGAGGCAATCAATCGTGTCTATATGGATACGAAACGTGCCGAAGCAAGGGTGGCAGAATGCACCGATCAGATTCGCACGCTGTCTATAGACCGCACCAATATCGCAATGGAAGCTGCCGCCGCCAAAGCGCAGCTTGAAAAGTTCGAAACGGAAATCAAACAGCACGGCGAGAATAGTGAAGGTGCCCGCGAAAGATTGTTCGCCCTGTTAAAGGATCTTGAAGAGAAGAAAGGGCAGCGTTCCGGGATCCTTCACAAGCAGGACATGCTGATTGAGAAGAGCCGGATGCGTACAACCGAACTCGAGCGCCTTACCCTGCTCCTCAAACAACTGGATGAAGAGTACACTGCTAAGCAGAACCAGCTCACGGATAGTGAAAAGAGCATTGGCGATCTTCTCGCGGAGAAAAAAGAGCTGGATCGCAATCTCTCGGAACTGGAAGGAGGGATGTTTGCACAGCGGTCATCGCTGGAACGCCTCCGTAACGAGATCCGGGACAATGAACAGGATGCGTTTCGGCTTGAGGCAGCACAGCAGGCCAGGGGTGAATCCGGTGGCAAGGCAATTGAAGCGGTTATGGCCATGGAACATGTACATGGCACGATCGCTGACCTTGGGAAAGCGCCTGCAGAGTATTCGACTGCGCTTAATATTGCTGCAGGTAACAAGCTCCAGTTTGTTGTCTGCGATGATGACCAGGTGGCAGCAGATGCCATCCGGTACTTAAAAGAAGAGCGGCTGGGCAGAGTCACGTTCCTCCCGCTCAACAAATTAAAACCTCCTGTCCTTCCCCCGCTTAAAGAGCCGGGTGTTATCGATTATGCGGTTAATCTCGTAGAATATGATCCGAAATATGACCGGGCATTTGCCGTTGCCCTCGGATCAACCATTGTTGTCGATACGCTTGAACGTGCCCGAAAGCTGATGGGCAAGTACCGGATGGTAACCCTTGAGGGTGAACTGCTGGATAAGAGCGGCGCGATGACGGGTGGTGCGACAAAGAAACAGGGTGGCAGGGGTTTCGGTGCTGCTGTTGATGATGAGATATTCCGCATACGTGCACACCTTGGGGAACTTTTGGGTGAAGCGGCAACGCTTGAAGCGGGGATAAAACGGCTGACCGAAGAAGTGGATACAAAGCGGACGACACGCAACGAGATCGACCAGAAGATCGCACGTTTCGGGATGTTTAATGATGAGTTTTCCCACAGGTTCGATGCCATAACAGTCGAGAAGCAGACCATCGAAGCGGCCGTATCACGGCAGCAGGAAGAGACAAAGAACGGCGCTGCGGAACTTACGCAGCTCGAAACTGAACTTGACAAAACTACCGGGACGATCAATGCGATCAACTCCCAGATCGATGAGATCAAGAAGCGTCTTGATGATACCAATATTCCGTTACTTTCCGACCAGATTGAGAAAAAGAGAAAGGAGATCGAAGAGTCGGAACGCCGGTTGCGAAACAAGGACGGGGATATCATTGATGCCCAGCGGGAGCGGCAGCATTTCACTGCCCGCCTTGTCGAACTGGGCGAAGATCGCAAACGGCAGGATGAACGCAACGGGCAGATCGATTCTGATATTGCAGGATCAAACGAACAGATCACAGCGCACAAATCGCAAATAGCAGCACTTGAAGGACGGCAAAAGGAATTCTCAGGTGAGCTCGATGAATTGCGTATCAAGCGTGGTGAAGCTTCTCAGCATATCCAGGACTCTGAATTAAAGCTCATGAAGTTCGATGCCGAAAAAGAGAGGATCAGCATCCAGCTGGTGGCACTACAAGAGCGTGCCCGGACACTCGGCATCGAAGTAGATATGCTCAGGCAGCAGGTGGGTGATATGGACACGACCCTGTCCCTTTCTGAGATTGAAGGGAAGATCGCGGAGGCCGATTGGGCAATGCGTAAGATCGGGGCGGTGAATATGCTCGCGATTGAAGAGTATGAGAAAGTGCAGCGGCAGGTCGAAGAAAGGACGGAGCGAAAAGAAACCCTGTCCCGTGAACGTGCGACCCTGATTGAGAGGATAGAGAAATTTGAGCAGTTGAAATATGAAGCATTCTCCACCGCTTTTCACGCGATTGACACCAATTTCCGGGAGATATTTGCCCGGCTCACGAGTGGAAGCGGGCACCTTATACTCGAGAATGAAGAAGATCCATTTGCCGGTGGCATGACATTTGCTGTACAGCCCCGTGATAAAAAGGTGCACCTTCTTTCATCGCTATCCGGAGGTGAAAAATCTCTTACCACGCTTGCATTTATTTTCTCTATCCAGCGATATATCCCAGCCCCCTTTTATGCATTTGATGAAGTGGACATGTCGCTTGACGGATCCAATCTCGAGCGTATCGCTTCCATGATCACGGAGTTTTCTCCCCATTCACAGTTTGTCATTGTCTCATTGCGCAAGCCGATGATTGAAGCAGCACAACGGATCATGGGTGTTACGCTGCGGCCCGATAAGAGTACTCTTGTTACCGGAGTAAAAGCAAATGGCTGATCCAGGAGAGAATGAACCTGGACACAATCCCCCCCTCTCCTCTCAAAAACAGCCTGAAGTTCCTGTATCGGATGATATTGTTCAAAAAGAGCACGGGGATGCAACACAGAAATCTTCGGTGCCGGGAGAATCTCAACAAACAGATCCCACCCTGCAGGGCGTGGTTGAGGACCCGGTGGAGATCCTTGTCGGCCTTGCAGAACGGGGCGAAATCGATCCCTGGAATATCAACATTATAGAAGTTACGGACCGGTTTCTTTCGGAACTGGAGCGGTGCAGGCAACTCAATCTCCAGGTATCCGGACGCACGCTCTTTTATGCCGCGACATTACTGCGCATGAAGTCAGAGCACCTTGAACTCTTTTCAGATTCAGAAGAGTCAGGTGCGGATGAGGACGATGAATTTTTTGGTGAGAACTTTGATGTTGCACTCGATTCTGAGATTGAATACAATGGCAGACTTGGTCCTATCGAGAGGTTAGAACACGAGATACAACGGAGGCTCGACCGGAAGAACATGCGTAAAAGCCCAATCACGCTCTTTGAACTGATCATTGAACTTAAAAACCTCGAAAAAGAGGAGCGCCGGCGCCGCCGTATATCGGATACCGGGGACGATCTCCTTATCTTTGCTGAGGATGTAGTGAGCATCGCACATGATGAAGACTACCAGGAATCGGCAATGACTGTTCTTGAGGAATGTCTTGATTGTATTGAACTGGAAGAAGAGATGACCCTGGTACAACTATGCCAGAAGTTAGGGTGGGGTATACCGGAAGTCTACATCCCTCTTCTTTTCCTGGCGCTGGAAGGACGGTGTTCCCTGCGACAGGAAGAGTTTTTCGGCGACGTTTTTGTGCAGATTTGTCGTGCGGACAACTGATGCTCTATCATGAGAACAGGGACAAATGTTAACTGCGCGATCGCGGTATGGTTATCATTTTACATTATTAAAAAAACAAGGGTACCGTCAGAAAATATCCGGGTTCAGTAACGCGCTCTGCAAACGAACATAATTTTGGGGTACTCTTTCATTGTTGAGAATAGGAATTCACGCGATACTCTCTACGAGTGCAAAAAATGCGAAAATTGCGGTTTAAACTTCTCTATTGAAGCATTCAGAAGGTATTTTTTTTTAAAATAAATTTTTATCAATAGATCAAGGGAGAAAAAATGAGGTTTGATCACGGGTAATGTTTAAGTGCTTGACTGTGGTATAAGTAAATCCACAAAATGTGATGACGAACCGACGAAACCTCCCTCCGGGAACGGGTGTCGGTTCCGAAGTAAAATAGTGTGCAGGTAACAAGGTATAAATAATCCTGTGACCTACACTATAGGCCTGTGTTTAAGTAGAAAAACACGACGATAATAATCTTTACAATTACTTTTGATGGAGATCCAACAATATCCGGCATGACCGGAGTTGGTTCTGACGTTGATACTGGCAATGCGGAAATTTGTTTAGTAACCGCTAATTCCTTAAAACAGTTCAGACATAGTGTGCGTACATTGTACAAAATTAATTCTGGTTGATCCTGCCAGAGGCCACTGCTATCGGAGTTCGATTAAGCCATGCGAGTCGAGAGGTGCAAGACCTCGGCATACTGCTCAGTAACACGTGGACAACCTACCCTATGGAGGGGGTTAACCCCGGGAAACTGGGGATAATACCCCATAGAC
>Ga0315287_10002126_pt1 | contig 18612 bp, 6 predicted proteins | sample YL17G11_0_MG_FD_205037 | JGI IMG/M metagenome (GOLD analysis project Ga0315287, IMG submission 205037) | Sediment microbial communities from Yellowstone Lake, YNP, Wyoming, USA - YL17G11_0 | ecosystem: Environmental > Aquatic > Freshwater > Lake > Sediment | place: USA: Wyoming | collected...
AGACCGGCGTCTCGGCCGCCGTGTCTCCAGACATCGAACGACTGCTCGGTCGCCCGCCGCGCAGCTTCGCCGATTTCGTCGCAGACCATCGGGGGGCCTTCGGAGGATGAGCGTCCGCCGTCGCGGTGCTTGAGTTCGTGCTTCTCAGCCAGCGCCGCTCGCGTCGGCCCGCGTGTTCACGCCTTGGGCGGCGTCCACGGCCAAGTATCGAGCGTGACCCTGGCGGTCATGAGGCGCTGACCTCGATAGAAGGTGACGGAGACAGTGTCGCCGGGCATGTGCTCTCGCCCTAGCGTATCCGCGGCCGTCCAGGTAAGGAACGGCTTGCCGTCGACCGCCACGATGAGGTCGCCGCCGGTCAGGTACTCCATTCTGTCCGACCCGCCCGTCGGGCCGTAGTGCCTGCTTACGGTAACCGTCTTCACCCTGGTGCCCCCGCGGATCCCTGCTCGGGCGAGGGCCCCTCCTGGGTCGTCGACGATCTGCTGGACCAGCATCCCTCGTGGCGCGGCGAGTCCCAGGGCCTTGGCGAGGCTGGGCGTGACCTCCGCGAAGTCGTCGAAGGACAGGCACGCGCGGCGCCCGCGGTATACCTTGGCATACATGGCCAGGGCCGTAGGCCAGGCGCTGATAGCCGAGGCGCAGCCGACACCCTGTTCGCCGCGCACGTTCGGCAAGATCATGGGACCCATGACCGCGACCGCGTGCCCGCCAGCGTCGATCAGCGGGCCGCCCAGGAAGGGCAGCGGTGTTCGACTTGAGTCACGGCCCTTGGGGAAGGCGGCGTCGGTCTTCAGGATGACCACGGCCTTCTTGCCGGTAACCAGGTTCTTCCCGCGTAAGACATGCGTGAGGGTTCCTGCTGCGCTCGACACCTCAGTCTGTTGGCGGCTGAGGGCGACGACCGTCTCGCCCTTGCGCACTGCCTCGGCGTCGCCGAGAGGGATCGGCACGAGGTGCACCTGGCGCGGGTCGACATGGATCAGTAGGGCGCCGGCTCCGGACTCAAAGCCGATCACGTAGCCGCGCACCGCGGTGTACTGGCCCTCCGCTCCCACGAACTCGACCTTCACCCAGTTGGGGCCGTAGGCCTCTTCGACCAGGTTGTAGGCCTTGCCCACCCAGTACCTGTCGCCCCAGTGGTGATTGTAGAGGGCGTAGCTTGCGAAGATGGTGCCGTCCTTGGAGGCGACGAACCCAGAGCTCACGACCCGCTTCCAGGTCACCCTGTTTCTCACCACGACCGGCACCGTGGCCGTGATGCGCACGACGCTGGGGCGGTACTTCTTCTCGATCTGCGCGGGGGTCATCGCCACTGGCCCAGAGGGCTTGGCGTCCGCCGGGTTCGGCGTCTTCGAGGGCATGAAGGCCCAGATAGCTAGAGCGGCCACGGCGGCCACGGCAATGACGGCTGCCGCGCCGACGAGCAGCGGCGCGCGGCGGCGGATGGTGCGCCTGGTGCGCCGCGAGAGCAGCCAGCGGCGCTTAGGGCGGTGGGCCTCCTCCGCGACCTTGCGGGCGCGGGCGAAGTGGTGCTCGGCGGCGGTGGCGTCGAGAGGCGCCGTGCGGCCGCCGGCCAGGGCGAGGTAGCGGCTGGTTGGCTCGCTGAGCTCGTCCTCGAGCTCGAAGAGCCCGCAGGCAGCGGCCATCTCGAGGGCTGTGCTGTAGTGGTAGGCGAGGATCTCGGCGAGGTCCTCGCTGCGCCCAGCGGTGCGCCCCTCGAGCCAGCGCGCCAGGGCGGCGTGCTTGGCGGCGCGGTCGGCACGTGTGAGCTGCCCGTAGGCCACGTCGCAGACGAGCGCGTGCACGAAGAGGAACTCGCTCTCACCTTCGATCGAGGAGCCACGCACGGGGCGCACCAGCTCCTTGGCGACCAGTTCGTGGAGGCCCTCGAAGACCTCGGCGGGATCGTGGCCGCCCACAGCCGCCGCAGCCCCGGCCCAGAACGTACGCCCCACCACCGCGGCATCGGCCAGCAGCGCCTTGCGTTCCGGGCTGAGCAGGTCGAGGCGCGCGGCGATAAGCGCACCGATGGAGTCGGGCGTCGGCAGCTCTGCGCCCTCCTTGAGCATGGTCTGCCCGCCCCGGCTGACCAGCAGGTCGCGGTCCTGCAGCAGCCGGACCAGCTCCTCCGCGAACAACGGGTTGCCGCCCGAGCGCTCGAGCAGCGTGGCCTGCAGGCTCACGGGTAGCGACTTGGCGCCGAGGCAGGCAAGGACCAGCTGTGCCGTCTCGTCGCCGGAAAGCGGGCCGAGCGCGACGCGTCGTGCGCTGGCAACGAAGCCGGCCCCGGCGCCCGTCAGCTCGAGAACCTCGGGACGCGAAGTAGCCAGGACCAGCAGAGGCACCTCGGCGGTGCTCGCCGCCAGGTAGTCCATGAAGGCAAGCATGCCGTCGTCGGCCCAGTGCAGGTCTTCGACGACGAGAACGGTCGGACACTGAGCGAGGCCCTCGAGAAAAGCACGCCAAGCGGAGAAGTTCTCCTCGCGCGAGGCCTCGTCCGCCTCGAGGCCGAGCAACGGCCGGAGGCGGTCACGGACCGTGTCATGGTCCGCCCTCTGCGGCAGCACGGTCTCGAGCCGCGCCTCGGTGCGCGCGACGCCGTCGCTCTCCAGAACGCCGGCGCAGGCCCTGACGATCTCGGACAGTGCCCAGAACGTCACACCGGAGCCGAATGGCAGGCAGCGGCCCTGGCGCCACGTGACGGAAGCCGGCTGGTCGTTCAGACGACCGCCGAATTCGGCGAGCAGGCGGCTCTTGCCGATGCCGGGCTCGCCGACAATCAGGCCCAGCTGAGGCGCGCGGCCGCTCGCGGCGTGGTCGTGCAGCCCCAGCAGAGTCGCAAGCTCGTCCTCACGGCCGACGAAGCTGGTCGTAAAGCTGCGCAGCTCCGAGCCGGTACGTGCCAGTGGTGCGGTCGCGATCCAGGCGCGAAGGGGCTCGCTCTTGCCCTTCAGCGCAACGTCGTGGCAGGCGTCGAAGCCAAAGACCTTCTCTGTCGCGGCGTGGGTCGCCTCCCCGACGACCACCGCCATGGGCGGTGCAGCGGCCTGGAGCCGCGCAGCCACGTTGACGGCGTCGCCGGTGAGGAAGCCTTCGCCACTTGCCGGATCGACTCCGAGGTCGACGAGGGCTTCCCCGGTGTTGACGCCGACGCGCACCTCGAGCGGCTCGCCGCCAATCCCGGCAAGCGCGTCGATCTCGTCGACGAGGCGAAGAGCGGCGCGCACGGCGCGCTCAGCGTCGTCTTCGTGCAGGCTGGGAACGCCGAACACGGCGACCACGGCGTCGCCGATGTACTTCTCCACCACGCCACCGTAGGACTCGACTACGCGGCGTGCCGCGGCGTAGTAGCGGCGCAGCAGAGCGTTCACGACCTCGGCGTCGTTGCGCTCACTCAGAGCGGTGAAGCCGACCAGATCGCAGAAGAGCGTGGTGACGATGCGGCGCTCTTCAGCGCGCCTGGATGGGATCAGCTGCGCCCGACAGTTCGGGCAGCTGGTGGCGCCGTCGGGCGCATCGTGCCCGCACGACGAGCAGGCGATCATCTCCTTCGCCTGGCGTGCTGCCCGACTGGCTCCCTCGACCGCATCCGACCGACCCCCTCGGAGCTGCTTGGCCCTACTCTACAGCTCGGCGTCTGTCTCCAGAAGGGGCGTGCGGCAGCAAGCGCGGGGACACCATGCCGACGCGTGCTCGGCGGTGCGCAGGGGTGCCCCGGAGTCTCGTCGGAAGAACGTCGGCAGTCTTGCCGATTCGGAAGCGATGCTGCCGAACGCCTAAACTCGAAATCGCCCTGAGCAGGATAAACGTGGTGCCCCCGGGCTGGATCGAACAGCCGACACCAGGTTTAGGAAACACGCGGAGGGTGTGACCAGCGGTAGTGCGCGATGTGCAAAGATGCTGCATAGTCCAAGGTTCTGGTCGGGCTCTGTGGTGGGCCATGTTCGGGCGTGACGGGCCGTGATCAGGCGTCACGTCGGCGATGTGGCGGCAGGAATCAGGCCCCCGTTCGGCCACGCTCGAGTCCGTGCATGTCACAGGGGCGAGGAGCCGAGAGGCTCCCCGCCCCAGTGGGCGGTCTATCGGGGGCCGGGAGTGCGCCCCGAGCGCTCCTACTTCTTGAACGTGAAGTTCGCGTAGTGCATGGTGCCGTCGATGAGCTTCAGTTGCAGCGTCTGGCAGGTCCCCGCGAGCGCCTTGTCGGTCTTCCACACGTAGATGTACTGGTTGGCAATGGGATCGTAGTTCAGTCCACTCGTGGCAGCAGTGACCGTCTGCTCGATCGCATCCTCGCTGTAGATAGTCCCCTCAGTTGTCTTGACGACCTTGGGGTAGCCGGCCGCGAAGATCTGCAGGCCCATGTTGCCGCCGAGGCTGAACTTGACCGGGATGGCACTGCCGGCCTTGGCCACATTGAAGACGGGGGCGCTGCCGGTGCCGGGGTTGTCGACCGGCTGGAAGAAGCCGCTCCACACGTAGTTCACGCTGTAGTGAAGCGTCGCGCTCGCCTGGTTGCCTGCCCTGTCGAAGACGGTCACCGTCACGGTCTTGCCACCGACTGAGGAGGTGTCTAGGGCTCCCCCGACAAGCGCAGGACTGAACACGGTGGCCGCGTCGTCGATGCCCGTGCCAGCGTCCTGAGCAGCGACGCTCGGCTTCACGACCTGGCCTTGGACAAAGGTGCTGCCATCGGCCGGCGTGCTGAAGGAGACGGTTGGCGGAGTTATGTCCTCGAGCACGACGAACGGCGAGAGGCTCGTGACCTCGCCGTAGATGATGTTCTTCACGGTGTCCACGGGGGGCACGGTGCAGTCATGCCAGCCGCTGCCGTCCCAGTGCCGCAAGGTCAGCTTCTCCTCCTGCTTCTGAGTCAGGCCGGCGTCGTCGTAGTGGATGGCGATGATGATGTGCCCGGTGAAGGCGGCCGTGGTCTCGATCAGGTAGTAGCTGCCGTTGACCTTGTAGCCGGAGGGGATCTGGCCGGGGACCGGGTTGGTCTGCGTCACGGTCAACGTGGTCGTACCGGGGCTCGTTACGTTGTCAAAGGTGAGGGTGACGCCGGCGTCGGGATTCGGGGTGACGGTCTGGTCAGGGCCGGGGAGGGTGTTGCCGACCGTGTACTGCACGGTCTTTGTGGCCACGTTGCCCGCCGGGTCGGTTGCCGTCACGGTGAACGTGAAGCTCCCTGCCTTCGAGGTGTCGAGCTTCTGGCCGCTCGGTTGGGAGGCGCTGGTGAGGACCTGCGTGGCGCCGACGACGTTGTCGCGGACCGACCAGTCGACGTCGTAGCCGATGCCCTGCTGGTATGCGGCACCCTCGACCGGCAATGCGAGGTCGATGGTGGGTGCCGTCCAGTCGACATCGATGGCGAGTTCCTGCGTCTCCTCCGTGTTGCCGGCCGCGTCGTGTGCCTGGAACAGGAGCACGTAGCGGTCTTCATCCGGGAAACTCACCGTCGCCATAGCGCCAGGGACCCTGATCTTGGCCGGCGCGACGGGCGACGGGGGCTCGCCGGGGTTGGGCGGGCGCAGGATCTGATACTCGATCCAGTCCACCTGGGAGCCGGCGTCGCTGGCCGTGAGCTGCACGGTCACGGGTTCCTTGAACCAGCCATTCGCCGGCGTCGAGGGCGTTGTCGTGGCCGTGGTGTGCGGTGGCTGTGCGTCTTTGTAGTTGCCGAAGTCGGGTGCCTGCGCGGCCGGGTCGAAGGTCTGGTTGGCGGCACCGGAGACCGGGGTCACCGTGTAGGCGCCGCCGAGGGGAGAGCTTATGCGCCAGTCGCCCCAGGCGTAGCTGCCGTCCGGCTGCAGCTCGCCGACCTCCGTGATCGTCCACTTCATGCCCGGCTTGAGGGCGAGGCTGTACGTGCCGGTGACGTCCGTGACCGCTGACCGAGAGGCGACCAGCAGGGAGACGCTCACCGGGCCCGCGGCCAGCAGGCTCTGGAGAGTCGCGCCCTCGGCGGCGGATATCCCCACCGCCGGGATGGCGCCCGTGCCCTGCAGCGTGCCGCTGAAGCTGCCCGGTACGTTGTTGTAGATGATGACGCCCACGGCCCCGGCCGCGGCGACGTTCGCGACCTTCTCTTCGAAGGTGTAGGTGCCGCGTTGGATGAGGGCGATGTTGCCCCGCAGGTCGGCCGGGTAGGTGACCGGGCCGCCGAGGCCGCAGAACATGAGCTGCCCCGACGCCGCCCCGTCAGGTGAGCCCACGAGCACATCGGGGTGGAGGTCGGCGACCGGCTCGGGGCTGGTGACCTGTAGTGAAGACCCCTCAGCCCTGACCTGCCAGTTCTGGAGGCCGGGCTCGGTGTAGGTGCCGCCCGCGCCCGTGTCACGCACGCCGTCGGCGTCGAGGTCGTGCCAGGTCACGCCGCTGATGGCGACGAGTCCAGTATCGAGCACGACCACAAAGGTGCCGAGGTGATCGGTCGTAGCAGAGACGGTGCCGTCGCTATTGACTGTGGTAGGCAGGGCACTCCAACTGCCGTCGTCTTGCAGCTGCAAAACAACGAGGTGTTCCGCCTCGCCGACCGGCACCTGCGAGGGATCGTAGGGCAGGGTGACGGTGATCGGACCGGAGACGCCTGCCGTCGTGCCAACCGTCGTGTAGTCGCCGACCGGGTCGGCACCGGTGATCGGATCGCCCGGGTTCGTGGGGCTGGTGGTCACCGCGGTCTCGCCGGGGGCGGTGACCTCGGGGAAGCTCACGGACGTGCCGCCGCCGAGGTCGACCGTCTGGTCGGTGCCAACCGGGGTGTTGCCGCCGACGGGCACGCCTCTACGGATCGTGTCGTTGCTGCTGTCGGCGATGTAGACGTTGCCCTTGGCGTCGCAGGCGATGCCGTAGGCATAGCCGAAGCGCGCCGCGCTGCCGCTGCCGTCGGTCGAGCCGGCAGACCCGACGAGGCCGGCCACGGTCGTGACCACGCCATCAGGAGTCACCATGCGGATGGTGTGGTTGTCGGGTTCGGCGACGTAGACGTTGCCGGCGGGGTCGCAGGCGACGCCCCATGGATTGTTGAAGCGCGCCGCGCTGCCGCTGCCGTCGATCGAGCCCCGCGCAAGGGCGAGGCCGGCCAGGGTCGTCACCACCCCGGTAGGGGTGACCTTGCGGATGGTGTGGTGGTTGACGTCGGCGACGTAGATGTTGCCGGCGGCATCGCAGGCGAGGCCCTGCGGGTAGGAGAAGACAGCCCACCCGCCGGCGAAGGTCGTCACCACGCCATCAGGGGTGACTTTGCGGATCGTGTTGTTGTAGGTGTCGGCGACGTAGATGTTGTCCGCGGCATCGCAGGCGATGCCCTCCGGGTAATAGAAGCGGGCGTCGCTGCCGCTGCCGTCGGTCGAGCCCCACGCACCGGCGAGGCCGGCCAGGGTCGTCACCACGCCATCGGGGGTCACCTTACGGATGGTGTGGTTGAAGCTGTCGGCTACGTAGAGGTTGCCGGCGGCGTCGCAGGCGATGCCCTTCGGCAAATAGAAACGGGCCTCGCTGCCGCTGCCGTCGGTCGAGCCGGCAGATCCGGCAAGGCCGGCCAGGGTGGTCACCACGCCATCGGGGGTCACCTTGCGGATGGTGTGGTTGAAGCTGTCGGCGACGTAGAGGTTGCCGGCGGCGTCGCAGGCGATGGAGTTGGGAGAGCCGAAGCGCGCGGCGCTGCCCGTGCCATCGGTCGAGCCCCGCGCAAGGGCGAGGCCGGCCAGGGTGGTGACCTGAAGCATCTCGTGAGGAGCAATCCCTACCGCGTAGCTGCCCTGCAGGGTGTTGTGGGCGCCGTCGGTGGCGCGATAGACGACGGTATGGCTCTGGGTGTCGTCGAGAGGGAAGCTGACCGTCGGCCCGACTACCACCGTCCAGGCGTTCTGGTCGATGGGATCGGCCGGATCAATCTGGTAGGCGAAGGCGGTGATGCCGCTACCGGCGTCGCTGGCCGCGAGGGTCACGGTGACCCCGGAGGTGTACCAGCCGCTGGCGGGCAGGTCGGGTAGGGTGCTCACGGTGACCAGAGGCATCTTGGTGTCCAGCACGACCACGAAGGTGCCGAGCTCGCTGGTGGTGGCCGAGACCGTGCCGTTGGCGTTGACGGTGGTGGGCAGGGATGTCCAGCTGCCGTCGGGCTGCTGCTCCAGGACGACGAGGTGCTCTGCTTCAGCTGGAGACACCTGGTTCGTGTCGTAGGGCAGCGTCACGGTCATCTCGCCACTCGTGCCCGCCGTCGTGTCGATCGTCGTGTAGTCGCTGACCGGCTCGGCGCCGGTGATCGGGTCCGAGTTGGTCCTGCTTGTCACGACCGTGGTGTTGCCGGAGGTCGTGACCTCACCAATCTCGACGGTGATGTCGCCGGGCAGCTCGACGGTCTGGTCGGAACCGGCGCTGGTGTTGCCAACGCTCAACAGCACGCCCTTGCGGATCGTGTTGTTGCCCATATCGGCGACGTAAACGTTGCCAGCAGCGTCGCAGGCGACGCCGGAGGGGTAGTTGAAGCGGGCCGCGCTGCCGGTACCGTCGGCCCAGCCACGCGACCAGGCCGAACTGGCCACCGTTGTCACCACACCTGCCGGGGTGATTCTGCGGATGGTGGAGTTCCCGCTGTCGGCGACATAGACGTCGCCGGCCGCGTCGCAGGTGACGCCTGCGGGCCCGTCGAAGCGCGCCGCGCCGCCGGTGCCGTCGGTCGAGCCACTAGATCCAGCGAGCCCGGCCAAGGTCGTCACGACGCCCCCAGGGCTCACCTTGCGGATGATGCAGTTGCGGGTGTCGGCGACGTAAACGTTGCCAGCAGCGTCGCAGGCGACACCTTGGGGGAAGAGGAAGCCTGCCGCGCTGCCGGTGCCATCGGCCGAACTGCTGACGGCGGAGCCCCCAGCCAAGGTCGTGACTATCCCATCGGGAGTCACCTGGCGGATCGTGCAGTTGTTCGTGTCGGCCACGTAGACATTGCCGGCGGCGTCGCAGGCGACGCCCCAGGGGTTGCGGAAGCGCGCCGCGCTGCCGGTGCCGTTGACCAAGCCTTCGGACGTGGCGAGACCCGCCAGAGTGGTCACCTCTCCTTGACGAGTGATCTTGCGGATCGTGGAGTTGCTCGTGTCCGCCACGTAGACGTTGCCATTCGCGTCACAGGCGACGCCCTGGGGCCAGAAGAAGCGCGCCTCACTGCCGCTGCCGCCGGCCGAGCCCGAGGAGTGGGCGAGGCCGGCCAGAGTCGTGACCACCCCGGCGGAAGTGACTTTGCGGATGGTGCCGTTGTAGCTGTCGGCCACGTAGACGTTGCCGGCGGCGTCGCAAGCGACGCCTGCGGGCTGGTCGAAGCGCGCCGCGCTGCCAGTGCCGTCGGTCGAGTCGGGCCGAACCGCTAGACCAGCTATCGTCGTGACCACTCCCGCCGTTACCGTACGGATAGTGCTGTTACCGGTGTCGGCGACGCAGACCTTGCCATCGGCGTCGCAGGCTATGCCCCAGGGCCAGAAGAAGCGCGCCGCACTGCCGCTCCCGTCGGCCGAGCCGTACATCCAGTCACCGCCCAATCGGTAGGAGAGGCCGGCGACGGTCGTGACCTCCCCGGCAGGGCTAATCTTGCTGATGGTGCTGTTGTTGGAGTCGGCCACGTAGACGTTCCCGGCCGCATCACAGGCAACGCCGCGGGGGCACTCGAAGACTGCGACCCCAGCTGGCCCGGCCAGCGTCGTGACCTCCCCGATAGGCGTTATCTTGCGAATGGTGCCGTTGCCTGTGTCGGCGACATAGACGTTGCCGGCGGCGTCGCAGGCGATGCCCGTGGGATCGTGGAATCTAGCCGCGCTGCCTGTACCGTCGGCGATGCCTTGCGACCAGGCCCCGCCGGCCAGAGTCGTAACCTCCCCGGAGGTGCTGACCTTGCGGATGGTGTAGCTGCCAGTGTCCGCGACGTACACGTTGCCGGCGGCATCGCAGGCCACGCCTTGGGGAAGGTAGAATCGCGCCGCGTTGCCGGTCCCGTCGGCGAAGCCGCCGAGACCGGCGGAGCCGGCCAGAGTCGTGACCACTCCGGCAGGCGTAATCTTGCGGAGAGTGTCGTTGCCCATATCCGCGACGTAGACGTTGCCGGCCCGGTCGCATGCGACGCCGCTAGGCGCGGAGAAGCGCGCCGCACTGCCGATCCCGTCAGCTGATCCGTACAACCCTGGCGATCCGGCGAGAGTAGTCACTGTCCCGGCTGAGGTGACCTTTCGAATCGTGTTGTTGTAGGTGTCGGCCACGTAGATGTTGCCATCGGCGTCGTAGGCCACAGCGGACGGGTCGAAGAACCGCGCCGCGCTGCCGCTGCCGTTGGCCGCTCCAATGGGCGATAGCCCGGCCAGGGTCGTGACCTGAAGCGCATCTGACGCTGCGGCCGCTGGCGTGCCGAAGGCGGCGGCAGTTCCGATGAAGCAGACGAACGCGAGCATGACGATGGCGCAACGCCACCGAGGCAGTCGTTGTCCGGCACTGAGTCGAGTCGTTGGGCAATGACGCGTGTTAGGCGTGTGGACCGCCATCGCTGATGCCCCCTTCGAAGCCGCTGTTGCCCGTCCTGTGATGCTTGACCTGCATTGAATCGATTGCGTGGGTGACACGACGACCCCCTCCTTCTTCCTGTCGAAACGCCCACAAGCCCCCACAAACGCCAAAGACCGGCCGCGCCAGGCCGGTCTCTTCACTTGCTCTCCGCTAGAACAAACACGAGCGCTGTACGGGCCAGCGCCCCAGCCCCATGAGCACGCAGTATCGCGTGTCGGGCGCTCTCGGCAGACATGGCTCCCCCGATCCCTCGCCACCTCGGCTCACATCGCGAGCGATGTGTCACTAGCCTCCTGGCGGTCTGCAGCCGAGAGACCTCTCAACTGAAGCAGCCTCACGCGACAGCTGCTGCCACGCGTCACCCGATTCGGGTGATTCTTCAGTCGTCTCGCAAGCGAACGGCCCGCCGCGAAGATGACTCCCCCGTCACCGGTCAAGTCCCGGTGACGCGACCCGCATGCTGCAGGGGCGCGACGGATCGAAGTCGCCTGTGAACTAAGTTCAAGCCTTCAGTGTCGTTATACTTTCTGCTTGGCAGATGTCAATGGAGAGGCCGTTGGAGGCGGCCTGCCGGTGGGCTCGAGACCGCACTCTGCCGCCAACGGCCTCGTGGAAGTCGGGGCCAGGGGGATGCCTTGGGCGACAAACGGACAAGCACCCGCGGGAGGGCTGCTCCGCGCCGCTCCCGCGATGAGTTAGTCGACGCCATCGTGGCCGCGGCGACCGAGGTCTTCGCCGCTGGCGAGAACCCGACGGTGCGGGCCATCGCGGCTCGCGCGGGTGTGCAGCCTTCCGTTATCTACCGCTACTTCTCGAGCAAGCAGGCGCTGCTCGGTGAGGTCGTGGCCCGGGGCTCGCGGCGCGACGCGGAGCTCATCGCCGAGCTGCTCGGGGGGCCGCCGGAGAGACTCGTGGCGGCTGCCCTCGAGAACACCCCCTATCGCGCCGCCTTGCTGCGCGGCGTGCTGGCCGGGCTGGACCCCGCCGATGTCCCCGGCGGCCTGCCGTCGGTGGAGCTCACCGCCCGCGGACTCATGCAGGCCAAGTACGCGGCGGCACGGCCTGACGAGCGGTTCGACCCCCGCCTCATCACCGCCTTCCTCGCTGCGGCTCTGGTCGGCTGGCAGGCGACCGGCACCTTCTTCACCGAGGTCGTCGGTCTCGCCGGGGTGGACAAAGCGGAGGTGCAGACGGCGGTGGCCTACCTCCTGGACCAGGTCTACGGGCTGGCCGAGCCGGGGCGGCGCATGGAAGACGGTCAGGAGTCTCGGGACTGACAGGGAGCGGGTGCACCCCGCGCCGCAGAACGCTACTGCGCGTCACAGGTCTCTATGACGTGTCCGGCCGTTGTCTTGCGGTCATTTGCAGGCCTTCTGTGAGCGGCGCCGCCGCCATGCCGACGCACCACGACGCGTAGCCTCCGTTCAGCCTCGAAAGGGAGCCGACGGATGCCGACACGCCTCACCTCCGATTCTGCAGGGGTCACTCCCCAGCCGCTGGCCGGCGGTGCACACTCCACCCCTGCCCGTTCTCGATCTCGAGTGACGCGCGGGTTGCGCTGCTGGCGATCGTGAAGAAGTCGTCTACGCGTTTGCCGGGGCGGTAGTCGAGTTCACGGTGAATCGAGACCGTCATATCTGGGTTGAGGACGCAGATGTGGAAGGCGATCGTCTTTGCGGCGGCTTCACGGTCTTGCCACGCGCCAGGTACACGGCCAGCTTGAAGGGATTGCTGAGCTGCGAGATCGCCGAGCTCAGGGTACGCAAGAGGCCCTGAAGCGTGTCGTTGTTCGCGCTCCGCACGACATGAAACCAGAGCGCATCGGGCTCCTCGGCGAGCAGCTTGGCGATGTCCTTCCTGATGCTCTCGTCCTTCTCTGACCTGATGGATGACCGTCGCCTGCAGGAGCGACTCGGTCTTGAGCCAGGCGTCGACGAGCGGCGCCCAGCGGTCGATCAGCCGCCCCTGAGGCGTGCGCGCCACGACGGGCGGCAGGGCCTGAGCCTCGGCGGCCAGGTACTTCTTCACGGTGCGCCAGTCGTGGCCGGTCTCGCGGGCGATCTCCGCCCACGAGGCCCCGGCCGCACGCAAGGCGCGAAAAGCGCGTAGGTCCATCCACTCCGTCAAAGAGAGCAGCATGGGCTCGCCATCCCTCCTGGCCGCTTCAAAGGTCAACGGCCTCAAGGATGACGCATCCCGGTCAGCGGGGGATCGCGCTCCTCGACCTACACATCAGCCCGTACACGGGAACGACATATGAGGCTTTACGCGAAACGACATGATTCAGCGTACGCGGACACGGGGCTGCCTGACGTGCGGTTGCGCCGGGATCACTGGACGCGGCGGGACCAGCCGAAGGCAGCATCGGTCAGGCAGGCGCAGGTCAGCGAGACTGCGACGACACAAAGCAGAGCCAGTCGAGCCCGCCGGCACGTGCTCATGTTCCTGCGGTCGACCCCGAACCCATCGCGCTCGATTTCCCCGACAGCGAGCCTCGGCCGCAAGAGCATCGTCGTGCGCGCCGCGGGCTTCACCGCCGATGCGCGATGAGGAGCCAGCGAGCGGACAGGCTTGACTTCGCGGGCAGCATGCCACCGGTTTTCGTCGCGAGAATCACGTTGCCGCTGCCAACTGCCCAGCCATGCTTTGCATCGGAACAAGCGACGTCCGTTAGGCGTGAGGTGATCCCAGTCTTCTGCCGGCGCCAGGTGGCTCCGCCGTTCGTGGTGGCGCAGATGTAGCCGCTGAGTCCCACCGCCCAGCCATGGGTCGCATCGACAAAGGAGACAGCGTACAGGTCCTCGCCAGTTCCCGCGCTCTGCGCGGTCCACGTGACGCCACCGTCCGCGGTGGCCAGGATGGTGCCCCAGCCGCCGACGACCCAGCCGTGAGTCGAGTCGGCGAACGTCAATTCGTAGAGGTACGCGCTCGCCTCCAACGTCCGCGTGTTCCAGGTGGCGCCGCCATCGCTGGTCGATAGGATCGTGGTCCCGGCCAACGCCCAGCCGTGGAAGGCATCGGTGAAGGCTACGGCCTGGATCGAGGCGGCGCCTTGCGCCTTCGGTCTCTGCGTCTTCCAGGTGGCGCCGCCGTCGGTGGTCGCTAGGATCGTGCCGTACTCGCCCACTATCCAGCCGTGCCGTGCATCGGAGAAGGCAACGTCGACGAGCATTGAGGTGGCGCCCGACTCCAATCTGTAGGTGCACAAGCGGCGCGGCCACGAGCAGGTTCCACGTGTCGAACGCACCTACGAAGCCGTCCACCAAAGCATACGAGCGCTGGGCGAAGCTCCACATGAGAAGGTCGGGCAAGTAGATCTCCTCGCTGAACGACGAAGCCATGACGGCGAGGTGTCGAGGTAGCAGAAGTCGCAAGTCTTCTCTCGGTTGAGACAGGGTCGGGTAACGCCCGTCTGGCCGAAGCTCGAAACGGCTGGGGCGGCTCGCCTCTACGTCAACCTCATCCACGGATACGTATCCGTCTTGACCTGCCCGTAGTTCTCGTCGAGCGCCGGCTCGAGCAGCAGGATGGCGGCGATGCGGCGCGCCATCTCGGTGACGTAGCGCGCCTCGTCGACCGTGAGGGCGCGCCCGAGGACCACCCGGTCGCGGTAGGAGAGCCACTTCTTGATGACGGGATAGCCGCCTAGACTGTACTGCCACACTCGAGCCGGAACGCAGCGCCAGTAGGCGACGTCGTTGAGGTACACGTCGACGCATGTCTCACCGAGGATCTGTGACAAACCGTCTGCCGACACACCGCTTGTGGCCAGACTCTCACTCAGCGTATCCAGCTCATCCGCTGAGTACTTCCGTTCGACTGCCTTGCCAGCCGACGGCATTGTCACGCCGCCTCTGCCAGCGACGCCCCAGCGTGCGGTAACGGCCAAGTGGCGGGCCGGATCGAGTGGCCCCTGAGTTGACGACAGAACCGCAAGGCGCCACACGGAGGTAGTCAGCGACGATGAGTCCTGGTCAGGGTCGAGAAGAGTCGCGACCAACCGTCCGAGCGACGCCGATGCGGTCAGCGACTCGGTCGTTGCAGGTAGCGGAACACGTGGCCACTCCTGCTTGAGCGCGCCGATATGCTCGTGCGCATACAGTGGAGCGTGAAGGATTGCCAGCGCATGGTAGAACGCATCATCCTGACATGCTCCCAGCACTACGAGAGCGTCGCCAAGGCATTGCGAGATGTTGTGGGCCCAGCCGTCACCCGGCGTGAGCGCTCGGCTTGTTCCCCCCGTGTCAGTGCGAACCTTGAGCGGGAACATGCCTACGTGCGATTCCACGATGTGATAGTCCGCCAATCGGGAAGAGACCTGGGGTCGGTAGAACGCTCCCTTGCGATTGCGCTGGGCGGCGCTGAACCACAGGTTCTCGGTGTCGATGTGACACAAGTAGTCGGGGCGCGGGCGGTTTAGCAGGCCGGCATCCGCATCCCAATACACCCATCGGCAGTCCAGAGGGCGATAGAAGTACGGGTGAATTGGCTGGTCTGGCGCGCCACGATGCTGAAGTGCGCGTCTAACCTGGGGCCCGTCGAAGATGTCGGACTTGGCCATGGCACTCGGCGCGAGCAGACGCATCTGTTCATCATCCACAGCAGGATTGTAGTAGCTCGCAATGCGGGAGCGGAGCTCCTCTTTGTCAATATCGACGACGAACTCGTCCCGGCTGGTCTGTACTCCGCCCCACTGGCGAGGAAACAGCTCGGGAAGAGAGGGCCAGGAGAGGTACTCGCTAGAAACTATCCGTGGCCGCAGCGCGTAACGATTATCGGCTGTAGGACGCAGTACTTCGTACCCGATCTTCTGGGGCGCCCTGGCGTCCGCATCGAGCTGGCGCCGCTTTTCCGCTCCCCACAGCTCACGGTAGAGAACGGTAGTCAGGTCTCTCTTAGGTCCCCGGCGTGCGAAGAGGCCGATAGCTGTGCCAACCCGAATGCCCTCGCGGTTCCGATCAGTCGAGAAGACGCTCGGGTCGGGCGCCCCCTGTGGAGTGACTTTGCCTGTTTCCCTACTGTCGCCATTCAGATTGTCAATCCAGATTGCATCAAATGCATGCAGAAGCCTGCGCCTCATGACGACGAACGACCCGCTCGAGAGATACGAGAAGTTGCTGATCAGGCAGACGACGCCCCTGCCCAGACGCTCAGCGATACTCCGTTCGGCCAATCGGATGAACCGCACATAGAGGTCGTCAAGGTTGTACTTCCGGACCCCCCAATCGTGTCCTAACCCCTCCTTGTAGGGGTCGACCAGTCCGTCTTCCTCTGCGGGACTTGTGCCAGCGAACGAGTTGTACGGAGGATTGCCGAGCACCACGAGGATGGGCGCTTCTCGTTTTACCTTGGCGGCCGCGTCCCTTTCCTCCTCGAACTCGAACAACAGCTGCGCCGGGTGCACGCGCTTGTCGCCCACCGCCGCGGCGGAAACGGCGTCGTGATCGCGCCAGCCGGTTAGGGCATTCGTCAGGTACACCGCAGCGCGCTCATGCTCGCCGTGCACGTGTGAGAGGGGCACGCCCAGCTCGGACAGCAGCAGCCCGAGCTGCAGATGCGCGATCACGAACGGCGCAGGCAGGATCTCGAAGCCGACAATTCGCTTCATGGCTGCACGCTTCACGTCCTGACGCGTAAGCGCGTCCGCGCCGTTGTCCTGCAAGGTGCGGTCAATCTGCCGCAGTACTTCGACGAGGTAGGCGCCCGTGCCACAACAGGGGTCGAGCACCCAGACGCTCTCGTCTGCGAGGCCGTCCGCAATCCCGAGTTCGTCGCGCAGCACTGCGTCGACCTTCGCAACCATATAGCGTACGACTTCATCCGGCGTGAACCAGACGCCGAGCTCCTTGCGCAGCTGAGGATCGAATGCCTCAAGGAACGGCTCGTAGAAGTACTGCACAGCATGTTCCTCGCGAAAGCGCTGGAAGAAGACCACACGGTCGACGCGGGCGAGCACATCCTCGGTCCAGTCGAGGACCTCGTCGATGCGCAGCTCTCCGAGCTTGCGAGGATCAGCGAACTGGTAGAAGAGAGCGCTGATGAAGGGAACGTCGAGAGTGCGGCTGGCCAGCTCCCACTCGAAGCGCTCCCCGCGCCCATTGTTGGCGGCGTGCTGCCTGCTCCAGAGGACCCACGCGGCGAAGATCCCGTAGAACAGCGTCTGCACGAGCGTGGAACGGAAGAAATGATCGCCTTTCTCGCCAGTGAACTCCAGCCCGAGGGCGTCCTCGAGCTGCGCGCGGAGCATGCTCAAGGCCGGAAGTTCACGCTGCTGCTCGAGGCGAAGGCGTGCGGTGCGCGCGTAACTCGCGAGGAACCAAGCCAGATCTCTGGGGTCAGTGAGCGGCGCAGCAGCGAGGAAGACACGCTTCAAGAACTCCGTGAGCCCCTCGCCAGCCTCTTCGGCGAACTTCCGAGGAGTCGCGCATCGCGACCAGAACTGGGCCTCTCCGTGAGCGAGGCGGCATGCCTCGAGCTCCGTGACGGCACCGGTCATGGAGTCGCGTCCGACAAGCACAAAATCACGCAGGTTCGTAACGAGAACGAGGCCATAGCGTTCAACGTAGCGCTCGACCTGCAGGGGGTCCGGCCACCGAGAACGATCAAAGACATCGTCTGCGGTGCCTTTGACCTCGACCACACCGCGTCCCGGCGGTTGGCCAGCCAGCGGCTCATCATCGCCGCTGCGCGCAAACTGCGGCTGTGTGAAGAGGCCGAAGTCAGGGGCTCCGGCGCCGAGGTTCCTGAGCTGCGAGACGGCCCGCACCTTCGGCTTGAGGCCCCGGCCGACCTCGTTGAGTAGGCCAGCCAAGGCACCGTAGTAGCTGGTCTCCGCTACTCCGCCGCCCGAACCCCTGATGTCGCGTAGTTCTGAGAGATAGGCCTCAACGGGGTTCATCACGGCACTATTCTAGTCGCACTCTGGGACGCCTGCCGCGGCAGGGGCATCAATCTGGGTCGAAAGACCAGGCACGCTTCACCAACTCGGGTTGATGCCAGGAAGCCCGCCGCGGACGGAGCTGATAGGCGGAGAGCACAGGTCTGCACGACCTGTGGGGCGCCAGAACCACCTGCACGCAGCGATGACGCCGACTCGTTGCCGACACGCTGCGCGCCTCCTCGCGACCGCTAGTCCTCCGGTGACTCCGGTTCGCGCCGTGCACGGTAGGGCGCCAGGTCGACGCCGGCCCGGCGCAGTGCTGCGGCACCGTACTTCGCGCGCACGGCATCGACCGCCGCGTCGCAGGCGAGGTCTGCCGAGCTCTCCTCAAGCTCCAGCTGGCAGCACTCGCCGGCGAGGCCGCTGAGCGTGAGGCCGAGGAGGCGCAGCTTCTCGCCCGGAGCGTGCGCCTGCCCGAGCAGCGCGAGGGCAGCTTCGTGGATGAACTTGGTCGTGCTCGTCTCTGCAGGCAGCGTGCACTGGCGCGTGCGCGTGCGAAACTTGTCATCACGCAGCTTCAAGGTGAGCGTGCGGCAAACGTAGCCCTGACGGCGCAGCTCGGCGGCCATGCGGTCGGCGAGGTCGAGCAGCGTCGCCGCAAGCAGCTCGCGGTCGGCCGTGTCGGCGGCGAACGTCACCTCGTGGCCCACTGACTTGGGCGCCGCGTGAGCGGCATGCACGACCTCGTCCGCGCCGCCCAAGGCGAGCTCCTTGAGGTGCGCCGCCCCGGCCGGCGTGAACGAGACCTCGAGCAGCTGCGCAGGCGCGTCCTGGAGCTCGCCGATGGTGGCGACTCCGAGGGCGGCGAGGCGCTGGCTACTCATCGGCCCGATACCCGAGAGAGCGCCGACCGGCAGAGCACGCAGGCGCCCCTGTACGTCCGCCATGGTGAGCGTCGTGAGGCCGCCCGGCTTCTCCAGTTCGCAGGCCAGCTTGGCGAGGGTGCGCGTCGGTCCGATGCCGATCGAGCAGGAGAGCTGGAGCTCTTCACGGGTGAGGGAGTGGATCTGGCGCGCGATCTTCAGCGGCGTGCCGAAGAGGCGCCCCGAGCCGGTGACGTCGAGGAAGGCCTCGTCTATCGAGACCGGTTCGACCAGATCGGTGAAGCGCGAGAAGAGCTCGAGCAGCTT
>Ga0315287_10002127_pt1 | contig 18608 bp, 19 predicted proteins | sample YL17G11_0_MG_FD_205037 | JGI IMG/M metagenome (GOLD analysis project Ga0315287, IMG submission 205037) | Sediment microbial communities from Yellowstone Lake, YNP, Wyoming, USA - YL17G11_0 | ecosystem: Environmental > Aquatic > Freshwater > Lake > Sediment | place: USA: Wyoming | collected...
TCATCCCAACCGCATTGTGGCGGAAGCCATTGTCAAAAAGCAGGTGGCATTCCTCAGTGGTTACCCACACATGCGGGCCGAGGTGAAGTATGGCCAGAACAGCCGGATCGACCTTCTTCTCGAAGGCGACGGCAGACCCTCCTGCTATGTCGAAATCAAGAATGTCCATTTCTTCAGGACGCCAGGACTTGCAGAATTTCCCGATTGTGTGACGGCGCGCGGACGTAAACACCTGGTGGAACTTGCCGACATGGTAAAACTGGGTTTCCGCGCCGTCATGGTCTATCTTATCCAGAACGACAGTCCTTCCCGTTTTGCCCTTGCAGACGACAAGGACAGCGCCTATTTCCATCAATTCAGGAGTGCGCAACGTGCAGGCGTTGAAGCTTTAGCCTTGACTTGCAATGTCTCAACAGACGAAATTAATGTGAAAGACAGTATTCCGATCCTGGAAACATAAATGACCGACATTGAGACACAAGACGCAAAATCCAGCCGTGGCCCCCGCATAAAGCTGCATAAGCCGGGGGACTATGAGGGGATGCGCAAGGCCGGCCGACTCACGGCGGAAGCGCTTGATCTCATCACCCCCATTGTAAAGGCAGGTACCACAACTGAATCCATGGATAAATTCATCGTGGAATTTGCGCGCGACAACAAAGCGATCCCTGCCCCGCTAAATTACCGCGGCTACACGAAATCGATTTGCACGTCGCTCAACCACGTGGTCTGCCATGGCATTCCCAATGAAACGCCTTTGCGCGACGGCGACATTCTGAATGTGGATGTGACGCTTATTGTCGACGGCTGGTATGGCGATTCGAGCCGAATGTATGCTATCGGTGAGGTCACACGCAAGGCGGAACGGCTCATAGAGGTCACCTACGAGTGCCTGATGCGCGGCATCGCCATGGTCAAGCCTGGTGCCCACCTTGGTGACATCGGCTATGCCATTCAGTCCTTTGCAGAAGCCGAGCGCTGCTCGGTGGTGCGTGACTTCTGTGGCCATGGGCTGGGTCGGGTATTCCATGACCATCCCAACGTGTTGCACTACGGTCGGATGGGCGAAGGTGTCATTCTCAAGGAAGGCATGTTCTTCACTATTGAGCCCATGATCAACCTCGGCAAGCCCCATGTGAAGGTGCTGAGTGACGGATGGACGGCTGTCACGCGTGATCGCTCCCTTTCTGCCCAATTCGAGCACACCATCGCGGTGACGGCCACCGGCTACGAGATTTTCACGCTGTCTCCGCAAGGGTTCGACTGCCCGCCCTACAAGGTTTGAAAATGCCCACCGGTTTCCAGGACTCCTAGGCCAGGACAGATCATGTGGAGCATCGGGAGTAGCTGCGGGAACGCTTTCGCGAGGCGGGCCCGGAAGCCCTATCGGACTATTAATTGCTTTAAATGGCGCTGTTTCGCGCAATGCGTGGAGCTGACACAAAGCCAATCGCCAAGAACCTGATTGCCCGGTTCGGCAGCTTTGCCGAAGTCATCAGTGCGCCACCGTTACGCCTGATGGAAGTGCTAGGTGTGGGTGAAGTCATCACCACAGAGCTGAGGCTCATCCTGACCGCTGCCTTGCGCCTCCTCAAGGGCCAGGTGATCAATCGCATGGTGCGGTCGTCGCGGACTGCAATCCTCGAATATTGCTGCGCCGCCATGACCTACCAGGATAGTGAGCAATTACGCATCGTGTTTCTCGACAAGAAGAACCCACTCATTGGCGATGAACTGCAGCAGGAAGGCACCGTTGACCACACACCAGTTTAAACCCGCGAAGTGATTAAGCGGGCGCTCGAGTTTTCGGCCTCCGCCATCATCTTCTTGCGCAATCACCCTTCGGGCGATCCAACACCATCCTTCGCTGCTACCAACATGAAACAGAGGATCAAAGATGCCGGCAGCAAGCTGGGCATCACGATCTGTGACCATGTGATTATTGCCCGCATAGGCCATACCAGCTTCAAGGGCCCATAGCTGATCTGAGGTCACCCAGTGCTAGTGGCGTATCCACATCCACCAGGACAGCTCTGGAAGGTACCTCCACCTCGACAATTTCGTCGGAGAGGAAATCCATCAGCAGCCTGCCGCCCTGGTCGCCTTCTACGGCCTGCAGGCTGACAAAGTGCTGCCGACCCCATAGCACAGGATTGCCCCGTTTTCCCTCATGTACAGGCACGCAGATGGTCCGGTGGTCGGCCACGCTGAAGGCGGCAATCAGGCGGTCGACTGTTCTTGCATCCACCAGGGGCATGTCGCCCAGCGCGATCAAAACGCCATCAATATCGGATCCAACGTTGGCGAGGCCGGATTTGAGGGACTTTGAAAGGCCATCGGCAAACTGGGCATTGTGCACGAACTTGACGTCAAGTCCCTTGAGAGCTTCACTCACCTTCTCCGCTTCGTTGCCAGTGACCACGGTGATGTCATGCACCGCCGAGGCCTTGAGGTTCTCCACGCAGTGCAGCAGCAGGGGCTTACCGCCCAGATCCGCCAGCAGCTTGTTGCTGCCCATGCGTGACGACTTTCCGGCAGCCAGCACAATGGCCGTGATCTTGGCAGCGCGCGGCACCAGTGGTACTCCTTCGCGTGGGCTCGGACGCGAGGAGATTTCTGCTAGAAGCCCACCTGGGCCCATGTCCATGATGTCCTGCCCTCCCATCGGCACACCGGCCAGCACACGTTCCAGCACCCAGTCAAAACCATTTACCTTGGGCGAGCGAGCACAGCTTGGCACGCCGATCACCGGAACACCCCGCAACTCGGCAAACATCATCAGGTTGCCGGGGTCCACGGGCATGCCCAAATGGACCACGCGGCCGCCGGCTGCCACCACGCTGGCCGGCACGACGTCGCCCCGGTCCACAATAGCAGAGGCGCCGAACACCAAGATGGGATTGCAGCCCACCGCATGCAGTTTGGCAACCGCGTCCCGCACGGTCACGATGCGATGCTCGCACACGATAACTTCGGACAGCTTACTTCCCAGCGCGTTCACGCGGTCGCGCATGGATGTTTCCGATTTTTGGACCAGCGACGGCTTGTTGCGCGGCAATGTTGAAATGACGAGCCCTACCGCATGGGGACGAAACGGCGCCACGCTCACGATGGGTACATCACCAATGATGGCAAGTGCCTGGTCAAGCACGCTGCGCGGCACTGCAAAGGGTATGATCTTAATGGTTGCCGCCATCTGCCGCTGCTCAACAACGCTAAAGGGAGGAAGTGTTGCCAGGGTAATGTCCTCATGGATCCGGTTGAGGGCGGTGACCCGGGCGCTGTCCACCATCAGCACCCCATGACGACTAGCATAGAGATTGGCACGACCCGTAAAGGGCTGCTGGGCCATGAGATATGCACCTCCCACTCCTTCGCCAAGGGCCTGAGCGGCCTCGTCCTCGGCAACGTCACCTACCTCGAGGCGCGCTGCGAACACCCTTTGAATACCCGCAGCCTTGAGGCGCTCCAAGTCAGACGACGCGAGCTGCTTTCCCTTCTTGTAGACACCTTCGTTGTGCGCCACCGAATGTGCAAGAATGGCACCAACGGCATCGTCCACCGGCATTTCACCGAAAATCATCTCAATGCCCCAATCGCAGCGCGCGGGTCATTTCAGCCATGATTGAAATGGCGATTTCGGCCGCACCCTTGGCGCCGATGGGAAGACCGATGGGTCCGTGTATGCGAGCGAGCTGCGCTTCGGAAAATCCGGCAACCTTCAAGCGCTCCTGGCGGCTGGCCTGCGTCTTCTTGGAGCCCAGCGCACCGATATAGAAAACCTCCGACTTAAGGGCGAGGCTGAGAGCGGGGTCGTCAATCTTGGGATCATGTGTGAGTGCCAGAAGCGCGGACCGCGCATCAAGACCTAGGCCGGGTAGGATTTCATCGGGCCATTCTGCACGAAGAGCAACTTCTGGGAAACGCGCACCTGTTGCAAACGCGCCACGGGGATCAATGACCGTGATGTCGTAACCCGCCTGGCCCGCCATGGGAATGACGCTCTGGGCGATATGCACGGCCCCGATGATCACCAGCCGGAGCGGTGGGTTGTGGATGTGTACGAATTCATCCCCGTGAATGCCGGATTGGTCAAAGCGGAAGGCTTCTTCGAGCACGGCGCTCAAGGGATCAACCGCCGTGTTATCCTTGTGCACAAGGCGCTGCTCGCCAGTTGCCACCTTGGTGATGATAGCCACGGCTTTCCGCTGGTTCCTGGCTGCAAGCAGCGCTGCAAGGAGGTCGCGTTTCATGCCTCTAATGGCTCCACCAGTACGCGGATCTTGCCGCCACAGGCAAGCCCCACCTGCCAGGCGGTTTCATCGGCCACGCCGAAGGACAAGACCTTGGATCTCTGTGACGCGATGGCATCCAGTGCTTCGGTGACCACAGCACCTTCAACGCAGCCGCCGGATACCGAGCCAATGAAGTTTCCCTCCCCGTCGATGGCGAGCTGGCTACCCACCTGCTGTGGTGCCGAGCCCCAGGTTTCAATGACAGTGGCGAGTGCCACTTTACGGCCCTCAGCCAGCCAGGCTGCGGCAGACTCGAGTGTCGTGTGATCAGTTCCGGCCATCATTGCCTCCATTTCCTTGGATCATGCGCCGCGCTGGCACGGCTGCCAAGTGTCTGCGCCAGGTCGGTGAGGCAGTTCAGGCTGTGGACCGGTCGGAACTCGTCGACATAGGGCATGATGGCACGAATGCCGGAGGCCCTGGCCTGGAAACCGTCAAAGCGCAGGAGCGGGTTAAGCCACACGATGTGTTTGGCACTGCGGCGCAGCCGTTGCATTTCGTGAGCAAGCTGGACCGTATCCTCGCGCTCGAGGCCGTCGCTCATCAAGAGAACTTCGGCACCTTGGGCCAGCACCCGTCGTGCCCATTTTTGGTTGAACTCCTTGAGCGTGAGGCCGATACGGGTGCCGCCAGACCAGTCCTTGACCACGGCGGAGACCTTTGACACAGCTTCGTCAATATCGCGCCGTTTCAATTCGCGGGTAACATTGGTAAGCCTCGTTCCGAACAGAAACATGGTCACTCGCGTCCTGTCATTGGCCACGGCGTGCAGGAAATGCAAGAACATGCGGCTGTAGTTCGAGCAGGAACCGGAGATGTCGCAAAGTATGACCAGCGGTGGCTCCCGCCGTTGACGCTCACGCCGCGCCAGCGTGATTAATCCGCCACCAGTGCGCAGCGACTGCTTCAGGGTGCGCCTCATATCAATGGCCGTGCCCGCACTGTTAGGCTCAAATCTGCGTGTGCGGATTTCCCGTGGTGTGAGCCGCATGAGTGCGATTGCCGCTCTGGCGTCCGCCTGCTCGGTTAACGTCATCTGCTCGAAATCTTTGGCTCGCAGGATATCGTCGGCAGAAGCGGTAAAGGCAGCGTCGAGTTCCAGCACATCCGGTTTTTCCTGGCGCCTACTCTGGGTCTCCACCTTGTCGAACATGGCTTCCGCCAGTCGCCTAAAACCGGCCTGCTTTGCCTTGTCGCTGGCCGAACGGGTGATTTGAGTGAACATGAGCTTCATTAGCTGCTCTAGCATCTTTGGCTTTTTCCAGAATACGTGGAAGGCCTGGTCGAAAACCTCCCTATGGTCGCGCCGCTTTACCAGGATGGCATGCAGCGTCCAGTAGAAGTCCTCGCGGGTTTGGAGCGAGCCGCTCTGGGCAGCGTCAAGGGCATCAAGGACCGAAGCCGGCCCCACCGGCAACCCCGCTTCACGCAAAACCCGGGCAAAATGCATGATATTGTCAGCCAGCTTGCCCGAAGGCAGGGGTGCTGCGCTCATTGCGCGGTCACGGCAGCAATTCGAATCTCTTCCTTGATCTGGTCGAGAATGCGTTTGGCTTCCGAGCCTTCCATGCGCACAATGTCGTCCTGATACTTGAGCAGCACGCCCAGTGTATCATTGACCGTTTGCGGATCGAGCCCCACGCTGTCGAGCTCATGCAGGGCGGTAATCCAGTCGAGGGTTTCAGCTACCCCCGGCGCCTTGAACAGGTCGCCTGCACGCAAGGCCTGTACAAAACCCACCACTTCCCTGGCCAATGCCGCAGAGGCGTTGGGCCGCCTGGCCTTGACGATTTCAAGTTCGCGCTTGGCATCGGGGTAACCCACCCAATGGTAGAGGCAGCGGCGTTTGAGGGCGTCGTGAACTTCGCGGGTGCGGTTGGAGGTGATGATCACGATGGGTGGTTCTGCCGCCTTGATGGTCCCCAGTTCCGGAATGGTCACCTGGTAGTCAGACAGCAGTTCAAGCAGATAGGCCTCGAAGGCCTCGTCGGTCCGGTCGAGTTCGTCGATAAGAAGAACGGGGGCTGATCCCCTCTCGCCCTCGAGGGCCTGCAACAATGCCCGCTTGATGAGAAAGCGTTCGGCAAAAATATCCTGACCCATGCGCTGGCGGTCCAGCTCGCCGGATGCTTCGGCCAAGCGGATTTCGATCATCTGGGCTGCGTAGTTCCATTCATAGACGGCAGAATTGATGTCGAGGCCCTCATAGCACTGCAGCCTGATGAGCTTGCGGCCGAGCCCCTCGGCTAGAACCTTCGCAACCTCCGTCTTGCCGACACCCGCCTCGCCTTCCAGAAATAGCGGTCGCTCCATCTTCAACGCGAGGAACACCACCGTGGCGAGATCCCGCCCTGCCACATAACCGTTTCTCTTCAGCAGGTCGGCAGTATCATCAATAGAGGTCGGGGTTTTTGTCATTCTGGCCTTTACCCATGAAAAGGCCCGCAAGAATCATAACCCGCAGGCCCCTTAACAATATGGGTTACTTACTTGGCCGCTGCAACAGCCCGGCGCGCCAAGACGCCGATAAGGTGCGCGCGGTAGGCTGCCGTGGCATGCATATCCGTGTTGAGGCCCTTTGCGCTGGCTTCGATGCCAGAAAGCGAAGCTGCGTTAAAGGACTTGGAAAGCGCTTCCTCCATGGCGGTTACACGGAACACCTTTGGTCCGGCCCCGGTAACCGCCACCCGCACCTTGCCGTCTGCCCCTTGCGACAGGAACACGCCAGTAAGGGCATAACGCGAGGCTGGGTTGGGGAACTTCTGGTGGGCCGACTTCTTCGGGATCGGGAAGCTCACCGCAGTAATGATTTCACCGGGCTTCAGGGCCGTCTCAAACATGCCGGTGAAGAACGCGTCCGCCGGTATCTTGCGCTTGTCAGTGATGATCGTAGCACCTAGCCCCAGGCAGGCCGACGGATAGTCGGCGGCCGGATCATTGTTGGCGATGGAGCCGCCTATGGTGCCGCGTTGTCTTACATGCACACCACCGATCTTGCCGGCCATTTCCCATAGGGCGGGAATGGCCTTCTTGATGGCAGCGGACGTTGCCACTTCCATATGGGTTGTGCCCGCCTTGATGAGCACGGCCGTCTTGCTTACCGCAATGCCGGAAAAACCCTTGATGGCGGTAAGGTCGATGATGTCGGTTGGGGTAGCGAGGCCCTGCTTCATGGTGGGAAGCAGGGTGTGGCCACCGGCCATGTAGCTGCCATCCTTCGCCTTTTTCAAAAGCGAGACGGCTGCACTAACTGTTGCGGGGCGATGATAATTGAAATTTTCCATGTCTTTCTCCTGAACCTTACTCTGCCGCGCGTTTCATGGGTTGCATTGCGTTCCACACTGTAAGGGGTGTCGCCGGCATGGCAATCTCGCGAACGCCAATGGCATCAGTGATGGCGTTGATGACTGCAGGCGGCGCCGCGATGGCGCCCGCCTCGCCGCAACCCTTCATGCCCAAGGGGTTCGAAGGGCACTTGGTAAAGGTGAAGCCCAGCTTGAAGTTTTCAATGAGAGGCATGTTGGCCGCCCGCGGCATGTTGTAGTCCATGTACGATCCCGTGAGCAGCTGGCCGCTTTCCTTGTCATAGGTGCAGCCTTCAATCAAAGCCTGGCCTATGCCCTGGGCAACGCCACCTTGGACCTGGCCTTCAACCACCATTGGATTGATGATGGTGCCGAAGTCATCAACTGCTGTGTAGCTCGCTATTTTGGTGAGGCCTGTATCGGCATCAACCTCCACTTCGCAGATGTGGACACCAGCCGGGAACACAAAATTGGACGGATCGTGGAACGAGGTTTCCTTGAGGCCGATCTCAATCTCTGACGAGTTGAACTTGTGGCCCACGTAGGCCGCAAGGGCCACCTCGCCAAACGCCATTTTCTTGTCAGTGCCCTTCACGGTGAAGGTGCCGTTCTTGAAGTCGATGTCGTCAGCCGAGGCCTCCATGACGGCAGCTGCTACCTTGCGCGCCTTGGCTTCAATTTTGTCGAGCGCCTTGGAAATGGCCGTCATGCCAACTGCGCCGGAGCGGGAGCCGTAGGTTCCCATGCCCATCTGCACCTTGTCGGTATCGCCGTGGATAATGGCTACGCTGTTAATGTCGACGCCCAGACGGTCCGAAACCAGTTGCGCAAAGGTTGTCTCATGGCTCTGGCCGTGACTATGAGAGCCAGTAAGCACCTCCACGGTACCCACCGCGTTGACACGCACTTCGGCGGATTCCCAAAGCCCAACGCCTGCACCCAGCGAACCTACAGCGGCCGAAGGTGCGATGCCGCAAGCCTCAATGTAGGCCGAGAAGCCGACACCGCGCAGCTTGCCATTCCTGGCAGATTCAGCTTTGCGGGCAGCAAAGTTCTTGTAGTCAGACATCTCCAGCGCCTTGTCGAGAGCCGCCGCATAGTCGCCGGCATCGTAGCAGAAGATGACTGGTGTCTGATGGGGGAAGCTGGTGATGAAATTCTGCCGGCGGAATTCGGCAGGATCCATCTTCAGTTCGCGCGCTGCCGTCTCGACAAGGCGCTCCACCACGTAGGTTGCCTCCGGTCGCCCCGCCCCACGATAAGCATCAACCGGTGCGGTATTGGTATAAACCGCATCAATTTCCGCATAGATGTTGGGAATATTGTATTGGCCCGACAGCAGCGTGGCATAGAGGTAGGTTGGCACGGCTGCCGAGAAGGTAGAGAGATAAGCGCCCATCGAGGCTATGGTGTGGACCCGGAGGCCCGTGATCTTACCTGACCTATCGAGGGCAAGTTCCGCCTGGGATACATGGTCACGACCATGGGCATCGCTCAGGAAGGCTTCCGAGCGGTCGGCCGTCCACTTGACTGGCCTGCCGCCGATGCGCTTCGAGGCCCAGACGCACACCACTTCCTCGCCATAGATGAAAATCTTGGAGCCAAAACCGCCGCCTACGTCGGGCGCGATTACTCGCAGCTTATGTTCCGGTGTCAAGCCATGGAAGGCTGAAATAACAAGCCGTGCCACATGGGGGTTCTGGCTGGTGGTATAAAGCGTGTAATGGTCGGTGCCCGCATCATACGAACCAATGGCGGCACGGGTTTCCATGGCGTTAGGTATGAGGCGGTTGTTGATGATGTTCAATTTGGTGATATGAGCAGCTGACTTGAAGGCCGCGTCGGTCGCTGCCTGGTCGCCAATGGACCAGTTGTAAACCCGGTTATCGGAGGCAGCGTCGTGCACCTGCGCCTTGGTTTTCATGGCCTGGGCCGCATCTACGTTATGAGGCAGCACGCTGTAGGAAATACTGACCGCTTCGGCAGCAGCTTTAGCCTGTGTCCTGGTTTCGGCAATCACCACCGCAACCTGGTCGCCCACGAAGCGCACCTTGCCGCTGGCCAATATGGGGTGCGGGCCGGCTTTCATGGGTGAACCATCCTTGGAATGTATCATCCAGCCGCAGATCAGGCCACCAATCTTGTCCTCTTCAACTTCCTTGGAGGTAAAAATATCAACAACACCCGGCATCTTCTTTGCCTTGGTGGTGCTGATGGACTTGATCATCGCATGCGCGTGCGGGCTGCGCACGAAATAGGCGTAAGTTTGGTCTTTGAGGTTGATATCGTCGGTGTACTGGCCCTTGCCAGTGATGAAGCGCTGATCTTCCTTGCGTAGCACGCGTGCGCCAATGCCTGTATCACTCATGATCTATTAGCTCCCTTACATTTTTTCCGCAGCGGATTGTACGGCTGCAACGATATTATGGTATCCCGTGCAACGGCAGATGTTGCCTGAAAGCTCACGGCGGATAACTTCCTCCGAAACCTTCTTGCCATTGCGCTTGACGATATCGATGGATGACATGATCATGCCCGGTGTGCAGAAACCGCACTGTAGGCCATGCTCTTCGTGGAATGCCTGCTGCATGGGGTGCAGCTTGCCGTTCTTGGCAATGCCTTCAATGGTGGTGACCTCGGCGCCTTCGCAGGCAACGGCCAATGTGGTGCAGGATTTGACCGCCTTGCCGTTGATGTGCACGACGCAGGCGCCGCACTGGCTGGTGTCGCAACCGACGTGTGTTCCCGTCAACCCCAGATTCGTACGAATGAAATCAACAAGCAAGGTGCGCGGTTCCACATCGCCGCTCACGGCCTTGCCATTCACTTTTAATGAAATTGCAGTCATTTAACTATCCTCCCATACAGTTCCTTGATGATCATAAGTCAATCCCATGCCGGAACTTTTTTCAGTGGTGCGCTATACTCATCTTAGTTTGACGCCACGGTCAAGCATTACCAAAGCAAAACAACTCAAATTGCGACATTAAGTTTTCTATTGCGCTGCACACATGAAACCGTTTTAGTCTGCCCAGCGTAGTGTCACTGAAACCCATAATCACGGAAGGCACCGGATGATTCGCTTGCTGGCTTTGACACTGACACTGATCTTAACGCTGGCTTTGCACAGTGCCGCGGCAGATCTCATCAACTCTCAAGACCAGGCCGAGTTTCAGCGCATCATCACCGCCCAGATCAGCGCTTTCAGGGCGGACGACGGTGCCGCCGCCTATGAGTTTGCAGCTCCCGCGGTGCGCAAATTTTTCCCCACCGTCGAAGTGTTCATGGCCATGGTGAGGAACGGCTACCCCCAAGTCTATCGTCCGCAATCCTTCATATTCAACGAGGCGCTGACTGATCCCCAGGGCCGTCCTGCACAAAAAGTAACCATCCTGGGGCCAGACGGCAAAACCTACATGGCGATCTACACCCTGGAAAAGCAGGCCGACGGTAAATGGCTCATTTCCAGTTGCACCATCCTGCTCATTCCTGGCTTGGACGCCTGAGCAAGGGGCCCCATAGGCGGCTCGCCCTATCCATGGCACTCTTCCTGGGATGAAACCTGATTTATTGAAATTTGCCAAACTCAACCGACTGGGCTATGTGGTGGCGCTGGCCTTCATTGGTGTAACGGCGGTCGTCCTCTGGGACATGGGGCGCGAGCCCATCTGCAAGTGTGGCTATGTGAAACTCTGGCACGACGAGGTGTTCAGTTCGGAAAATTCCCAGCACCTCACCGACTGGTACACATTTTCGCATATTATCCATGGTTTCATTCTCTACGGTTTCACCTGGCTGCTGGGGCGGAAGTGGCCGATGGGCTTGCGCATGTGCCTTGCCGTAATGGTCGAAGGTGGTTGGGAGATTTTCGAGAATTCGAATTTCATCATCAACCGGTATCGCGAAGCAACCATATCGCTCGACTACTACGGCGACAGCGTGATCAATTCGGTGAGTGACATTATCACCATGGTCGTAGGGTTCTATGTAGCATCACGCATGCCTATAGGGGTGACGGTGTTAGCAGCTTTGGCGATCGAATTGGTGGTAGGCGCCATAATTCGCGACAACCTCACGCTCAACATCATCATGCTGATCCACCCCTTCGACGTGATCAAGCAGTGGCAGGCGGGCGCCTAGGCCCTTTTCTCAATGGCCGAACATATAGCGCTCCAGTTTCTGTGGATAGAGGGGCTCGATCAAGTAATAGGCCCATTGCGAAGCATATTTCTCGCCGTAAACCAGCACGCTGCAGAGTTCGCCGTCAAGAGCGATAACAGGCCCCTCACGGCCATCTGGAATCATCACGGTGTGACCTACCCTGCACCAGTTTTCAGGTGAAGGGGGTGATACAACTGCCGTTGCCATCAACATCGCCCCGAATATCGTGTTCAATTTGTGCCGCCTACAAAATGAAGACAGCAATTTCTCCTAAAAACTGGGGGAATGCAAGTGCCGGGTTTTGCATCCTATTTCTTGCGCAGGCTGGACGGCGAGTTGCCAAAATGCTTGCGGAAACTCCGCGAGAATTGCGGCAGGGAGAAAAATCCGGTTGCCACAGCCACTTCGCGTACGCTCAAGGTGGAGTAGTTGATCAGGCGCTCGGCACGCTCCAGCCTAAGGCCGAGGTAGAAACCCATGGGCCGCTTCTTGAGAGTGTTGGCAAAGAGGCGCTCCAGCTGGCGCACTGACAGGCCCACACGATCCGCCACTGTGGTAATGTCCAAGGGTTCTTCGATCTGTTCTTCCATTAGCGAGATGCAGGACAGAAGTCGCCCGTCTACTGTTCCATAACGGGCTGTGAGAGGGGCTCGTGCTTCAACCTGTTGTTCGGCGATGCGCGAGTGCACCAGCTGGTCGGCCACATCCACGGCTATTTCACGACCGAGCTGCAGCCTGATCCATTCCAGCATCATGTCGATGGAGGAGGAGCCACCCGCACAGGTCATGCGCTCACGGTCAACCTCGTAGAGCGACTGCGCGGTTTGCACACGGGGAAAACTTTCCCGGAATCCCGGCAAGCTCTCCCAATGGCAGGTGGCGCGGTAGCCATCCAACACGCCGGCGCGCGCCATGATGAAAGGTCCGGTATCAAGACCCGCCAAGAGTACCTTCTGTGCAGCAAGCTTGCGCACGGCGGAAAGGACGGGCTTGGTAATCCCCTGCTCCGGCTCGTAACTCGCACATACCACCACCATGGTGGGCCGCCCAAGGTCGGCGAGGCTTCCCATGACAGAAATGGGAATGTCGTTGGAGGCGGAGACAGGATTTCCGTCGACCGATACAAAGCGCCAGGAAAAACGCTTCCCGGCAAAGCGGTTGGCGATGCGCAAGGGTTCGAGGGCCCCGTAGAGGGAAATCATCGAAAAACGCTGCACCAGGAGAAATACGACGTCGGCGGAGGGCATGGCGAAAATTGCTAACTGAATGTCGATAAAAGTCAAACTCAAAACCGCTTACAGGCTTAACCTCAACATTAAAGGGAGGACCCCCATGAACCCCAAGATCATCATAACCTGCGCCCTAACCGGCGCCGGAGACACTGTTGGCAAAAGCCCTAACGTGCCGGTGACACCTGAACAAATCGCCAATTCGGCCCTTCAAGCAGCCAGTGCCGGTGCTGCCGTGGTACACTGCCATGTACGAGACCCGAAGACCGGAAAGGGTTCGCGCCGGGTTGAACTCTATGCCGAGGTGATGGAACGCATTCGTGCCAAGAACAAGGAAGTCATCATAAATCTCACCGCCGGCATGGGCGGTGACCTCGTGGTTGGTGATGGCGAGAAGCCCATGGCCTGGGGTGAAGGCACGGACCTTGTGGGACCAGTTGAACGCCTCGTTCACGTGGCCCAGCTCAGGCCTGAACTGTGCACGCTGGACTGCGGATCGCTCAATTTTGGTGACGGGCATTCCCTCGTCGTGCAAACGCCAAACCAATTGCGCGAGCAGGCCAGGCTCATCAAATCTTACGGTGTGAAGCCGGAAATGGAAATCTTCGATTCCGGTAACTTGTGGTTTGCCAAGCAGCTCTGCGCGGAAGGCCTGGTCGACAGTCCGTCCTTGTTCCAGCTCTGCCTCGGCATTCCCTGGGGCGCCCCCTACGACACCGAAACCATGGCCTACCAGAAAGGCCAACTGCCGAAGGATGCAGTGTGGGCTGCCTTCGGTATCGGCCGCAACGAATTTCCCGCAGTAGCCCAGGCCGTGCTACTGGGTGGGCATGTGCGGGTTGGCCTTGAGGACAATCTGTGGCTCGAAAAAGGCGTGCATGCCACCAACGGCAAACTGGTCGAGAAGGCCGCCAAGATCATCGAGTTGCTCGGCCCCAAGGTGGCAACACCTGATGAGGCGCGCGCCATTCTCCAACTCAAGCCAAGAGCCTGATCATGTCCAAAATCAAAACGGTCGGCATCGCCGGAACGGGTCTTATTGGTGCGGGCTGGGCCGCGCGGTTGCTCATTCGCGGCTTTGACGTCATTGCCTATGACGTGCAGCCCGCTGCGGATGCCAAGTTGCGCGCTGCCATTGACGTGGCATGGCCCTCCATGTCCAAACTCCTCGGCACGCCCGGCAAGAAAGGCAAGCTCACTTTCACCACCGATCTCAAGGAGATGGCCTCAAGAGCTGACTTCATCCATGAAGCAGCGCCTGAGCGCGAAGAGCTCAAGGTAAAGCTGTTCCGCGACATTGATGCTATCACTCGGCCCGACGTGATCATTTCGTCGTCGTCTTCCGGCTTCCTACCCACCGTTCTACAGTCACAGTGCGCCCAGCATCCCGAGCGCGTGATCATTGGCCACCCCTTCAACCCGGTCTACCTGCTGCCTCTGGTTGAAACTGTGCCGGGAACGAACACATCACCTGGAGCTATGGACCGGGCTGGCGTCTACTTTGAATCCATCGGCATGCATGTCCTGCGCCTTAAGAGGGAAATCGAAGGTTATATTTGCGACCGTCTTCAGGAAGCCCTGTGGCGCGAGGCCTTGCACATCCTCAACAAGGACATTGGCACCACCGGCGACATCGACGACTCAATCATCTACTCCGCCGGCATGCGCTGGGCCTTCATGGGTTCCTTCCTCACCTATCATGTGGCGGGCGGCCCCGGCGGCATGCGCCATTTCATTTCGCAGTTTGACCCCACTCTAGAACTTCCGTGGACGGACCTTCCGTTTCCCAAGTGGAACGACACCCTGCAGAACCGCCTGATTGACGGCTGCGAAACGCAAAGTGCTGGCCAGACGGTGGCTGAGATCGAAGCCAAGCGCAATGACGTGCTAGTCGACATGATGCGTCTGTTTAAGCATCACAAGGTGGGTGCGGGACTTGTGCTCGCCCGCGAAGAAACCAAGCAGGGCAAGAAGGCCAAACGCTGGAAAGAATCCGACAAGATCGATGGGCCCGTCAAGCTTCACAAGGGTGAGGTTCTCTCTGCCTGGCTCGACTACAATGGCCATATGACCGATGCCGCCTACCTTATTGCCTTCGGCGATGGCCTTGATGCCTTCTTCCGTTACATCGGCGACGATGAAGCCTACAGGGCATCCGGCAACACCTTCTTCACGGCAGAGACCCATATCAACTACTACCGCGAAATGAAGGTGGGCGAAGCCTTCTGGATCGAGACGCAAGTTCTGGGCTGTGATGAAAAGCGCATACACCTCTTCCACCGCATGTATCATGGCAAGACAAAGGAGCTGGCGGCGACCAACGAAATCATGCAATTGCACGTCAACCAGGAAGTCAAGAAGGTAGCTCCGATGTCGGAGGAACTCTACACGGCACTCAAAGCTATCGGTAAGGCACACAAGAATCTGAAGAGGCCCAAGGAAATGGGCAGTGTCATGCAGGTGAAAAGGAGGAAATAGTCATGCAGCAACGCGTAATGATTACTGCCGCGGCCTGCGGCATTGGCCGCGCCATTGCCAAGGCCTTCCATGACGAGGGTGCCAAGGTTCATATCTGCGACGTGAATGAGCAGGCCCTGGCCGCCTTCCGTGAAGAATTCCCGGACATAGCCGCAACGCGGGTGAATGTTGCCAGCGAAGTCGAGGTGGATGCCTGGTTTGATGATGCGCTGGAAGACTTGGGCGGTCTTGACGTGTTGGTGAACAACGCTGGCGTCAAGGGCCCGACGGCCCCAGTCGACGACATTGAATACGCCGAGTGGAAGGAATGCCTCGCCATCTGCCTCGATTCGCAGTTCCTGTGCGCCAGGCGGGCGGCTCCCGTCATGAAGGCACAGAAGGCGGGCTCTATTATCAATCTGTCCTCTAACGCTGGTCTGTTCGGCTTCGGAAACCGTACCCCCTATGCAGCGGCCAAATGGGCGGTCATCGGCCTGACGAAATCGCTCGCCATTGAACTTGGCCCGCACAATGTGCGCTGCAATGCCATTTGCCCTGGCTCAGTGCGCGGCGACCGCATCAATCGCGTTATCCAGGCGGAAGCCGACTTGCGCGGCGTGCCCTTTGATGTGGTGGCCAAGGAAAACGTTTCGGCCCAGTCCATTCCACGCTTTGTCGAGGCCGAGGAAATCGGCGACCTCTGCGTTTTTCTGGCTTCACCCAAAGCCAAGATGATCAATGGTGAAGACATTGCCATCGACGGCCACATGGAAACATTTCATATCAGGTCATAGCACTCATGGATTTCAAACTTTCGGAAGAACAGGATATGATCATCAGGACGACGAAGAACTTCGTCGCCAATGAACTCTATCCCCATGAGGCGGAGGTCGAGCGCACCGGCGTGCTGCGCCCCGAACTGCGTGAGGCCATCAAGGCAAAGGCGATCGAGGCCGGACTCTATGCCGCCAACATGCCAGCCGAGGCTGGTGGTGCGGGCCTCGATACTCTGACCTGGGTACTCTACGAAAAGGAACTTGGCCGCGCCAATTATGCCCTGCACTGGAATTGCGTGGCGAGGCCTTCTAACATCCTTATGGCCTGTGTCGGCGATCAGCGGGAAAAATACCTGTTTCCCGCAGTGCGCGGCGACATGGTGGATTGCCTTGCTATGACCGAACCCGGCGTGGGCTCGGACGTGCGCGGCATGAAATGTTCGGCAAAGCAAGACCACGATGATTTCATCATCAACGGCACCAAGCACTTCATCAGCCATGCCGATGAAGCTACCTTCACCATCCTGTTTGCCGCAACCGGCGAAGAGGACACACCGCGCGGCAAGAAAAAACTTATCACCGCCTTCCTGGTGGACAAGGGCACGCCGGGATTCACGGTACGCGACGGCTATCACAACGTGTCGCACAGGGGTTACAACAACTGCATCCTTGAATTCAATGATTGCCGCGTGCACAAGTCGCAGATCCTCGGCGAATTGCATAAAGGCTTTGAGGTTGCCAATGAGTGGTTGGGAGCGACCCGGCTGCAGGTGGCGTCAACCTGCCTTGGCCGTGCTGAACGCGCTCTCGAGCATGCCAAGCAATATGCGGTGGAGCGCTACCAGTTCGGCCAGCAAATCGGAAAGTTCCAGGGCGTGTCCTTCAAATTGGCCGACATGGCCATGGAGCTCAAGGCAGCCGAATTGCTTAGCCTTGAGGCAGCCTGGAAGTTTGACCAGAAAACCGTCACCGACATGGACATGGCCATGGCCAAGCTGAAGGCCACGGAAGTGCTAGCCTTTGTGGCCGACGAGGCCATTCAGATCCATGGCGGCATGGGCCTGATGTCCGACCTGCCGCTGGAACGCATCTGGCGCGACGCCCGGGTGGAACGCATCTGGGAAGGCACCTCCGAAATCCAGCGCCATATCATTTCACGTGCGCTTCTGCGGCCGCTGGGCGGTTGACCTTGGCTCGCAATCTCACCCCCCTGCTGCATCCCAAGTCTATCGTTTTCATCGGCGGCGCCGAATGCGAAATCGCCATCCAGAAGACCAAGGCCCTGGGCTTTCCTGGAAGGATCTGGGCGGTGCATCCCAAGCGCCAGCAGCTGGGCGGCATAGCCTGCTTACGTTCTGTTGCGGACATCGACGGTACGCCCGATGCTGCCTTTGTGGCAGTCAAGCGCGAGCCCACGATCGACATCGTGCGCAAGCTTCGCAAAGTCGGCTGCGGTGGCGCTGTCATCTATGCTTCAGGCTTTGCAGAAACCGGTGACGTGCACCTGCAGGAGCAGTTGCTTGAGGCGGCGGACGGCATGCCGCTCATGGGCCCCAACTGCTATGGCTTTGTGAACGGCATGGCGCGGGCTGCCATTTGGCCGGATGAGCATGGCATTGAACCCATAGAGCGGGGAATTGCTGTCATCACCCAGTCCGGCAACATTGCCTGTAACTTTACCATGACACGCAGAGCGTTTCCTCTGGCTTGCGTCTATGCCATTGGAAACCAGGCCGACGTGGACATGGCTCAAATGCTTGAGGCCCTAGCCCGGGACGAACGCATTACGGCCATCGGTTTGCACATTGAAGGCCTCAAGGATGTTGTCGACTTTGCTAAGGCAGCTCAAGTGGCGCGCGATCTGAAAAAGCCTGTCATAGCCCTCAAGACTGGTCGCTCCGAACAGGGTGCCAAGGTTGCCCTCAGCCACACGTCATCCCTTGCTGGTGCCGACACGCTCTATGATGCCCTGTTTGAGCGCTATGGAGTTGCGCGCATGAAGTCGGTCACAGCTTTTGTGGAAACCCTGAAGTTTCTGCATCACGGCGGCCCCCTGGGCGACAGCCGCATCGTATCCATGAGCTGTTCGGGCGGTGAGGCAGCATTGGTTGCCGACATGGCGCTTGAGCGCAAGGTCACGTTTCCGCCCTTTGATAGCATCACCAAGGCCAAGGTTGGCGCCACACTCAATGACTTCGTTAGCATCGAGAACCCTCTCGACTACCAGACCTTCATCTGGAATCTGGAAGACGAACTCACTGCCACCTTCTCGGCCGTTCTGGGTGGCGGTTATGACGCGGGCATGCTCATTCTTGATACGCCGACGAAACCCGGAACTAATCCGGTCACCTGGCTGGTCACAGTCAAGGCCTATATCAATGCGGC
>Ga0315287_10002132_pt1 | contig 18589 bp, 13 predicted proteins | sample YL17G11_0_MG_FD_205037 | JGI IMG/M metagenome (GOLD analysis project Ga0315287, IMG submission 205037) | Sediment microbial communities from Yellowstone Lake, YNP, Wyoming, USA - YL17G11_0 | ecosystem: Environmental > Aquatic > Freshwater > Lake > Sediment | place: USA: Wyoming | collected...
CATGAACAGCCCGCGGCCGCGGATGTCGCCGACGTGCGGATGGGTGTCGAACCGCGCGTGCAACCGGTCGGCGAGGCGCGCGCCCAGCGTCTTCACCGCAGCGAGCAGTTGGTCGCGCGCGATCACCTGCTGCACCGCCAGCGCCGCCGCGCACGCGACCGGATGCCCGAGGTACGTGTGACCGTGGTGGAAGAAGCCGCTGCCTCCCGCGAGCGCCGCGATGATGCGCTCCTGCACGAGCACTCCGCCGATGGGCTGGTAGCCGCCGCCCAGTCCCTTGGCGATGGTCATGAGGTCGGGAACGATGCCCTCCTGCTCCACTGCATGCAGCGTGCCGGTGCGACCCATGCCGCACATCACTTCGTCGAGGAGCAGCAGGATGCCATGGCGATCACAGATGTCGCGCACCTGCCTGAAGTACCCCGGCACCGGCGGCAGCGTGCCGGCCGTGGCGCCGCCGACCGTCTCCGCGCAGAACGCGATGATGGTGTCCGGCCCGCGGCGCAGGATCGCCTCCTCCAGTTCCGCGCCGAGCCGCGCGCCATAGGCTTCGGCCGATTCGTCGGCGCGGCGGTCGCGGTATTCGTAGCACGGGGACACGTGCGTCACGTCGATCAAGAGCGGCGCGAACTGCCGCCGCCGCCACTCGTTGCCACCGACCGCGAGCGCGCCCAGCGTATTGCCGTGATAGCTCTGGCGCCGCGCGATGAAGTGGCGCCGCTGCGGCTGCCCGATCTCGACGAAGTATTGCCGCGCGAGCTTCAACGCCGCCTCGACCGCCTCCGACCCGCCGGAGACGAGATACACGTGCGACATGCCCGCGGGCGCATGGGCGATCAGCACGTCGGCCAGCTCCTCGGCCACCGGCGTCGAGAAGTAGCGCGTGTGCGCATACGCGAGCTGGTCGATCTGCGCGTGCATCGCCCGCAGCACATCCGGATGGCCGTGGCCGAGGCAGGACACGGCGGCACCGCCGGAGGCATCGATATACTCGCGGCCCTGGTCGTCGACGATGCGAATCCCGTGCCCGCCGACGGCGAGCGGCAGCGTGCCGCGAAGCTGCCGATGCAGGATGCGCGTCATAGGTGGGGTCTGCCGCGGGCGGCGCGACCGGCCTTCGGATCCCGCCGCAACCGGCGGGCGCCTCAGCCCGCGCCCGCCGCCGCTTCGACCACCGCGAGCGCGGTCAGGTTCACCAGCCGCCGCACCGTCGCCGACGGCGTGGCGATCAGCACTGCCTTCTTTGCGCCCAGCAGGATCGGCCCGATCGTGACGCCGTCGCCGCCGGTGATCTTCAGCAGGTTGAACGAGATGTTCGCGGCGTCGAGATTGGGCATCACCAGCAGGTTGGCCTCACCTTTGAGCGACGAGTCGGGGTGGACCCGCGCGCGGATGGCGTCCGACAGCGCCGCGTCACCGTGCATTTCCCCGTCGACCTCGAGCCCCGGCGCCCGTTCGACCAGCAGGCGCCGCACCTCGCGCATCTTGCGCGCCGACTTCGAGTCGTCGCTGCCGAAATTGGAATGCGACAGCAGTGCAACCTTCGGGGCGAGCCCGAACCGCCGGACCGCCTCGGCGGCGAGCAGGGCGATCTCGGCCAATTGCTCGGCCGACGGATCCCGGTTCACGTACGTATCGCAGATGAAGAGGGTCCGATTGGGCAGCATCAGCCCGTTCATCGCCGCGAACACCGGCGCATCGTCGCGCTGGCCGATGACGTCGGCGACGTGCCGCAGGTGCGCTCCGTATTTGCCCACGGTGCCGCACACCAGCGCATCGCATTCGCCCATTTGCAGCAGCAGCGCGCCGATCAGCGACGGCTTGCGCAGCACCGCCTCCTTCGCATCCTCCGGCGAAATGCCGTTGCGCCCCATCAGCTGGTAGTAGAGCTGCCAGCAGGCACGATAACGCGGGTCATTGTTGATGTTGACGAGGTCGAAGTCCCGGCCCGCCGCCAGCCGCAGTCCGTGCTTCTCGATCCGGGACGCGATGACTTCCGGGCGGCCGATCAGCATCGGTCGCGCCAGGCCCTCGTCGATCACGACCTGCACCGCCCGCAGCACGCGCTCCTCCTCGCCCTCGGCGTAGAGAACGCGCTTCGGCGCGTGCTTGGCGCCCGCGAACACGGGCTTCATGATGAGGTTGGAGTGGTAGATGAACTGGGACAGGCGGTCGCGATACGCGTCGAAATCGGCGATCGGGCGGGTGGCCACGCCGCTGTCCATCGCCGCCTGGGCGACTGCCGGCGGCACGATGACCATGAGCCGCGGGTCGAACGGCTTCGGGATCAGGTATTCCGGCCCGAACGACAGCGCCTCGCCGGCGTAGGCCTGGGCCACGATGTCGGACTGTTCCGCATGCGCGAGCTCCGCGATCGCGCGCATGCAGGCGAGCTTCATTTCCTCGGTTATCGTGGTCGCGCCCACGTCCAGCGCGCCGCGGAAGATGAACGGGAAACAGAGGACGTTGTTGACCTGGTTCGGGTAATCCGACCGACCCGTGGCGATGATCGCATCGGGGCGCACCGCCCGCGCGAGCTCCGGCAGGATTTCCGGCTCGGGGTTGGCGAGGGCGAGGATCAGCGGCGACGGCGCCATGGCCTTGACCATGTCCTGCGTCAGCACCCTGGGGCCGGAGAGGCCGAGGAAGATGTCCGCGCCGGCGATCGCGTCGCCCAGCGTGCGCGCCGCGGTGTCGCGGGCGTAGCGCGCCTTGTTTTCCTCCATCGGCGATTCGCGGCCGGCGTAGATGACGCCCTTGCTGTCGCAGACGATCACGTTCTCGCGCTGCAGCCCGACGCCGACCATGAGGTCGAGGCACGCGATCGCCGCGGCACCGGCGCCCGAGCACACGAGCTTGACCTTCGCGACGTCCTTGCCCACGACCTTGAGGCCGTTGAGGATCGCGGCGCCGGCGACGATCGCCGTGCCGTGCTGGTCGTCGTGGAACACCGGGATCTTCATGCGCTCGCGCAGCTTGCGCTCGACGTAGAAGCAGTCCGGCGCCTTGATGTCCTCGAGGTTGATGCCGCCGAAGGTCGGCTCGAGCCGCGCGATCGTCTTGACGAGTTCCTCGGGGTCGTTTTCGTCGAGCTCGATGTCGAAGACGTCGATGCCCGAGAATTTCTTGAACAGGCAGGCCTTGCCTTCCATCACCGGCTTGCCGGCGAGCGGCCCGATGTTGCCGAGGCCGAGCACCGCGGTGCCGTTGGTCACCACCGCCACCAGGTTGCCGCGCGAGGTGAGGTTGCGGGCTTCGGCGGGATCCGCGAAGATCGCGTCGCAGGCGGCCGCCACGCCCGGCGAATACGCCAGAGCGAGGTCGCGCTGGTTGATGAGGCCCTTGGTGGGCGCGATCGAAATCTTGCCGGGCCGCGGCAAGCGGTGATACTCGAGTGCAGCGAGGCGCAGCTGCTCATCCATGGTTGTCCTCCGGTTGTTCGTGATTCCAGGCCCTCGCTGCTGTTGCGCGAATCCGGGCCCAGCCTGCCCGCGTCATTCGATCGCCACCTGCAACACCAGCTTGCCGGTGTTCTCGCCGCGGAAGAGCATCAGCAGTGCGTCCGGAAACCGGTCGAGTCCGCTGACGATGTCCTCGCGCGACTTGAGCTTTCCGGCCGCCATCCACCCCGCCATCTCGCGCGCCGCAACGGCGTAGCGGTCGGCGTAATCGAACACGACCATGCCGGTCATGCTCGCACGGTTGACGAGCAGCGACAGGTAGTTGGCGGGGCCTTTCACCGGCGTCGTGTTGTTGTACTGCGAGATCGCGCCGCAGATGACGATGCGCGCGCCGCGGGCGAGCCGGGTCAGCGCGGCGTCGAGGATGTCGCCGCCGACGTTGTCGAAATAGACGTCGATGCCGTTGGGGCAATGCTGCGCGAGCGCCTTTTTCACGTCCTCGCCCTTGTAGTCGATCGCCGCGTCGAAACCCAGTTCGTCGCGGAGGTAAGCACACTTGTCCTTGCCGCCGGCGATGCCCACCACCCGGCAGTCCTTGATTTTCGCAATCTGCCCGACCACGGTGCCCACGGCGCCGGCGGCGCCCGACACGACGACGGTGTTGCCGGCCTGTGGCTTGCCGATGTCCAGCAACCCGAAATAGGCGGTCATGCCCGGCATGCCGAGCGTCGACAGGTAAACCGGCAGCGGCGCGAGGCGCGGATCGACCCGGGTCAGGCCCTTGCCGTCGGCGATGGCGTATTCCTGCACGCCCAGCGAGCCGACAACGTGGTCGCCGACGGCAAACTGCGGATGCCGGGAGGCCGTGACGCGGCCGACGGCCCCGGCCCGCATCACCTCGCCGATGCCGACGGGCTTGATGTAGGACTTGGCGTCGTTCATCCAGCCGCGCATCGCGGGATCGAGCGAAACGTAGAGGACCTTCACCAGCACCTCGCCGTCGCCGGGCTCGCCGACAGGGGTCTCGGTGAAATGCCAGTCCTCCGCCTTGGGCATGCCCACAGGCCGGGCCGCGAGGCGGTATTGGTGGTTGGTGGCGTGCATCAGTGTTCTCCTGAGAACGGACGCGCGGACGCGCGCACCGGGATATTGCCTTTCGCGCAGTGTATCAAGTCGGCCGGCAGCCGCCCCTCGCTCGGGCGCCGTTATGCCGACAGCGCGCGATCCATCAGTCGGTGGCGGCGCCCGGCCCCTTGGCCGGCACCGCGCCCGCGACCGCGGCGAGGCCGCAAGCCTGCGCCAGCAGTTCGTACGAGCGATGCCGGGGCTGCGAATCGTAGGTCCACGTGACGACCACCAGTTCGTCGAGCTGGAGGCGGTGCGCGAGCTCGGCCAGACGCGTCGCGACCTGCTCGGCCGTGCCGACGAGCGCCTTCCGGCGCAGTGCTTCGATGGTCGCCTGCTCGGCCGCGGTGTAGGGATACGCCGCGGCTTCTTCCGGCGCGATCAGGGCTTGGCGCAGCCCCCGCTCGAACCCGACGCGCCAGAATTCTCGGGTCATCAGCAGGCGCCTTGCCTCGGCTTCGGTGTCGGCCGCCAGCGCCCACACGCAGATGGTTGCCTGCGGCCGCGGGTGGCGAGCGCTGGGGCGGTAATTCTGCCGGTACAGCGCCAGCGCTTCCTCGACACCGCGGCCTTCGCTGAAGAAATAGGCAAACGCGTACGGCAGGCCGAAGTGTGCGGCCAGCTGCGCCCCGTAATCCGAACTGCCGAGGATCCAGAGTTCGGGTCGGGTGGGCCCCAACGGATGCGCCTTGATCGCCCGCAACGGATGGCGTTCCGGCAATGGCGTGCCGGAAACCCAGGCCTGCAGGTCGAGGACCTGCTGGGGAAACTCGTCGGCGGCGTTGGCATGCGGATTCAGCGCATGCGCCGTCAACCGGTCGGAGCCCGGCGCGCGGCCGACGCCCAGGTCGATGCGGCCGGGCGCGATCGCCTCCAGCACGCGGAACTGCTCGGCGACTTTCAGGGCCGCGTAATGCGGCAGCATGACGCCCGCGCTGCCCACGCGGATGCGCGCGGTCGTGGCGGCGATCGCCGCCATCAGCACTTCCGGCGCCGTGCCGACGATGCTGTCGCTGTTGTGGTGCTCCGACACCCAGTAGCGGTGGTAGCCCAGCGCGTCGCAATGCCGCGCGAGTTCCAGCGTCTCGCGGATCGCACTGTCCTGGCTGCGGCCCTGCGCCGCCGTCGACTGGTCGAGGACCGACAGCCTCAAAGCGGGCACGGCTTGCTTCCAGGGAGGACCGCGCGCCGGGCGGCCCGCGGCGGGCGCGCGGGCGCGGTCGCCGCACTACGCGCGCAAACGATCCCGGGAGCGCGCAATCGCCTGCTGCAGGCGCTGCCGCTCCGCAAGCACCTTGCTCGCGTAGGCGTTGGTGACATCTTCACTGGAGCCATTATAAAGCTGCAGTCCGGCCACTTCGTTGCCGGCGCGCTTGATGTATTCCTGCAGGATCCTGGCGCCGAGACGGATGTTCGCATGCGGGTCGAACACGGGGTCGCCCGCGGCCGCCTCGAACTTGTCCTTGTGGAAGCCGGGGATCACCTGCATCAGACCCATCGCGCCGGAGTCGCTTTCGGCGATCGGGTTGAAGCGCGATTCCACGGCCATCACCGCGATGATCAACAGGGGATCGACCCCGGTCCGCGCGCCTTCCCGATACGCGGTGCCGATCAGCTCCCGGGCGACCTTCGGTGAAATCCGGTACTTTTTCCCGACCAGCGCGGCCAGCGCCTCGATCTGCTCCCGTGCCACCTGCGTGAGCGAGTGGCTCGGGATACTGACCGGGATCGGCTGCGGCGCCGCAGCGGCCTCCACGTCGGGGGCTTCGGGGGGGAAGCCGTCAAACCGGGCGGCGGCGGTGGACAGCAGGGCCAGCGACAGGGTCGCGAGCAGGGCCAAGGCAATGTTGCGGGTCCAACCGAATTCGACCAGGAAATCATGGCCAGCGGGCTGGCCGAATGTTGCGCGTAGTCCGTTCGACATCGGGTACCTCCGGTCAGCTGCCCCGGCTGCGGCCACGGCCCGGCCGCACGCTGCTGGCGTGGTCCCGGGGTCACCTCGCGGTAACGGGCCTCCCTATCTCCGGCATTGGGCAGCCGCCCAATTTGCCAGACCAAACAATTAGTTGCATAGGAGCCAAGGAAGCGACAACGTTTTGCTGCGATGCAGCACGGGGCGGAGTATACAGGGTCGGCCCGGCGTGTCAAGAATCGCCTAGGAGCCTGTCGGACTTAGGGGTTCGAAAGCGAAACGATGGGAGAGCGAGGACAGATTTTGACGATTTCGACGCACCCATCGGGAATAGGTAAGGAGAAATCGGCGAAATATCGACCGTTCTCCCACCGTTGCAGCCGAATCATCCTAAGTCCGACAGGCTCCTAGACGGCTGGACCGGGGGTCGCTACGATGACGGTGTCATGGCGGTGGATGCGCCGGCGCCCGACAACCGCCGCACCCGCCCGTCACGTTCGACAAAGGACGACCGCGCAGCGGGTCGCACCGAACTTGAAGAGCATCAAAAGCAGGCTCCTGACATTCGCCGTATTGGCCACGCTGATTCCGTCAGTCGGACTTGGGCTGCTGTCGTTCTGGCGCTACCAGGTGCTGATTGGCGACAACGTGACCCACGAATTGCGGGCCCTCGCGACCGACGCCAGCGGCGAAGCGACGCTTTGGTTCCGGGACCGCGTCGGCGAAGTCCGGGCGCTGTCGGCCGCCTACACCCTGATCGACGTGCTCGCTCCCGTCGCCGCGCCGCGACCGGGCACGCCACGGATCGGCGCGCCCGAGCTTGGGCTCTACCTGCGCTCGGTGCAGAGCAAACTGGACCCGCTGCTGGAACTGACGGTCGCCGACGCCTCTGGGCGCACGATTGCCAGCAGCGCGGCCGCGCCGGCGCCGTTCGTGCTGCCGCAGGCGTGGCCCAACACCGCGATCACCGACGGCGTGATCGTGGCTCCGCCGCGGCGCGACGAGGCCCGCGGAACGCCGACCCTCACCGTCGTCGTGCCCATCCTGTCCCAGCGCAACGAGCTCGTCGGCGCACTGGTGGCGATCCTCGACCTCGCCACCGTGCAGCCTCGCCTGCGGAACCTCGTCGGCGCCACGCCGGCCGACGTGATCCTGGTGGCGCCGGACGGCCTGCCGTTGCTCGGCGCCCGCGCGGACGCCGGCACGCTGGCGCCGCTCGAGCCGCGGACGGTCGCTCTCCTGCGCGCGCAGCCGGGTGAGCCGTTCCGCTTTTCCGGTCATCATTGGAGCGACGTTCTCGGCGTCGCCGACGTACCGCGATCGCTGCCGCTGCTGGTCGTCGCGGAAAGGGACCACCGCGAGGTCTACCAGGCATGGCTCGCATTGCTCCAGTTCTTCGCGGCGCTGGTGGCCGGACTGACGTTGCTCGTCGGTATCAGCGCCTGGTGGATGGGGCACTCGATCGTCGGACCCCTCAACCATCTGACCGACGCCGCGGATCGCATCGCCCGCGGCGACCTCGAGGTCACGTTGCGCGCCGCGCCGAACGGCGAGATCGGCCACCTGACGCGGGTGTTCAACCTGATGGCCGACCGCCTCCGCCACAGCCACGCGGAGGTGGCCGCCGCGAGCGACGCGCTGCAGCAGCAGAATCGGCTGCTGGAAACGCTCGCCGTCACCGACGGCCTCACCGGCGTGTACAACCGGAAAAAGCTGACCGATATCCTGGCCGACCAGTTCGCGCGGTTTCGCCGCAGCCGCCGGCCGTTCGCCCTCCTGATGGTGGACATCGACAGCTTCAAGGTCATCAACGACACCCGGGGTCACGCGGCCGGCGACGAGGTGCTCGCGCGCGCGGCGGCAATTCTGCGGCACACCGTCCGCGCCGTGGACTACGTGGCACGCTACGGCGGCGAGGAATTCGTCGTCGTCCTGGTCGAGACGACGACCGCTGCGGCGCGGGACGTGGCGGAGCGCATACGTTCGGTGGTGGAGGCCGAGCGTTTCGGCGCCGGCGACGACCCGATCGCGGTGACGGTCAGCATCGGCGTCACGCACAGCCACGAGGACGACGACGGCCCCGAAGGCGTGCTCGGGCGCGCCGACGCTGCGCTCTACGAGGCGAAACGCGCCGGCCGCAACAAGGTGAGCGACGCGCCGTGAGATGTTGTGCCCCCACGCTCACCGAGACCGGGCGCCGGCCAGCGGCGCCGCGACACGCGGCTTACCGGACCCCGACCCGCTTCTGGTCCACCCAGCCCATGCGCCCGTCGGCCGTCTCGACGCGCAGCCAGCTGCCCTTATGCGCATGCGCCACCAGCAGGCTGTCCTTCGACAGCACGCCGAGGACCGCCGCCGTGCCCAGCGGCTGCCGGCGCAGGTGGCTGTCGGCGATGACGCGCAGCGGCACCGCGACCCGAAACGTCGTCTCGCCGGCCGCGCGCACCGGGGAGGCCCGCCGGCCCCGCTCGTCCGCAACGACAGTGACGAGCTGCTCGGCTTGGACGGCAAGATCCATGGCGCCGCCGTAATCGCCCTGGGCGAACGGCGTCGCGGTCGACTGCACGATGCCCTCCGCCAGTCCCAGCAACGGGATCCCGGCGCCGACCGCGTTGCGCAACGACTGCAGCGCGACCTCGACCTCGGCGATGTAGGAGGCGGCGTCGGCCTGCGTCGCCAGCCGGCGCAGCTTGACCTTCGCGCGTTCGACTTCGCGCGTGGATTCCTGCAGCACCTTGACCTGGTCGCGCTGGTTCGTGCGCAACTCCCGCAACTCGGCTTCCCGCTGCGCGAGGTCCTGCCGCAGGCGGGCGAGTTCGTGACTCTGGTCGTCGCAACTCGGACACGCGCGCTCGCGCGGCGGCACTTCGACCGGCATCGCCACGGGTGCCGGCTCGGGCGGGGTCGGCGGTGGCGCGGCGCACCCACCGAGCGCCAGCAGCACGGCCGCGACCCAGGTCGCGCACGCGACGACGGGCACCGGTCCCGCATCCGGGAACCGATGCGACCGGCGAGGCCAGCAACGGGTATTCATGTGTCGATTACACCACAAGCCGCGCCACGGCCCCGCGGGCGACCGGATCAGCGCTCCGCCAGAAACCCGGCGATATGTTCCCAGAATGCATCGGACGCGCCGAGCGTATTGTGGTCCGCTCCGGGCACCCCCTGCCACGACTTGGGGCCCGCCCAAGCGTCGAACAGCACGCGCGAGTGCTCCGGTGCGATGATCGTGTCCTCGTCGGCGACCAGCACCAGCAACGGCGATCCGCTCCGGCGCGCATCGGCGACGACGTCGAAACGGTGCCGCAGCAGCAACGACACCGGGAGCCACGGATAGTGCACCTTGCCGATCGCCACCAGGCTGTCGAAGGGGGATGCGAGCACGGCCCCGGCCACGGGCCGTGCGGCGGCCACGTGCGCGGCGAGCGCGGTGCCGAGGCTGCGACCGAATACGACAATCCGACGCGAATCGACGTCGGGGTGCGCCGCGACGGCATCGTGGATCGCGAGCGCATCGGCCAGGAGCTCGCGCTCGCCCGGCGCGCCTTCGCTTGCGCCATAGCCGCGGTAGTTGAGCGCGACGAGCGTGACGTCGCGCGGCCAGCGCGTCTCGGCCAGCGTCCAGGACACTTCCTCGGCGTTGCCGCCGAAATAGATCACGGTGGGTGCGGCCGCCGCAGAGCCCTTCACCCACCAGCCGCGTAGCTGCGTGCCGTCGGCAGCGGCAACTGCGAAGGGGATCGCCTGCGCCGGCAGGTGCGCGGTCGACAGGACCGGTTGCGGAAAGAAGATCAGCCGGTCCTGCGCGAGCCAGGCCAGGGCCGGCAGGCCGAGCGCCACGGCGGCGGCGACGAGTAGCCAGCCCATGTTCAGGGTGCGAATCCGCGGTGGCCCGCGCCGGCGGAGTCACGCCGGTCAGGGTGAGCGCTGCCGTGCCGGCGCCGCACCACGGCACCATCGCCGCCCCCGGCGGCGCAGGCATTGGCCGCGTTCGCCAGCGCCGAGACGTTACGCCAAGGCGACGTGGTCAGAGAATCCGGTGCGCCCATCGATCAGTCGGTGAGGCTGTCGAGAAAGGCGACGACATCGTCGATCTCGGCCGCCGAAAGATGAAGTGGCCGCAGGATTCGTTCGCCGTCCGCGTGCAGCCGATCCTCGTCGATTTCCGAGTAGTGCCGGACGACCTCGCGCAGCGTCGCGAGGCTCCCGTTATGCATGTACGGCGCCGTGCGCGCGACGTTGCGCAGCGACGGCACGCGGAACTCGCCGAAGTTGCGGTGCTCCTGTGCGACGTAGCGCGTCGCCGTCGCCGTGCTTCGCGCCGGGTCGTCGTTGAACGGACCGAGCAGGTTGTGACGGCTCGCCTGCATGCGCCGGATGCCTTCGTGCCGGCCGGGGTCCACGCGGCCCGGACCTGCGAAAAACGGAATGCCGGTGTCGTGAAACTCGCCATTGGTGAAATTGGGGCCCAGGTGACAGACGTTGCAGCGCCCCTTCCCCACAAAAATGGCGAGCCCGCGCCGGGCCGCCGCCGGATACCGCGCCACGGCTGCGACGTCGCCGCGCGCCAGCGCATCGCGGAAATTGTCGAACGGCGTGCGGCCGGTGACGAGCGTTTCCTGGTACGCCGCGAGGGCCTTGGCGACAGCGATCGCCACCGCTTCGTCGGCGGCCGCGGGCGGCGCGCCGAAGGCCGCGCGATAGCGGCGGCGCAGGTCCGCATCGGCGCGCACGACGGCCGCCACCTGTACGAAATCGCTGCCCATTTCGCGCGGGTCGATGACCGGCCGCAGGCTCTGCGCCCACAGGCTGTCGCTGGCGCCGTCCCAGCCGAACCAACGCTGCAGCCGGAGATTGGCGAGGCCGATCGTGTTGCGATCGGTCGGCGCGAGGCCCTGCGCTCGCGGCAATCCATCGGTGTAGGCGCGACCCGGTTGATGGCAGGTCGCGCATGCGATTGCGCCGGTGCGCGACAGCCGCGGATCGGCGAAGAGCCGCGCCCCGAAGGCGATCGCCGCCGCCCGGCCCGACACGCGGTTCGAGGCATCGTGCTGCCGCCGCGGCGGCCACGGACCGTGGGCGAGGATCTGGCGGACTTCGCGCTCGGAGAACGCCGGATCGGGCAGCGGCTGCGCGTGCGCCGCCACGCCGGCGACGCAGGCCGCGAATGCGGCGAGGATCGTGCGCCGGCGGGTCATTCGACGTGCCTGGCTGCCGCGAGCCGCTCGGTGCCCGCGCTCGTGACGAGGTCGAAGTGGAGGTCCCATCGCCCCGGCATGTGGAACATCAGCCCGTCGGCCCGGTACCTGCCGCCGCCGCGCGCGACCACGACCGGCCGGTAGTTCATGCCGTGCCGGTGCTCGGGCATCACCGCGTCGACCCGCAGCGTGCCCGGAGGCAGCGCGCCGCCGCGAGGACACACGGCAATGTCGAGCGCAAAGTGCTTCCCCGGCTCGATCGGAGAGGGAACCGCGACGAACACGATCTCGTAGTGCGCGTTCTCGACCCGATCTGTCGTCCCGCGCAGCATCTCGCCGCACGCCCGTGCCCCTTGCGCTGCGACGAGCGCAAGCGCGCCGGCCGCGACCGCGGCGCGCAGTGCGCTCACCGGGCCGGCGCGGGGGCCCAGCCGGCGAACAGCGCGTCGCCGTTGCGCCACGCGATGCGCTCGGCCAGCGCCGGCGGAAGATCGGCGAGCCACGCGCGCGACCAGTTGGCGTGCTCGACGATGTAGTGCCAGCGTTCCGGCGTGAAGGTGTCGGTGCCGACCATGAACCGGTCCGGGAATTCGGTGAACACGGCGCGCCACTCGGGCGGCACTTTGCCCGCCGCGCCCTGGTCGCTGCGAAACGCGAGATCGCACCACAGGTTGCCGTGCTTGCGCAGCATGTCCCGCACCGGCTCGGGCCGATCGAAGCCGGAGTGCGCCCACAGGATCCGGGCCCGCGGATCCTGCTGGAACAGCCGCTCGATCGCGTCGGCGTCGGAATGCGCGTGCAGGATCAGCTGGTGCTGCTTCGCGAGCGCCACCATCCGCCGCGGAACCGGCAGATCGGCATCGGCGCCGTAGACGTGGAATTCCCCGATCGCGGCATACCGGCCTTGCGCCAGGCGCTGCTCGAGGAATGCGACGACCGTCTCGTCACGGACCCACGTGCCGACGTCGCTGCGGCGGCGGTAGGGCCGCAGCGACGGCACCACGAGATCGGGCGCTTCGGTCACCAGCCGCTGCGTGCCCTCGTCGCCCGAACTCGACACCACCGCGCGTTTCAGGCCCGCCTTGCGCAGGATCGCGACGGCGTCCTTCGGCGGCAGGCTCTCCACCGCGTCGTGGCTGTAATGGACGTGGGCATCGAAAATCGGCAGCTCGGCCGCTGCGACACGACCAGCGAGGAGCCACGCAGCGAGCGCGGCACCGAGGACCGGCAACAGGAGGCCGGCGGGGCGCGTGCCGCCCGCCGCCGCGCCAATGCTCGTTCCGGTGGAATCGAAATTCGCCATGTTCGGTTGTTCCCGTTTGCGCGCGCGCCGTGCGTTCGACGCTGCGACGCTGCACGGCACATCCCCGCCGCCGCAACGCGCCGAGACCGCCGCACCGCATTATCGGCGAAAGCGGGGCCGCGCGTCACCGCGGCGCAAGATCGCCGCCACCGTTCCCGGCACGGATTGCATCAAGTCCGTCTACGGTGTCGGGCATCGGTTCGGGCTGCAGGGAAACCGTGGTCTGTCCCCGGTTTGCTAAATCGCGGCGATCTGATCTCCGTCAATGGCACCGCCGGCCAGTGTGCGAGTATGGCTTCAGGGCACGGTGGTGCGAATCGCCCGAAGACTGTGGTTCGGGGTTCTGTGGCGGTCGCCCGCGTGATCGCAACCTGGAGCCTTCGGCGATGGCAAAACGTTCCCCGCAATTGAAGCTCGTCGCGCCCGCGGCAGCGCCTGTGCGGACCGCGGTTCAAGCGCCCGCGCCGTCGCGCGAACCGTCGTTCGTCCGCGATTCCTATTCTTCGACCGCTCTCGCGGAGATCATCGATCGCTCCGTGCACGCGGCCACCGCGCGCTTTACCGCAGGTCTGTCGCCGATGATGCTGATCGGCGCATATGCTGACTGGGCGGCGCACCTCGCTTTCTCGCCCGGCAAGCGAGCGCAACTGGTCGAAAAGGCTTTCCGGAAATGGCTCCGGCTGGCGCACTACGCAGGCAACCGCGCAACCGGCGAGAAGCCGGATCCCTGCATCGTCCCGTTGCCGCAGGACCGTCGCTTCGACGGGGAGGCGTGGCAGAACTGGCCCTTCGACCTGGCGTTTCAGTCATTCCTGCTCACCCAGCAGTGGTGGCACAACGCGATGACCGGTGTCAGAGGCGTCGCGCGGCAGGACGAGAGCACCGTCGCCTTCGCCACCCGCCAGTTTCTCGATGTCGTTTCGCCGTCGAACTTCGTCCTGACCAACCCCGAGGTGCTGGAGCGCACGCAGCGCGAAGGCGGCATGAATCTGCTGCGCGGCTACCAGAACTTCCTCGATGATTGGGAGCGCACGGCGGGCGGGCGCAAGCCCCTCGGCTCGGATCGCTTCAAGGTCGGCGAGAACCTCGCGATCACTCCCGGCAAGGTCGTCTACAGCAACCGCCTGATCGAGCTGATCCAGTACGCGCCGGCAACCGCCAGGGTGCGTCCCGAGCCCGTGCTGATCGTCCCCGCCTGGATCATGAAGTATTACATCCTCGACCTCAGTCCCGGGAACTCGCTGGTCAGGTACCTGACCGGGCAGGGCTACACGGTGTTCATGATTTCCTGGAAGAATCCGGGCCCGGAAGACCGCGATCTTGCCATGGATGACTACCGCAAGCTCGGGGTCATGGCCGCGCTCGACGCGGTGTCGGCGATCGTGCCGAAAGCGAAGGCTCATGCGGTAGGCTACTGCATCGGCGGAACGCTGCTCGCCATTGCCGCGGCGGCGATGGCACGCGACCACGACGAACGCCTGCGGTCGGCGACGTTCCTGGCAGCGCAAACCGACTTCACTGAAGCCGGCGAACTGATGCTGTTCATCAACGAAAGCCAGCTCGCCTTCCTCGAGGACACGATGTGGGAACAAGGCTTCCTCGACACGTCGCAGATGGCCGGCGCGTTCCAGATGCTGCGCTCGAACGACCTCGTCTGGTCGCGCCTCGTCCACGATTACCTGATGGGCGAGCGCCAGCCGATGACCGATCTGATGGCGTGGAACACCGACACCACGCGCATGCCGTACCGGATGCACACCGAGTACCTGCGGCACCTGTTCCTCGACAACGAGCTGGCGGAAGGCCATTACCAGGTCGACGGGCGTGCGGTCGCCCTCACCGACATCCGGGTGCCGATCTTCTCGGTGGCGACAACCACGGACCACGTGGCGCCTTGGCGGTCGGTCTACAAGCTGAAGCTGCTCGCCGACACCGAAGTCACCTTCCTGTTGACCAAAGGCGGACACAATGCCGGGATCGTTTCGGGCATCGGCCATCCCGGCCGGACTTACCGGGTCGCGACCAAAGCAGCCGACGCGCTCTACGTGGACCCGGACGTGTGGCTCACCAAGGTGCCGGAACAAAGCGGTTCGTGGTGGCCGGAGTGGGTCGCGTGGCTCGACGCCCGCTCCGGAGTTCCCGGCGCGCCGCCCGCGATGGGCGACGCTGGCGCGGGGTATCCGCCGCTGGTCGATGCTCCCGGCACCTACGTCCTGCAACAGTAGCGGCAGCACATCGAATCAACCCCGAAAGGACAACGCCATGACCAAGACATCGCCAGCAGGATCGGCCCGCACCCCGGCGAACGGGCCGGCCGGGACCACCATGCGCTATCGCGACCGCATCTACGACGCCAAGCGCCATGACCCGTATCAGGTGGCCGGAAAATACCCGGAGCCCGCGCACTGCGACACGTGCGGCGCCGTATTCCATCGCGGCCGCTGGCAATGGGGCAGCGCGCTCCCGGGCGGCACCGTCGTCACCTGCCCGGCCTGCCGGCGCATCGCCGACAAGCTCCCGGCGGGCATCGTGACGATCGAAGGCGCATTCGTCGAGGCCCACCGCGACGAGCTCGTCCACCTCGCCCGCAATGAGGCCGAGCGCGAGCGCGCAGACCATCCGCTGAACCGCATCATGGAGGTCGACGCGGGCGCCACGCGGATCGTGGTAACCACCACCGACATCCACCTGCCGCAGCGCATCGGCGAGGCGCTGAAAAGCGCGTACGACGGCAAGCTCGACGTGCACTACGGCGACGACGAATACACGGTGCGCATCGCCTGGCGCCGTTGAGTCGCGACACCGGTCGCGGCGCGGGCCGGCGCGGGCCCCAGCGGCAAGCGCGATCGACCGCCGGCCGCGCATCTCGGACCGGCTTGAACGGAGAGGCGCGTGCGCGGGGTTGCGCAAGGCGGTGACGCGGATTCGGGCTGGTGGCTGCGGCCCCTGACCCAGCTGCAGGACGAGCTTCGCGCCGCCGCGACCGGGTTGACCGGTGCCGAGGCGCGCATTCGCCTCGCACGCTACGGCAGCAACACCTTTCGCGACCAGGGGGAACACTCGCTCGCGGCGCAGTTCCTGCGCCGGTTCGGCAACCCGCTGGTGCTGATCCTGATCGCCGCGAGCATCGTCTCGGCGCTCACCGGCGAGGTCGCGAGCTTCGTTATCATCGTCGTCATGGTGCTGGCGAGCGTCGTTCTGGATTTCGTGCAGGAATACCGCGCCGGCGAGGCCGCGCGCCAGCTGCGCCAGTCGGTGCAGCTCCGCGCCACGGTCCTGCGCGGCGGAGCGGTGCAGGATGTCCTGGTGACCGAGGTCGTGCCGGGCGACGTCGCGATGCTCGCCGCGGGCAGCCTCGTCCCGGCTGACGGCCTGCTGCTGGAAGAGCGCGACCTCTACGTCAACCAGGCCCTGCTGACGGGCGAGTCGTTCCCCGTGGAGAAACGAGCCGCACCGCCGCAGAAGGCGCAAAGCGACCTGCAGGCCGCCACCAACGCGGTCTTCATGGGCACGTCGGTGGTGAGCGGAACCGCGCGCGTGCTCATCTGCCGCACCGGTGCCGCCACGGCCATCGGCCGGATCGCACACACGCTGAACCTCGACCCGCCGCCGACGTCCTTCGAACTGGGCACGCGGCATTTCGGCATGCTGATCATGCGGCTCACCGTGCTGATGGTGCTGTTCGTGCTGCTGGTCAATGCGGCGGGCGGCAAGCCGCTGCTCGGATCGCTGCTGTTCGCCATCGCGCTGGCGGTGGGGCTGACCCCCGAGCTGATGCCGATGGTGATTTCCGTCACGCTGTCCCGCGGGGCGCTGCGCCTCGCCCGCAAAGACGTGATCGTCAAGCGCCTGGCGGCCATCGAGAACCTGGGCTCGATGGACGTGCTGTGCACCGACAAGACCGGCACGCTGACCGAAGCGAAGATCAGCCTCGCGCGGCACCTGGACGTCGGCGGCGCCGCCAGCGAGCGCGTGCTGCTCCTCGCCTGCCTCAACAGCCGGTTCGAGACGGGGATCAGGAGCCCGCTCGACGAAGCCATTCTCGCGCACGGGCATCCCGACGCCGACCGCTGGACGAAGATCGACGAGGTGCCGTTCGATTTCGAGCGCCGCCGGGTCTCGGTGCTGGTCGACGACGGGACCGCGCGCCTGCTGATCGTCAAGGGCGCGCCCGAGGACATCCTGCGGCTGTCGACGCACTGTGAAACGGGCGACGGCGATCCGCGCGCCTGGGACGCCGCGACGCGCGCGGAGGGAGAGCGCCGGCTGGAGGCGCTCGGAGCCGAGGGCCTGCGCGTGCTCGGCATCGCCTTCCGGCGCGTCGGCCGCGAGCGCGGGCACGCTGCGGTGAGCGATGAAAGGGAACTGGTGTTCGCGGGCTTCGCGGCGTTTCTCGATCCGCCCAAGGCCAGCGCGGCACAGGCGCTCGACGCACTGGTCGCCTCCGGCATCGCGGTCAAGATCCTGACCGGCGACAACGAGCGCGTCACGCAGCACGTGTGCGCGACGCTGGGCATGCCCGTGACGGGGGTGCTCACCGGCGAAGAAATCGAGAGGCTCGGCGATCACGCGCTCGAAGTGCGGGCGGATGCCGCCAACCTGTTCTGCCGCGTCAACCCGGCGCAGAAGAACCGGGTGATCCTCGCGTTGAAGCACCGCGGGCACGTGGTGGGCTACCTGGGCGACGGCATCAACGACGCCCCGGCACTGCGCTCGGCGGACGTCAGCGTTTCGGTCGACACGGCCGTGGACGTAGCCAAGGCGGCGGCCGACCTGATCCTGCGCCGGCCCGACCTCAACGTGCTGCATGACGGCGTCGTCGAAGGAAGGCGGACGTTCGCCAACATCCGCAAGTACATCATGATGGGGACGAGCTCCAACTTCGGCAACATGTTCAGCATGGCGGGCGCCTCGCTGTTTCTCCCCTTCCTGCCGATGCTGCCGACGCAGATCCTGCTCAACAACGCGCTGTACGACGTCTCCGAGATCGCGATTCCGCTCGACGACGTCGATGCCGAGGAGCTGCGCGGACCGCAGCAGTGGGACATGCACTTCATCCGCAACTTCATGTGGGTGATCGGTCCGGTGAGCTCGCTGTTCGATTTTCTCACCTTCTACGTGCTGCTCGCGGTGCTGCACGCCGACGAGGCGCTGTTCCAGACCGGTTGGTTCGTCGAATCGCTCGCCTCGCAGGTGCTGGTGATCTTCGTCATCCGCACGCGCCGCAATCCGCTCGCCTCGCGCCCGCACCCGGTGCTGGTCGCGACCTCGCTCGCGGTGGTGCTCTGCGCGGCGGCGCTGCCGTACACGGCGCTGGGGGACTACTTCGGCTTTCGCCCCCCACCGGCCGAGTTTTTCGCGATCCTCGCCGGCCTGGTCGTCGCGTACCTCGCGCTGGTCGAGGCGACAAAGCGGTTGTTCTACCGCTACCTGGTCACCGGGAAGCGCTAGGAGCCTGTCGCACTTAGGATGATTCGGCTGCAACGGTGGGAGAACGGTCCACATTTCGCCGATTTCTCCTTACCTATTCCCGATAGGTGCGTCGAAATCGTCAAAATCTGTCCTCGCTCTCCCATCGTTTCGCTTTCGAACCCCCAAGTCCGACAGGCTCCTAGTACCGCGACCCACAAGTTTGGCGAGTGTCGGAGAG
>Ga0315287_10002133_pt1 | contig 18586 bp, 14 predicted proteins | sample YL17G11_0_MG_FD_205037 | JGI IMG/M metagenome (GOLD analysis project Ga0315287, IMG submission 205037) | Sediment microbial communities from Yellowstone Lake, YNP, Wyoming, USA - YL17G11_0 | ecosystem: Environmental > Aquatic > Freshwater > Lake > Sediment | place: USA: Wyoming | collected...
CTCCGCGACCCGCAACAACGCAAACTCCATTCCAAAGAGAACTGGCGAAGATCCGCAATACCTCGAACGGGTCTCCGATCGCCGCTGCAAGGTCCCTTCCACGGTAAAGTCGGGCTAGGTGCAGCCATCTGAAGATCGAACGGAGGATCTGATGATGGGTGGCCCAGCTGAGACAGCTGGGCCAGTTTCATTGCTGGACGAGAATGCCCTTGTTGGCAAGCGCGTCTTCGTAGTATTGCGCCACTGCATTCCCGTCTGCGGTCGTTTGTGCGAGCGACGCTCCTCCGTAGGTACTTGGCCGAGGCGCGATGATAGACGTCGACGAGCCCGCGCTTGAGTAGGCCCCGGCATTGTCTGCCCGGTTGCCATAAGTTCTCCGCCCCGCACGCACCCACCCAGTGGTTGACGGTGCAGTGGCATGCGTACTCGCGGAGGGCCACATCCGGCCGAACCGTGTTACCTCACGTAAGAAAGTACTCGAAGGACGCTTCGTTGCCTCATGTAGAAATGTACTCCAAGTTGACGCTTCGTTCGTTCTGTTGCGCCGCCTCGTGTTTCGAGTGGATGCATGCCTCCAACCTGTCCTGCAATCGGTTGATCTCGCGGTAGAGCGTCACCGGGTTGAGCGCGGCGTACTCTTGCTTGAGGGCGCCCTTCGTCCGCTTGGCGGTGAAGCGCGATTCCAGCACCCTGCGGTGGGGCGTCCTCGCCTTGTCGTACCTCTTCGTCACCTTGCTCCCGGTTCGCGTCTTCTCGACCAGCTTCATCACCGGTTGGAAGAAGTTCGTGTACAGCCGCAACACGGAGTAGAGCTGATTGAGCAGTTCGAGTTCCTCGGCGGTGTCGTAGCGGTGATACCCCACCGCGCGACGGACAATCGAGTAGTTCTTCTGCTCGACAAAGCAGTTGTCGTTCTTGCGGTACGGCCTACTCCGTGTGAACGTGATCTTCTTCTCGACGCAGTAGTTGAACAGATGGCTGTTGATGAACTCGCCGCCGTTATCCGAGTCGATCCCGCGAATCTTAAACGGGAACCTCGCTTTGACCTTCTCAATCCCAGCGAAGACCCACACCTGCGCCCGGTTCCTCACCGCCTCGGTTTCCGTCCATCCGGTACAGATGTCGGTCGCATCGAGGGTGTACGCGAAGTCGCCGCGAGGATCTCCCCCTTCGTGTGACACAAGGTCGATTTCGATGAACCCGGGACGCGCTTCGTCCCAGTCGCTGAACGTGCGAATCGGGATCTGTTGCTTCAGCAACGTTCCCGGCTTGGTGTGCGATCGAGCCTTGAGCTGGTAGCGTCTCCTCATTGGAGCGAGCAACCGGTCGATCGTCGCCGGACTGATCGCCATGAGCTTACGGCGTACTGCGGCGTCGATCGTCAGCTCGCCCAACCGTTCCAGCGCCGGGATGATCTCGGTCAGGTACGGCCCCAGCCGCTTGCCGCAGATGCCATCACAGATCAGCCAAATCTTCTGCAGCGGGACAAGGACGTCCTTGCCGTACTTCCTCGGCCGGTGGCGAGGCTTCTTCTGGCGCTTCGTCCGTTCGTCCTCGACGACGGTGATCCGGACTCCCGCCACGGTTCCTCTGGCGAGGACGTTGGCAGTGACGCGGTGTCGCAACACCCGCGCCGCGTAGGATCGGTTGTACTCCGCCAGCCGCACCAACGAGTCGAGAATCCTCCCCTTGTTCTTCTTTGTCGCCCGCTTGTAGTCGAGCGCCAGTTGTTTGGTTACCGACTGCTTCTCATTCATCGTCAGCCCCATCGGCGTCTCCCTCCGTCCCTGCGGAAAGAGACACCGTAGCCTCACCTCCCGTTTCGAGTACTTTCCTTAGCTGAGGCAACGATCCCGTTTCGAGTACTTTTCTGGTGAGGCAATGCGGAGTGTTGACAGCAACGAGGAAAGTAGTATGCTGGACTCCAACATGTCATGGCGCGAGGTGTATAGCATTCAGCAGAAGACATCGAATCCTTTGACGGACTGAGCAGTATCTGTTGCGTCGGTCGAAGTGACTCATCGACTTCTGCAAGCGAATCGTATGTGTCCGGTTGGCAAGAAGGCGAAGCCACAGTCCACGGATAGCATTGACGACCTGAACTTCGTCGACCCACTCTACGAGCCAGCCGTCGTGCGTAAGCCGCAGTTCCCTTTCTTCTGCGCCACCCACCGGACGCAGGCGGGGAGGGTGACCCTCGGCAAGAGCGAGAGGGTGTCATACCAAGTGGCCCTGCGTGACAAGTTCCAGGCTTCGCTTGACGGTGAGGATCTCGCGAAGGGTGCGTCGGAGATTCCCATGTCGCGGGAACGCAAGGCGAGGGAGACCCTCCAACAAGGCTTCTGGAAGGCACAGCAGATAGCACGAAGAGGCCACTACCTGACCCACGGTCGTACCAAAGACAGGGTGGATTTTGGGAGGGGACCCGTCTCGGAAGACAGCCTTGCGGAGTTTGAGGCGGCCTTTGGTATGGGCGAGGAGTGGGAGAGTCAACAGGACGCACAAGTGCCCCAGAAAGGAGCTGCCGGACCGGATCCCAAGGCCAGGAGCTGTCTATTCCCCGGCTGCACCAACGCACTAGACGCACCGGTACCGGTGCGTCTTGACCGGGGACAGGGAATCGACGACCTGTACCCGCTCTATCTGGATCTACTCGAGACATTCGAGATGAGGCGGCTCAGCCGAATCCAGATGACAGGCTTTCTGGCTCTGAAGTTCCCCTCATCTACGCACACGCGGCTTGCACACGCGGTAGGAACGTGGACTGCAGGGCTCTGGGCGCTGGAGAACATCCACGTGGATGGCGATCCGCTGATTGACTACTTGGTGAAGTTCGACATCCATCGCGAGTTCATGGCGGCTCTCTTGATTCACGATATCGGCCACGGTCCCTTCTCGCACGTGCTGGAGATGAACCCGGAGCTCAACTACGACCACGAGCGGATTGCCGTGGACCTCATTGCAGGTGGGCCAGCGCACTTCAGTCTCGCCAGAGCTCTCTCAAACAACGATCTCGAGCTTGGCTGCTTGTTCGAGGGCAATGGCGCGTTCTACAGTGGGTTGGCTGACAGGGCGGAGAGAGCGCGCCAGAAGCTTTCGCTCGTGCGAGATGTCTGCGTTGCGTACGGACTCGACACAGATTTGATTACAGACCTATTCAGCGGGAAGCCGACGTGGAAGCGAGATCATGCTGTGGAGGCGCTGCGTCCGCTTGTTACGGGCATCGTGGACATCGACCGCGTCGACCACGTGTATCGCGACTTGCACAACAACAGCTTCCGAACGATGGGACTCCCCTTGCTCTCCTTCCTGCGGGGAATCCATATCTCCACGAAGGGCACTAAGGATGGGCGGGCCCGGGTAGAGCTAAGACGCGAGGCTCTGCCCGTCGCTGAGGTATTGATTTGCGCCCGCGAGCAGTCGCACAAGGCGATCTTCGACGAACCGGTGAACCGATTCTTCACTGCAACAATCAACCGGGCGATTCTCGACGCTGTGCGGCTCATTCCGTTCCTCAAGCTGTACATCCCATTCCTCACCGACGAAGGACTCCTCCACTTGCTCATGTCAAGAGAGCTCTTCGGCAATCTGTCGCCCGCGTCCTACGCACTCCAAGCGCTCGGCGGGGAGAGCCTCTCGGACTACATAGAAGCTAGATTCCAGATACGTGTAGCGCCGACGGAGGAGGAGCAAGGTGCGGCGGATTTCGACGAGCTTGACTTCCCGCCTCCCAGAGGAAAGGGGGCTGGCACAGCGCAGGATTACCGAGGTCTGATCAATCGCGTCCTAGCGAGGCTAAGTGATGAGCATGGGTGGCTCTTCTCGAGCTACCTGAAGGACGTTCGCGGAAGCTACCGCCACACGCGGGGCGAGGGTAGCGTCAGCGCAGTGTACACGTACGTCGACTCGCCCCCGGGATGGCAGAACATCGAAGATACACTAGGAAAGCTCATTGATGGCGTGACATACGACGGCAACATCAACCGAAGTTACAGCTTCTCGATCTTCGTAAGGAACGATAGCTGGCATTCCGGCCGCGACAAGGACGTTGCCCGTGAACTGCAGGCTGCACTGCGGGAAGAGCAGAAGACGGCGGACATTGACTACGGGGACTCCTGGCTTTGCGTCTGGTTCAGGGGCTCCTCGCGGATGCCGGTGAGGTGACATGTACAGCCGCGTCTCGCGTGTCGGACTGAGGGCCGCAGTCACGAAGAAGCTGAAGGATGTCGTTGGACTTGCGAATCCTCCGACTGACTCCCTCATGAGGCTTCTAGGGACCAACGTGCGGAGATTCAGATTTCTCGTTCGCAAGGCTGTCATCGAGTCTCCGATTCCGCACGAGAAAGGCCCAATGACGGACCGGCGAGGCTATGAGCGCGCCGTCAGAGGGGGAGAGATTCTTAGGATGCGCTCTCTGATGGCCGGCCTGCATACGCTCCTGGACGTCCATCTCTTCTTCTGCGATGTAGCTCTTGCTCAGCAATCGCCCAGGCTCCGGAGAGTAGCGACTCTTGAGTATGCTGCGTTGCTAGCATTGCAGAGGGAAGTGAGCGTTGCCTTTGCGGACAAGTTGTCCGAGTTCATTGAGGATTGCAGTGCACCGCCAGGTAGCGTCAAGCCTGACGTGAGGCTCATTCTCCCCATGTTCGGAGCACTTTCGCCGCACTCTTTCGGTGCGCTGTCCGAATTCGGGGAACTGTCGAGACTCGTTCTGATCGACGAGGGGCGGGGCGGCCTGCGACAGAACGCGACAGTGGAGCTGCTCTTGCTGGCCGATCCGCAGAGAAGCGTCGTCACCGGATACAAGGAATGGCTCCCGAAAGGCGAGTACGAGCGGTATCGGTCTGTCCACTTGCTTAAGTCCGAGCCTGTCGACACGGACGAGGAAGAGCGCGCGACTCTCCGCGTCAACTGCCTTCGTATCGAAACCCTCGTGCGACGGTACCTAACCTGGAGGGTACTCCTCAACCAGGGCGACGGAGCGAAGCAGAAGCTTTCCTCCCTACCTGAGCAGCTCGACAGGATGGTGCGATCATTCGCGGCGAGTTGCGAATCTGATGGAGCCGACTGTCAGCTCCTGGAGCACGGCGAGCCCAGCTGCGACTGTAGCCAGGAGCTGGAAACTGCCTTCAAGCGGCTCCGGGGGGTCGTGAGGAGCGCTGGCCCCAAGGTGTGGGAAGCCCAGCAGAAGGCTGCCCGACTGTGCGATCCGAATGTCATGACGATCTTCGAGTACGATACAGGCAAGAGGGTGAGCAGGAGCGCGAAGAGCGCCGTAGGAATTCAGAATAGCGCTGGGCTGATCGGTGCCGCGGCGCTACGCGCTGCGCGCGAGGGCGGGGGAAGAAGATCTGCGCCCAGGATAGTCATTATCGCACACACGCCGCGTGTGAACCTCCTGCACGAGTACCTGTCACAGGAGTTCGCAAAAGGGCCGCAGGAGTCCCTTTTCACCTGGAATGTGTACATTCCGATGCTCTCTCTCGGCGTCCTGCCGGTTCTGTACTACTCCGCGAATCTCAGTCGCGAGTTCAACCTGCCGGTCAGTCGCGCCTACGAGGAGATCATCTATGGTACCGGCGGCGAAGTGGGGAAACAGCAGGTCAGATGCCAACTCGCCCTCCTCTATCACTACATGTTCAGTCACATTGCCACGATGCTCGAGGGACCCATCATGGGGCCGACGTGCCAGAAGTGCCAGGGTCCAACAACGCTCGCGGTTGCACAGTGCCGGCACTGCGGAACGCGCCACTGGCAGTTCTCGTGTGTCAACTGCGGTGAGAGTAGCGGGACACTCTCGGACTACCTCTGGCTGCCCTTCGCGATCTACATGGCCATGGAGAAGGTGCTGAAGCGGATCCCGCAGGATTGGATGCATACCAGGCAAGAGGGCATCCAGCTTGTCTCACGGCCACAGGCCAACGCGAGGGATGCCGAAGTGCAGGGGTTCCTTAGTTGGTATCAAGGTCACTGCCCAGGTCCCACGAAGTGGGACTCTCTGGCAGATGTGTTTGACAGTGTCTGTAGTGTCATCCGGGAAGCCGGTGACGACAGCGGTTTGTCCAACATAGTTCCTGACTAGATCTCACCGATCGCTAGCGGCTCCGCTCGGGACGCCACTATGGGCATCCCGAGCGGACGATACCCACTAGAGCTTCTTCAGGTACCAGGGGTTCGCGGCGGCGTAGAGGTCGGCTGCCTTCTGCAGGATACCAAGCCTCAGCAACTCGGCTGCGGTGAAGTCCCACTGGCTCCAGTTGAACCCGCCAAGCGAATACGACCGCGGCAGAATGTCCGCCGAAACTACCTCGCGCCAAATGGTGCGATGGAGTTGTCGCTGGCTTGCCGCATCGGGGTTGAAGTGGTCGATGAAGATGTCGGTTGCTTCATCAAGGTGACTGGAGTCAGTCGCGAACTGGAGACCCTTTTGGAATGCGCGCAGGAAACGCTCGACAAGACCGTCAGGGTCGCTCGTCGCGAGCTCCTCGTTCGTGAGGACGCAAAGCCCCACGAAGTTCGCGCCGTAGTCGGCGCCTCTGTAGATCTTGACATCGGGGTTGCCGGCCTTGGCCAAGAGTTCGTGCTCAATCGCACCGCCGATCGCATCGGCCTTGCCTGCGAGGAGCGTCTGGACAATCGCTGTCCCTACGGCTACGAATTGCACATCAGCCTGGCTCACCCCCGCGTGGTCTAGTATTCCCCGAGCCACGAGTTCAGTTGGGCTTCCGAATCCAGCTATGGCGATCGTCTTTCCGCGCATCGCTGAGAGGCTTTGGATGGTTGGCGAAGTGATGAGGCTATAGGTGTTCGCATGACTCATCTGATAGACAGCTACCACAGGTATCCCCTGATCGCGTGCCTTGAGGATTGCGTCACCGCTTGCCAGAGCAAACGAGGCTTGCCCAGCCCCAACCTGCTTGATCGCACCGAAGGATCCCTCAGGTGCGTATTGGAGGTTGATGTGAAGGTTCTCCTCGGCGAAGTAGCCTTTCTCCATTGCAACGTAGACCGGATTCCAGTACGAGAGTGGGATGAACGCCATCACGGCCGTTACTTCCTGCAATGATGTTGGCTCTGGCTCAGTCCCTGTCTGAGTCGCTGGCTGAGTCGTGGCACTCGGCTTCGTCTCAGCTGGTGGGGTGCGGTGGGCCAGGTAGCCTGCCGCAAACCCGGCACCCAAGAGGATCAATGCAGCGACCGCGAGGAACCACGGACTCCTCCACCACTTCTTTCCGTCTTGCATAGCGACCTTCCTTTCGTGCGTCTATGTCGTCTGTCTCCGCGCGTCATCTAGCCGCTGTCCTCACTCCACGGCATCACGACTCGCTCCAGCAGCGCAATTGCCCAGTAGAGAACAAGGCCCAAGAGGATCAGCTGGATGATGCCCGCGAAAACCTCTGCGGTGTTCATCAGGCCTGCCGAATACGCGACGAAGTAGCCCACCCCGCGGGTTGCTCCCATGAATTCCCCCACCACCGCACCGATCACAGCGAGAGTCATGCTGGTCCGCATCCCTGCCATGATCGCGGGGAGGATCGAGGGGATCTCGAGTTTGAGGAGCCTTTGGATTGCGGTGGCTCCACCCGCTCTCAGCAACTCCTGCTTCTCGGATGGGATAGAGCGAATTCCGAGCATCGTATTGACAAGGATGGGGAAGAACACCATCGCTGCGGTCAGTACGACCTTCGACCAGATCCCGAACCCAAACCAAATCACTACTAACGGCGCAAGCACGATCTTGGGTGCGATCTGCGCACCAACCGCGTACGGCATGCAGAGGCGCTCCAATCGACGTGACTTACCGAGCGCAAGCCCGAGCGCAAGCCCGAGGGATGCTCCCAGGGCAAAGCCTGCAAGGACTTCCTGAAGAGTCGTCCAGGTGTGGATCCACAACGTCGTGCCCAACCAGGAAGCGTAGGCCCGGGCGACGCTTTCGGGTGATGGTAGCAGGTAGGGCTTTATCGAGAACGCGAACGTGATCAGCTTCCATAGGCCGACTAAGGCTGCGAATCCCAGGGCGAATTCAAGGACGCGCCGCAGGCGTCTTCCTTGAGGCGCGGAAAGAGAATCCGCGCCCCCGCTCGTCCCGAGTGAGGAGCGGGCATCTCCATTCTTCTGGGTCCCATGCATGCTCTCACGTAGCCGCGTATGGATGGCGGCAAACTCGGGCGTGTCGACGAGTGCTTCGTCACGCTCGCGTCGGAGGTTGACCTGCAGGCTGGCTTCGATTCTCCCAGGAGACGCGGACATCACGAGTACTCGCTCGGAGAGCAACACAGCCTCCGTCAGGTCGTGTGTCACATACACAATGGTCTTTCCGGTCGAAGCCCATATCCGGCGTAGTTCAAGACCCAGTCGCCTTCGTGTTATCACGTCGAGAGCAGAGAACGGCTCGTCAAGAAGCAGGAGTGATGGCGCAGGAGCCAGAGCTCGCGCAAGGGCTACCCGATGGCGCATGCCGCCCGAGAGGTCCTTTGGATGGAAGGCGGCAAACTCCTCCAGGCCACACAAAGCGAGGGCGCGCCGTGCCGCTGCCTCTCTCTCCGACCGTCTTCGTCCCTGCAGCTCCAGTATGAGTGCCGCGTTGGAGAGTGCGGTCCGCCACGGCAGCAAATTCGGCTCCTGGAACACAATCCCGACACCATCTTCGGCACTGCGGGAGAAGCTGAGAGTGCCAGAAGTCGGCGACTCAAGACCGGCAATCATCCTCAGGAGAGTCGTCTTGCCGCAGCCAGAAGGACCTACGATCGAGATGAACTCGCCGCTCTCGATGTCGATGTTGAGGTCCTGCAGAGCGGTTACTGGAGTCTTTCCCTCGAAACGCTTCGACAGGCTTCGGATGGTGATGAGTGCTCCCGGCTGATGGGGCCCAGCCTCGTCATGTTCGCTCTTCTCCAGAGCGCCAAGAGCCACGATTGCCTCCTTACGCCACGTACTGCGCTACGAATGTCATAATAGCGCAATATGTGCGCAGCGACAACACTCGTGCTGTCCTGGTGTCATGGATGTCGCAAAGTGCAATACCAGTCTGGACACTGCGGCATGGTGGAATACGACGCATATTGTGTCACCTGCTCTGACGCTCAATCCGGAGTGTCAGGCAACGCCCCGTCGATGGGCGAACTGCGTTCGTTGACATATACTGTGGCAGTTTAGGGAGCCGCGACCGCATGCTGGATCACAGAATTGTGAGGAGACTCCTCGATGTCGTTCGTCAAGCCAAGCGGGAGACTTCACGCCCCGAATTCGCGCAGTTCTGGGAACCGGTTCTTAGGCGGTTCTCGGACATCGCCGAGGACGGAAGGCGCCTTCAGTACGATGCCATTCGGTCCGCGCTTGCTGCGCTCACGAAGTACCTTGGCACAAGTGGCCCAGCACAGGACATCCGCAAGGAATTGCAGCACCGAGCGTTGGGCGGCGTATCCGTTCTACTGAATGAAGACGAGCTGCCGGGCGAGTCATCGGACCCCAGTACGCCTCTTGGGTACTACCGGGCCATCTCGGGGATTGCCCAGCCGGAGCGAGGATATGAAGCGGTGTTCCCGTACTTCCTGGGCGAACTCGAGCGGGCGTTCCAGGGACCCGCATTCAGCATAGCCTATGCTCGTGGGCGTGGCCGGGCAGAAACGCGGGACGCGCAGGCGGCGGTTGGTGCAGCATCTGCGGCGATCATCGGGGATGTGGCGCCACCTGTTCTTGCGGGCCTCGTGAATGTGATCACGCGAGCGGTCGACGAGGTACTTGCCGCCACGCCATTCATGCTTCTCCTCAATCCTCAAGACTACTACCAGTTTGCGGCCCGCTTCTATCGCCAAGGAGAGCTTGACTACTTCAAGTGCGCGCTCACGGCCGGATGTGTCGTTCCCGAGGAGTACTACTCGGAGGCGCTGTACGAGGCAGCGGGGCCAGGCGCCAGTCTTGAGCGTGAACTTGCACCGGGTTCGTTTGCGGAAGCGGCCATGGGTGGTAGTCGGCGCTGTGAGGAGGTCGTCCGTGAAGCGACGGCACGCCCGGTTGGGGAGGAGGGCAGTCTCAACCCCTACAGGCCGCTCTACTTCGACACCGCCCTTGCGCAAGTACAGGGTGGGAAGGGACGGATGCACATACTCGTCGATGTGGAGAGAACAGGCCAGCGGCTGCGAGAGAGAGTCGAGTTCTGGACAGCCCAAGGCAAAGAGAACCAGTATCTTGAGGACGCTAGGCGAATCCTGGCTCTCTTTCTCTCCAGTAGTCACGTCGCGATCCACTGGGTTCGCTCCTCCGAGTCTGCATGGAGGGCAGTGCTGCCCGAGGACCCAGCCAGGGCGGAGTTCGCAGCTGCCGCCGTACCGGCTCCACACCTCGTGTCTCTTCTCAGTGACCGAATCTGCGTGTACACGTCCCGAGGTCGCCTGAGTTCTGTCAACCGGGGGTTCTGGGTGGACCCCCGCCTGCTGGAGCACATCGAGGACGTGACTGAGCACGGCTGGGAACGCATTCCTATCCTGCTTCTCGGTCTCAAGTCGCTCGAGGGGCAACACAGTGACGATCCAGCAGAGCGGAGGTACTTGTTGGATCGATTCGTCCATCAGCCAATGAGAACCTTGTTCGTGCAGTCTGCTCGGACGGTAACTGCCGGGCAGATGTATCCGGATAGACAAGCAGGTCTGATCATCGACGAGCTGCTCCGCCCTGATGTCAGGCGGCTGGTGCAGCCTGCATCGGATGCTTTCCTCACGCTGAGTGACCTCGAGGAGGTATTCGGCCGATCATACGAGCGCCTCCGACACTGGGTCAGGGACTTCAACCTGGGTGAATACAGTGTGCAGGCGCATGACCACAGATTCACTCGGGAGAGCCTCGAGCGTTTCGTGGCGGTTGAGCTGAGTGGCAAGAGAGGGTTCAAGGAGGAGGCCGTTCGCGGGATCCTCGAGCGAGTGCAGCAGGTCTTTGCACGCAAGATGTGAGAGGAATGGGCTGCTCGTCGAGCCGAGAGCGCCCGATGGCGCGGCATCGTGCGACGCGCCAGGACGGCAGCTATCCGCCGATCACTTGCGTGATGCAGGCCGCGGGGCGGGCAACGCAAGTCCAGATGAGGCATGCTTGCGTCAGCCCGGTGATTGCCGTCGTGCTCGGTGCGATTCTCCTCAAAGAACGGATCGCTCCGGTTGCGATCGGCGGGATGGCACTCGTGCTGCTCGGCGTGTGGGGCGTTCTTGGAGACAAGCTGGCCCGAGACCGCGCCGTCGCGCACGGCGGCGGCGCGGAGTAGAAAGAACAGAACGGCCCGCACGAGGGCCGTTCGATGCGCGACGAGACGCGCGCCCTAGACCTTGAGAGCGTCGAGGACGATGCGGACGATCAGGAGAACCCAGCCGATAATGATGCCGATCCAGATCACCTTGCGGGCGAACTCGATCAGCCCGAAGAAGACGAGGATCAGCGTGATAAACGCCAGGTATCCGAGCGGTTTCTCCAGATCGCTTGACAGCCGGTCCTTCGTGATGAGGTTCAGGACGTAGAGCAAGCCCTGGCCAAGGTCGTTGGACGCACTCTCGACGAAGGTCAGCACCTGATCGACTGCGCTTGGCCCTGCATGCAGTGCGCTCTGCGGCGCGGCCACCTGTTGGCCGACACCGATGAGCGCCGCTGCGATGAGCAGGCCGGCGAGGCCGAACATGGCAATACGCTTCCCGTTCTCCATAGCCCCCCTTTTGGTGCAGGACGCCAGTCTACCACGACGAGCCGGGGCGAAGACAATCCCGCCTGTCTCCTCCCGAGGTGCGGAGAGCCCGAGAAGAGCGACTACCGAACGTCGCGCCCCTTTCCGAAGTCGAGGACGTCAACCAGATCCTACGGGAAGGGCTCGAAGAAGACCTCGGCGACGACGTAGGCGACGCCGCCAAAGCCCTCGATAGGCCAGCGCACGTGCCTCAGGCCGCTCAGGAGGTGCCGCCTGCCTCCCTAAGGGGGTCCAGTTTCACAGTCGTATTGACAGCCAATCACCGCAGAGCGCGCAGAGGACGCAGAAAGAGATCAGACACTGAGCCATACTCCCAGGCCTCATGATGCCCCCCCGAACGGCGCTCGATGGCGCCAAAGCACAAGAGCTGCGCCCTCATCGGCTCCATGTCTTTCTCCCCACAACTCTGCGTGCTCTGCGGTAGAGACCGCTTGTCGTTCGCAGCGTAGGACCGCGGGGACCGCAGAGGACGCAGAGAAAGCAGGGTCGCTGAACAACACTCCACGACCTTACAATGGACCCTCGAACGACGCCCGGGGACTCTGAAAGATGGGGGTTTGTCCCTCCCTCCGCGCGCTCTGTGCGCTCTGCGGTAGAGACCGCTTGTCGTTCGCAGCGTAGGACCGCGGGGACCAGATGCCGGTGAGCGTACGAAGAGATCCGAGGTGTTCACGCCCTTAGGGGGAGGGCCCGAGAGATGCCGGGTCGAACAGCGCGGCCGGCAACTCGGCGGCCGTTGCCTCGAGGATCTCGGACGTCGTCACCCGCCCCAAGAAGAGCCGGTTCGCGATCTCCTGGACGCTCACGTAGACATCGCCGTTCTCGCGAGTCACGTAGTCCCTGTACGTCACGTCGTAGAACGAGAGGCCGCTGACTGCGAACAGGGTCGCGGACACAGGACGCAGCGTGACCGGGTCTACGCGCACGGTGATCGCCTGGAACGCGACGGTGTAGTCGACCGCGGCCAGGTCGAGTTCCAGGAGGTCCGCCCCATCGGTTCCCTGGACCGTCCGGCGGGCGGCGATCGTGTACTTCGAGAGGAACCGGATGCCGCTCGTCTGCGCTACCGCGGAGTCGCCAAACACTTCCGTCGTGGCCGACGTCTTGATCGGCGAGGCGAGATCGGGTCCGAAGAAGTAGGTGGCATCCGGTGTGCTCAAGTAGATCTGCCCTGCCATCTCAGCCGGCGCGAGGAATTCGATTCGGGCGACGTCCTTGACGTCGATCTGTCCGAATTGCAGAAGAATCTCGGCCTCCCGCGTTGCGTCCGGGGTGCTGGACGCGATGCGAACGCGTAGCACGTTGACGTCGGCGGCGGGAAACCGCGCTTCGTCGAGGGCGCTCAGCAGATCCGAGTCCGACAGGTTCGCCTGAGCGATCGCTGGCGCTGCCATGAGAAGGACCAGTGCGATTGCAGAAGTGAGCTTCATCCACATCTCCTTTTCCGTGGTCCCCCGGGTCCGCCCGCACGGCGGCCTATACCGTCTGGAGCGCCTTCACGACGCTCAATCGCGCGTTCTTCCACGCAGGGTACACCGAGCTGGCCAGGGTCGCGAGGACGACCGTCACGAGGGGCATCAGCGCCGTCGATAGGGTGAGAGAAAGGTGGATCGCTTGCGGCACCGCGGAGCCGGGCGGCGTCCACGTGATCCTCGCCGCGTTGAAGATGGTCACGAGCCCCGACGCAAGGATGACGCCGATCACCGCGCCGATTGCGCCGATCATTGCCCCCTCAAGGAGGAATCCGCGGAACACTCGCCAACGCGAGGCGCCGAAGGCGCGCGTCGTCGCCACTTCTCGCGTGCGCTCGAGGAAGGAGATCGTCAGGATCTCGACGACGCTGAAGAAGACGAGGGCAAACACCGAGATCCCCGCGAGGCCCGAGAATGCGGCGAAGAACGATTGCGACGACGCGTAGCCCGTTGAAAGCTCCTGCCACGTCCGGACCCCGAGCGGTATTCCCTCGGCGGCGAACACTGTGCGGAGGGCGTCGGCAAGTTGGGGTGCTTGGTTCAGGTCGTCCAATCCGACGAGGATGCGTTCAACGCCGTCAGTCTTCAGGAGTCGCTGCACGAAAGCGACGGGGAAGAGGCCGAGCTGCTCTTCGACCGTTCCTAGGCTGTACGCGAGCTCGCCAACGACCGTCACCGTCGCGGCGGTGAAGTTCCCGCTGACGGTGCCGGTGGCGATGTTGATCGAGTCGCCGATCCCGACGCCGAGCTTCGCCGCAAGCCTCCCGCCGAGAATCCCCTCGCGTGGCCCGGCGCCGGCGAGCGAGTTCCCCTTGATCGCATAGCATATGTAGTTGGGTACGCAGTTGCATGGCGTCAAGCCTCGTCCGATGATGAGCGTGCTGCCGTTCGCGTCGCCGATGAGTCCCGCGAAATCGAGTTCGAGCGCCGTGCCCAGAACGCCCGGCTGCTTGGACACAAGGGCGACCACGCGCGACTGGAGCTCTCTAGAGATGAGGACGTCGTAGCCGTTCGCTTGGTTCTCGAACAAGTGCTCGTCGGCGACCTGGACGGCGCCCGTCTCGCATGCCGACGAGAGTCTCTGGGAGAGGAGGGACTCGCCGACGTAGGCGAGGACGAACAAGAAGACCGCCGTGCCGACGGCGATGACCGTCAAGCTGAACACGGTCCGGCGGCGATTCCGGAAGACGTTGCGCAGCGCGAGCTTCAGTTCCACATGCCCTCCTATTCGATACGCAACGCCTCGACGACGCGCAGCCGCGATGCTTGAGCGGCCGGGTACAGCGCGGACAGGAGCGTCGCGACCAGGCTCACCGCAAACGGCACCAGGGCCGTCTTGACTTCGATTCTCGCTCCTAGGGTGAACTTCTCGATCGTCCCGGGCGGCAGCCATTGGATGCCTGCCGCGTTGAATGCACCGACGAAAAGAGCGCCGAGGGCAACTCCAATGCTGCTTCCGAGGACTGCGAGCCACGCGCTCTCCGAGAAGAAGAGGCCGAAGACCTCGCGTTGCGTCGCGCCCAGCGCGCGGATGGTTCCGATTTCGCGCGTCCGCTCGAGGAAGGCGAGCGTCTGGACCTGGAGAATGATGAAGAAGACGAGGATCGAGATGGCGAGCGACAGGAGGGCGAATAGCGCGTTGAAGTAGGAGGCGAGCTGGCGATAGAACGGAGAAAGGTCGTCCCACGTCCGTGGGGCGAGATCGGCGCCATCGGTCAGAAGCGCCGCCGCGAGGCGCGCGGCGACCGGGTTCGTCGCCTCGATGCGGTCGAGCGACACGACGATGCGATCGACGCCGTCCGTGTTGAGCAGCCGTTGTGCAAACGCCAGGGGCACGAAGACGACCTGTTGCTCGAATTGCTCGTTCGAGTATTTGTAGATCCCCACGACGGTAAAGGGACTTGCGTTGTACGCCCCATCGACCGTGGTCAGCGTGACCATGATGACGCTGCCGACGGAGAGTGACAGCCTCTCGGCGAGCGTGCGCCCGACGAACACCGACGCTGTGTCGGACAACTGGAGGCCTCGCCCGGCCACTGCGTGCTCGGCGAAGTCCAGCACCGGGTTCTCTGGCTCAATGCCGATCGCACGGATGACTTGCGTCTCGCGCCCCGTACCCAGGAGGCCGGGGAACTGAAGCTCGGACGTGGATCCGCGGAACCCGGGCTCCGTCTCAAGCAGCGACGCTAGCCGCGCCGCGTCACGCGGGGAAACCAGGTAGTCGTAGCCATCCGTCTCGTTCTTCCACAGCTTGGGCGAGGCAACCTGGAGGTTTCCGTACTCCTGCACGGTCGACTCCTGGATTTGGAACCGCGAATTCTCGAGGAAACCGAGCACGAACAGAGACACGGCCGTCCCGAGCGCGATGACCGCAAGCGAGAGGACCGTGCGGCGCCGGTTGCGCCAGAGGCTACGAAGAGGAAGCCGCCACCCCATCGCCCTCTCCCTCCTCCAATCGCCCATCGTGGATGCGGACGCGGCGACCCGCGTAGCGGGACACCGCCGGATCGTGCGTCACGACGATGAACGTGACGCAGTGTTCCTCGTTGAGCTTACGCATCAGGTCCATGACCGCCTCGCCGGTCTTGGAGTCGAGGTTGGCCGTGGGCTCGTCGGCGAGGACGATCATCGGCCCGGACACGAGGGCGCGGGCGATCGCCACTCGCTGCCGCTGCCCGCCGGAGAGCTCGTTCGGTCGGCGGCGCGCCAGGTCGGACAGTCCGACCTCGGCGAGAAGCGCGGCGACGCGTTCCTGCCGTTCTGCTTTGGGCCTTCGCTGGAGGAGGAGCGGGTACTCGACGTTCTCCGCCGCGGAGAGGACGGGGATGAGGTTGAACGATTGGAAGACGAGACCGATCTTCGTCTTCCGTAGATACGCCAACTGGCCTTCGGATTGCGTGCTCGTCGGCTGGCCCTCGATGAGGACTTCGCCCGACGTTGGCCGATCGATGACCGACATGAGGTTGAGGAACGTCGTCTTCCCGCTCCCCGAGGGTCCGTTGATGACGACGAAATCGCCTTGGAGGGCGGCGAAGTTGACGTCGCGCAAGGCGTAGACCGTCTCGGTGCCGACGCGGTACGTCTTGGTCAGGTGCTGAGCGTCGAGGAACTTCGCTCCTCGGACGTGACAGAATCGGCTTCCGAATCCCATGATCCCTTCCCTCTTTCGGATCCACTGTATCGTCGTGCGCCGGGCGGGGCAATCCGACAAGGCAGTGGATCTCCTGCGTCTGTGGAGGATGGTTCCTCTCTCGGACGTTCTGTATACTTCTCCGTGTCACGCGGACGATCCGCGACGCAGCGAAGGAGGCAGGCGTGCTTCTCATTCAAGGTGGATTGGTTCTCACGCCGGAGATGCGATTCGAGCGAGCCGACGTGGCGATCGAGCGCGGAAAGATCGCGGCCGTCGGAGCGATGCGGCGCGTTCCGAAGAGCGCCGACGTCATCGACGCGACGGGGCGGTTCATCGTGCCCGGATTCGTCGAAGCTCACTGTCACGTGTCACTGTTCGCCGAAGGAATCGACGCCCGCCACTACGACGGAAACGAAATGACCGACCCGGTCACCCCTCACCTTCGCGCGATCGACGCCATCCACCCCGAGGATCTCGCCTTTGCCGATCTCCGCGCCGCCGGCATCACGACGATCAACACCAGTCCCGGCAGCGGCAACGTGGTTGGCGGCCAGACGGCGATCGTGAAGACGGTGGGCCGCACGGTGGAGGAGATGCTGGTGCGTGCCCCGGCGGCGCTGAAGATGGCGCTTGGCGAGAACCCGAAGCGCGTCTACGGCGAACAGAAGAAGGCGCCATCCACGCGTATGGGCAACGCCGGCGTGCTGCGCGAGGCGCTGGCCAAGGCGCAGAGCTACATCGAGCGCAAGGCGCGACACGAGGAGAAGGCGGCCGCGTTCTCCAAGGGGACCCGAGGGGCGCAGCGGCCAGAGCCATTCGAGCGCGACCTGCGGCTCGAGGTTCTCGCCAGCGCGCTCTCGCGCGAGATTCCCACCCACATTCACGCCCACCGCGCCGACGACATCATGACCGCGATCCGGATCGCCGAGGAGTTCAACCTCGACCTCGTGCTGATCCACGCCACCGAGGGGTACAAGATTGCCGACATCCTGGCCGAGAAACGAATCCCATGCATCCCCGGCCCGGTGCTCTTCTCGCGGATGAAGCTCGAACTGCGTGGGCTCACGCCGCGGAACGCCGGACTGCTGTCGCGGGCGGGCGTGAAGGTTGCCATCCAGACGGACGAGGGATCGGCGGCTCGGTACCTCGCGCTGAATGCCGCGCTCGCGGTAAGCGAAGGCATGGACGAGGCGGAGGCGCTGCGCGCGATCACGCTCGCCGCGGCGGAGATTCTGAGAATCGACGATCGCGTCGGGTCGCTCGAGCCGGGCAAGGACGCCGATCTTGCGATGTTGACCGCGCACCCGTTCGACATCGCTCACTCCCGCGTCGAGCGCGTGCTTATCGACGGCCGCACGGTCTACGAGGGCGACGCGGAGTAGGGCGCGGAATCGTTCGTCTCTTGGTGGGGAGCGTAGCTCAGGATGCGCTCGTAGTGTTGCTCCGCGCCGCTCCGATACCACGGGACAAGGCGGTCGTGCAGGGCGCGGTTGAACGGCTGTCCGAGATCGGCCTCGAGGTCCCCGTGGCAGCACCGCCCCATGCCGTGAAGCTCAAGCTGCGCGGCGTTCCACTTCTGCTCGTAGTGACCCTCGATCGGCTGAACGACGATCTTCTTCCCAAAGTAGAACGCTTCGGCGACCGACTGGAATCCGGCCGTGCCGACGAACGCTGTACAGCTCGCAAGGTCGCGGAGAAAGCGGTCGGCGTCCTTCTCCAGGCGGACGTTGCCCGGGAGGTCGCGTGGCCTTGTCTCATACCCATAGAGGATGATCGGTGTCCCCGGGTGTCGCTCTGCGTACGCCAGCACGGGGGGGAGTAACCCCGGGAACGCGTGGTAGACGACGAGGTGGCCGCGGTTCTCGGGTTCCAACGTGAGCGTCTCCGGCCGGAGAATCGGCGGGAGACACTCGTCGTCGAGGGGATAGAAATGGCAGCCGATGCGGGCGTCGAGGCCGCTCGTGAGCAGCTTGTCGACGACGCGGATGTTGAACCGCTCCCTTCGGAGTCCCGGCGGGGGCTCGAGATCGGGGCGGGCGGGGGTAAAGTAGTTGCCGATGCCCACCTTGAAGACACCGGGGGCGACGAACGGGGATCCGGTGACCGGGTCAAAGTCGCTGACGATGAGGTTTGGATCGAACGCGCTGATCCATCGGTGCGCCTTGCGGAAGCTGTTGAACAGCCCGGGGAGACGGGTGGCGAACGCCTTCACCGTGCCCCGCTTGGAGATGCCGCCGACGCCGTCGGCGACCATCGGGA
>Ga0315287_10002134_pt1 | contig 18585 bp, 14 predicted proteins | sample YL17G11_0_MG_FD_205037 | JGI IMG/M metagenome (GOLD analysis project Ga0315287, IMG submission 205037) | Sediment microbial communities from Yellowstone Lake, YNP, Wyoming, USA - YL17G11_0 | ecosystem: Environmental > Aquatic > Freshwater > Lake > Sediment | place: USA: Wyoming | collected...
AGATCGAGGCGATCCGGGCTGAGGACGAGTACGCTGGCACCCGTGCGACGCTGCCTGCGCGCTGCGGGAAGGCGCGCCTGTCGCTCCAAATCGACATGGGGCTCGGCGACTCCGTGTGGCCCGCCCCCCGCTCGTGCACGTACCCGCCGCTGCTCGATTTTCCGCCGCCCGAGGTGCTCGTGTATCCGCGTGAGGCGGTCGTGGCGGAGAAACTCGAAGCGCTCGTCGTCCTCGGCGACCGCAACAGCCGCATCAAGGACTTCTTCGATCTCCACCATCTGGCCAGCCGATTCGAGTTCGACCGCGGAACCCTCGCGGAGGCCGTCCGCAGGACCTTCGCGCGGCGCAGGACCCCCATCCCGGTGGAGCCGCCGATCGGGTTGACCCCGGCTTACTGGGAGAATCCCTCGCGCCCCGCGCAGGTGCGGGCGTTCGCCCTGCGCGGGGGCCTGGCGGTCGATGGCGATCCGGCTCCGGACCTCGCGCCCTTGCTCGGTGCGTTCCTTCTGCCCGTGCTCGAGGACGTGCAGCGCGACACCCGGCACGAAGGGACCTGGCCGATGGGCGGGCCGTGGCGATGAGCGCACGGCGCATTGGGAGCTCAAGCGGCTTTGGCATCTGACGCCCTCCGATCGCTGCACAATGTACGGAATCGTCCTCCCGGGGCCCCATGTCAATGACGGAGTGCCGATCGTGGAGGGTGGCGATGTCTCACCGAAACGCCTGCGCCTTGAACTTCCGCCCCGAGCACCGCGTGACCCTCGGCCACATGATGGAGAAACTCGCCCCCGACAGCGCGCGGGAGTACATTCGCACGCGGTTTCCAGGGTTCACCCGAGCAGGGAACCCAGATGTGCCATCGAAGAAGACCGGCTGACAACAGCGTGCAGCGGACCGAACTGCGCGCCGCCTGCTGGGCTGCAGGCGATCGTGCTACCATCCGCCCGCAATGGCGACCGCGCCTGACCCTCGCCCGGCGATCGACGCACCGGCGCACCGGCGTGCCTGGTGGCTCGCCGCGCTTGCCGCGCTGCTGGTCGCGGGCATGGCCGCCGCCCTGGCGATCGGGACGTTTCGTGTGCCGGTGGCCGACCTGCTGCGACTGCTGACGGGACGCGCCGGCCACGGCGGGCCAGACGAGAGCGTGGCGTCGGCCGTCATCTGGAACCTCCGCGTCCCGCGCATCCTGCTCGCCAGCCTGGTCGGCGCAGCGCTTGCTTCGTCCGGCGCCGTGTTCCAGGCGTCGTTCCGCAACCCCCTGGTCGAGCCCTACATCCTCGGCGTGTCCTCCGGCGCCGCGTTCGGCGCGGCCCTGGGCATCCTCGTGCCGCAGTTTCCGCTTTCCGTGCAGTTGGCGGCGTTGCTTGGCGCTCTCGCGGCTGTCGGGATCGTGCGCCTGCTCGCGAGGTCCCGCGGCGACGCGCCCATTGTCACCCTCGTCCTCTCGGGCGTGATCGTCGGCTCGATGTTCGCAGCCGGCGTCTCGCTGCTCAAGTACCTGTCCAACGACGCGGCCCTGCGGGAAATCGTCTTCTGGCTGATGGGCGGGTGCTACTTCGCGACGTGGCGCGACGTGGCGATCGTCGGCCCCGTCGTGCTTGGCGCCACCGGAATCATGATGGCCGGCGGCTGGCGGCTGAACGTCCTGTCGATGGGGGACCACGAAGCCGAGAGCCTGGGCGTCGACCCGCGCCGCAACCGGCGCGTGCTGCTGGCGGCGGCGACGCTGGCGACGGCGGTGTCGGTCTCCGCGGTCGGCATCGTGCCGTGGATCGGCCTGATGACGCCGCACGCGGTCCGCATGCTGCTCGGGCCGGACAACCGCCTGGTCGTCCCGGGATCGGCGCTGCTTGGCGCGCTGTTCCTGCTGGCCTGCGACACGGCGGCGCGCTCGCTGACCTCGTCCGAGATCCCGGTGGGCATCATCACCGCCCTGGCGGGCGGCCCCTTCCTCGCGTACCTCGTGCGGCAGCGGACCGCGGGCCTGTTCGGGTAACGCCATGCTGAGCGCGCGCAACCTCCGTTTCGCCTACGGCGCGCTTCCCGTCCTGCGCGGCGTGTCGCTGGACGCGGCGAGCGGGGAAGTGTGCGGGCTGTTCGGGCCCAACGGCTGCGGCAAGACGACGCTGTTCCGCTGCTGCCTCGGGCTGCTGCGGGCGAAGGCCGATGCGCTCACGGTGGACGGGCACGCGATCGCGTCGCTGCCGCCCGCCCAGCGGGCGCGGCTGATGGCCTACGTGCCGCAGGAGCACACGCCGCCCTTTCCGCTGCTCGTCCGCGACGTCGTCATGCTGGGCCGGACGCCGTACCTCGGGCTGCTCGGCCGCGCGACGACGGAGGACCGGCGCATCGTCGGCGACACGCTCGAGTGGATCGGCCTCGCCGATCTGGCTGCCCGCCCGTACGACCGGCTATCCGGCGGCCAGCGGCAACTCGTGCTGATCGCGCGCGCCGTGGCGCAGCGCACGCCAGTCATCCTGCTCGACGAACCGGCCTCCGGCCTCGACTTCCACAACCAGGTGCGGATCTGGGGCGTGCTGCGCAGTCTCGCGCATGCGGGCACCGCCGTCGTGTGCTGCAGCCACGATCCGAATCACGTCGCGTGGTTCTGCGATCGGGTCGTCGTCATGCAGGCCGGCGCCGTCGTCGCGCAGGGCACGCCGGCCGAGGCGCTGACCGGGGCCACGCTGGACCGGCTCTATCCGGGCGATTGGGATCTGACCTCCGCCGACAACGTGCCCGTCATCCTGCCCAGAGCCGTGACCGCCGCGCGCAGGAGCGCGCGGCCGTGATCGGCCGTCGCCTCCTTGGTGCCACCCTCACGGCGGCGTGGGTCATGTCGGCGTGCCAGTCCGGCGGGCCACCTGCTCGCGGCTCGGCCGACTCCCCAGGCACGCGTCGCGTCACCGACATGCGCGGCGTCGAGGTCGCCGTTCCCGCGCGGATCACGCGCGTCGCGACGATCAGCGACGGGTTCGTCGAGTCGGTGATGACGCGCCTGGGCGTCGTCCGCACGCTGGTCGCGATCGGCTCGGCGGGTCTGCGAGACACCTGGTCGTACTCCTTCCCGACCGCTGACGGGCGCGGCCTGACGGTCGCGGACGGCATGGGCACCATGCGGTCCCTGCATCCCTGGCTGGCCGGGCTGCCCTGCGCGAGTTGCCGCGGCGACGCCGTCAACTGGGAGACGGTCGCGGCCGCCGCGCCCGAGGTCGTCGTCTTGCGCGTGGGGGATTGCACCCTCGGGACGACGCCCGAGGTTGTGGCGCGGTCGGTGGAGATCTTCGGTGCGATGGGGATTCCCCTCGTCGTGCTCCGGTCTCCGGCCGACTACCGGGGCCAGGGCGCCGAGACGCTTCGCGACGAGATCGGCGTGCTGGGCCGCCTCTTCGGCCGCGAACGCGAGGCGGACGCCCTCGCGGCCGAACTGGCCGATGACGAGGCGATGATTCGCCGGCGGGTCGCCGGCGTGCCGGATGCCGCGAGGCCGCGTGTGCTCTACCTGGGACTCGCGTCCGGGGCCCGCTCGTCGGGTGGTGCGGCGTTTGTCTGGGGCACGGACACGATCGAGTCGTGGATGATCGAGCGCGTGCTGGGCGCGCGCAACGCCTACCGCGGCGCGGGCGCCCGCGTGCTTTTGAATACCGAGCAGATCCTCGCGCTGGATCCCGACGTCATCTTCCTGCCGACGTCGGCCGGGTACCACCCCGCGCGGGAGCTCATCGAGGCGCCGTACTTCCGGGACCTGCAGCGCCTGCGCGCCGTGCGGGCGCGGCGCGTGTACCCGCTGCCGTGGACGCCGATGAACTGCGCACGGCGCCTCGAGTATCCCCTCGACCTGCTGGTGATGGCGAAAGGCGCGTACCCCGATCGGTTTCGAGACCTTGCCGTGCATGAGTGGGCGCTCGAGTTCTATCGGCGGACCTACGGCGTGGATCGGGCGCAGGCGATCGCGCTTCGGCGCGCGCAGTGGCTCGACTGGACGGCGGAGGCGGGATTCTAGCGGCGCTTCGCGCTACTTCATCCGCGCCACGAGGTCCGCGTAGCTGGCGATCTCGCCGCGCCTGGCGGCAGCGACCAGGCCGCCGATCGGATCGAGCCGGAGCTGCTCGCCGAGGCCAGCGCCGGACGTGCCGAGGCCCGCGCCAGGCCCGCTCGGTACGGGCGAGGGAGTGCCGAAGCCTGTGCCGGGGGCGCCCACGCCGAAGCCGCGGAACACGGATCGCACGATCACGCTCCTGCCGTCGATCGGCAGCGCGCCCAGCGATCGGGAGAACGACGTCCAGTCGTCGTTCCTGAACAGGTACATCTCGACGTTCGATGTGTAGAACGCCGCGACCTTCAGGCCGTTGTTCCGCAGGAACGCGCCGACGGCGGCCAGCGCCCGGGGCCCCGCGAAGTCGCCGACCACCGGGACGATCAGGTTGCGCACGTGCAGTTCGCGCACCGCCTGGTAGGAGGCTTCGCTCGCGAGAAAGCTCCCGAACGCGCCGCGGCTGTCGACCGATGTCATCAGTTCCGCAAAGTTCGGGAACGGCCGTCCCCGGCGGAACGAGCGCGTCGAGTACCGGATGTCGGGCCCGGCGTCGAAGAACGCGGCGTACACGTACGACAGCCCGGTCAGGTCGGCGTCGCTCACCGGCCAGCGGTGCTGCGTCGTGAGCAGCGCGCGGACGTCGTCGAGTTGCGCGGCGTGCAGGTCCGCGCTCGGCGTGCCGACCGCAAAGGCCTCCATCAGGTCCCGCGGCGTGGACTGCGGGCCGAGGTGTCTCGGCCTGGGCCGCGAAAACAACCGCGAGAGAAACTCGGCGCGGGTCGGCGACAGTTCGAAGATCGCCTTGTAGAGCAGGTGGAGGATCGCGTTCTGGCGCCGGATGTCCACGATGAAGGCGATGCGGGGCTTGAGCGCGGCGAGGTACGAGAAGTTCTGCTCCGGCCCCACGCCGATGTACGCGGCGGCCCGGGATGCCCGCCTGGCGATCTCCGGCAGCACCGCCGGGAAGGCGCGCTCGTTCGAGACCAGGTTTTCTGACCGGAACGTGCCGCCGGACTCCGACAAATCCGTGAACAGCCGCCAGAACGTGGCGTCGTCCAACCGGTCGGGCAGCGTCGGCCGCCGGGCGTCGACCCCCGAGCCCGGGAGCAGGAGCAGCAACAGCGAGATGCACGCAAGCCCGGCAGCGCGGCGGATGGTCATGGCTGATCGAACGGAGGTCCGCCACCAAGTCTACCGCGTCAGGGCCCCGGGCGTCAGCCGCCGTCGCGGGCGTACCAGTCGATGTTCCGCGTCAGGTACATCACCAGGGCCAGTGCCAGCGTGAGGCCGGCGGTGCCGACCAGCAGGGAGAAGTCCTGGAGCCGCAGGACCACGAAGAGGAAGCCGTAGACCGTGCCGAGCCCGGCGGCCGCCGCCAGCGCCCGCCGCACGCTTCCGAGCATCTTGACGGCGTAGAGCGAGATCATCAGCGTCGCCGCGGCCGCACCAGCCCAGTACGCGGCATCGAACGACAGCACCTCGGAAAGCGCGAGCACGCCGAGATAGAACAGGCACAGCGCCGCTCCGACCAGCGTGTACTGGACGGGGTGGACGCGGACGTTCCCCAGCACTTCGGCCAGGAAGAACGCCGCAAATACCAGCACGATGACCAGCACGCCGTACTTGATCGACCGCTCGACGTAACGGTAGGCGTCCAGCGCCGGTACCAGGTCCACGCCGAAGAGCGACGCATTGATGGCCGCCGCCGTGACGGCAGTCGTGTCCGTCCATTGCTGTGGATACGATCGGCCGTACTCCGAGACCTGCCATCGGGCGGTGAATCCCTGCCCGGAGATGTCACGCTGGCCGGGCAGGAACGCGCCCTGGAAGCTCGGGTCCGGCCACGTCGATCTCACGATGACCTCGGTGCTCGTACCGGCCGGCGCGAACCGCAGGCTGCGGCTGCCGTTGAAGGCCAGCGCGATCTCGAACGGCACGTCGCCGGCGCGGTTCTTCAGGTCGTTCACCCGCGCGTGCACGCCGGTGACGAACCCGTCGAGCCGGCTCCCCGGTTTCAGCGGGACCGGCGCGCCGCCAACGGTCGCCATCAGCGCCTGCTGTGCGCCCCGCAGGTCCGAGACGGCCACGGTCATTTCGGCGTCGTCCCACAGCACGTCCTGCGCGTCGACCTTCCACTCGTCGAACGCCGGGCGCGCGAAGTGGCCGCTGAGGGTGACAGCGCTGCGATACACGACCGACTCGTAGATGCCGCGAGACAGGCGGCTCGGGTCGAGCCGTCCGTCCGCTTTCAGCACGGCCGGAAGGAAGTACGCCCGCCCCGTCAGGGCCTGCACGGTTTCGACCCGCTCGGTGCGCCCGTTCACGACCTGGTCCTTCCATGTTCTTTGCGTGTAGCGATACGGCACGACGAGGACCGGCCCGACGACCACCTGTTCGGCGCCCCACGACGCGGTCATCTCCTTGACGGCGGCGTCACGGCGCTGGAGCCGCTCACCGAGCACCGAATCGACCATGGCCAGGGGGATGAGGAGGACGAGCATGAGAAAGCCGATGGCCGCCAGTTTCAGGACCGTCGACAGGCGTCGCAGGTCGAAGGGGAACCAGGCGGGCGGGGTGTCGGGCGTGCGGGCATCTGACATGGCTGTCTCCGGGTCCGGGCCGCGGGAATCCGCGGATGGAAGGAGTCTACTCTATGTGAAAAGGACTTTGCAATGCAAAGTATCACGCCCACCTGTCCGCGGCCCGTCCGTTCCCCGCCCCTGCTCCGGCCGCCTGCGTGGCCTTTTGATACGATGCCCGGAGTCTGCGCCCCAACCCGTGGCTGATGGAGGATTCATGAAGCACCTCGCCCTCACCCTCGTCCTCGTCTGCTCGGTGACCGCGTCCGCCGTCGCCCAGCCAAAGCCGGCCGCCCGGCCCGCGGCAGCGGTCGGCCCAGCCCTTGATGCCTTCATCGGGCAGGGCATGAAGGACTGGAAGATTCCCGGTCTCTCGATCGTCGTGGTCAAAGACGGCGCGGCGGTCTACGAGAAGGGCTTCGGCGTGCGGCGTCTGGGTGCGCCTGGCGCCGTCGATGCCCACACGCTCTTCGGGATGATGTCGACGACGAAGGCGATGACGGCCCTGGCGATCGCGATGCTCGTCGACGAAGGCAAGGTGAAGTGGGACGACCCGGTGGCGAAGCACCTGCCGTGGCTGCAGCTGCCGGAGCCCTACCTGACGGCGCACGTGACCGTGCGCGACGCCTTGCGCCACAGCACCGGGCTCGCAAGCGCCGACCTGCTCTGGAGCCGCGAGGACATGCCGACGCGCGAGATCTTCGAGCGCCTGCGGTTCGTGCCGACCACGGACTCGCTCCGCTCGACGTGGCTCTACCACAACGTGATGTACCAGGCGGCCGGGGAAATCGTCGCCGCAGCCAGCGGCATGCCGTGGAACCGGTTCATCGCGACGCGGATTCTCGCGCCGCTCGGCATGACCCGCACCTACCCGACGTACGACGAGGTCGTCGCGCTGAAGGACGCGAACACGTCGACGCCGCATTTCGAGATCGACGGCCAGGCGCGCGCGATCGAGGACGTCACCGTGGACCGCGTGCCGGCGGCTGGCGCCGCGTGGTCCACCGCGCATGACGCGGCCGCGTGGCTCGCGTTCCTGCTCGCCGGCGGCCATGTCGACGGCAAGCGCCTCGTCAGCGAGGCGAGCTTCCGCGAACTGCTGGTGCCGCAGGTCGTCATGCCGCCTAACTACCCGACGGCCAAGCTGGTCGGCTCCCGCTGGACGACGTACGGGCTGGGCTGGTTCCAGCAGGACTATCGCGGGATGTTCGTGGCGATGCACACGGGCAGCATGGACGGGCGCACGGCGATGGCGGGGCTGGTGCCTGAACACAAGCTGGGCGTGTTCATCTTCGGCAACCTCGACCACGCCGAGTTCCGGCACGCGCTGCTCTGGAAAGTGGTCGACCTCTGGACGGGTGGGCCCGACCGCGACTGGAACGCCGAGTGCCTGGCGCTCTACGGCGGGCGCAAGGCCGAGGCGAAGAAGGCCGACGCCGAGCGGGAATCGAAGCGGGTCACGGGCACGAAGCCCTCGCACGCCCTCGACGCCTATGCCGGCACGTACGCCCACGCCGCGTGGGGCACCGTCACGGTGGTGGTGGAAAACGGTGCGCTGGTCTTCCGGATCGGGCCGTCACCGCGCAACGCCGGCGTGCTCGAGCACTGGAATTACGACACGTTCCGGGTGCGGATGGGGGACGGCCGCGGCGGCTGGACGTATGTCGGCTTCAACACGGCGCTGGACGGTTCCGTGTCGAGCCTCGTCGCCGACGATCCGACACTCGAGTTCAGACGGGTTCCCGCCGCGGCCGCCGTGGTTCGTTGAACGACGGCCTGACAGGCCTCAGCTCGCCGCGAGCGCGATGATCGCGCGCAGCAGCTTGAAGCCCTCGATGTAGTCGCCGGCCGTGAACGTGACCGACCGCGCCGAGGCTCGTTTCACCGCGCCGAGCATGAGCGGCATCTCGGCCTGGCCGGCGTTGAGAAACTCCACCTCGAACGTGAACGGCGCGGTGAGGCGGAAGGCCGGGATCGTGCTGCGCCGGCCCAGCGCCTCTTTCGCGGCGGCCTTCAGGCGTGCCCGCGCCTCGTCCTGCGGAAACATCCTCGCGGCGTACCGTCCCGTCGCTTCCTTCACCGCGGCGGTGACCGGGCCATCGCCGAAGAGCGCCTTCGCCTGCGCGCACGTCTCGACGTCGCCGGAGAGCATGACGACCGGCACCTTGTAGTACGCCGCGATGGCGGCGTTGATGCCCATCTCCGGCAGCTCCTGGCCGTTGATGCGGATGGCGCGGATCGTGCCGCTCGAGATCGTATGGTCGAGGATCGACGCCACGGTGCCCGCGCGGGCGTGATAGCCCACGAACATCACCGCGTCGAACGTCGCGTCGATGCCCTGCATCATCGACAGCGGCTTCGGCGACCCGCTGATGAGCGACGCCTTCGGGTTCAGCAGATCCGCCGGGATGTTGCGCATGCTGCCGTGCGAATCGTTCACCACGATCTCGCCGGCGCCGGCTTCCAGCAGCCCCGCAATCACCGCGTTCACATCGTCGGCCATCCACTTCCGGGCGGCCGCGTACTCGGGCGACGCGTCCGATACCTGGTTGCTGTGAACGACACCCCAGATGCCTTCCATATCGACGGAGATGAAGACCTTCGGCCCGCGCGTCTGGGCCGCGGCCACCGACACGCCGGACAGGATCCATGCGCACAGCAGGGTCAACGTGCGATGCATGCAACACCTCGAGCCGCGCCCGGCAGCCGCCTCCCGGACGGAAATGCCGATCACTCCTGGGCGGCGTCGATGAAGAAGTCCACGTGACCGCACTGGCTGCAGACGTACACGTGGTACGACTCGGACTTCTCGAACAGATGACCGATCTCGCCCATCACGCCCCAGTTGCCGCCTTCGCGGAAGCGCTTCTCGCCGACATAGAGCAGCTTGACCTCGCAGCGCAGGCACTCCGGGCCGGGCACCTCGGCATCGGGGATCTCCTCGTCAGGCAATTCGGCGCCGATCGCGGTCGACAGGAACCGCGCCTGCTCGATGGGGTCTTCGAGGCCGCGGCGCTTCAGTTCCGACCGGATGATCTGCTGGCCGTCCTCGGTGTACGTCGAAATCTCCGCCGCCGCGTCGATCAGCGCGTCGTCGCTTTTCTCGTGCCAGATCCGTTCAGCGTCCGTCATCGCGAGCCCTCCCGTTGCCGGGCATTCTACTTCACCGCGGGCGACGTCTCCGGGAGCAGCGTGACGCGGACGTAGTCCTTCGTGTCCAGGTACCGGCGCGCCGCCTCCTGCACGGCGGCGGGCGTCAGCTGCATATAAAGCGACGGCAGGCCGAAGAACGCGCTCAGGTCCTCCCCGTCCTCGTACACGCCGGTGATGGCCGCGACGAGCCGGTTGTTCTGGGCCAGGTCGCTCTCGTACCCGCGCATGAGCGCCTCCCGCGCGTCGTCCACGTCCTTGGCCGTCGGGCCGCTCGCCTTGAGCTGCTCGATCTCCCGGAAGAGCGCCTTCACGAGTTCCTCGGTGCGCTTCGGGTCGCAGCCGAAATCGATGGTCACGCTGTAGCGCGGCTCCGGGATCCTTGACGCGCTGGCGTTCACCTGCACGCCGTAGGTCCCGCCGAGCGCTTCGCGCAGCGTCTCGCGTAGCCGCGTTTCGAGGACGACCGACAGCGCGTCGAGCGCCACCCGGCTGGTCACGTCGTAGCTCAGCTTGCCGGTGAACACCAGGTCCACCTGGCTCTTCGGCTCGATGCCCTTCCGGACGACCTTCTCGACCACCCCCGTCGGCGGCGTGATCCCGACGTTCTTCCACGACTCCTTGCGGCGGATCGACGGGAGCGATCCGAGGTACTGCTCGACCAGCGGCTTGATCGCCGCCAGGTCGAAGCTGCCGGCGAAGACGAACGTGAAGTCGCTGGCGTCGGCGAAGCGGTCCTTGTAGAACGCGAACGACTTCTGCAGATCCATCTCCTTCACGACGTCCGGCGTGACGGGGCGGGCGCGGAAGTGGTTCTGGGCGAGCGTCGTCCGCAGCGTCTGCGAGAAGGCGTACTCGGGGCTGGCCTGCTGGCTGGCGAGCATCGTCGCCATCTGATCCGTCATCACCTTGAACACGGTGGCGTCGGCGCGCGGAGCCGTGAAGGTGAGGTAGATCAGCTGGAACATCGTCTCGAGGTCCTTCGGCGACGCGCCGCCGGCGACGCCCTCCTGCGACTCGCCGATGTAGGCCGTCACGGCCCCGGCCTTGCCGGCCAGCGCGTTCCGGAGCTGGATCGTGTCGAACGGGCCCAGGCCGCCGGCGCCGATCACCTGGCTGGCCGTCATGGCGGCGACGTAGTCCGCGTCGCTCGCCAGCGACGTGCCGCCGGGGCTGGTCGCGCGGAACATGACCTCGTCCTGCTTGAACGTGGTCGGCTTCAGGACGACGCGCACGCCGTTGGAGAGCTCCCACTCGGTGACGCCGTAGGCCGACTTGGTCGCCGTGCGCACGATCGTGCCGGGCGTCGGCGGCGTGGCGATGAGCGGCTGCGTGGTGGACACGTCGACGTACGGGCGGATCTCGCGCGCAGAGGCGGCCTTGATGGCGGCCGCGATCCGCGTCTCGGACGGCGCGGCGAGGCCGGGCCGCTGGGGCGCGTTCACCAGCACCACCCGGCTGCCGCCGGCCCAGTCCTTCGCGACCTTGTTCACTTCCTCGAGGGTGATCTCCGGGAGGAACCGCTGGACGAGGCCGAACTCGTAGGTGATGCCGGGCAGCGGCTCCTTCTGGACGAAGTTGCGGATGTACTCCGCGGCCAGGTCGGCCGACTCTTCCTTGTCGCGCTCGGCGAAGGCGGCCTCGTAGGCCCGCACTGTGTCGCGCTTCTCGCGCTCGAGCTCGGCCGCCGTGAACCCGAACTGCGCGGCGCGGGCCGACTCGGTCACCAGCGCCTCGACCCCGCGCTCGACCTTCTGATCCGTGACCAGCGCCATCAGCGTCGCCGCTTCCTTGGTCTTGACGAAGATGCCCCGATCGATCCCGGCCTTCACGAACGGCGGGTCGGCGCGCAGGGTGAGCTCCGAGAGCCGGGCGTTCATCATGCGCGTGTACAGCCGCTCGACCTGCCGCTGCCGGTACGCGCCCACCGTCGTCTGATCGCGCAGCGGCAGCATCGTGTAGATGCCCGCCGTCGTCATCGTCGCCTCGGGATCGGTCGCGATGGCGTAGAGCGTGTCGGCGTGGTCCGGGACGGGGAACGCGGTCCTCGGCCGCGGGTTGACCGCCGGCGGAATCGCGCCGAACACCGTCTTGATCGTCCGTTCGATGTCGGCCGGGTTGAAGTCGCCGACCGCGATCACGGCCATCAGGTCGGGCCGGTACCAGTCCGCGTAGAAGCGCTTCAGCGCCTCGGGCTTGAACGTCTCGATCGCCTCCTTGCTGCCGATGGGCAGCCGCTCGCTGTAGCGCGAGTGCTTCAGGAGGATCGGCATCTGCCTGTCGGACATCCTGGCGTCGGCGCCGCGGCCCTGCCGCCATTCCTCGATGACGACGCCGCGCTCCTTCTCGATCGCGTCGGCGTCGAACGACAGCGCGTTGGCCACGTCACCCAGGAAGACGAATCCCTTGCGTAGCGCCTCCGGGTTGTCCGTCGGCACGTGCAGCATGTAGGTGGTCTCGTCGAAGCTCGTGTCGGCGTTCACACCGGGGCCCAGCCGCATGCCGATCGATTCCATGTACTTCACCAGGTCCTGCTTGGCGAAGTTCCGGCTGCCGTTGAACGCCATGTGCTCGAGGAAGTGCGCGAGGCCCCGCTGGTCGTCGTCTTCCAGGACGGACCCGGCGTTGACCACCAGCCGGAGCTCCGCCCGCCTGAAGGGCCGCCCGTTCGTCCGGATGTAGTAGCGCAGGCCGTTCGACAGGTAGCCGATGCGGATGCGCTGATCGACGGGGACCGGCTGGTCCAGCGGCGTGTTCAGCGCCGGGTTCGGCGCGGGCCGGTCCTGCGCCATGGCAGGGACGAACCCGATGACGAGCAGCAGGAGGAGAAGATTGAGGGCGCAGGGCCGGAGTCTCATCTCCCGATCATGCGGGCTGCGTGGGACCCCGTCAAGCCGCCGTTGGAATGGCGGTTAGAATGGGGTCAGATCCCATGGCGCGGGAGTGAGTCCCGCCATGGGCTCTGACCCCATTCGGACTGGCCTCATGAATCCCACGCTGACCCGTCTCCTGGCCGAACTCGAACACGACATGTCTACCGAGGCGGCGCACGGCTTCGCCCGCCTCGTGGCCGCCTACTTCGCCGATACGCGCGTCGGCGACGGGCGCGTCTCCACCGCGCTCGCCCCGACCGAGCTTGCCACCCGCTTCGACGAGCCGCTGCCCCGGGCGGGTCAACCGATGGCCGACGTCCTGGCGCGCCTCGAGCGGGACGTGGTCGCCGAGAGCAACCGACTGATGCACCCGCGGTCGATGGGCCACCAGGTCTCGGCGCCGCTGGGCGCTGCGGTGTGGGCCGAGGCGCTCACGGGCGCCCTCAACCAGTCGGGCGCCGTCTGGGAGATGTCGCCCGTCGGCACGATCGTCGAGACCCAGGTCGTCCGCTGGATGTGCGCGCTCGCCGGATTCGGTCCGGGCGCCGGCGGCACGTTCACCTCGGGCGGCACCGAGGCCAACTTCGCGGGGCTGCTGGCCGCGCGACAGGCCGCGATGCCCGACGCGTGGACCCAAGGCGTCGGCGCGACGCCCCCGGTGGTCGTCTGCGGCGAGCACGCCCACTACGGCGTCGCCCGGGCGGTCGGCGAACTGGGGCTCGGCACCGATCACATCGTGACCGTCCCGTCGCGCGAGTTCCGGATGGACGTCGCCGCGCTCGAGCAGACGCTGGACCGGCTGCGCGCCGACGCGCGCGCCGTCATGGCCGTCGTGGCGACGGCGGGCACGACCGCGACCGGATCGTTCGACGATCTCGAGGCGATCGGCCAACTGTGCGACGCACGCGGCCTCTGGCTGCACGTCGACGGCGCCCACGGCGCGTCGGCGCTCTTCTCGCCCCTCCATCGCACCCGGCTTGCCGGCTTGCATCGAGCCCGCTCGATGGCCTGGGATCCGCACAAGATGATGCTCATCCCGCTGACCGCGAGCGTCGTCTTGGTGCGAGATGAGGCCGATTTGGAGGCCGCGTTTTCGCAGCGCGCGCCGTACCTCTTTCACGCGGGAGACGGCGAACGCAACTGGGACCAGGGTGTCCGCAGCTTCTCCTGCTCGCGGCGCATCGACGCGTTCAAGGTGTGGGTGGCGCTCCAGCGCCACGGGGCCGAAGGATTCGGCATTCTCTACGACCACCTCTGCGCGACCGCGCGGACGCTGTTCGACCTCCTCGGGACGAGACCCGACTTCGTCGCGCCCCACGAGCCGCAGTCGAACATCCTGTGCTTCCGCTATGTCGGGGGTCGCGCGGTGAACGAGGCGGCGCTCGACGCGCTGAACCTCGAGCTTCGCACCAGCTACAACCGGGGCGGGGACGGCTGGATCACCACCACCGTCCTCGGCGGCCGTCGCGTGCTGCGCGTCACGCTGATGAACCCGCGGACCACGGCCGCCGACCTCGCGCGCGTCGTGGACGGCCTCGCGCGCCTGGGCGCTGAACTCGCGGCGCGCTGAACGGAAGCCCGCGATTCCGGTTCGGTCAGCCCGCGGCGGCGGGTCCTGTCCGAGGCGTTTCCATCCGTCCTCGGCTGAGCTTCGTGTGTGCTGCCGGCGCCCTTCGACGGGGCTCAGGGCGCCCTGAGCGTGTCGAAGGGCGGGCGGAATGGAAAGCACCTCGGCCACCCGCGGCCGCGGGTCCCGCCCGGGGTGTGACACTTGTGGAAGCCGGCTTCAGCCGGCTTCAAGACGCCAAGTCCAGAACGCGGCTCTGACCGAGCTAGAATCTCACCGATGTTCGACGCCCGTTTCGCGGAGTTCGCCTCCGTGTCCGCCCTGCTGGTCATCAGCCCGGGAGCGACGCTGGCCGTCGTCCTCGAGACCGCACTCGGCAACGGACGCAAGGCGGCGCTGCTGGCGGTGGTGGGCATCGGCCTCGGGAACGCCACCTGGGCGCTGGCCACCACGCTGGGGATGTCCTGGCTGTTCCACCAATGGCCGTCGGCGCTGGAGGTAATCCGCGTGGCGGGCGCGCTCTACCTGGCGTGGCTGGGGCTGCGCGGACTGTGGCGCGCCGCGACGCATAATCACTCCCGGAGTGATTATCCGGCGGGCGGAAATCACTCCGGGAGTGATTATTCGGCGGGGGCGTTCGTGATGCGCGGGATGCTGACCAACCTGCTCAATCCGCCCGTCATCCTGTTCTACATGACCTTCCTGCCGCAGTTTGTCGGGCCGCAGGACCCGATCCTCGCGCGCCTCGCCTTGCTCGGGGCGACGCACGTAGTGATGAGCGTCGTGTGGCAGGGCAGCTGCGGCCTGGCGGCCGCCGTCGCCGCCGATCGTCTCGCGCGGCCGATTGTCCGGCGTTCGCTCGAAGGCCTCACCGGCGCGGTACTCCTCGTTCTTGGTCTGCGCCTGCTGCGGTGATCGGGGGACGGGGCTAGTTTCCTGCAGGGAAATCCGCCCCGTCCCCGGGGTTGGGGGGTCGGGACGGACGATCGACGCGAGCTCGCGCTGGGTTACGAATCCGTCGCTGGCCGGTCGGGCGGAGCGGCCGACTGCTCCGCGTCGCCCGGCACAGCCGGTTGCTGCGCGTCGCCCGGCACGGCCGGTTGCTCCGCGTCGCCCGGCACAGCCGGCTGCTCCGCGTCGCTTGGCACAGCGGGTCCGATCACCATGGCCGGCACCGGCGACATCCGCGCGAAGTACGCCTGTTCCGCGCCGACCAGCGACACGCGCAGGAACACCCGCGCGACGACGGTCACCTGCTGAAACACGAACAGCACGGCAATCAACGCGCTCGTAGAGGCGACGGGGGAGTTGGTCTCGTAGGCGACGTACAGGAGCCCCACGCCGGCCAGGATCGCGACGATGCCGAGCGCGATGCCGTACGCGCCGACGAGGTGGCGCACCACGAAGCCCAGCGCGCCGAAGTACGCGCGCAGCATCTTCCGGCTGTCGTCGCGCGCCACGCGAATGCGCGCGTAGTCGAGCGCCAGCAGAAACAGCGCAGCCGTCCCGGCCACGGACAGCACGACGAGAAGGCCGGCGAGGTACCCGCCCGGCTCCCATTCCGACTTGCCGAGCGGCGCGGTCACAGCGCCGACCAGGGCCGCCACGACGCCTGTTGCCAGCACCGCACACACGCCGGCCGTGATCGCGAGCCGGACGAAGCGCCAGAAGAAGTGGCCCGCGCCGCGCGCGAAGCGGTGCATGAACATGCGGCGGTCGTCCGCGCCGCCAAGCACCTCGAGAATGCCGCCCATGACGAATGCGCTCCCGACGACCGCCACCATCCCCGCCACCGCCATCGTCATCGCGAGCATCTGGAAGGTGCTCGTGCGATCGTAGTTCCTGAGATCGTAGAGCAGGCCGAAGTCGAACCGCTTCAACGCGTCGGCGGCCGCCGGGCTGAAGTCGAGCCCGGCGCGCAGCCACGCGAGTCCGGGCAGCACCGGCACGAGCGAGAGCACGAAGTACGCGGCCCAGATGAACGCCACCAGTTTCGGCTGCCTGGCCGCCGCCCGCAGGCCATTCGCAAGACTGCTGAACATGTTCGTGCCTCCCGTGCCTGCCGTCTAGATGGCAGACCGCGATTCTGAGCCGTCGTGGGGGTCGGCTTCAGCCGGCCCCAAGCCGCGTCCGGCTGAAGCCGGACGCCACGAATGCGTGGCGATCCGGAATCGCGGCCTTCTATCTATAACAGTCCCAGTGTGGTGACGACGTGCTGCACGAGGAAGAGCCAGCGGGAGGCCCAACCCGTCGAGACACGGCGGTCGCTCAAGAGCCGCCGGCCGTTGTTCGCCCAGTTCACGTCCAGCAGGATCTGGCGGTCGGGGTCGATGTTCACCCACTCCAGCTTCTCCGGCCGCTCGAACCTGAACGTCTTCGTCCGGTCGCGGCCGTCCCAGGTCTGCCGCTCCATCGGCTTGCCCTCGAACTTGAACGCGATCGTGACCGGGAAGTGCATCTCTCCCCGGCGGCGCGCCACGACGGTCGTCGCGTACACCGTCTTCTTCGCCGTCGCGGCGTCAGCCTCACGCGTGCGCGCGGCTTCGGCTGTGACCGTCTCGCGCTTCCCCGCCCGATCGAACACGCCGGTCGCCACCGGCACTGCGGTCGACTCGGCCGAGCCGATCTCGTAGTCGAGCACGTCGGTGCCCCTGACGGCCTGGTCGAAGAACCACGCGAAGTCCTGCCCGGTCATCTCGTTCACCAGCGCGAAGAAGTCTTCGCTGCGCGGATGCCCGAAGCGCCACCGCTCGTGCCAGGTGCGCATGATGCGCGCCATCGTCTGTTGCCCGAGGTAGCGCTCGAGGGTGCCGAGCACGAGGCCCGGTTTGGTGTACGAGTAGAAGCCGTACTCGCCCGACGGCGTGTACTCCCACGCCTTGCTGAGAATCCGGTTGAACTTCGCGTTCGGGCCGTTGCTCAGGCGGTTGGTGTCGTCCTCGCCGAGGGTGATGCCGAGGAACTCCACCATGGAGCGGTCGCGGCCGTACACCGTCTCCATCACCTTCGTCGTCGAGTAGGTGTTGAACCCCTCGTCGAGCCACGCCTCTTCGAACTCGTTGTTGCCGACCAGCGCGTACCAGAACTGGTGGCCGAACTCGTGGATCGTGACGGCCTCGACCGCGCGTATCCTGTCGAAGGGCCACGCGTTGAACATCCACGCCGTGCCCGCCGTGATGAACGTCGGGTACTCCATGCCGCCGGCGCCGCCCGCGCCCGGCGCGGGATCGACCACCGTCAGCGTCGTGTACGGATAGCGTCCGTACCACAGCCCGAACCACTTGAGGCCCGCCTTCGCCGCATCGACGTGTCGCTGGGCCTGCGGCCGGTGATCCGGCTGCAGCAGCACCGTAATCTCGACGTCGCTCAGCGTCACTTCGTCCAGCGAACGGCCCAGCAGCGACGCGATGCGCTGGTACTCCGCCGGCGTCACGTCCGTGGTCGCCGAGAATGTCGCCTTGACGACGACGTAGTCCGGGTCGGCGGTCCAGACGAAGTCGTGCACGTCCGCCTGCTCGTACGTATACGTCGTCGTGCCGTTCCCGTTCGTGTGCTCGTGCGTGCGCACGCCGGTGGCGCCGACGACGTAGGCCGACGGCGCGGTGATCTCGACGCGGTACGTCCCGAAGTCGGCGTAGAACTCGGACGAGGCGTGGAACTGGTGGCAGTTCCAGCCGCCGGCCTGCCGCCCGCGCATGCCCGCCGGCTCGTAGACGCCGATCTTCGGGAACCACTGGCCGACCAGGAAGAAGTCGTCCTTGAAGCCAGTCCGCGCGAAGACCTGCGGCAGCTGCGACGTGAACGCGATGTCGAGCGTGATGGACTGGCCCGGCGGCACCGCCTCTGGCAGCGTCACCGCGACCACCGTCTGGTCGTCAGCGTTGCCGTCGTCGGGCTGGATGAAACGCAGCGCGGGCTTCAACTCGATCCCTGCGGCCGTCTTCATCGAGGTGACGTCGATCCAGCCCCACGCGTTCTCGGCCATCCGATCGCCGCGCAGTTGGCCGCCGGACTCCTTGACGAAGGTCGACTTCGTGTTCTTGAAGGCGTTCAGGTAGAGGTGGAACTGCAACTCGCCGACGGTGTCCGTCGTCGACGGGTTGCGCCAGGTGAGGCGCTCGGTGCCCGCCACCTGTTTCTTCGCAGGATCGAGGGCCACCTTCATCTGGTAGTCGACCACCCGGGCGGAGGTGGCGGGGAGGGGATCGGCGAGGGCCGGCAAAGCGGCGAACATCGCCAGGAGCAGCACGAGAACCGTGCGTCGCATGAGGGTCTCCCGGGAATTGGAACGGACGCGGACGACGGGAACGGGCGAAACGAGTCGGGGACCGGAACCCGGGAACCGAATCCCGAATCCCGAACCCCGAATCCCGCCCCTCG
>Ga0315287_10002135_pt1 | contig 18582 bp, 18 predicted proteins | sample YL17G11_0_MG_FD_205037 | JGI IMG/M metagenome (GOLD analysis project Ga0315287, IMG submission 205037) | Sediment microbial communities from Yellowstone Lake, YNP, Wyoming, USA - YL17G11_0 | ecosystem: Environmental > Aquatic > Freshwater > Lake > Sediment | place: USA: Wyoming | collected...
CCACGTTCCCATACCAGCGCTGCACCCCGTTCCATTCGACGCAGCTGGCGAACTCCACATCGAGTGGCGGGCTGTGGGCCGGCACCGTCACCCGCCACAGCTGCGAAGCGTTCGCGAAGAACGGCGTCGTCTGCTCGCGCATGCCATGCCAGAACCCGGCGTCGAGATAGACCACCTGGCCCCCGATCTGCGCCGCGGCCGCGTTGAGCGCCTGCGGCGACCCTTCGAGGCGCACGTACCAATGGCCGTTGAGCCACGCGCTCCCGGTCACCGGCCGGCCGGTGCGCGCCAGCCGCTGCATCCGGCGCAAGGCCTCGGCCTGGTCCATCGCGAGTTCCAGCGTGCGGGAGGCCGGCGCGCGAGGCAGCACCTTGATCGACACGTCGAGCAGGACGCCGAGGATGCCGAGCGAGCCGGCCATCAGCCGCGCCACGTCGTAGCCCGCGACGTTCTTCATCACCTCGCCGCCGAAGCGCAGTACCCGGCCGTCGCCACTCAGGACGCGCGTGCCGAGGATGTAATCGCGCACCGGGCCCGCCGCATGACGGGACGGACCCGCGAGTCCCGCGGCCACCGTGCCGCCGATCGTCGCCGCGCTGCCGAACGCCGGCGGCTCGAACGGCAGGTGCTGGCCCTTGGCCGCCAGCGCCTCTGCAATCTCGGCAAGCAGTGTGCCAGCTCGCGCGGTGATCACGAGTTCCGCCGGGTCGTAGCTGACGATGCCCGAGTGCCCGGCCACAGACAGCACCGTCCCGTTCACCGGCCGTCCGTAGAAGCGCTTCGTGTCGCCGCCCACGATACGCAGCGGCGTGCGGTTGGCACTCGCGGCGCGCAGCTGGTCGACGAGCGCCAGGGTGAGGTCGGCCACGAGTCAGAACCTCGGCAGGTGCGCGAACGGCAGCTTGCCGCCGTGCACCTTGAGCGCTCCGTAGTCGGCGCAGCGGGCGAGGGTGGGGACGGCCTTGCCGGGATTGAGGAGCGTGTGCGGGTCGAACGCCGCCTTCACCGCGTGGAACACCTCGAGCTCGGGCGCGCCGAACTGCGTGCACATCGGGCCGAGCTTCTCGACACCGACGCCATGCTCTCCCGTCACCGTGCCGCCGACCTCGACGCACAATTCCAGGATCGCCGCGCCGAACTTCTCGGCCCGCTGCAGTTCGTCCTCCGACCCGGCGTCGAACATGATGAGGGGGTGCAGGTTGCCGTCCCCGGCGTGGAACACGTTGGCGACCGGCAGTCCGTACGCCTTCGACATCGTGTCGATCTGCTCGAGCACGTCGGGGAGGTGCCGGCGCGGGATCGTCCCGTCCATGCAGTAGTAGTCCGGCGCGAGACGCCCGACGGCGGGGAAAGCGGACTTGCGCCCCGACCACATGCGGCGACGCTCCTCAGCATCCGCGGCCAAACGAACGCTCGTCGCGCCGGCTTCCTTGAGGAGGGCCTGCGCACGTTCCAGCTGGAACGCCACGTCGCCGGTCAGTCCGTCCACCTCGCAGAGCAGCAAGGCGGCGGCATCGAGGGGGTAACCGCAGTTGGCGAACGCTTCCGATGCCTTGATGGCCGGCGCATCCATCATCTCGAGGCCGGCCGGGATGATCCCCGACGCGATGATCGTGCTCACCGCCTCGGCGCATTTCGGCACGCTGTCGAAGGCGGCCAGCAGCAGTTCGGTCCGCTCCGCCACCGGTCGCAGCATCACCGTTACCTCGACGACGACTCCCAGCATGCCTTCCGACCCGGTGAGCAAGGGCAGCAACGCGAGTCCCGGCGACTCGCCCATTTCCGACCCGAGGATCAGCAGTTCGCCGTCGATGGTTGCGACCTTTATCTGCAGGACGTTGTGCACCGTGAGCCCGTACTTCAGGCAATGCACGCCGCCGGAATTCTCGGCGATGTTGCCGCCGATGGTGCAGGCCACCTGCGACGAGGGGTCCGGGGCGTAGTGGAGACCGAAGGGCGCGGCTGCTTCGGAGATGGATAGGTTGGTGACGCCGGGCTGCACGCGGGCGAGCCGGCGCTCGGGGTCGATCTCGAGGATGCGATCGAGTCGCGACAGGACCAGCAGCACGCCGTTCTCGACAGGCAACGCGCCACCAGACAGCCCGGTGCCGGCGCCGCGGGCGACGACGGGTGTCTTGTGCCGGTGGCAGGCGGCGAGCACGGCGAACACTTCGGCGTCCGTGCGAGGGAGGGCGACCGCGCCCGGCTTGTGGCGATGGGCGGTCAGCGCGTCGCACTCGAAGGCGACGGTTTGCTCGGCGGAGACGAGCAGTCCGTCGCCGAGGAGGGTCTTCAGTTCGCGGAGGAGTGCGGGGTCAACGGCCACGCGCCAACGTTACAACCCCGGATGCCGTCCCGACCAGCAGAACGTCGGCCGGGCGGATCGCGAACAGGCCCACCGTGACGATCCCGGCGATCTGGTTGAGCTCGGTTTCGAGCGCGACCGGGTCGGCGATGTCGAGGTTGCGGACGTCGAGGATGTGGTTGCCGTTGTCGGTGACGGTCTTCTCGCGCCACACCGGCTGCCCGCCGAGGCGGACGATCTGGCGGGCGACGTATTCGCGCCCCATCGGGATCACTTCGACCGGTAAGGGGAACTTGCCGAGCCGCTCGACCAGCTTCAGGTCGTCCACGATGCAGACGAAGCGCTTCGAGGCGGCAGCGACGATCTTTTCGCGGGTCAGCGCGGCGCCGCCCCCCTTGATCAGGTGCAGCGAACGGGTCGATTCGTCGGCGCCGTCCACGTAGACGTCGAGGTCGCCGGTGGAATTGAGGTCGAGCACCGGGATGCCGTGCGCCTTCAGGCGCCGGGTGCTCGCTTCGGAACTGGAGACGGCGCCAGCGATGCGGTCAGGTCTGGCGGCGAGGCCGTCGATGAAGAAGTTGACCGTCGAACCGGTGCCGACCCCGATGACGGTGCCCGCGATGACGTACTGGAGGGCGGCGGCGGCGGCTTGTTGCTTGCGGAGATCCTGGCTCATGGCGATTTCCCTGCCCCCGGAAACAACTGTGCCCGCTTTCGCGGGCACAGTCGTCGTTTTTTCGAAGTGGCGGCGGTCGTTCTTTTCAGATCGAGTCGCCGCCCATTCGTCTAAGCGACTTACTTCTTCTTAGCCGCCTTTTTCTTGGTGGCCTTCTTCTTGGTCGCTTTCTTTGCCTTAGCTGCCATGATCAATCTCCATGTCGGGTTAGTCCCGGGGCGAGTATTTACAGAATCTAAAAAACAAATGCAAGAGCGAGTTCACGATTTTCTTATCGGGTGGTCGGACGCGAGGACGGTCGCGGGTCGCTCTCCGGTGCCGCTCATCGACGCGAAGAGAGAATGAATCGCCACTCGTCGCTCGTCACCGGCGTCACCGACAAACGGTTTCCGCGCTTTAAAACAAGCATGTTTTTCAATTCGCGCTTTTCGTGCGCGCGCAGTTCGTCGAGCGCGATGATCGGTTCGATTTTCTTGTCGAGCTGCACGTCGACGCAAAACCAGCGGGGTTCGGACGGATCCGATTTCGGATCGAAATATTCGCTCTTCGGGTCCGTTGCGCTCGAATCCGCGTAGCCCGCGCGCAAGATTTTTACCACTCCGACGATGCCCGGAAGCTCGCAACTGGAGTGGTAGAAGAACCCGAGGTCGCCCTTCTTCACGTCGTCGCGGAGCAGGTTGCGTGCCTGGTAATTGCGTACTCCCTCCCATGCGGTCGTGCGGTTCTTCGACTTCGCGAGGTCGCCCACGCTGAATGTCTCGGGCTCGGACTTGAACAGCCAGTACTTCATGTCGCACTCATCGATCAGCGTGAGGGAGGGGGAGGAAGAGTGACGCAGCGCACGATTTCTGTCTCGGTGACGACGTAGTCGAGCGGCACGTCCCAGGGCGCGGCATCGATCGACGGCAGTTCCTGGCAGGCGTACGCGACGCCGACCAGGCGCGGGCGCCGCCAGGCGCGCGCCGGGTCGAGCCGGCGGCGCAACGCCCGGTCGTAGTAACCGGCGCCCATGCCGAGCCGCACGCCGCGCCGGTCGAAGCCGAGCAGTGGTACGACGATCGCGTCGAACTCGGCGACGCGCAGGCGCGGCGATGCGCCGGCCCGCGGTTCGGCGATGCCGAGCATGTTCGCCGACGTGCGGACGCCCGGTGCATACGGCAGGAAGATCATCTCGAGCCGGCGCGGGCTGGTGATCCGCGGGGCGTAGAGCCGCGTGCCGGCGCGCACGGCCGCCCCGAGTCCGGCCGCGAGGCTCGCTTCGCCCGGCATCGAGAGATAGATTGCGACGCGCGCGCCCGGACGGAAGACGCGCATCTGCCTGAGGTGACGGTGCATCGCGCGCTCGGCCGCCAGCCGCTCGGCGCGGGGGATGGAGCGGCGCAGCCGCCGCAGGTGCAGTCGCATCGCGCGGATGTCAGCGGTGGGTTGCACCATGCGACGGACTGCTCAGTGCCCCGGGGGCGGGGCATGCAAGGGAGAGGCGCCACCCGCCTGTGCCGTCACAGACCATTGCTCTCGACATAGAGCAATATTTGGGGAAGGCCGCGACACTTAAGGCTTTCCGCTCGAGGCGGACTTGCACAATGCTGCCGGCAGACCAGGCTCCCCAGGGTATTTACATTACGGTCGAGAGGTAACCCGGACCGCGTCGAACACCGCAGGCGGCGCCAAATCGTCGAGGGGCGTGACTTGCGCTCCCTCACAGTTCCAGTTGCTGGCCCTTCGCGAGCGCGGATTCGACGCGCTCGCGGAGGGACTTCAGTTTTGCTCCGAGGTCGCCATCGAGCGTCGATCCGTTGCGGCGCAACTTGATCAGCTCGTTGGCGATGTTGAGCGCGGAGATGACGGCGATGCGGTCGAGGCCGACGACCTTGCCCGAATCGCGCACCTCCTTCATCTTCCCGTCGAGGAATTCGGCGGAGTCGAGCAGGTCGGAGCGCTCCTCGGCCGGACACGCCACCTGGTACTCGCGGTCTAGCAACCGCACGCTCACCCGACTGATCCGGTCCTCGGTCATCAACCTTGCTCCATTGATTTCAGCCGCCCGATCATGGCCTCGACCCGCCCTCGCACCTGCTCGTTCTTCTGCAGCAGGTTGGCGCGCTCGGAGATCAGGGTCTCCTGGCGCTGGCGCAGGGCGCGGTTCTCTTCCTTGAGTTGCACGACCGTCGCAACGAGTTCGTCGATGCGACGCTCGATGCGGCGCAATTCAGCGTCGACGGCGGAGCGGGCGGCTGGTTCGTTCATGCAAGTCACTATAGAGCCGCCCCCAGAGGGAATCAATTGAGCCGGCTCCGCGGTGGTACGATAGGCGAGATGACAGCCCCATTGGCGTTTGACGAAGTCGAGCGGGCGCTCGCGGCCGGGGGCTCGTCGGTGCACGCGGCCGAGGCGCATGGCTGCCTGTGCGGGGCGCTCTGCGCCCGCCGCGCCTACCTGCCGTCGCATTGGCTGGAGGAAATCCTGGCGGACCCGGCGGACGAGGCTGCCCTCGCCACCATCGCCGGTCCCCTTGGCGAACTGTACGCCCGCAGCGGAGCCGACCTCGCCGGGACCGATCTGGATTTCTCGCCGTTGCTGCCGGACGACGGTCTTCCCATCCAGCAGCGCATCGAGGCACTCACCGAGTGGTGCCAGGGTTTCCTCTACGGATTCGGCGCCGCCGGCACGTTGCCGGAGGCGGCCCTCGGCGGCGACGTCACGGAATTCCTGACCGACCTCGCCGAACTCACCAGGGTTGACACGACCGACCCGTCGACGGCCGAATCGGAGGAGGAGGCCTACGCGGAGATCGTCGAGTACCTGCGCGTCGGCGTGCAACTCGTCTACGACCAGCTCGACGGCGCCCGCGCCAGCCAGCCGTCATCCGATTCACAGCACTGAATAACGACAGGACCATGACCCTGCGCAAAGACGAGTACGCGCGCCGCCGGCGTGAGTTGCTGAAGATGATGGGCAAGGGCGGCATCGCCATCCTGCCCGCCGCTCCCGAACGACAACGCAATGGCGACGTTCACTACTACTACCGGCCCGACAGTGACTTCCACTACGTCACGGGCTTTGACGAGCCGGAGGCGGTGGCCGTGCTCATCCCCGGCCGGCCGCAGGCTGAATACATCCTGTTCGTCCGTGATCGCGACCCGGCTCGCGAGACCTGGGACGGCAAGCGGGCTGGCCCGGACGGAGCGGTGCGCGACCACAGTGCCGACGACGCCTTCCCGATCGGCGACATCGACGACATTCTCCCGGGCCTGATGGAGCAGTGCGAACGCGTCTATCACACGATGGGCGTCAACCACGACTTCGACCAGCGGATCATCGGCTGGGTCAACACGCTGCGCGGCCAGGCCAAGCTCGGCATGCACACGCCGCAGGAGTTCGTCGCGCTCGACCACTTGCTGCACGACATGCGCCTCTTCAAGAGCCGTGGCGAAATCGGCGTCATGCGCGCGTCCGCGCAGATCGCCGTCCGGGCGCACATCCGGGCCATGAAGGCCACCCGCCCCGGGGCCCACGAGTACGAAGTGATGGCGGAGATCCTGCACGAGTTCCACCGCCACCGCGCCGACATCTCCTACCACCCGATCGTCGGCGGCGGGCCGAACGCCTGCACGCTGCACTACCACGAGAACAGCGCCGAGTTGCGCGACGGCGACCTGCTGCTGATCGATGCCGGCTGCGAGTTCGGGCTCTATGCCTCCGACATCACGCGCACGTTTCCCGTCAACGGGCGTTTTTCGCCCGCGCAGCGGGCCGTCTACGACGTGGTGCTCGAGGCGCAGGACGCGGCGCTGGCCTGCATCCGCCCGGGCAGGCACTGGAACGAGCCGCACGACGCGGCGGTGCGCGCCGTCACCCAGGGCCTCGTGAGGCTGGGCCTGCTGAAGGGCCGGGTGCCGACGCTCATCAAGGCAGAGGCGTACAAGAAATTCTTCATGCACCGGACGGGTCACTGGCTGGGCATGGACGTGCACGATGTCGGCGACTACAAGATCGGTGACGAGTGGCGAGTGTTCGAACCCGGCATGTGCCTGACGGTCGAACCGGGCATCTACATCCCCGCCGGCACCAAGGGAGTGCCGAAGCGCTGGTGGAACATCGGCGTGCGCATCGAGGACGACGTGGTGGTGACGCCCGGCGGTTGCGATCTGCTGACCGCCGGCCTGCCGCGCACTGCGGCGGAAATCGAGCGCGTCATGCGCGCGTGATGCGCCGCCCCATCGGCAACAGCATGAGCAGCCCCGCGCAACCAGTCGACGTCGATCTGGCCATCGTCGGGGGCGGACTCGTCGGCGCATCGCTCGCCCTGGCGCTGGCTCCGCTCGGCTTGCGGGTCGCGCTCATCGAGGCGGTGTTGCCGGGCTCCGGCGAACTGCAGCCGAGTTTCGACGAGCGGACCACCGCGCTCGCCAACGGCACGGTGCGGGTCTTCAAGGCCTTGCAGGTCTGGCCTTGCATCGAGCGCGAGGCCGCACCCATTCGACTCATCCACGTCTCGGAGCAGGGCAGATTCGGCACGGCGCGCATCGATGCAGCCGAGCAGGGCCTCGAGGCGCTCGGTTACGTCGTGCCGAACCGCGTCATCGGCGCCGTTCTCTGGGACGGTCTCTCGCGGGTGCCCGCGGTACAGGTGATCGCACCGGCAAGGGTGGTCAGCGCGGATCTCGATGGCGATGCGCGCGTCGTCCGTATCGAGCGCGACGGCGAGGCAAGCAGCCTGCGCGCGCGCCTCGTAGTAGCGGCGGATGGCGCCCGATCCCTCGTGCGCGACCAGGCGGGCGTCGCTGCGCGACATCTCGAGTACCGGCAGACGGCGATCATCTCGACGCTGACGACGCAGCGCTTCCACGATCACGTGGCCTATGAACGCTTCACGCCCGACGGGCCGATTGCGGTGCTGCCGCTGCAGGACGGCCGGTGCGGCATCGTCTGGACGCGCAAGCCCGAGGAGGCGGCGCGCCTGCTGGCACTGCCGGACGCCGAGTTCGTCGCCGGGTTCCAGGCGGCTTTCGGTCTGCGTCTCGGGCGCTTCCTGCGCGTCGGCAAGCGATTCAGTTACGACCTCGCCTTGTCCCGTTCCGAGCGTCACGCCGCCGAGCGTATGGCGATCGTCGGCAACGCAGCCCAGGGGCTGCATCCGATCGCCGGCCAGGGGTTCAATCTCGGCTTGCGCGATGCAGTGAGTCTGGCCGAGGTGCTCGCGGACGGTTTGGCAGCCGGTTCGACAGACGTCGGCGACGCCGCCCTGCTCGAGGCGTATGCAAAGTGGCGCGAAGAGGACCAGCGGCGCATCCTGGCGTTCACCGACGGTCTGGTCAGGTTGTTCGCGATGCCATTGGGCGTGGCACGCGGCCTGCGCAGCGCGGGATTGCTCGCATTCGACGTGTTCCCACCGGCCAAGTCCGCCATGGCCCGGCTCAGCGTCGGTGCCGCCGGTCGGGTTCCGCGCCTCGCGCGCGGCGTACCCCTCGCCAGGATCACGCGATGAGCACGATCCGCAGCCGCTACGACTTCGACGTGATCATCGTCGGCGGCGGCATGGTGGGGCAGTGCCTGGCTGCGCTCCTCGCGCGCGAGGAGACGCTGGCGGGATGGCGCGTGGCGCTCGTTGACCCGGCCGTGCCACGCAAGCCGCAGGACGACGAGGTGGACCTGCGCGTCTCGGCGTTGTCCCGCGCATCGCAGCGGATCCTGGCGACGGCCGGCGCCTGGAGCGCGATCGAACCGCATGCTTGCGCGTATGCGGAGATGGTCGTGTGGGACGCGGCAAGCCGCGCGGACGCGCGCGATGCCCTGCGTTTCTCCGCAGCCGAGACCGACGAGCCCGACCTCGGTCACATCGCCGAGAACCGGAGGGTGCAGTGGGCGCTGCACGAATCACCGCACAGGCGTGGTACGACGCACATCAAGACGGGGCTCGAGACGGTGGAGTTCGAGGCCGATGCCGCGAAGGTCATGCTGGCCGACGGCCGCAAGCTGACGTGCGGGCTGGTCATCGGTGCCGACGGCGGCGCGTCGTTGACGCGCGAGCAGGCAGGCATCGGCCGTGCGGGCTGGGTGTATGGCCAGACAGCGGTGGTCGCGCACCTGCGCACCACGCAGCCGCATCGTGACACTGCCTACCAGCGTTTCCTGCCGGATGGCCCGATCGCTCTCCTGCCGCTGGCAGATGGGCGCGTGTCGCTCGTGTGGACCACGACGCCGGCTGAAGCCGCGGCTCTGCAACAGGTCGAGCCCGCGGAGTTTTCAAGGCGCGTCACGGAGGCCAGTGATCGGGTGCTGGGCGACGCAGTGCTCGACAGCGGCAGCGCCGGTTTCCCGCTCGGCCTCTGGCAGGCGCGCGACTATGTCCGCCCTGGCCTCGCGCTGGTCGGCGACGCCGCGCACACCATCCACCCGCTGGCAGGGCAGGGCGTCAACCTCGGTTTTCTCGACTGCGCGAGTCTCGTGCAGGTGCTGGGCCAGGCCGTGAGCGATGGCGAGGAATACTCAGGACTGCGCGTGCTGCGTCGCTACGAGCGCTGGCGGCGCAGCGAGAATGCCCTCGTGATGGGCGCATGCGACGGATTGAACCGGCTGTTTGCCGGCAAAGGCATGGCCCTCGCGGCGGCCCGCCGGCTCGGCATGTCGTTCGTCGCTGGCCAGCCGCTGCTGCGCCGGGCGCTGGTGCAGCGTGCCCTCGGCCTCGCAGGCGACCTGCCGGCCATCGCCACGCGCCGCGCGGGATGAAGCAACCATGACTCAGCAAGACTGGCAGCAGGCACTGTTCACCCAGGCGCCGCCTCGGCTAGGTAACCAGTACCGCGATGACCCGCTGCTCACCTCGTGGCTGCGGCGGACGATGCCGGATGAGGTCGCGCGCGACGTCACAGTCGAACTCGACGAGCTCGGTGGCATCGCCGGCGGCGCTTTGTATGCGCTGCAGCTGGCCGATCGCGAAAACGAGCCGGTGCTCAAGCAGTGGGACGCCTGGGGGAACCGGCTCGACGCGGTCGAGGTGTCGCCGTTGTGGCGTGAGGCGGAACGTCTCACCGTCCGGCACGGCCTCGTGGCCACCGCGTACGAGCCTGCGCATGGGCGCTTTGCACGTCTCGCGCAGTTCGCCAAGGTGTACCTGTTCCACCCGTCTTCCGACGTGTACACGTGCCCGCTGGCGATGACCGACGGCGCCGCGCGCACCCTGCTCGACTCCGGCAATCGTGCACTGATCGACCGCGCATTGCCGCACCTCACCTCGCGCGATCCCGGCCAGTTCTGGACGAGCGGGCAATGGATGACCGAGACGACCGGCGGTTCGGACGTGGGCCGCTCGCAGACTCGGGCGACGCTGGAGAACGGACGGTGGCGTCTGTACGGCCGCAAATGGTTCACTTCGGCGGTTTCCTCGCCGCTGGCACTGACGCTGGCGCGGCCGGACGGCAACCCCGCCGGTGGCAAGGGTCTCGCGATGTTCTACCTGGAGGTGCGCGACCACGCTGGCCGCCTGAACGGCATTCGCGTCGATCGCCTGAAGGACAAGCTTGGTACGCGCAAGGTGCCGACGGCCGAGCTGATGCTGGATGGGGCTTATGCGGAGCTGGTCGGTCAGCCGGCCAACGGCACGCGGGCGATCGAGCCGATGCTTGCCGTAACTCGAATGTGGAACAGCGTCTGCGCGGTTGCCAGCATGCGCCGCGGCCTGGCGCTGGCGCGGGCTTATGCCGCGGAGCGCGAAGCGTTCGGCCAGCCGCTCGCCAACCTGCCGCTGCACGCGGATACGCTCGCAGGGCTCGAGGCGGAGACCTGGGGCGCCTTCCTCATGACGTTCCTGCTGGTCGAGCTGCACGGCCGCCAGGAGCGCGGCGAGATCGATACCGAGCAGCGTGCGTTGCTCAGGTTGCTGACGCCGCTCACCAAGCTCGTCACCGGCAAGCAGGCCGTTGCGGTGGTGAGCGAAGTCGTCGAGAGCTTCGGCGGTGCGGGTTACGTCGAGGACACGGGCCTGCCGCAATTGCTCCGCGACACGCATGTGCTGCCGATCTGGGAAGGCACGACGAACGTGCTGTCGCTCGACGCGCTGCTGCGCAGCGACCTGCACGCGGGACTCGCTGCGCTGATGGGGCGTGCGTCGGCTTGCCTGCGCGGCGTCTCGCAACCACGCCTGACGGCGGCCGCAAGGCAGGCCGTCGGGGCGATGGAGCGCGCCGCGCTCTGGCTCGAATCAGGGCAGGATGCGGAGATTCTGCAGGCGGGCGCGCGGCGCCTCGCCCTGACTCTCGCTCGGTCCCTGCAGCTCGTCCTGCTCTGCGAGCACGCGCAATGGCTGATCGATCACGAGCACGATTCACGCGGCATGGCGGCCGCGCTGCGCTACTCGCGCCTGCCGGTGGACCTCATGCACGAAGTCGACCCGGCGCTGGACCGGGAGTTGCTCGGCTAGGGGTTAGTCACTTTCCTTCGGCCAGGCCGACGCATCGATCGTTGCGCGATACCCGTGCCACGTCGCGTGACCGATCAGCGGCAGCGTGATACCGAGCAGCAGCATCACCAGCGCGAGATTTGCACCGCGAGCGCGGCCGAGAAACAACACGGCGAAGCCGGGCGCGACGGCAAGCACGATCAGGGCCGCCCAGACGGCCATCGCGGGCTTGTTGCGCAGGACGGCGTTGATGCTTGTGACGACGGCGGTCACCGAGTCGGCCCGGCGATCGACCAGCATCGGCAGCGAGAAGGCGCCCGCCGCAAAGACCACCACGGCGAAGATCGAGCCCACGGCGCTGCCGATGCCGAAGAACGGCACGTAGCCGCGCCAGTCGGGGCTGGTCTGGTCGAGCGGAAAGAACACGTGGATCGCAGAGCCGGCCCGCGCCCAGACCAGGAAGACCACCATCAGCATCAGCGCGAAGACCATCAGGTTGCCGAACGCGCGGCGTTCCTCGAAGAGACACCGGCGCAGCGACGGCCGCTCGCCGCGCTCGAGCTGCTCGCTGATGGCGTACGTGCCCACGGCCAGCACTGGCGCGACAAAAATGAAGCCGGATACCAGTGCCAGCAGTTCCCAGTAACCGCCGAATCGCACGGTGATATAGGCGAGCAGCCAGCTGAGCAGGACGACGATCGTGCCGTAGGCGAGGCTCTGCCTGGGTGCGGCGCGCAGATCGGCCCAGCCCTTGCGGACCCATCCGAGCGGCGCGAGCGCCGGCAGTTGCCTGCAGGGCGCGACAAACGGCAGTTGCGACTCAGCGTCGGACGAATGCGCGTTTTCGGTCATTGATGACGTTCCCCCGAGAAGGCATCTCATTACTGCGGCTGCGGACCCTCACCCGTCCGGCGGCCGCCCTCTCCCGCGCCAGCGCGGGCGAGGGAAGTCAAAGAGCGTCGATCTTCGCGGCGCAGATGAAGTCGTTGTCCGACAGGCCGCCGATCGAGTGCGTCGCGAACACCATGCGACAGTAGTTGTAACCGACCTCGAGGTCCGGGTGATGGTCCTCGGCGTGGGCGATCCAGGCCACCGCATTCACGAAAGCCATGGTGCGGTAGAAGTCCTCGAAGACGAATGCGCGGCGCAGCGATTTCCCATCGTCGGCGATCCGCCAGCCCCGATCGAGCTCGCCGATCAGCTGCCGCGCCCGCCCCGCGTCGAGGGCCGGCGTGCCCGGCGCGTATGCGGCGCATTTTCGATCACGCAATGCCGTCATGACGAACCTCCCTGCGCGTAGGTACGCGCGACGTATTCCTCGACGAGTTGCTGGAAATCCTCGGCGATGCGGTCGCCCTTGAGGGTCGGCCCCTTTTTACCGTCGACATACACCGGCGCGACCGGCCGCTCCCCGGTGCCGGGCAGGCTGATGCCGATGCTGGCGTGTTTGCTCTCGCCGGGCCCGTTCACCACGCAACCCATGACGGCCACCGTCATCTGCTCGACGCCGGGGTGGCGCCTGCGCCATTCCGGCATGCGATGCCGCAGGTGCGACTGGATCTTCTGCGCGAGTTCCTGGAAATAGGTGGACGTCGTGCGGCCGCAACCCGGGCAGGCGACGACCATCGGCGTGAACGAGCGCAGCCCCATCGTCTGCAGGATCTCCTGGGCGACGATCACTTCCTGGGTGCGGTCTCCGCCCGGGTCCGGCGTGAGCGACACCCGGATCGTGTCGCCGATGCCTTCCTGCAGCAGCACCGACATGCCGGCGGTCGAGGCGACGATGCCCTTCGAGCCCATGCCGGCCTCGGTCAGGCCGAGGTGCAACGCATAGTCGCAGCGGTTCGCGATATTCCGGTAAACGCCGATCAGGTCCTGCACGCCGCTCACCTTGCAGGAAATGACGATGCGATCGTGGGGCAGGCCGATCTCCTCCGCGCGCCGCGCGCTCTCGAGCGCGGAGACGACGAGCGCCTCGCGCATCACGGCGTTCGCGTCGAGCGGTGCCGCCTGCCGCGAGTTCTCGTCCATGAGGCGCGTGAGCAGGTCCTGGTCGAGGCTGCCCCAGTTGACGCCGATGCGTACCGGCTTGGCGTGGCGGCAGGCGATCTCGACCATCTCCGCGAACTGCGGGTCGCGCTTGCTGCCGCGCCCGACGTTGCCGGGGTTGATGCGGTATTTCGCGAGGGCCTCGGCGCAGCCGGGATGCTCGCGCAGCAGCTTATGCCCGTTGAAATGGAAATCACCAACGAGCGGCACGTTTACCCCTGCGCGTGCGAGCCACTCCGCGATCTTCGGGACGGCGGCCGCGGCCTCATCCGTATTGACCGTGACGCGCACCAGTTCCGACCCGGCGAGCGCCAGCGCGCGCACCTGCAGGGCCGTGGCTTCGACGTCCGCCGTGTCGGTGTTGGTCATCGACTGGACGACGATCGGATGCGCGCCACCCATCGTGACGTGCCCGACGCAAACGGCGGTGCTCGACCGGCGCGGATGGGCACTCATCGCGGTACTCCCTCCGTCCAGCGACGCACGTTCGCTTCCATCACGTCGAGTTGCACCGCGCCCATGTTGCGGGCGAGGGCGGACAAGGCCGGGACGGGCAGGGGGTTGCGAATCAAGGGGGGGCTCCCGCGGTCAATGGCAGACGCGGGATGTTCTGACGGCCCGCCGGTCAATAGCAAGAGTGTCACGAGGTTGTCACCTGCCAACTTTGCTGGCTCGCGGCGGGAGGCTGGGGTACCATGCTCTGGACCCATCGTAAGGCCCGTCCGGAGAGAGGCTGCCAGTCAGCCCGCCGAAGGCGCAACCCGCCCGGAAACGCTCAGGCAAAAGAACGGCAGTGCCTGATGGGCTCTGGAGAGCGGCCCCGCAAGGGGCCCACCGAAGGGGTGCGGCGCCGGTTCAGTCGGCGCCCGATCTCTCAGGTCACAGGACAGAGGGGCGGCAGGTCGTCACGGCCTGCCGCCTTTTTTTGTTTTCGGACACCGGGAAGACAACAACAATGGGTCTGCGCACACCGCTCTACGACACGCACGTCGCCGCCGGCGCCCGCATGGTGGATTTCGGCGGCTGGGACCTGCCGGTCAACTACGGCTCGCAGATCGAGGAGCACCACGCGGTGCGACGCGATGCCGGCATGTTCGATGTCTCGCACATGTGCGTCGTGGACCTGCGTGGCCCGCGCGTGCGCGAGTTCCTCCGCCGGCTCCTCGCCAACGACGTCGCCAAGCTGACGCAGTCCGGCAAGGCGCTTTATTCCTGCATGCTGCGCGAACAGGGCGGCGTCATCGACGACCTCATCGTCTATTTCATGGACGACGAGTGGTTTCGGATGGTCGTGAACGCGGGCACTCGCGACAAGGACCTGGAGTGGATCCGCATTCATGCCGGCGGCTACCAGGTGTCGGTCGAGCCGCGCTTCGACCTGGCGATGATCGCCGTGCAGGGCCCGCATGCGCGACAGAAGGCGGCGCAGGCCATCGACCCCGCGATCGCCGCGCGCGCACTCGAGCTCGGCGCCTTTTTCGGTCTCGCCGCTGATCACTGGTTCGTCGCCCGTACCGGTTACAGCGGTGAAGACGGCTGGGAAATCATGCTTCCCGCCCATGAGGCGCCAGAGTTCTGGCAACGCTTCAACGCGGCCGGCATCGCACACTGCGGCCTCGGCGCGCGCGATACGCTGCGGCTCGAGGCGGGCATGAACCTCTACGGCAACGACATGGACGAGTCCACGTCGCCGCTGGTGTCCGGGCTCGGCTGGACGCTCGCCTGGGAACCGCAGGACCGCGATTTCATCGGGCGCGCGGCGCTCGCGGCCCAGCAGGCGAGTGGCGCAACCCACAAGCTCGTCGGCCTCATCGTCGAGGAGCGCGCCGTGCTGCGCCCGCACCAGAAGATCATCGTCCCTGCCGTGGGCGAGGGCGAGGTGACGAGCGGCACGTTCTCCCCGACGCTCGAGCGCTCAATCGGGCTCGCGCGCGTGCCGGCGCAGACCGGCGACCACTGCGAAGTCGAGATCCGCGGCCGGTTGATCGGTGCACGCGTCGTGCGACCGCCGTTCGTCCGCAACGGCAAAGCCACCATCGCCCTGTAAGCAACGCATTTCCTGCCTCCACGGAGCACAGTCATGAGCAACGTTCCCGCCGACCTTCGCTACCTCAAGTCCCACGAGTGGGCGCGCCTGGAAGCGGACGGTACGATCACCATCGGCATCTCCGATCACGCGCAGCAGGCGCTCGGCGACCTGGTCTTCGTCGAGGCGCCCGAGGCGGGCCGACGCGTGCGGGCCGGCGAGGCCTGCGCCGTGGTCGAATCCGTCAAGGCGGCTTCCGACATATATAGCCCGGTGAGCGGCGAAGTCGTCGCCGGCAACGCCGATCTCGGTGGGCAGCCGGAACTGGTCAACTCGGATCCGTACGGCGCCGGCTGGATCATGCGCATTCGCCCCGAAGACAAGACGCAGTTCGCCGCCATGCTCGATGCCAGGGCCTACCAGGCTGCGCTCGCTGCGGAAACCCACTGATCCCCGAGGGTTGCACCATGCCCTTCATTCCGCATACCGAGACCGATATCCGCGCGATGCTCGCGGCGATCGGTGCCAGCGACACCGAGGCCCTCTTCGACGAGATCCCGGCCGAGTTCCGCACGCGCGGACTCGACGGCGTGCCTGCGGCGCTGTCCGAAATGGAAGTCGGCCGCCTGATGAGCGACCTGGCCGCGCGCGACACGCGCCGGCTGAATTTCATCGGCGCCGGTGCCTATGAGCACCACATCCCCTCGGCCGTCTGGGCCATCGTCTCGCGCGGGGAGTTCTACAGTGCCTACACGCCTTACCAGGCCGAAGCGAGCCAGGGCACGCTGCAGCTGCTGTACGAATACCAGACGATGATGGCGAGCCTCACCGGCATGGATATCTCGAATGCGTCGCTCTATGACGGCGCCTCGGGCCTCGCGGAAGCCTGCCTGATGGCGGTGCGCGCCAACCGCAAGTCGAAATCGCAGCGCATCCTGCTGCCGGTCGCGCTCAATCCGACGTATCGCAGCGTGCTGCAGGCGATCGCGGGCAACCAGCGCCTGGCCTTCGACCTCGTGCCCTACGACCCGCAGGGCGGCCAGACGGTGGTCGCTGCGCTCGAAAAGTACAACGGCCAGGACATCACCGCCGTCGTCATCCAGCAGCCGAATTTCTTCGGCACTCTCGAGGATGTCGACGCGGTCACCGACTGGGCCCATGCAAACGGCGCGCTCGCCATCGGCGCAGTCAACCCGACTTCCCTCGCGGTCCTGAAGCCGCCCGGTCAGTGGGGTGTGAGGGGTGCCGACATTGCCTGCGGCGACGGCCAGCCGCTCGGTGTGCCGCTGTCCTCCGGCGGACCGTATTTCGGCTTCATGGCCACCAAGTCAGAGCACGTGCGCCAGATGCCCGGTCGCATCATCGGCCGCACGCTGGACCTCGACGGCAAGCCCGGCTTCACCCTGACATTGCAGGCTCGCGAGCAGCACATCCGCCGCAGCAAGGCGACCTCGAACATCTGCACCAATCAGGGCCTGCTGGTCACTGCCGCGACGATCTACATGTCGATCGTCGGGCCGAAGGGCCTCGCCCAGGTGGCCGCGACATCGATGCAACGGACGCAGCAGCTGGTGGATGCGCTCGCGCGCGTGCCGGGCGTGCGCCTCGCATTCGATCGCCCGCGCTTCCACGAGGCGGTGCTGCTGCTCGACAGGCCGGTCGGCCCGGTGCTCGAAGCGCTCGCGAGCCGCGGCATCGTCGGCGGTTACGACATCTCGGCGCACTACCCGTCGCTCGGTCACGGGTTGCTGGTCTGCGCAACCGAGACGCGCACCCGGGCGGACATCGAAACCTACGCCTGCGCCCTCGGTGACGTGATGAAGAGCGCGGCTGCGGCCTGAGCGCCCCATGAATGCCCGAGGAACTGCCATGCTTGAAAAGCTGATCTTTGAACACTCCGCTCCCGGGCGCAGCGCCGACGCGCAGTTTCCGCAGGCCCCGGTCGAATCGCCCGTTCCCACCGAACTGCGCCGCGCGGCACCGCCACTTCTGCCTGAGGTTTCCGAGCTGCAGGCGGTCCGCCACTTCACGCGGCTCTCGCAACTCAATTTCTCCATCGACACGCATTTCTATCCGCTCGGATCGTGCACGATGAAGTACAACCCGAAGGCCTGTAACCAGTACGCGATGCTGCCCGAGCTGCTCGGCCGGCACCCGCTCGCGCCGGAATCCACCGGGCAGGGCCTGCTGCAGTGCATGTACGAGCTGCAGGAAATGCTGATGGAAGTCACCGGCATGCGCGGCGTGTCGCTCACGCCGATGGCCGGGGCGCAGGGCGAGTTTGCAGGCGTGGCGATGATTCGTGCCTATCACAAATCCCGCAACGATCTGGCGCGGAACGAGATCATCGTGCCCGACGCCGCGCACGGCACCAACCCGGCGACGGCGACGATGTGCGGCTGCACAGTGCGTGAGATTCCCTCGCTCCCGAACGGCGATATCGACCTCGGGGCGCTGCAGAGCGTCGTCGGTCCGCAGACCGCGGGCATCATGCTCACGAATCCTTCCACGCTCGGCGTGTTCGAACGCCGCATTCGCGAGGTGGCGCAGATCGTCCACGGGGCGGGCGGCCTGCTGTATTACGACGGCGCGAATCTCAATGCGATCCTCGGCAAGGTGCGCCCGGGCGATATGAGTTTCGACGTCATTCACATGAACCTGCACAAGACCTTCTCGACGCCGCACGGCGGCGGCGGTCCGGGCTCGGGCGCGGTCGGCGTGAGCGAAACACTGCTGCCGTTCATGCCGGTGCCACTGGTGGGTCGACAGGGCAACACCTATCGCTGGCTCGACGAGAAGGACCTGCCACTCACCATCGGCCGGTTGTCGAGTTTCATGGGTAACATCGGCGTGCTGCTGCGCGCCTACGTCTACATGCGGATGCTCGGCCGCGCGGGCATGCAGCGGGTGTCGGAGTTCGCGACGCTCAACGCCAACTACCTCATGATCAAGCTGCGTGAAGCCGGTTTCGAGCTCGCGTATCCCGAGCGGCGTGCCGGCCACGAGTTCATCGTCACGCTGCGCCACGAGGCGCGCGAGTACGGCACGAACGCGATGGATTTCGCCAAGCGCCTGCTCGACTACGGTTTTCATGCGCCGACGACGTACTTCCCGCTGTTGGTGCCCGA
>Ga0315287_10002136_pt1 | contig 18581 bp, 24 predicted proteins | sample YL17G11_0_MG_FD_205037 | JGI IMG/M metagenome (GOLD analysis project Ga0315287, IMG submission 205037) | Sediment microbial communities from Yellowstone Lake, YNP, Wyoming, USA - YL17G11_0 | ecosystem: Environmental > Aquatic > Freshwater > Lake > Sediment | place: USA: Wyoming | collected...
GCTTTGACTCTGCCTGTTGATCCCGGGGACAGCAAGATCAATGCGGTCAACGAAGAGACGAACTATCTGGTCTTGCAACTCAAGGTCGAAGAAGCGGCGACTCAGGGCGCGATTGCATCTTATGTCCCGAACATAAGTTGGGAAGAGGTCTGATGTGGAACTTGATCCGCAGCGGATTTATTCTTGGCGCATCGACTGGGACAAAGGAAGTGTCGATGACCTGACCCAACGCAAACTGAGCCGTGAGGATCGCATTGACCCGCAATGTCCTCCGGCTGAGTACGGACAGGCGCGGAGGATCAGCCTCATTCCGCTTGATCCATCCTATCCCGAAATTAGCATGAACGTTCCCGAGGGAGCTACACCCATTTGTCACAGATTAGTAACAAGAGACAATCTGGGTTCTGGCTCCCTCGTTTTTTTGTTGTACCGCATCGGCTATCGAATAGGCGGACACCGCACGATGAAAGCTGTCGATTTGTTCACCCGCAAGATCATTGACATCGAGGATGAAGGCTAATCATGGCTACGACTGATCCATTACGCCCAAGTGCTGATTATAGTCCTGTATGGTCGCCCGACGCTGAGGATCATTATAGCTTAGTCAACGATGCGTCTGATAGTACGTCCATAGCAGCGACACCGAGCTACGTTGGCGGACTTGATCTCTACTACATGGCAGACATGCCAGCTGCTTCAGCGATTACGTCAGTCACTCTCTATGCGCGGGCTAAGGATAGTGGGAATGGGACAAACACAATAGCGTTGGCTTGCAGCGATGGTGTGAATACCGCCTTACTGCAAAGTCCGGTTTTTGCCCCTTCTACGAGTATCGCAGAGACTTCCTATGCCTTTGCAAATCACCCTGACGGGAGTGCTTGGGGAACGGCGGCACGAGTCAACGCTTGCTATTTTGGCGTAAAGTGTGTGGCGTGTGCTAACAGCAGACAGATTAATGTCTACGATGTCTGGCTGGTAGTCGTCTATACCGCCGCCGCCGAACCGATTGTGGTTACGCCGGCAGCAGCCACGCTGGTCACCGCAAGTGTCACACCGACCGTTGCCTTAGGATCAGTCGCGATCACGCCCGCCGCCGCCACTTGTGTTTGTGCGACCGTTGATCCGATGGTTCCGGGGATAGTGGTGCCTGCCCCGAGTACGATGGTCTGCGCGATCGTAGCCCCAACAGTTGTATTGTCATCGGTGGTCATCACACCCGATGCAAGTACGTTGGTCTGCGCAACTGTGGCTCCCATTACCGCTATCGTCATCAGTTCGCTTATCTCGACTCTTGTGGCCGCCACCATCGCGCCGATCATAATTATGACCAGCGTTGCGAAGACGCCGAGTCCGTCCACGCTGGTAACTCATACCGTCACCCCTACGGTTCTGATCAAAAGAAAAGGCGCATGGACAAATCCGGCTACTACCTTCCGGCGCAAACTCACGTTCAGGACTGACCACCCGGAAATCCCCGCTGACTATACGGCCTCGTTCAACATGCCAACGGGCACCCGCTACAAGATTGCCTCCGACGGTTGCTTTAATCAAGCGATCAGGGAGCCGAGCAATCAGGTGCTCTATGCCAACGGGAAAACGCATGTCTGTTATCTCAGTCATATCTCCGATGTCGACGGTATGTACGGAGTCAGCATTCAGAGCTATGACCACCTGACGCAGCAATGGGGAACACCATACCGCGTCGATAGTGCGCAGAGCAGTTCCGACCCGCATACCTGCCCGCACATGGTTCGTGACAATGCCGGTTACTTGCACCTGTTCTATGGCGCTCACGTCGGACCGCTCTGCCACTCAGTCTCGAATGCCCCCGATGAGTCAGGCGCTTTGCCGGGAGAGACGAGCGGCTGGACACTGAAGGGAATTGTTACCGGGGGTGGGTCTAATTACGAATATGTAGACTTACCCACGGCTAATGATCAGATTTATATCTTTGCTTCCGTAGAGAGCAAGAAAGATACATACGGCCTCGCTGCAACTGCACTCGGATCGGGCGATACTATTTCTAAAGTCACGGTCAAGATCAGGGCTAAGGGATATCAGTCCGAAGTACAAGCCGTACTCAAAGCAATTGTACGACCTGGTTCCACAGATAGGTTAGGTGCAGGATTTCAGGTGACTAACTCTACCAGTTTTGTGGTCTACTCGACCGACTGGACGACGAATCCCGATACGAGTGCAACCTGGCTATATAGTGAGTTAGATTCGCTACAGGCTGGCGTTATTACTTACACCGCTGCTCACGAGATAGAGATATCTCAGCTTTGGGTCGAGGTGACGCATGGCGGCGATGTCGAAATCCTCCGTCCGAATGCTGCTGGTTCCACGACGCAATGGTCACGATCATCCCGGTCTTCGTATCCAATACCAATTTGCGATCAGGATAGTGGACTGTTGTTTGTCTTTTTCCGTGGGTCTGGAGAAGCTGGAGGAAGTTTCATCTATTCTGCCGACGCCGGGCTTACTTGGTCGAGTGAGAAAGCAGTCGTCTACGATGCTGCATCCTCCCCTTATACGGTATATCGACTTTACTTTAACGGAATCTATTATGACCAGATAGCTAAGCGTATTCACGTAGCCTTCAGTTTTATCGATACCGGTAACTTCACTCGGGGGGTCTGGTATGCTTACTCCGATTTAGAATCAGGGACGGCTCCATATTTTATTAGTTGGAAGACGATTGATGGTAGCGGTTGTGGCACTACCCACACCAGTCCAATTACCAGAGCCACCTTAGCGGCTGGTACAGGCAAGGGAGTAGTCATTGCGAACTCCGGCGACGGCTCAATGACTTATTTCATCCGCTACGTGACCTTGTTGCGTGATGGTACGCCAGTAGTGGCTTTCCTCGAGGCGAACGGATTGCGTGGCGTTTATGACAACTGTGGCTTCGGCGTCTCCCGATATTATTCCGGGGCGTGGCATCACACGTCGATCTCCGAAGCCCACGACATCACAATCCACGACGCCTTAGACCCGATGATCTGTGACCGCGACGGCGTGTTGCATATGTTCACGGGCGAGGATAGTCGCTGTATCAAGCATCATGTTCCGACGGGCAACGGAGATTACACCGACTCGACGGGGTACGGCAGTGGCACAGCACTCTATGAATTTGTCGATGACGGCATTCACAATATGGACTGGGACACCAGCTATTTGGCTAAGACTGGAGCGGTACAGAAATGCACCTTCACGTCTAATAAAACACTTCCTAATGGTGTCAAGATTCTGAGGGTTGGCGTGGAAACGGTGACTCGTCGTTCCTTTGGACAGGGCACGACTACCTACAAGCATCTATTGCGAATCGGCGGAGTGGACTATGAGGGAGCAGCAATTCTTGTTCCCAATGGTCTCTATGCTATTTACAGGACATGGTGGGACACGAATCCGGCAACGAGCGCAGCCTGGACAAAGGCCGCAGTAGAAGCGGCGGAATTTGGTTTCTCGGAGAGTGATACTACCGAGGATACTGTTGTTCGCACCAGCCGTTGTAATCTGATTATTGAGGTCAACTACGCTTCAAACGACGAACTCTGGGGACAAGAAATTGTTCACTTAGCTTCAGCAGATAACGGCGATACTTGGGTAGCTAATCGCATATCGGAAAATTCTTCCGTCGGCATGGCGATGATGGGTGGCAAGATGTACTACTCGAATGACCAACTTGGGATTGTCTGGTCAAGCGGGTACGACGTTTTCTATTACACGAATGAACCCTATGGACTGATTCGCCATGACGCACGAGACTTACGGATTCGTTGGGGGTCTACAGAAATCCATCGTATTGTCGATTACGCTAACTTTGAGAATACGCGGATACGCTTCAAGCTTCAAGAAGTATTGTCAGCAGGAGCAGTCTCCGGGACTAAACCCTACTACCTTGAATACGGCAATCCGAATGAGACGACTGACCCACTGTCAAACCCGAATGAAGTCCTACTCGCCTTCGAAAGTTTCGAAACCTACGATAATGCTGAAGCGATTGCTGGACAGCGAGACTGGACGCTGAACAGCGGCACAGCTGTTGGCTATTACTCCGGTGCGGTGCAGGAAGGGAACAAAGTTCATGCGGGTGCAACCTCGATGAAATGCACTCTTGATTTAGTGCTGATTGACGTTAAGAAGGCACTCCCAACGACGTACTCCGATATCCACGTCAGGGCTGCAATCTGGATGGAAGCCGCGAATACTCAATGGGTATCACTCTGTGATAGCGGCGGGGATGAATTTGGTGCAGGCAAGACTGCGGGGTCAGGACACTGGGATGCGGGCTATTACGATGGGACGTTTCATGCTCACGCGACGCATCGCGCAGGCAAGAATGCTTACGACATCGTTGAAGCGCAAATTACCTCGAAGGGTGGCTCGGCTTGGGTAAATGGCAATCTGATTGCCGACGAAGTGAGCACCCCGAATATCAGTGCCGCAAATTCTATCAAATGCAGAACCAATGGTTACGGTCTCTGCTATTTCGATACCATCGAGGTCTCCCGCCGACTGCGCAAATCGGGCGGCGTCAACGATTATCAGGTTATAGGTCCACTGGACGGCAATATTGACCCTGAAGTGCTGATCTGGTACGGCGCTTTACTATTAGGCGATCCCACAGATCACTCGGCAACCTACGAGTCATGGTGTGACGGCAAGTACGATGACATCTACTACGATGACGCGGTAAACTTTCTTGGCGTCGGTCGCATCGACGTTAAAGTCAGAACCACGCTAAATGAAAGCGGGGCAGCTGAACAAGGGAAAACCTGCGATTATCACGTCTGGCTGTCGCGGGGTTCTGTCTACGACCCGTTGAACATTGTAGCCGACGAGACCCGACAAATGGTCTTGGCAACCTGGGGTACTCCGGTTGACGAAGTCTATTCGTTCACGGGACTACTCGGCGGCCACTATTCGGTCAAGGTCGATTTCTACGATAGCAATGAGGTGACTCCGTTCGAAGATATCGACTCCCTGATTTACGAGATTAAGGTCTACGGTTACACCCTTGATCCTGTCGTCATCCTCGGCGATCAAGAGGTCAAGGGATTCTACATTGACGCCAGCATTTTGGGCGGGCGTCAGTTACTGCTGACGATTGACGCGACAATCGACGGTTACGTATTCCTTTGCACTCCGGCTCCGGCTACTCTGGTAGCAGCTTCGGTTGCGCCGACTGTCGGATTCAGGGGTATCACTTCAGCGGCTACGCTGGTAGCGGCATCGGTTGATCCGACCTATACTATTAGTATCATACCGGACGCGGTCACATTAGTATGTGCATCCGTTGACCCAGTTGTAGGAATTGGCGTTGCGCCCGCTACGACTACTTTGGTAGCCGCCTCAGTTGATCCGGTTGTCGCAATCAGCATCGTGCCAACAGCTGTTAGTCTCATAACTGCATCAGTCGATCCCGTCGCCATTCTCGGCAGCATAGCGATCACGCCGTCCGCTGGGACTCTGGTTGCGGCTTCAGTTGCCCCGACCATCGTCCTGACCAGCGTGGCGGTGACGCCCGATGCATCGACGTTGGTAGCGGCTACCGTTGATCCGACAGCTATTCTTGGCAGTCTCTCAATCATACCGGCGGTGAGTACGCTGGTAACTGCCTCGGTTGACCCGGCTGTAATTCTTGGGAGTGTAGCGGTCACCCCTGATGTTGCGACATTGGTAACCGCTTCAGTTACGCCTGCCGTTGTCCTCGGCAGTGTGGTAGTCACCCCTGCTGCGGGAACCCTTGTAGCGGCCTCGGTAGCGCCTACTCCGATTCTGGGGTCAATGGCAATTACGCCGACGCCCGCCACGTTAGTTACGACATCCATCGCCCCGAGCGTCACTCTTACGATCACGCCGACTGCCGCGACGCTTGTTTGCCATTCCGTAGTTCCGACCGTCGCCCTTGCAATCACGCCGAACGCTGCGACGCTGATTTGCTCTTCGGTTACCCCGATTGTCGGTCTCAGAATCACTCCGACCGCCGCCACATTGATAGCGTCGACGGTTGACCCAACTACGGTTCTTGGCAGTGTCGCAATTACTCCTACCGCAAGCACATTGATTGCGGCCACGGTTGACCCAATTACGGTTCTTGGCAGTCTGGCAATTACTCCGGCTGCCAGCAGTCTGATAACAGGAAGCATCGCGCCAACTACTGTCCTCGGCAGCCTCGCCATAACTCCGGCGGCCAGTTCGCTTGTCGCTGCCACGATTGACCCTGTTGCCGTTTTTGGATCCATTGCGATAACGCCCTCAGCAGCAAGTCTCGTGACAGCCACGACTGGCTGCATAGTACAGGGTAGTTCGGTAGCGATAACGCCCAGTCCGGCTACAAGTGTGGTCGCCACGGTTGATCCGACGGCGGTACTGGGAAGTATCGGCGCCACACCGAGTGCCGCTACCTTGGTGGCGGGGACGGTTGCCCCTACTTGTCTATTGAGCAGTGTGACGATTACTCCTAATCCTGTCACTCTGATTGCAGCTTCAGTCACGCCGACCGTTATTCTCGGATCACTTTCGATCACGCCGCCGGTGGCTACACTCGTTTGTGGCAAGGTTGATCCGACCGTTATTCTTGGATCGCTGGCACTAACTCCGGCGGTCGGTTCCCTTGTCACGGCGGTGATCGCGCCGAGCGTGGTCTTGGGATCGCTCGCCATAACGCCGGCAGCGGCAACCTTAGTGACCGCGTCAGTCGATCCGACCGTCGACATAGTGACGGGTACGATTATCCCGACGCCGGCTACCTGTGTGACGGCAACGGTTGCCCCTACCGTTATTCTTGGAAGTCTTGCGATTACTCCCACGACCGCGTCATTGGTTGCGGCCTCAGTGGCGCCAACGGTTGTGCAGGGATCGGTAGCGGTCACACCGTCTGTTTCAACCCTTGTTGCGCAGTCCATTGCGCCGACCGTTGTATTAGGATCGAGAGCGATAACGCCGACAGCCGTCTCTGCTGTAGTTGCGACCGTCACACCCGCCGTCGTACTGGGAAGCCTCAGTGTTACCCCTTCAGCAGCAACGCTGGTCACGGCAACAGTCGACCCCAGTCTTTCTTTCGGCGGTGTTGCCCTCACACCCTCCCCGGCGAGTCTGATTGCCGCTACCGTTGCCCCGACCTTCACACTCACCAGCGCAACGATAGTTCCGGCAGCGGCGACCGCCGTGCTTGCTGTCATACCGCCAACGGTGATTCTCGGTAGCTTCAGTATAACCCCGGCGGCTGCCACCTTGGTCACCGCTACGGTTGATCCTACTTATCTTTTCGACGCGGTATTTCTTACTCCAGCTCCGGTGACACTGGTAGCCGCAACCATCGACCCCGTACTGATTCTGACAAGTGCGACCGTCACTCCCTCAGCAGGGACACTGATTTGCGCGACGGTCGCTCCGACTGTCACTTTATGGCACCCAACATTCACCTCGCCCCGCATTGTCTCGCCGACCATCAAGACAGGTTCACTTACCGGTGTAACTGTCAAGACAAACGCAATCAGCGGCGCCACAATTAAGCAACCGACAATAACTAATCTCGATATCAAAGGATAGACGATGCCATTGGAAGTAATAACTCCGATCAATGAAGGTGCTACCGCCACGTTGGAATTTGTGCTAAAAGACGAGGACGGCACCGCGATCCCCGTCGCCAATATCGCTACGGCTAAGATGACGCTGACTCTGTACGGGACAAGTCAGATCATCAATGCGCGATCACTGGTAGATGTCCGCACGTACTTCAACAGTAGTGGTGAATTCTCATTTCCACTAACGCCGGCAGACAATGTATTTCTCTCCCTCAGTGCCGGCCTCGATTATGAATACCACGCGGCCACATTCCAGATCGTGACCACCGGCGCAACGCCGATCACCTACAACGAGCAAATTCAACTTAAGATCCAAAACCTTCAGATGATGCGTCCGACCTATGTCAGGCCGACCCCGGTATCCATCGTAGCCGCAACAGTTGCCCCGACTGTGGTCGTGGTGTAATATGACAGCCGACTTTGCAATCTCATTCAGCAAGTCAGACCGCGCCGAGGGCGGTTATTCAAATCGACCAGTGGACAGAGGCGGCGAGACGTATCGCGGCGTCTCGCGGGTATACAATCCCGACTGGTTAGGCTGGCCGATTATTGATAAGGCGAAGGCATCGCCTGACTTCCCGCAACGCCTTGCGAACGATCAAGTCCTTGACTCTCTGGTCGTGGCTTTCTACCGGAGCCTCTGGGGACGGTTGCATTGTCAATCGTTCCCGACTCAGGAATTGGCAAACATCGTTTTTGATACCGCAATTCTTTGCGGCGAGACGACGGCAGTGATATATCTGCAGCGATCACTGAACGCGCTGAATAAGCAAGGGAAGCTTTGGGCGGACATCGCGGTCGACGGTAGACCGGGACAGGCTACGCTTGCCGCGATCAACAAGGCAGCCGCCAGCGCGAACCTGCTCGTCACGGCAATGGCGGTCCTCCGTGGCTACGGGCATTTAATCCTTGCCGAGAAGCACCAAGATCAAGAAGAAAATGCGCGCGGCTGGCTCAATAGACTGATCGAGTTCTTGCCAAAGAACTCAAATTAACAATATCAATCGAAAGGAATTGACTATGCCCAAAGGCACCAGAACAACCAAGAGGGGTGGAAAAATCGGCAAGAAAGGTGGAACAGACTGATGGATCAGAACATCACCATCGACCAAATCGCTGACCTGTTCAAGATTCAGCCGATTGCACTTATCATTGTCGCGGCGTTCATAACTGCCTTGACCGAAACTCTCAAGGTCAAAATTGCATGGCTCTCGGGGAACAAGGTTCTCCTTGTGCCATTCATCTCCGGGATCGGAATTGCATTGATGATCCCGGGGATTGTGATTGCCGACAGGCTCCGCGTTGGGATACTGGCCGCATTGGTGTCGGTCATCGGTTGGGAATTTATCAAGAGTGTGGCCGCGAGAGTGAACGGAGGAAAACCATGACAACCGTCTCAATCAAAAGCGCCGACATCAAGGGGCAGATTTTTGACTACTTTGATGTCGACAAACTCAGAAGTATCGCCGGACAGGCCGGCAATCTGGAATGGAATCCCTTCAAACTGAACTCCGACGGCAAGCCGATAGGTTTCGACGATAGCATCGTCAAAGCCCCCGGCATGGCCGTTGAGCTAATTAAGTCACTCGGCATTGTTGTCGAAAAAGTCTGCCGCGATGCCGGCGCCGTTGCGTCCGGCGGCGAGAAGAAAAAGGCACTGGTTGAACTGCTCGACGAGATTATCAAGCTGCCATTCTTTTTGGAGCCTTTCGACGGCGTGATTATCGGCTGGCTGATCGACAAGTTGATTGAGTGGCTGAACCTGAAACTCGGCCAGGACTGGGTAGACCACCTAAGCTTCCCCGAAATCGTCAAGACATAACCCGCTTCTCGCGGTTCTTTGGTTCCTTTCTTGGCCGCCCCCGTGTTTCATGAGAAGCACGGGGGTTTTCTATGCCCAAAAGATTTATGAAATTAAAACTTGACAAAGTTTTACTAATAATATATCCTTGTCCCGTATGAAGATTTGGATTCGAGACGTAGATTACAGTTACTTCTGGGATGAACTCCCCTGAAAAGGGGAGTGACGGTTCAAGGCCGTCATGCCTGTAATCGCCTTTTGCCGAGTCCACTGATTTGCTCCGAGACGTAGATAACGGTTACTTCTATTGGAAACGTCCGTTATCGTTTTTTGCCGGAGCTTTTCTTTAGCCCTTAACAAGGAGCCGTTATGAAAATCAATTCCATTCCCACAATCAAAACCATCAACAAAGAAGGCGGGGGCGCCTATGATCTTCCGCTCAAGGAGAGGTTCGTTTCACAATTGATGACGAGTCTTTATCGGGAACCGAAGTTTTACGGCGACAATACCGATGATCTAATCCGAGACGCCAAAGAGTTGATCGGCAAGGAACCGGCGTTTGTCGCTAAGGCAGCAATCTATGCTCGGAACGTGATGCAATTACGCACGATACCGACTGTTATGTGCGGACTGTTGGCATTGGACGCCAAGGGTCGCCCATTAGTACGCCGGACAATCAACATGGTCTGCACTCGCCCCGATCAATTGACGGAGTTGGTAGCGTTTCTTGAGCAAGGGAATACCTTCTCGCTTGCCAAGAAAATCAAGCAAGTGCGTCTTGCTTTGGCCGACGTACTGGGTACTTTCGATGAACACCGACTGGCAAAATACAACCGCGCAGGCAAGGTCAAACTCCGCGACATTCTGCTTATCTCGCACGCCAAGCCGATTGATGCGGAACAGGCGGCTCTTTGGAAACGGTTGCTCGACGATAAGTTGGAAGTGCCGATCACTTGGGAAACTCAGGTATCGGGAAAGGGGAATACTGCCGAAGTGTGGGACGCATTGATTGCCGAGAAGAAACTCCCCTACATGGCGGCACTGCGGAACTTGCGGAATATCATTGAATCCGGTGCTACTAAATTGGATGATATTCTTGCCATGATCGCTAACCCCGAAGCCGTGAAACGCAGTCGCCAGTTGCCATTTCGGTTTTACACCGCCTATCGGGAGTTGTCCGGCATTCCAACGGCAAGACCAGCGCTGAAGGCTATCTCGGACGCACTGACTTATTCAATCGCCAATTTGCCAGAGATTGGCGGTCTTACTATGATCGCTGCCGATAATTCAGGATCGATGCAATCTCCGCTTTCCAGCATGGGTAAGGCAAATTACATAGATGTGGCAAACTTGATGTCCGCGTTGATGGCGCGCCTGTCAAAGAATGCGATCACTTCTGTCTTCGGTGAACAGTTTGCCATTGTCACGGATGACGGGATTTCTTCGCCGATTGCGATAGCCGAACGATTTGCCAGCACTCAAGTCGGCTCATCAACCAACGGCTGGCTCGTTCCTGATTGGCTGATGAAACAAGGATTAAAGGTTGATCGTGTAATCTTCTTTACCGATTGCCAATTGTGGAATTCCCGCCAAGGATACAATCGTCCGGCCGACTTGCAGAAGTTCTGGTCTGCTTACAAGAAGATAGCCCCCGATGCTTGGTTGCATATAGTTGACCTTAATGGGTCAGGAACTACTCCGGCGGTCTTACAGGGCAAGGTCAATCTGATCGCTGGTTGGTCTGAGAACGTTTTGTCCTTTATCAAGACCGTGGAAGAGGGCACCGGTTCCCCGATTGACGCGATTGAGGGAGTCGAACTTTGAAGAACACGGTCAGAAAGTACCGTGAGAAAAAGAACTGGTCGATTTGCGAACTGGCTGGCCGAGCAAGAATCACCAGTCAATCACTCTATAATCTTGAGAACGGTGCGGTGGAGAAACCGCACCGTTCAACAATGGCAAAGTTGGCCAGGGCGCTCGGAGTCTCCGTCAAGACGTTATTCCCCAACAAAACCGAATAATCTACGCCTGCTTGAATTGACCCTACCATTCGCGCTCGCTGGCGGGGTGGGTGATTTCGATGTATTTGCGGTTGAAAAACGTATAGGATGGTTATGGCACGACTTACGATCTGTTAATGGAATCTATCGTTGCAAGTATTTCGAGTTCAATCTCGCGCGCCTCAGAGCGATCTGTGGCTATTATACAGCCGGATTGGACTCGTTTCCGCAAACTCCTACCAAGTTTTTCCACGTCAGACTGTATCCATATTTTTTTAAGCAAGAGGGAAAGCCGCCGTCCTCTTTTCTTGAGTATATATGCTCTCTTGGCTTCAAAGCTATTAAAACATTTAGCGTTAGCAAGAGCATTGCATAAAGCACAAGAGGAAACGAGATTCTCTTCGGTATTGTCAGGGCAAAATGCCTGCGGCATGATATGGTCGATGGACTTAGCCGGATTACCATAGTATTGGCAAAGCCAATTGTCTCGTTTCAGTATCCTTTCTTTTTCATGAGGCTGAAGATTAATACGACCCGGTCGCGTGATAGAAAAGGCGGTTTTTCTTTCGAGTTGCGTTTGTTGATCTATCATAACGGTCGCTTCACTTGTTGGTAGCGGGATTGTTTTCATGCAAAAGGGATATCCGATTTGTGCCCAAAAGTCAATCACATTTTGTCACGACCGTGACAATCTCAGACACCCATTTGCGGCAGTTGCGGCAGTTGCAAGGACTTAGCTTTTGCCGTTTTCGACCTGATTCAGGCGTCTTTATTGGCTAAGTTGTTGTCTAACCTGCTATTATCCCTATTGCGTATGTGATGTACGCAATTATTTTTATTAAATCTGCAAAAAACTTCTTGACTTTTCCTAATGTTCATGTAAGTTGATGCCAAAAGGAAAAAGTATGGCAACAGAAAATCAAACCGAAAACAATACCGAGCCGATCACTTTCAACGTTGATCTTGACCTGAAATCAAAGATACAGGCGGCGGCCAATAAAGAGACTGAGGGCAACGTCAGTATGTGGCTCAGAAAAACCATACGGGCGACGGTCGTCCAGTTGGGACTTGAATCGTGAACCCCGATCTATTTGTAGTCTCAAACCAGACCGTTCTACAAACGCGGCAGTGTCGAACGTGTAGGCTTAACAAACCAATAGATCAATTTTATCGCACGAGGGGATTTGTCGATTGTTGTTGCAAGCCATGCAAGAGTGCACTGGGAAAGACTTGGCGCGAGCAAAATCCCGAACAATACAGGGCGGGCAAAGATGCTTGGATCAAAAACAATCCCGAAAAAGCGCGCGCCTCAAAGGGTAGAGTCATGAAGGTGTACCGCCAGCGTTATCCTGAAAAACTCAAAGCGCACTGGGCGGTAAAGTCGGCTATCCGATCAGGGCAACTGGTAGCCCAACCGTGTGAAGATTGCGGCTCAAGCGTCAGGATTCACGCCCACCATGACGATTATTCGGAGCCGTTCCAAATTCGCTGGTTTTGTCCTAAGCATCATCGCGCATATCATACTTCATTATTGAAATTGAAGCCCATCAATCCCGAAACCGGCGAACCGCTGGGTGCGGAGCCGAGTACATGATATTCGCCAACGCCAAGCCGACGCCGAATTGGATTGTGCCGGATATTGTCGGCAAGGTCGTCAAAATCAGTCAGGCGGCAGAAGCGCTCGGAGTTTCGAGCGACACAATACTCCGACGGATTAAAGACGGTCAACTGAAGGCTTGCATAATCGGCGAAACCAAAGACGGCAATCCGATCTACATCACGTCTGACTGGTGGGTTCGGCAGTATTTCAAGCGGTTGAATGGGCGGCCTCTTTCTTCGGTGCCGTCCCTGGCAGGTACAAATCCTGATTTGGTTGAAAGTAAGATAGCAGAACTGGAATAAAAAGCAAGAGAAATTTTGATCTGGGAGGATCAATGAGCACAGAAACACAAACCAAAACCGTCGTCAAGTGCGACCACTGCCACAAGGTCAGGGTAGGCGGGTTATGCAAGCGAACGGTGAAGGTTGAGATTGACCACCGCATTGTCGCCGATTTCGAGGCTGATTTATGCAGCCCTTGTGCTACGGGGTTCGCTGCTTACGTCATGAATTACTTCAAAGCCAAGTTGGCAGTGCCTGAAGCCAAGACGACGCTTGGCTCGTTAGGGGGTATGTGATGGCATTCATTCAAACCAACTGTCGGATTTGCGGCAAGGAATTGATGTCGTCTTTGGCGGCATTGTCGTCCGCCAATCCTGTCGGAATCATCTGCGGGGACTGTGCGACGCCCGAACAAATCCATGATGCTAATCTCGCCGCTGGACACGCGATTTTGGTAAAGGCAGGAAACTAATGCCAGATCAATTCATCACCCACGATCAAGTCAAGAAGGCCATGCAGTGCGACATGGAAGATCGCAATCAGCTTGCGCAGTCAAGACGCGAGTTGACGGTCATGCTTGCGAATGCAAAGCGACAGGGGCTTTTCGTTAAGCGCGTTTCATCCGGCTGCGAAACTGACTGCCCGACGATTCATGCGGGGGCTGAGTGATGGCACAATTGAGGACTACCATCATTCGCAAGGCAGAGGGCACTCGCGCCCTGCTGTCCGAAGTTGAACGGAACCTGAACGGCATCGGTTCGTCGATCACCTTCGGCAAAGAGACAATCCCGGACATCGATAGCGCTGACATCTTTCAGAAGATCGCAAGTGCGAACACTGACGTGCGGCGCGCCAAGGAGAAACTCGAAGCGGTCATGCAGGAGTTGTCGGGCAGGAAGAAAGCGGTGCCAGCATGATCTTCATCCTCACAAACGGCTACGCTTACGCTGGCATGAGTCGGTTGATCGCGGACATCAGGAAACTAAGGCCGGATTTTGAAGGAGGAAAATGGAATTGGTAGACAAACAGGAAGTCACGCTGACGAATGGCGCCGCCAAGAAGCAGGCATTGATTGAGGAAGTTATCACGATGCTCACTGGCCTTGACCTGCCGCGCGTCGAGTCAGTAAAGAAACAGGCGGCAGTTGAGGTTGCCTTTCAGGAATTGGCCAAATCGCAAGAGCAAATCACCGCGAGCCTAAAGGCCGTGAGTGCTGAGATTGCGAAGTTGTGATGAAAACGATTGAACTCACAAGGGGTGAATTTGCCATGGTTGATGGTGAATTTGCTCGACTAAACTTTTGAATATCGTCTGGGAGAGACGCATGTCAGTACGAAATGAATTAGCAGTTAAAGAAGCCGAGCGGGATTACGCCAAAAGCGTCCGTAATGACGCGGCTGCGAGAGTGCGGTTGTGTGAAATCAATATCGCTGATTGCCAACGACATATAGATGAGTACCGCGAAGAGCGAGAGAAATGGCAGTCGGAATACGATGAGTTTTCGACCAAGTACAATGCCCTTGACGACGAAATCACCGACCTAAAAGACGCGACAACGGAGCAGCCGGTATGAGCAAGACTCAAATACATTTCAGCATGTTGGACATGCTATCACGCTGTGGTGTCCAATTCCAACGGCGGTACGGCGCCCGTTTCGGAGTCTGGGAGCGAGAGGAAATCATTCCGCCCGGGGTCGCACTCGTTACTGGTATATCGACGCACAAGAGCGTCGACGCGAACCTGTCCAATAAGTTGACGAACAAAGAACTCCTGCCAATTGAGGCCGTCGCCGACATAGCGCGAGACAGCGTCCACGCCTGCTTTAATGGCGGGATGATGTTCACTGAAGATGAAGGGGCGGATCTCAAGCAGACATTGGCTGACATGGTTGATATGTCAGTTGCGCTATCGACGCTCCACTACACTGAACTTGCGCCGAACATCGAGCCGGTCGCACTTGAGGAGCCGTGGGTTATCACACTCAAGAATCAACCATACGACCTGTCCGGTCGCATTGACATTCGAGAAGCGACGGCGATTCGGGACACTAAGACGGCGGCAACGTCACCGACTAAAGACGCGGCGGCTTCAATGCAAATGGCTGTCTACTCGCTCGCTCACAAGGTGATGCACGGCAAGCTACCGGAGCACGTCTATATCGACTCGCTGGTCAAGACGAAAGTACCAAAAGCGGTGACCGTTGAAGCGATGCCCGAAGACAAGTGGTTGCCGCCAGTGCTAAAGCGTATCGAGCGGGCAATCGAAATCATTGAATCAGTTAAATCAGGGCATCAAGCGTTTACCCCGGCACGGGCTGACGATTTTATGTGCTCACGCCGTTTTTGTGGATTCGCAGATACATGTTGTTTTTTCAGCAAGAGGGACTAACACGGAAGGAAAACACAATGAACGAAGTACAGAGACAAGACAAGACCGGCGACGCTTTTAATACCGCTGGAGCGATGATCGCGGCAGGTGCAACTGTCCGCCAAATGCAGACGACTTACGCTACGGCTGTTGCCGTCCAGAAGGAGCGTAACCTAACGGACGTGAAGAAACGTTGCCAAGAAGAGGCCAACTTAGCCGGAGAATCAATCTACTACGGCTGGTCGGCAGGCAAAGATCGCATTGAAGGGCCGAGCATCAAATGCGCCATGATCGCTCTGATGAACTGGGGCAACTCGGCGCTGGAAATGCTGCCAGTGCAGGATACGCCGACCGCCTACATCTTCACCGCCGCTGCAATCGACCTTGAGCGCGGCGTCACAATCATGCGTCAATTCCGGCAGTCAAAGAACTGGCAAGTCTACGGCAAACTCGATGAATTTCGCAAAGAGGATATTCGCTTTCAGATTGGTCAGAGCAAAGCCGCCCGCAATGTGATCCTGAACTTCATTCCGGCTTGGCTGATTGACGCGATGATTGAGCAGGCCAAGAAGGGTGTGCGGGAAAAACTTGAGAAGTATATCGAAAAGAACGGTCTCGCGGCAGCCAGACAATACGCATTGAAGGTATTGGCAAAGCATAGTGTCACCCAAGAACGGGTCGAAGATCGGCTGAATCAGAAGTTCGGGGCTTGGGATATTGATACCCTTGTAATCTTACAGGGCGATATCAAGGCACTCGACGACGGAGCCGAGTCGGCAGATACGCTGTTCCCTCTCGCTGGCAAAGAAGTTGATGTCACAGAACCGGCCAGCAAGATTGGTGAGACTGACTTAACCCCCGGCGATCCAACGACGCATCAGGGGCACGAACTTGAACTTGGGGACAAGAAATAATCCGGTAACAGTCAACCGGCGCCGGCGGCTGACGAACGAAGGCAACCACACAGCCGCCGGTTGAATTGAGCTCACGCCCCGCAAGGGGATAGGAAATAACACGAACAAGGAGAAGTTAATGGCGAGCAATGTGGATTTTGAAATTAAAGTCGGATCACTTGAGTATTCGGCAGACTCGGTCTGGCTCGACGATCAGGAAATTGAGCGGTACGTTGAATCAGAGAACTGGCAGTCCAGCGACCAGCGGATTGTTGTCGAGGCCGAAGGTGATGGTCAGAAGATAACCATCACTGATACCAGTGCATTCCAGCCGGGTGACCAAGTTGTTGTCTCCGTAACAGGTGACGCAAAGTTCGGCCCTGACGTAAAGCCGATTATCCTTGAGGCAATCTTTACGGCAATGGCACCGGCGACACCGGAAGCGACTCACGGCAATTTAACGGTGACGCTGAAGCCGTGAACTGGCTGATTGTGATGCTTGCGATTCTGGCCTTCGCTCTTGGCTACTTCTGCGGCCTCAAGCTGGACGACAGGAAGCCGCAGACGGAGGCGGAGAAGCAGGCGGCGATTGATACGCTGTCAGAGACGGTCAACTAACTCGGAGTCACGATGACGAAGCACAGACGACTCAGACGCCGTACAGTAACAGCGAAACTCAGCGAAGGCGAACGCAAGCGACGAACTCAGGCGTATCAGAAGGACTACTATCTTGCGCATCGGGAAGAGGCGAAAGAATACCAGCGGGTCTATAACCTGACCTACAAGAAGAAGCCCAAAGCATGGAGCGAGGTCGCTATTGCTCGGCCGGCGGTACGGAGTTTCAACCCCGTAGACATCCAGCGTCTATCACCGGAGAAGATCATCAGCAATTGGAGTAGGATAGTGCGATGATTATCCCCTCTGCCTCATTCGCTTTTGCCGCCTACCAAGCAGGCGAGTACGGCGATCACGTGATAATTCATGCGGATTGCAGAACTGTTCTCCCAAAGATACCCGACAAGGCGATTGATTTGGTGCTGACTGATCCGCCATCCGGAATAGATTACGATGCCAGCCATTCCAAGTACAAGGACGGAATCGTACGCCAGAACATCATTGGTGACAATGCCGCGTTTGACCCAACACCAATGCTCAAATATAGTAGGTTGATTTTGTGGGGAGGAAATTGCTTTGCCAACCAACTACCTAAATCGAAGCAATGGTTAACGTGGGTCAAAACCATGCGAGACGATGCCAATATACGACAAGCTGACACTGAGATTGCATGGACTCGAAACTGTATCGGCAGGAGCCGAGTTTTCCATCATCTTTGGATAGGTGCTTACAAAGAATCCGAGAGTGGTCAAAGAGCACAGCACCCAACACAAAAACCAGTTCTTCTTATGGAGTGGTGTCTGCGTTTAGTCGATGATGCAAAAACCATCCTCGACCCCTTCCTCGGCTCCGGCACAACGCTGGTGGCTGCTAAAAATCTCGGACGGCGGGCGATAGGGATTGAGATCAATCTGGATTACTGTAAGATCGCCGAGCAACGCCTCGCGCAGGAGGTACTCGCCCTATGATTATCCCCGCGTCCGAGGACAGGATTGGTCGGCCATTTGAGGATCACGAAGATTACTGTCGTGTCGGAAATTGCTGTTGTCGTTGTATTCGAGCAAATCGGCATACATACCTATTAGGGATTGACCCCGACAAGTTGCGGTCATTATGGGACGCCATCGAAGAAAAGGATGTTGAGAAAATTTGTTTACGATACGAGGAGGCGAAAACAGGCAGTGAATGACTATGAGGAGTTTTTGCAACGCAAGGAACAATTAGGTCAGACGGATGGATTTGAACCAGAATGGATACCCGATTTCCTTTTTGATTTTCAAAAAGAATTAACGACTTGGGCTATACGAAAAGGACGGTCTGCGATTTTCGCCGACTGCGGTTTAGGCAAAACCCCGATGCAACTTGTATGGGCTGAGAATATAGTGCGGAAAGAAAATAGACCGGTTCTGATTTTGACGCCACTCGCTGTGTC